>Ga0070696_100000059_pt1 | contig 52787 bp, 43 predicted proteins | sample KBSK1253metaG_FD_65474 | JGI IMG/M metagenome (GOLD analysis project Ga0070696, IMG submission 65474) | Corn, switchgrass and miscanthus rhizosphere microbial communities from Kellogg Biological Station, Michigan, USA - KBS K1-25-3 metaG | ecosystem: Host-associated > Plants > Roots >... | reverse complement strand
TTAGCCCGTTCCCTATTCCCTGTTCCCCGTTCCCTGAAGTTTCGGCCATGCCGAGATGATCGCTCGCCCCATGTTGGCGAGTGTCACCTGCGCTTCGTTGTCCACCACCCAGCGCTGATCCTTGTTTTCTTTGGTCAGAACGCACACGACCACGCGCGATTGGAGGCGGAACAGGCCGCACTCGGTGCGCTTGTCGCTGTCTTCGCCATCCTTGTGCGCGAACGTGATCCCTTCGGCGTAGCGCTGGAGCATGTCGCCCTTCGTGTTGTTCTCCAGAATATCGAGCATCGCGGAATCGGCGCGCGCGCTCACAGCCTTGCCCTGTGCGAGCAGCACGAACAGTCGCGCCATCTCGTTCGGGGTCGTCACGCCCAGCCCATACTTCATCGAACTGTCCATTGCCACGCTGCTGTTGTCTCGCCGAAAGCTCTTGTGATGAATCTTGGTGTGGGGGAGTCCCAGCGCTTCCATCTTCTTCCACGTTCGGCGAATCGCGACTTTGTCCAGGAGCAGATTGGTGGCCGTGTTGTCGCTCACGGTCGACATCAGGTAGGCCGCGTCGCGCACGGTGATCTCGTTGCCGTCGTGGAGGTATTGCAGCATTCCACTCCCCGGCACCTTGTCGATCTTGAGAACCGTGATCCGGTCGTCGAGCGAAATGCTGTCTTTCTCCACGAGCTCGAACAGCGTGACCAGCAAAGACATCTTGATCAGGCTGGCCGTCGGAAAGGTCGAATCGCCGCGCAGCGCAAGACGTTCGCCCGTATCGACATTGTGGACCGCGTACCCGACGACCCCATGATGCGCTCCGGCGAGCGAGTCCAGCGTTCGACGCAGCTTCGCCGTGTCGGCGCGCGCGAAGGTTTGCGCGGACGTCACCGGTGCGAGCACGATCAGCGGTACAGCCGCAAGGAGGGCCACCGACCACCGCCGCGTCATCCATCCTCCGGAAATTGTTCGGCCTTCAGTACAGCCACGACCTCACGATCGTCCGCGGACGGGTCCCACAGGACAACAACCTTGATGGTCTCGCCCGCGTAGGCGTCGAACGCTTTGCCTTCGCCTTTCTTCAGGCGAATCTCGTGACCATCTTCGAACCGCAGAACCACGAGCGGATACTTGTCGTTGGCGTATCGTCGCCGAATCTGACGCGCCTCGGGCGAGCGCACCATCAGGTGACGACTGCCTGCTGACGCTCGAACTCGCGCCAACCACCAGTCGTGAGCGCTTCGTCTATCGTGGTCATGGCCAGTTCGAGCTCGGCGTCCGTCGTGTAGAAATGCGGTGCCACGCGAATGCCGGCACCCGGCCGGAAATCGACGATGACGTTGCGCTGCAGCAGGTAGCGGGACACTTCGTACGCGTGCGGGACGTCCACCGCCACTGTCCCGCCGCGACGCTGCGCATCGCGCGGCGCCCGAACCGTATAGCCGCGCGCGTCGGCGAGCGCGATCAAGCGCGTCGTCTGTCGCATGCTTTTCTCACGAATGGCAGGAACGCCGGCGCGCCGGAGGATCTTGGGACCCTCGGCCGCGGCATACAGCGCCGGAATCACGGGGGTGCCGCCGAGCCAGCGGAAGGAATCGTTCGCAAACACCATTTCCGCTTCGAAGCCGAACGGGCGAGCGTGTGCCTGCCACCCCGTCAACGACGGGGCGAGTCGCGTGCGGATGTCCGGAGCGACATAGAGAAAGCAGCCGCCAGGGCCACCGCAGAGCCACTTGAGCACGCCGCCCGTGAGAAAATCACAACCGATGGCTCTGACATCCACCGGAATGACGCCGACCGCATGAAACGAATCGAGTGAGACCAGCGCGCCGACGTCATGGGCTTTGCGGCACACCTCCGCGACGTCCACGATGTAGGCGGACCGGAAGAGGACGTGCGAGATGGCCACGAGTCTCGTGCGCGAGTCGATCGCGTCCAGAAGCTGCTGCGTGTCGACACTCAACCCGTCGCTCGCGGCCGGGACGACCACGATCTCCGCCCCCAATCGCGTCGCCAGCGACGTGTAGACGTAGCTGACAGAGGGAAAGTCGAGCGCCGTCATGACGATCCGGTTCCGTGGCGCCGCATAGTCCAGCGCCGAAAACACGGACGCCTGCGCCATGGTCACGTTCGGGGTCATCACCACCTCATCGGTGCCGGCTCCGATGAGCGGGGCGATCTCGTTCCCCACCGTGACCGGCATCTCCCACCAGCCACCTGTCTTTCCCCCTCCCCACGCGCGAACGCCAAGCTCCGCCCAATCGTCCACGTACTCGGCCAGTCTATCCGCCACCCCTCTTGGCATCGCGCCAAGAGAATTCGAAACGAGGTAGGTCGATCGCTCGAGGATCGGGAACTCGCGACGGAACTGCAGGAGCGGATCGCCGCTCAACGGCGTGTACTCGGCGGCGCTCTCCTGCCGGAGAGACGCCCGTATGCATCGCTGGCGCCGCCGCGCCCGGTGAATTGCACCAGGGACACGACATACAGCACCATGCCGATGGCTGCGCAGATCCCCGCAACGAGCCATTCGCGTGGGGTAATCGAGGTGAGCAGCAACACGATCACGATCACCGCGAGTGGTGGCGCGAGCCAGCTGCCTGGCAGCGGCCGAACGACCTCGCCCGTTTCATCCCGGATGTTTTTCCGTCGCAGCTGCCACGCGGCAGCGGCGCAGCCGAGGTAGACAAAGAGGACTGACACGTTCGCCAGAATGACGAGCGGCTCGAAGCCACTGCTGAGCGCGAGGATCAGCGACACCGCCGCCTGGACGATGATCGCGATCCAGGGCGTATGGTACTTCGGATGAACGTTCGAGAGCGCGATTGGGAGTACCCCGTCGCGCGAGAACGCGAAAAGCGCGCGCGGAATCGCGAGGATCATCCCACAGAGGTAGCCGAATGTCGAGAGGATGACGCCGATGCCGAGGATGAAGCCCCCGAGCGGCCCCATCGTCACCTCGGCGACATCGGCGAGGGGAGCGGTGCGGCCAACGAGCGATGGCCCGAGCACGCCCTGAGCGGTGACCTGAATCAGGACGTACGCACACGTGACGATCACCATGGCGAGCAGCACTGATCGTGGCACGGTCCTCGAGGGCTCCTTGACCTCGCCGCTCGGAACCATGGCGCTTTCGATGCCGGCGAACACGAAAATCAGAAATACGGAAGCGCGCGTCAGCTCCGCCGGCGCGGGAACCGTTTTCCAGACGAGGTTTTCCGGCTGGATGTAGGCGATTCCCGTCACGACGAGCAGTCCGAGGGGGACCAGCTTCGCGATGGTGGACGCGATGTTGAGGCGCGCACCGAACTTCACCCCCAACACATTGATCGTCGCCACGATTCCGAATACCAACGCCAGAACAGTGGTGCGGCCGTGCACCAGCGGATGCGTGGGAACCATGCGCTGCACGCTGTCGGCGAAGATGGTTGCAACGGCGGCCGTAGCGATGGTGCCGGTGACCCACAACATCCAGCCGACCGCGAATCCAGCGAAACCGCCGAAGGCGCGCTCCACATACGCGTACGGGCCGCCGGTGAGCGCGACGCGACTTCCGGCCTCCGCGAAGCAGAGCACGACAAAAGTCATCGCGAGCGCGCAAACGACATAGGCGAGCGGGGCCGCGGCTCCCAGCCGTCCGGTCACCTCGGCCGTGCTTGGCGCGCGGAAGATTCCGCCTCCGATGGTGATGTTCACGATGCTGGCGGCCAGCCCCCAGACGCCGAGAGCGCGGACCAGCCCCGCTTCTCCCGGCCCGCGGATCATTCGGAGATCGGCTTTCGCGCCGCGCGGAACTCAGCGTCGGCGTTCCACGTCGGCGCTCCCGCCGCGTTCGCGAGCTTGCGGCCGAAGCCCAGCACGATATCGGAGAGCTGCACCGCGCCGCTCAGGTCGAAATCGGGGCGATACTCGTCGGACGGCTGATGGTAGCGGTGCGCCGTGAAGTCCTCCTCCTGCTGCGCGCCCCACTCCTTGGCGCGCCCGACGAAATCGTACCCCGCGCCGATGGACACGGACGGCACGCCAACCTTCGCGAACGAGAAGTGATCGGACCGGTAGAAGTAGCCGCGCTCCGGATGCTCTTCCGGCGACAGTCGCATTCCGCGCTGCCGGATGAACGCCGCGAGAGACGGCCCGAGGCTGCTTTTCGTGTCGCCGAGCACGCGCAGGTCGCGCGTGCGTCCCAAAACGTTGCCACCGTCCACATTCAGGTTCGCGATGATCCGTTCGACCGGCACGGTCGGGTGTTCCGCGAAGAACTTCGATCCCAACAGTCCCGACTCTTCCGCCGTGACGAAGACGAAAAGCAGCGAGCGCCTTGGCGCTGGCGTCGCCGCGGCGGATCTGGCGATCGCGAGCAGATCCGCCGTGCCGGAGGCGTTGTCGAGCGCGCCGTTGTAGATCGAGTCGCCATTCACCGGTGTGCCGATCCCGAAGTGGTCCCAGTGCGCCGTAAACACCACGTATTCGTCGCGCAACTTTGGATCGCTGCCCTGCACGATTCCGACGACATTCTCGCTGCGGAGATGTTCGACGCTGTTTTTGAAGCTGACATCGAGCGTGATGCCGGTCGCCACAGGACGGAAGTCGCGGCGCGTGGCGCGCGCGCGCAACTCGGTGAGGTCGAGTCCTGCCTTGCGAAGCAGCGCCCCGGCGACGCTGTCCTGAATCCAGCCCCGAAATCCCAGCGGCGGCGGAGCGTCGTCGGGACGAGGCAGCATCCGCTGCCCACTTGCCCAGGAGCCGACCACCGTGTGCCAGGGATATCCCGCGGCCTCGGTCGTATGAATGATGAGCGCCCCCGCAGCGCCGTGACGTTCCGCCTCTTCGAATTTGTACGGCCAGCGACCGTAGTACGTCATCGCCTTCCCGCCAAACATGGTCGGCTCGGCCGCCGGAGCCGGCGGATCGTTGACGAGGATCAGGAGCACCTTGCCTTTCACGTCCACGTCCTTGAAGTCATCCCACCGGTATTCCGGAGCCTTGGCGCCGTAGCCGACGAAGACGAGCTCTCCGTGCGCCGAACTGGTCGACACGGCGCTGCCACCCCACACCACCACGTCTTCGGGATGCCGTAGACTCGCGGTCGCCTTGTCGGAGGCCACAACGCGCAGCGTCGCTCGGTCCGCGGTCACGACGTCGATGGGAACCGACTGCAGGAATGAGCTATCGAGCCCAGGCTTGAGACCGAACGCCAGGAGCTGGCTCGCGAGATACTCGGCGGCGAGTCGCCCGCCGCGTGTCGCGGGCGCCCGGCCCTCGAGCAGATCGGAGCTCAGAAAACGGAGATGGCCGTCGATTTCCGCAGCTGTGATCGGGGTCACGCGCCCCGCTGATTGCGCGGTGAGCAGGGAGGGAACGAGAAGTGCGACGAGAATGGAACGCATGCTACAAGACTAGAATGGCTAGTGACTGGTGACTAGTGACTCGTTAGCCATTCTAGCGATAATTACCAGTCACCTCGCGGAGAAATCATGTTCGCACGACTTCGGCTCGTTGTCCTCGCAGTCACCGTCGCCGTCACCGCGCCTGCGCTCGCCCACGGGCAGCAAACGAAATCCGCCCGCGTCTCCAGTCCAGCCGCTGGCCCACGTCTCGAGCTCACGGCGACCGCGGTGCGGCACCGGGCGGTGGCGATCGACAGCGCCGCGGCGGCGGCGCAGGCAGCTCGACGCAAGAGCATGGGACAGCCGGTCGCACTCATGGTGGTCGGCGCCGCGGCGATCGTCGTCGGCGCGATCATCGGTGGCGACGCGGGCACCATCTTCATGATCGGCGGTGCGGTCGCGGGCTTGATCGGGCTGTACCAGTACCTCCAGTAAATCCCCCCTCAAACCGCTCAACCAGGGTCCTGTTACCAGCGGGACCTTTCCGCGTCGCTGCACGTAGCAACTGTAGGCGGCACGGCATTTGACTCGTGCGCCCGTGCCAGGCGCACGGAGCAATTAGTGTCGGCCGCTGATGGACGACGTACGGAGCCTTCCAATGACACCACCCAAACAATCGGCATCGAGCCCAGAGCGGAAAATCTCCGTGGTGCTGGGTGGTGGCGGCATGAAAGGCTTCGCTCACATCGGCGTTCTCAAGGCGCTCGAGGAGCGCGGGATTCGTCCCGCGCTGTACGCTGGAACCAGCGTGGGCGCCATGATCGCCGCCGCCGCGGTGTCCGGGATGACTCCCGATGAGCTGGCACGCCGCGCCGAGTCGCTGAAACGCCGGGATCTCTTTCGCATCAACCATTTCGGGATGCTGATGGACCGCATGCGATCGCAGTCCATCTATCTCGAAGAGCCGATGCGCGCGCTGACGAATTCCATCGTGCCTGAGGGTGACTTCGAGCAGCTGCCCACATCGCTGCTCGTGAACACGGTCGATATCGAGCGAGGAACACAGGTCGTGTGGGGACTCCCAGGCCTGCGCGACGTGAGCGTTCGTGACGCCGTATATGCCTCCTGTGCTCTCCCGGGATTCTTCCCGCCGGGTAAAGTCGACGATCGCCTATGCGTGGACGGCGGCGTGATCGACAATATGCCGACCGCGATCGCCGGACTCGGCATGGACATGGTGATCGCGGTGGACGTCGGCAGCTCGGATACCTCCCTCGTTCCCGACATCGCTGCACAGGGATTCGCGACCATCTACATGCGCTCGGCGACGACGATGATGCACGCGTTGCAGCAATTCCCGCTGACGCAGTGGAGTGGCCCTCCGATGCTGTTGATCCGGCCGAAAGTCGGACGAGACTGGCTCAGCTTCACCAACAGCGTGCAGCACATCCGCGAAGGATATCGCGCGGCCGCCAAGGCCCTCGAGCACGTCGATACCTACATCGAGCAGCCGGGCGGCATCTTCCCGCGCAAACGCGTCGAGCTCGAAGTGTCCCGCGAGAAATGTGTCGGTTGCGGCCTGTGCGCCGCCCTCGCGCCGACGTATTTCGGCATGGACTCGAGCGGCAAGGCGTTTGCCCGGACGAAAGTGGTGGAGTGGTCGTCCGCCGACGGCGATTTCGTGCATCACTGTCCTACGCTCGCGATCGACGCGACGCGCATCGACCTTGTCACGCCGCCGCAAAGCGCGGAGCTGGTGGATCATCCGGCGGCCGAGGATTCCAAGGCGGTCGGCGCGGCGTGAGAGTTGGTCGCTACAGCGCCGCGAGTGCCTGCTTCGCGATTCCGACGTAAGCGCTGACCGCACCGCGTAGCTCTTCGACCCGGACGTGCTCATCATCGCGATGGGCCACGTGAATCGAGCCGGGACCGAAGAGATACGGCTTCCCCCACTTCGAGAGCTTCGGAATATCCGTCGCGAATGCCGCGACGGAGGTTGGAAATCCCGGCAAGGTGCCGAGTCTCGCGAGCTCCACCGTGATCCCGATCTCGAGCTCTGCTCGATCTCCGACCCATTCTTCGAGAAGCGTCGTCAGCTGATCGGGTGGCGTGACGAGACGGGCCATCAGGCGCGCCTCCGCTTCCGGTGCCATGACGTTGTCGGCAACGCCACCGCTGATGAGCCCGATGTTTATGGTAGTGTCACCCAGCTGGTCATCGCGCGGCAACTCGAGCAGATCGATCTCCCCGAGCAATTGTACGAGCTCACTGATCGCCGATCGGCCGAGATGGGGATACGCCGAGTGCGCGGCTCGGCCCCGCGTGCGTAGCGTGAACCGCATGGCGCCCTTGGTGCCACTCGCGAGCGTGTTTTCGGTAGGCTCCCCATTGATCAGGATTCGGCTGGTCGTGGGGACGCGATTGGCGGCTATAGCGCCGTCGTGAGAGACTTCTTCTCCGACCACGAATAGCAGGGCGACGGGAATGCCCTCTTCGCCCAGTCGTTGACCCGCGAAGATCATGGATGCCACGATCCCCTTCGCGTCGCACGCGCCGCGGCCCCACAGCGTGTCCCCGTCCAGACGCGGTGGAATGAAGGGCGGCACGGTATCGAGATGCGTCGAGAGCGTGACCTTTGGTTCGCCTCCCGTGATGGCGAGGAGATCGTCCCGGCCCTGAGTCACAGGAATCCGAGTGACCTTCCAGTCGGAGCCGACGAGATAGTTGTCGAGCCAGTCCACGAGAGCGCCTTCGCGACCGCTCGTGGAATCGATCTCCATCAGACGTGCTGTCAGCTCGACGACATCTGATCTCTCAGGCATGGCAAGGATTCTAGTGGGATCATTCGTTTTGAATTCGTGAGAATTCGTGTGCGGGGTTGCCGTTTGTTTTTTACGTCATCTCGCGCGACGAGGTAGATTGGAAGTGTCTTCCACAAGACCAGCAATGCCGAGTCAGAACTCTTTCGGCGCCCGCGCCAAGCTCCAGGTCGATGGGCGGCCGTATACCATTTATCGTCTCGATGCGCTGCGGGATGTCTCGCAAGGCAACAGCGACAAGCTGCCGTTCAGCCTCAAGATCCTGCTCGAGAACCTGCTGCGAAACGAAGATGGCGGCTTCGTCAAGAAAGCCGACATCGAGGCGATGGCGCGGTGGGATGTCGGCGCGAAAGTCGAACGCGAGATCGCGTTCCGGACGGCGCGTGTGCTGCTCCAGGATTTCACCGGCGTCCCGGCCGTCGTGGATCTCGCTGCGATGCGCGATGCGATCGTGCGACTCGGCGGGAACCCGGAGCTGATCAACCCGCTGCAACCGGTCGATCTCGTGATCGACCACTCGGTCCAGGTCGATGAATACGGGACCGAAGCCGCGTTTTTCCTGAACACGAAGCTCGAGTTCGAGCGGAACAAGGAACGGTACGTGTTTCTGCGATGGGGCCAGAACGCGCTGAGGAACTTTCGCGCCGTTCCCCCGGGCACCGGCATCTGCCACCAGGTCAATCTCGAGTATCTCGGAAAGACGGTGTTCACGCTCGAGGAGAACGGCGAGACGACCGCGTACCCCGATTCACTCGTCGGCACCGACTCGCACACGACGATGATCAACGGGCTCGGCGTGCTCGGTTGGGGGGTGGGTGGCATCGAGGCCGAGGCCGCGATGCTCGGCCAGCCCGTTTCGATGCTCATTCCCGAGGTCGTGGGCTTCAAGTTGTCCGGAAAACTGCCGCCGGGGTCCACAGCGACGGACCTCGTGCTCACGGTCACGCAGATGTTGCGGCAGAAAAAGGTGGTCGGGAAATTCGTCGAGTTTTTTGGCACGGGCCTGTCGGCGCTTCCGCTGGCCGACCGGGCGACGATCGCGAACATGGCGCCCGAGTACGGCGCAACGATGGGATTCTTCCCCGCGGACGCCGAGACCTTGAAGTATCTGCGTCTCACCGGCCGGCCGGAGCATCATGTCAAGCTCGTCGAAGCGTATACCAAGGCGCAGGGACTTTTCCGCACCGACGACACGCCGGATCCGGTGTTCACCGACTCGCTGTCGCTGGACCTCGGCTCGGTCGAGCCGTCACTCGCCGGACCGAAGCGTCCGCAGGATCGCGTTCCGTTGCGGGAATCGAAGAAGATGTACAACGAGGCGCTGAGGGTGGACCTCGAGAAGATGGGGACGCTCGCGGGCGTCGCGGAGGCGCGCAAGGCAACGGCGGCGTCCAAAGAGCCAGAAAAGACCGCCGCGGTCATGGTCCTCGAAGACGAGAGCAATCCGGTACACCCGACGGACGGCGTCCACTGCGAGCACAATGGCCAGACGTTCCTGTTGCGTCACGGCGCCGTGGTGATCGCCGCTATTACGAGCTGCACGAACACCTCGAATCCCAGCGTGATGATCGGCGCGGGACTGTTGGCGCGCAAAGCGGTCGCGAAAGGGCTCAAAACCAAACCGTGGGTGAAAACCTCTCTTGCGCCCGGCTCGAAAGTCGTGACGGAGTATTTGAACGCGGCCAATCTGCAGACCGATCTCGACGCGCTCGGCTTCAACCTCGTCGGGTATGGCTGCACGACCTGCATCGGCAACTCCGGGCCGCTACCGGACACGATCGGAAAGGTCATCGAAGACAACAAGCTCATCGTCGCCTCGGTGCTCTCCGGCAATCGCAATTTCGAAGGACGCGTGAATCCACTCACGCGGTTCAACTACCTGATGTCGCCGCCTCTCGTGGTCGCGTATGCGATCGCGGGACGCATGGACCTCGATCTCACGAAAGAACCGCTCGGCATCGGCACGGGTGGCCCGGTGTTCCTCAGGGATATCTGGCCCTCGCCGCTCGAGGTTCAGGAGGAGATCAACCGCAGCGTTCGGAGCGAGTTCTTCAAGACGCAATACGCGGACGTGTTCAAAGGCGACGCGCAGTGGCAGTCATTGGACGTGCCGAGTGGAAAGACGTACGCCTGGGATCCGGCGTCGACATACGTCAAGAACCCGCCGTTCTTCGACGGGATGACCATGTCGTTGCCGGGGGTCCGTTCAATCGCGGGCGCGCGCTGCCTTGCGCTGCTCGGGGATTCGATCACGACCGATCACATCTCCCCCGCGGGCAGCATCCCTCCGTCGACCCCCGCCGGCAAGTGGCTCCTGGAGCACGGCGTCCAACGGAAGGACTTCAACTCCTACGGCGCCCGACGCGGCAACCACGAAGTCATGATGCGCGGGACATTCGCGAACATCCGCTTGCGCAACGAGATGGTGCCGGGCACGGAGGGCGGCTGGACTGCGATGGAGAAGGGGGGCGCGCCCGTCTTCATTTACGACGCCGCTATGCAGTACCAGGCGAAAGGAACGCCGCTGGTCGTCGTCGCGGGCAAGGAATACGGCACTGGCTCCTCTCGCGATTGGGCCGCCAAAGGCACGATTCTCCTCGGTGTTCACGCGGTCATAGCCGAGTCGTTCGAACGCATCCATCGCTCCAACCTGGTCGGTATGGGCGTGCTGCCGCTGGAGTTCGTCAGCGGCGAATCGCGCCTGTCGCTGGGGCTGACGGGATTCGAGACCTACGACATCGTCGGCCTCGACGCGACGCTCCGGCCGCGGGCGATGCTCACCGTACGAGCGCGCGCGGATGGAGCCACGAAAGAGTTCAAGGTGCTTTGCCGCATCGATACCCCCGAGGAGCTTCGGTATTACGAGAACGGCGGAATTCTGCCGTATGTGCTGCGGCAGCTCGTGGGGGGGAGATGAATCGGGTGAGGACGCTGCTGCTACTCGGTGCTCTCGCGACGCTGGGCGGCTGCCGCTTCTGGTACAAGCCGGTCAAGGTCGCGAATGCGATCGGAGAAGAGCGTGCGGTGATTGCGACCGACACGGTCAACGTCCATCGCGAAGATCGCTTCGAGGTCTACGGACCCAATCCCGAGGCCGTGTACGACGGATACGAGCAGCTCAATCGCGCGAGTCGAACCTTCGAACGCTATTTCACGGTGCCGGCGCCTCGGCTCGCGGTCATCCTCATGGGCGATTCTTCGCGGCCGCTCGACGCCGCGGCGGCGAAACAGTTTCGCGATCGCGGGTTCTCGGTGCTCCGGTACGTGCGGCCGCGCAGCTTCCGGTCTCCCTCGCGATATGGCGCGCCCGGCTATGGTGGAGTCCAATGGCCTATTGCGCCGACGGCCGCGCGCGCGATGCTGGCGCGATTCGCCGACTCACAACTCGAGCACGATGGCGTCCGCTCGGACACGGTCTTGCTCGAACGGTTCCCGCTCTGGCTGCGCGCCGCGACCATCCATCTGGTTGGCGAAGGGGGACTACCCAGCGTCGATCTCCAGTACGCGCGTGACAAACGGGGGTTGCTACTGCCGCTCCGGGACCTGTTGACGCTCGTCCGGCCTGCGTCCGCGGATTCACTTCTCGATCCGTCGCGTCGCAGCGATGCGGACGAAACCACCCGCGTCATCGCAGCGCAATCGAGCACGTTCGCTCGCTTCCTGGTGGAGAGGGAAGGACCGGCCGTCATCGGAATCATCGCGCGCGGCTATCTGTCCGGTCGACAGATCAACGACATCTTCGGTGACTTGAAGAACGCGCCGCACTCGCTCGTGGAGCTGGAGCAGCGCTGGAAGTATTGGCTCGAGACTCGCGAGAACTGAGGGCGACCTCTAAGTCACTCGCCGCGTCCGACGGAATGACGTCCGCGTCGCCGCGCTTGAGCGGCGGTCGCAATCTGTAGCATCAGCTCGCGCTCGATCGCTTCGACGTCCAGCGGCTGGAGCATCTGATGCAACTCCGCGTCCTCGGCGACTTTGTGGCCGAGCCGCGTGTACAGCCCCGCGACGAGCTGTAAGGTCTTCGTCACCTCTTCTTCGAGACGCAGGCCGACCTGGAGCGACATCTCCTCGCGCAACTCCGCGATTGCAGACTCGCGCTTCTGCGCCATCAGCACGAAGATCGAGAGAAAAATCGCCTCGAGCGACACGACCATCGTGAGCAGTCCAAACGGGAACGGATCGAAGGGGACGAGCCCCAGCATCCGCGTATTCCACAGCATCCAGATCGCAAACCAGAATACGTGGAGCACGAGGAAACCCGACGATGCCGCCATTCGATTCAGCCAATCGGCAACCGCCTCGATCCAGGTGCGTTCGCGCGCGTGCTGCGCCTTGATCGCGCCGAATGCCTTGTTCGCCACCAATCTCCGGCGACGACGCTCTGGCTGATCGTCGAGCACGGCGTCAGCGGTCTCGGGCGGGAACGCTGCGCCAAGATTCTTGACTTCCGATTCCATGTGAACGGCTAGGGGCCAGAAACGAGCCATCTCCAGGGGAAGAGGGAAAAGGGAACGGGGAACAGTCCAACTACAACAGCGGGAACGGAGAAGGGGAAAGGAAGAGGGCAACCGTTCCCCCCGACCTTTCCCCTTTTTTGTTCCCCTGATCCATTCCCGGGGTTGGGGTTGAACCGTTCCCCGTTCCCCGTTCCCTGTGGTTATGGTCTCTGCACGTCCATCGTGTGACCGACGATGCCGCCGAGAACTGCTCCAGCTGCGGCTCCGATGAGTCCGCCCTTGAGCTTGTCGCGACTGACCGTCGCGCCGATCACGGCGCCGGCTGCGGCACCGATCGCTGCGTCACGCTTCGTGTGACGGATCGGCTCTGCCGGCTGCGTGTAGATCACCCGCGAGCCACTCGAGGCGCTGGACGTGCGCCGGGTCGCAGCTGGCCGCGCCGCCGTACGATAAACCGGCGCAGGCTGCGGAGTCTGGTAACGCGGCACCGGCTGATACTGGCCCGTCGCCGGGTTATACACGTAGCCCATTTCAGAGGGCGACGTGAATTGCTGCGCGTTGTACGGCTGAGCTTGCGACGCAAGCGCGAGATCGTTCTTCAGCGCATCGTCCGTCTTCGCAGAGTCCCGGCCGCACGCCGCGGCCAGCACCGCCGCTGGAACGAGCAGTAACATCTTGATGTTCTTCATGGCATTCCTCCCTGAGGTTCGCCGCTGCCATGCGGCCGACCCCTCTATGGGCACGCCATGTTCCGCGTTTTAACCAGCTGTTTCGGTGGTTGCCGAGGGGACCTGTCCACTTTTTACGCAGTCACTGTATCTTCGCCGGAACACCCCGAGGACGACACAGATGAGACTCCGCATGAGATCGTTCACACCGGCTGTGGCGGCGCTGTTGACGCTGCCAGCGCTTGCGCGGACCCAGCAGCCGGCTGCTCCGCCCGCACCTCCCCCACTGCCCATTCCCGCCGTGGGCGACATGGCTCCCGATTTTGCCATACACGGCGCAACACGGTTCGGCCTTTTACGCGACGGGGGAAAGCTCTCCGATTACCGCGGCCAGACAGTCGTCCTCTGGCTTTTCTTCAAGGCGAGAACAAAGGGCTGAACGATTCAGAATGAGGCGTACCGTGATCAGTACGCCACGCTCTTCAACAGTGGTAAAGGAGTCGTTCTGCTCGGCGTCAGCGTTGATCCGGACACGACCCTAGCGGCATGGGCGCGGGAATCGAGTTATCCGGGCCTCTTTGCAAGTGATTCCGGACAGGTGATCGGGAAACTGTACGGCTCGATTCGCGGCACCATGGACGCGCGCAATGTGTTCGTGATTGGTAAGGACGGACGCATCACGCATCGCATCATCTCCTTCAACGTGCTATCCCAGGACGCCTACACGGAGCTCGAAAAGGCCGTGGATCAGACAGCAGGAGGCGCGGGGCCGCCGTGACCGTGAGTGCGCGCGAGCAGCTCATCGAGCTGTACTGCGCGGCCGTGAGCGGCGCCAATGTCGAAACTCTGACCGCCAACGCGGTGGCGACGATTCCTTTGGAGCGTCGTCATCGCGTTTGGGTTTTAGCCTTCGGCAAGGCGGCGCCCGCAATGGCAAATGCGGCGGTCGCGACGCTGGAGCGCTCGCTCGCGGAAATCGCCGGTGGGATAGTCGTCGGCGTGGAACCAAGCGCCGCGCCGAGCGGGACGATCGCCGCGTCCACGGGAGATCATCCGATCCCAGGGCGGCGATCTTTCACGGTGGCCGCGCGCATCGGCCAGATCATCTCGCAAAAGCGCGGAAGCGATTTGGGTCTCGTGCTGCTCTCCGGCGGGGCCTCGAGCCTGATCGCCGCTCCACTCCGAGGCATGAGCGAAGCCGATCTGTCGCAACTCTACGAGCTGCTGCTCGGCTCGGGGCTGGACATCCACCAGATGAACGCCGTTCGAAAGCGGTTCTCATATTGGGCCGCTGGCCGCATGGCATTGGCGCTCGCGCCCGCGCGCACACAGTGCTTCGCCGTGTCGGATGTGCCGGGAGACGATCTCTCGTCGATCGGCTCCGGCCCGTGCGTGCCCGATCCGACCCGTATTCAGCAGGTGATCGACATTCTGCGCGGCACACAACTTTTCGGAAAAGTCTCATCGAGCTTTCGCCAGTACCTGCACGATGCCTCGCGCGGCGTGATCCCCGAGACGCCGAAGGCGAGTCATCCGGCCTTCGCGCACGTGAGCGCACGGGTCGTCTCCAACAATTCCGTGGCGCTCAACGCGGCGGCCGCGGCGGCGCGGCGCGTCGGTCTCGACACGGAGGTGCGAATACAACCGCTCGTGGGAGACGCCGCCAACGCCGGCGCAACGGTCGTCGAATCGCTGTTGGCCGCCCGCGACCGCGCGGCGCGCGGCTCGTCGCACTGCGTGATCTGGGGCGGCGAGACGACGGTCTCGCTCGGTGGTCCGGCGCCGCGTGGCGGCCGCTGCCAGGAGCTGGCGCTCGCGGCCTCGAAGCATCTCGCCGATGCCGGCGAGCGCGCCAGTGGCATCGCCGTGCTCGCGGCGGGCACTGACGGCCGCGATGGCATGACGGACGCCGCCGGCGCGATCGTCGACGGTACGACGTGGAACGCCATTCGTGAGGCGCGCGATGCGGCAGCGGCGCTTCGGAATCACGAGTCGTACGATGCGCTGGCATCGGTCGAGGCGTTGTTCACTCCCGGTCCGACCGGGACGAACGTCATGGACGTCACCATCGGTTTGATCAGAGCATGACGTTGTAGTTTTCTGCCATGCCAGTCGCGCACCAACCGTACACCATCGGGATCATTCAGGATTCGGCTGCCGACGACGTTCAGCTCACGGTCGAGGCGACCGTCCCGCGCATTCGCGAAGCGGCGGCGCGCGGCGCGCAGATCGTCTGCCTGAAGGAGTTGTTCAACGCGCCGTACTTCGCGAAATCGCAGCGCCACGACCGCTTCGACATCGCCGAACCGATTCCGGGGCCGACGACGAAGACGATGCAGCAAGTCGCCAAGGAGTTGAGCATCGTATTGATCGTCCCGCTCTTCGAGCGGCAGGCCAAAGGCGTCTATCGCAATTCCGCGGCGATCATCGACGCGGATGGTTCGCTGTTGGGTGTGTATCGCAAGATGCACATCCCGGACGACCCGATGTTCAACGAGAAGTTCTATTTCACACCGGGCGACGCGACGGCGGATGATGGCATCGATCGCATCGGTCGGATGGCGAAGCAGGCGAGCGGGTTCCACGTGTGGCACACCCGCTTCGCTGACATCGGGGTGCTGATCTGCTGGGATCAGTGGTATCCCGAAGCGGCGCGCATCACGTCGCTGCTGGGTGCCGAAGTGTTGTTCTACCCGACGGCCATCGGCTGGCATCCCCGGGAGAAATCCGAATTCGGGCGCGCCCAGGTCGACGCGTGGCGCACGATCCAGCGGTCGCATGCGATCGCGAACGGCGTCTTCGTGGCGTCACCGAATCGAATCGGACACGAGGAGGAGCCCGGGACGGACGGCATCGAGTTCTTCGGGCACTCCTTCATCGCCGATCCCTTCGGACGCGTGCTGACCGAGGCCGAGACGGAGCCGGCGATTCTGGTGGCGCGATGTGATCCGCGCCTGATCGAGGAGACTCGACGCAACTGGCCCTTCCTGCGTGATCGCCGCATCGATGCGTACGCTCCTATTCTCAGTAGATACCTCGGGGCGAGCTGACTGGGGACATGGGAATGGGGAAGGGGGAACGGTTGAACCGACTGGGGAAGGGATCAGGGGAACGGATTGGGGGAAAGGCCGTTTCCCATCTCCTTTCCCCTCGCCTGTTCCCGCTGTTGCATTTGAACCTGTCCCTGTTCCCCCTTCCCGGTTCCCCGTAATGCGCCGCTGGCCGGCGGAGTGGGAAAAGCACGACGCCACCTGGCTGGCCTGGCCGCACCATGAACCTGACTGGCCTGGGAAGCTCGCGCCCATTCCGTGGGTCTACGCCGAGATCGTACGAGTCCTCGCGCGCAACGAGCGCGTCGAGATCCTTTGTCACGAGCCGTCGGTCCGGGAATCCGCGCTGGCGCATCTGAAATCGCACGGCGTCGGCCCAGGGCCGAACGTGCGTCTTCATACCGTCCCCACCGATCGTGTCTGGCTGCGTGACTCCAGCCCCACCTGGATCGCGCAGGACCGGCGGCTCGAGCTGGTGAATTGGCGATTCAACGCGTGGGCCAAATACGACAACTTCGGGAGGGACGAACGCGTCGGAGACGCCATCGCCCGCATCACCGGAGCACCGCGTGTCGAGCCCCAACGACCCGACGGCGATGGTCGCGTGGTACTCGAGGGCGGCGCAATCGAGACCGACGGCGAAGGCACCATGCTGACGACCGAGGAGTGCCTGCTGTCCAGCGTGCAGGAGCGAAACCCCGGACTTTCACGGGTGGATTACGAAAACGTTTTCCGTGAGTGGCTCGGCATCCGCGAGACGATCTGGCTCGGCGAGGGCTGCGTCGGCGACGACACGCATGGTCATGTCGACGACGTCGCCCGATTCGTGGCTCCCGGTGTGGTGGTGGTGGCGTACGAGTCGGACCCGAACGACGAGAACCATTTGCGTAGCGTGGACAACGTGCGGCGCCTGGAGCTGGCGGGCGGCGCGGCGGGAGCGCTGAAGATCGTCAAGCTTCCCTTCCCTCGCCCCGTCGTCATGAACGGCGAGCGTCTCCCGGCGAGCTACGCGAATTTCTACATCGCGAACAAGACGGTGATCGTGCCGACGTTCAACGATCAGAACGACCGGATCGCGTTGAACACGCTCGCCACGCTCTTGCCCGACCGGGAAGTCGTCGGCATTCACGCGGTGGATTTGGTCTGGGGGCTGGGGACGCTGCACTGCCTCACACAGCAGCAACCCGCACCGCCGGCGTGAGCAGCGAGACGGCGATCCGGGGGGCGTCGCTCGCCCGCGCGTTCACCCTCGTGTACGACGGCGACTGTCGCGTGTGCACTCGAATCGCTGACGCGATTCGCAAGTGGGACCGGCAGCACCAGATCGAGGTTGTGCCGTCGCAACGCGTGGGGGTCATGGAACGATTTCCCTGGATTCCGGCACGTGCGTTCAGCGAGGCCATTCAGCTGGTGGGCCCGGGAGGCCGGACCTGGCAGGGCGCGGAGGCGACCGAGCAGCTCTTACACATCCTTCCGAGGGGCCGCTGGATCGGATGGATCTTCCACATCCCTTTCGCGCGTGCGTTAGCCGACAGGTTCTATCGCTGGTTCGCGCGCCATCGCTATCACCTGGGCTGTGCCGAGCACTGTCAAGTGCGACCAATCGAGGACGTGCAACGGGACTGATGTCACGCTAGAAAAGGAGTTGCTCCACCCTCCGCTGTCTCGTCAACTCATCGGGTGTCGGCGCCGCCGCCGAGTTCGTGGTTTGCCGGACTCAGGTCCACCCGTCCGCCGGTCTCCTCCCTCCCTTCCGGCCCGCGCCAGCACGTAATGGACTCGCGATACAAGGTCATTTCAGTCGGTTGTGGCGCTCTCGTAGTAGCGCTACTCGCTTGCGCGCGAACGCCGTCGGGTGCTGGACCCATCGTACTCGGCGCCGCGGGGCCCTGGAACGAAGGCTACGGTCAGATGAACCGGCGGGGCATCCTGCTCGCACTCGAGGAATTGAATCGCGCCGCGCGGAAACCCAGCGACTCCGTGGTCATCGAATTTCGAAACGACGGTGGCGATGGGGTGAAAGCCAGCAGCATCGCGCAAGAGTTCGTGACGGATCCGCGCGTCCTCGCGGTGGTCGGCCACGTGAACTCGGGCGCCATGGTCGCCGCGGCCAAGGTCTACGACGGTCAGATCGCGGCTGTCGCGACGACGGCGTCGGCGCCCTCGCTGACTGGCATCTCGGAGTGGACGTTCCGCCTCATGCCCAGCGATTCCGTGAACGGCATCACGCTGGCGCGCTTCGCGTCACAGTTGGGGCGCCGTCGAGCAGCGATTCTGTACGAGAACAACAGCTATGGCCGCGGCCTCACCGATGCGTTTCGCCGAAACTTCGATGGGCAGATCGTCAGCATGGATCCCATCGACGAAGGACCGCAGAATTTCGAGCCGTACGTCGCCTTCTATCGCGCGCGTCGACCGGACTTGCTGTTCGTTGCGGGGACCGATGGATCGGGGATCTCGTTCGTGCGCGAGGTCCGGCGCCAGAAGCTCTCGGTGGATCTCCTCGGGGGCGACGGCTGGACGGGGTTGGCGGTGGATACCGGTGCTGCCGAAGGCGTCTACGTCGGAGCGCCGTTCAGCGCGGACGACCCGCGGCCGGCGGTGCAGCGGTTCGTGACGGCGTTTCGAACCCGATTCAACAGGACACCAGATCACAACGCGTCGCTCGCGTACGACGCGACGAAGCTGCTCGCGACCGCGGCCCATCGTGCGGGCCGCGGCCGCAAACGGATTCGCGACTACGTCGCGGACCTGAGCGCGCGATATCCCTTTCAGGGAGTGAGTGGCCCGATTCGCTTCAAGCGGGACGGTGATCCGGTCGGGACGGGGATTCGCATCACGCGAATTCAGCGAGGCGCTCTGAAAGTCGCCGAAGGCGTGCGATGAATCTCGCCGGCGCCATGGATACGATTCGCGGGCGCCTCTGGTCCGGTTTCGGCGTGCTCGTCGCTCTTCTGATCATCGCGGGAGTCCTGGCGCAACGCTCGATGGCGAGCCTGACCGAGGCGATGTCTTCCGAGCTGAAGGACGTGCAACAGGAGTCGCGGTTGGCCTCGCAGTTGTCGGCAAGCACCGCGGCGACACTGGCCGCCGGTACCCGCTACCTCCAGACGCGCGATACGAGCGCGCTCACCACGTTCCGGGAGCAGGGGTGGTACGCGCACCGACTGCAGCGCGACATGAACAACCGTCCGGGCCAGCGGGCCGCAGAAGTGGCAACGGTCGCCGCCATGGACGCGAAACTATCCGCGATGGAAGTCCGGTACGCCCTCGCGCATCGCCTCGCGGACCTCAATCGCGACGCGGCGGCCCGAGCCGAGGCCGCCAAGGCGCAGGTCCAGGTGGACTCATTGCTCGAGTACGTCGAGCGGCTCGGCACCCTCAAGTCGCAGAAGGTCGCCGCCGTCGCGCGGCGACTCGAGACGCAGTCCGGGCGGCGCGTGCTGTTTCTCCTCGGGCTCATCGCGCTCGCCGTCATCGTCGGCATCGTCGTGGTCGCGCGCACGATCAGATCGATTGGGGCTCCGCTGGACGCGCTCGTGGCGCACGCTCGGCGTCTCAGCGCGGGCGATCTGACCGTGCGGACGCGCTCCAAGTTGCCCGGAGAATTCCAGATCCTCGGAAGCGCGATGAATCAGACGGGCGACTCCTTGTCGCGAGTCGTTTCCGTCGCCGCGAAGACTGCGGAGAACGTCGCGAGCTCGGCGCATCAACTCTCGTCGGTGTCCGAGCAGATCTCCCTCTCCGCGAGCGAGATGGCCGAGGCGATGACGGAAGTGTCACGGGGCGCCGAGCAGCAGGTGCAGCAGCTGCGAACCATCGAGAGCGCGCTGCAGGCGATCCAGCGCGCGGCGGAGTCGGTCACCGGCCGTTCGTCGGAGGTACGATCCCTCGCGGGAGAGATTCAGGCCACGGCCTCGGAAAAACGCCGAGAGATCGAGCGCGCGCTGGCGATCCTCGGCGAGGTGAAGGTCAGCGTCGAGCGAGCAGCCGCCGAGGTCATCGCGCTCAACACGACAACCGCGGACATCAATCGATTCGTCAAGACGGTGGGCAGCATCGCGGAGCAGACGAACCTGTTGGCTCTCAATGCCGCGATCGAGGCCGCGCGTGCGGGTGAATCGGGAAAGGGATTCGCCGTCGTCGCGGACGAAGTGCGAAAGCTGGCTGAACAGACGCAGCGCGCCGCGGACGACATCGTCCAGATGACGAGCGTCGTGACGAGTCGCGTGGCGAGCAGCTCTCGCGTGATGGAGACGGGGGCCGCGCGAGTGGTGGAGATCGAGCGCGTGTCTCGCGAAATCGAGCAGGCGCTCCATGTCATAGCCGGAGCCGCCGAACGAGCCCGCTCCGCCGCGGATCAAGTCGGGACCGCCGCGGCCGCCAACGCCGCAGCGGTGACGAGTGCCACGACCGGTCTCGAGTCGATTGCGAAAACGGCCGAGAATCACGCCGCGGCCGCCGAGGAGGTCAACGCGTCTACTCAGGAACAGAGTGCCGCGTGTGAGGAGATGACGAGCGCGTCGACGCTGTTGCTGCAGGGATCCACGCAGCTCAAGGAGCTTGTCGGCGGATTGAAGACGTAGTTTCGTCCCGGCGGTCGCGCGACCGCACGGCGGCCTTCAGTTGCCCAGCGACACCGCCCGCCAGCGTGACAAGTCGAAGGTCGTTCGGGGCAGTGATGGGTTCACCGTGAATTCCGACAGCTCCTGCTGCTCCACGAGCTTCCCTTCTCTCCACACCTCGATTCGCGTGGGCACTGGCACGTCGAGGAGATCGGTGAATTCGGTATAGCGCACGTCCGAGATCAGGTTGGGCGCCCGTGGCTCGCGCTGGATGACGCGTAGCACGCGCCAGTCCTCCGCATCCACCCAGAATTGTGGGCTCATGGTGTCGCCTTCGTCGGCTCCGACCACCCATGCCGTCCTGCCTCCGAACTTGGCACGGCGCAGCAGCGCGAATCGAACGTGCGCGGAATCGAGCCACATCACGGTCGTGTCGCTGCCCTGCGCGAACACGTCGTACGCCAGCAGCGTTCGCAAGTCTACGCGGTTCACCGTCGAGACTCGTTGACCGGCGCGAAACACCGCCAGCCGCTGCCGGTCGCGCACGTATCCGGTACGCGTCGAGCGGGGCAGATTCTCGACGCGCATCTTCCCCGGCAGTGCGGCGTACGCGCGGGCGCGCAGCTGGTTCGAGTCTTTGACGTACTGAATCGCCCGAACCGTGAACGCGAGCGACTTGAGCTCGCGCGAGGGATGCGAACGGCGCATCCATCCGATCACTTCCAGCCCATTGCGCGGCGCCCGTGACGGCAGCGTAACTCTGGGCCCGTCCGGGGACGTGTCAGGTGCTCCGCGTCCGCCCCCCCCCGCGCATGCAGCGAGGGCGGCAAGCAGGCCAGTTGTGGCCACTCCCAGCCGACGGCGGTCGGACATGACGAATCGCTCCAACAGAGCGATAATCTAGTATGCGCCTCGAGACTATTGCGGTCCACGCCGGACACGCTCCCGATGATGCGACCGGCGCCGTGACCCCGCCGATCGTTCTTTCTACCACCTTCGAGCGCGATTCCGACCTGAGCTATCGCGGTGGACATCTATACTCGCGGTACTCCAATCCGAATCGTTCGGCGCTCGAGGCTTGCATGGCCCAGCTCGAGGGCGGGGGAGCGGCGGCCTGTTTCTCGTCGGGGTCGGCTGCCACCAGCGCGATCATGCAATCGCTGGAACCCGACGTCCACGTCGTGATTCCCGAGGATGCGTATTACGGCACGCTCAAGCTGGTGCGCGACATCTTTGGTCCCTGGCGCCTCACCTACAGCGGCGTCGACATGACGGATGTCGAGAATGTGGAGCGGGCGATCACCAAGCGCACGCGCGTCGTGTGGATCGAGACGCCCTCGAACCCGCTCGTGCGAGTAGTCGACGTCGCGGCGATCGCGCAGCTCGCCAAGCAGGCCGGTGCCTCGGTCGTCGTCGACAACACGTGGGCGACGCCTGTCCTGCAGCGGCCCCTGGAGCTGGGCGCCGATCTCGTGATGCATTCGACGACGAAATACCTGGGAGGCCACAGCGACGTCCTCGGAGGAGCCCTGGTCGCGCGCGATGAGCAGCATCCGCTGTTCATCAAGGCGCGCGCGGTCCAGCAGGCTGGAGGGGCCGTGCCCTCGCCATTCGAATGCTGGTTGACCCTACGCGGCATCCGAACCCTTCCGTGGCGCGTGCGCGGCCAGACGGACAACGCGCGTCGCGTGGCGGAGTTTCTCGTCCAGCACAAACGCATCGAGGCCGTTCACTACCCGGGGCTGAGATCGCATCCCGCGTACGAGATCGCGTGCAGGCAGATGTCGGCGCCGGGCGCAATGCTCGCACTGCAGGTGCGCGGAGGACGCGATGCCGCGATCGCGTTCACCAATCGTCTCAAGATCTTCACGCGCGCGACGAGTCTCGGTGGAACCGAGTCGCTCATCGAGCACCGACATTCCGTCGAGGGCCCGGATACGCGCGCGCCTGAAAACCTGCTGCGCGCCTCTATCGGCCTCGAGCATCCTGACGATCTGCTGGAGGACCTGGACCAGGCGCTTCGATGACTCGCGCGGTCGTGTTGTTGAGCGGGGGGCTCGATTCCACCACCACGCTCGCGGTGGCGCAACGCGATGGCTTCGAGCCTCATGCGATGACCTTTCGCTACGGGCAGCGTCACGAGATCGAGGTCGACGCGGCCCGCCGCGTGGCGCGTCAGGCCAAGGTGGCTGATCATGTCGTCGTCGACATCGATCTGCGCACGTTCGGAGGCTCCGCGCTCACGGGCGACGCCGCGGTGCCGAAGAACCGGACGTCCGAGCAACGCGATCGCGGAATCCCGGCGACGTATGTCCCCGCGCGCAACACGATCTTCCTGTCCTTTGCGCTCGCCTTTGCCGAAGTCCTCAAGGCGCGTGACATCTTCATCGGGGTAAACGCCGTCGACTACTCGGGGTATCCGGACTGCCGCCCGGAATACATCACGGCGTACGAGCGCATGGCGAATCTCGCCACGCGCGCCGGCGTGGAAGGCTCGACGACGAAGATTCGCACGCCGCTGATCGACAAGTCGAAAGCCGATATCATTCGACTCGGGAATTCGCTCGGCGTGGATTTTTCGCTGACCACGAGCTGCTACGACCCGACGGTGCATGGCGTCGCCTGCGGCCGGTGCGACTCGTGTCTGCTGCGGCTGAAGGGATTCGCCGAGGCCGGTTTGAAGGACCCGATCCGCTACCGTACGCACTCCGGAAGCCACGAGTCAGCCTGAGCTGCGAGGCGACTGTCATCCTGCGGGAGCGACGCGAGCGAAGGATCTACTTTACTTGAAGAAGATCCTTCGCTTCGCTCAGGATGACAGGACTTCGCTCAGGATGACAGGACTTCGCTCAGAATCACATGTATACGGTAAAGGAGATTTTTTACACGCTGCAGGGCGAGGGCTTTCATTCCGGGCGCCCGGCGGTGTTCTGCCGGTTCAGTGGCTGCAACCTGTGGACGGGGCGAGAGGACGATCGGCACGCCGCCGTCTGCAAGTTCTGCGACACGGACTTCGTCGGCGTGGCCGCGGACGGCGGCAAGTTCACGACGGCTGACGCTCTCGCCACTCGCGTCGCCGATTGCTGGCCGGACTCGGCGTCATCGGGGCCGACGGGGGCGCCGAAACCATTCGTGGTATGCACGGGCGGCGAGCCGCTACTTCAGCTGGATGAACAACTGGTAAACGCTTTTCATGAACGCGGCTTCGAGGTCGCCGTCGAGACCAACGGCACGCAGGATCCGCCGGCTGGGCTCGACTGGATTTGTGTCAGCCCGAAGGCCGACGCGCCGCTTCGCCTGCTCAACGGAGATGAGCTCAAGCTCGTATATCCACAAGCCGAGCCGGAGGCGCAGCCGGAGTGCTTCGAGCACCTGGCCTTTCGGCATTTCTCGCTTCAGCCGATGGATGGCCCTGCACTCTCCGACAACGTGCGCCGCACGGTAGAATACTGCCTCTCGCATCCCAGGTGGCGCCTCAGCTTGCAGACACACAAGCTGCTCGGACTGCGCTAGCTGTTCCTTTCACCGCCCAACCGCATCATGAGAAAGTCATTCGCACTGCTCTCCATTGCATCGGTCGCCTTCGGTTGCTCGAGTCAGCCCGCGCCAGCTCCCGCACCCGCGCCGGTCGAAGCACCAGCGCAGCGCCCGCAGTTTCCGGCCGCACAGCCGCAGGAACCGGCTGGAGGGGATTCCACCGGCGGTGGTCGCGGCCTGGTCGCGGCGCGACCGCGGCCATACAACCGTGTGATCACCAGTGAAGCGCGCACGCGCCGCGGCATGTTCGCCGTGCATCGTGTGAATGACCGTTTGTATTTCGAGATTCCCTCTCGAGAGCTCGGAAAGGATCAGTTGATCGTCGGACGTTTCACGCGCGCCGCGGCCACGGATCCGACGCCGACACCCGGAGGCGGAGGCGGCGGAGGATTTCCCAATTACGCTGGTGACCAGTTCGCCGAACGCACGTTGCGCTGGGATCGGAGCGGCAATCGGGTCATTCTCCGATCGCCATCGTACACGATCACGGCGGACACCGGACTCGCCGTGTATCGCGCCGTCGAGAACTCGAACTATCCGCCGATCATCGCGGTGTTCAACGTCGAAGCCTTCGGCCCGGACAGCGCCGCCGTCATCGACGTCACGCGTCTCTTCACGACGAGCATTCCGGAGATCGCAGCCATACGTGGTACGGTCGACGCGCAGCGCTCCTATGTCGAGCGCGCGATCGCCTTCCCCGACAACGTCGAGATCGAAGCCACACAAACGGGAACTCCGACTCCGGCCGCGGGTCAGGCCGGCGGCGGTGGAGGCGGCGGGGCGCAGGCACCTCGTTCCGCGCAGAGTGTGCTGGCGCACTGGAGTCTGGTCCGCCTTCCCGACCAACCCATGATGCCGCGTCGATTCGACGAGCGCGTGGGCTTCTTCTCGACGCGACAAGTCGACTTCGGCACGTCGGAGCAGCGGGCCGCCACGCGCCGCTACATCACGAGATACCGTCTCGAGTGCAGCGAGCGCAAAGCCGGGGATCTGTGTTATCCCAAGAAGCCCATCGTGTACTACGTCGACCCCGCGACCCCTGAACAGTGGAAGCCGTTCGTCCGCGCGGCGATTCTCGAATGGCAGCCGGCCTTCGAAGCCGCTGGCTTCAAGGATGGCATCGTCGCGATGGACGTTCCGGCGAACGATCCGGATTGGTCGCCAGAAGATGTGCGCCACACCCTGATCCGCTGGCTTCCGTCAACGGTGGAAAACGCGGTGGGTCCGCACGTACACGATCCACGCACCGGCGAGATCCTCAACGGATCGGTGCGGATGTTTCACAACATCATGAACCTGCAGCGCTCCTGGTATTTCACGCAGGTCTCACCGCTCGATGCCCGGGCGCGCAAGCTGCCCTTCCCCGATTCACTAATGGGACGGCTGCTCCAGTTTGTCGTGGCCCACGAGATCGGCCACACACTCGGGCTCCAGCACGATCAGATTGGCAGCTCGACGTATCCCGCGGACAGCGTCCGCAGCCGCAGCTGGGTCATGCGCATGGGTCACAGTCCGAGCATCATGGACTACTCGCGCTTCAACTACGTCGCTCAACCCGAAGACAACATTCCGCTGCCGAATCTCATCCCGGTGGTGGGACCGTACGACAGATACGCGATCATGTGGGGGTACAAGCCCATCGCCGGCGCGCGAACGCCGGACGCGGAGCGCTCCACGCTCGAGCAGTGGGCGCGGATGCAGGACTCCATCCCCTGGTACCGGTTTTCGGCGAACAACGAGTTCGGCTCGACCGGGACGCAGAGCGAGGCGGTCGGCGACGCGGACCCGGTGAAGTCCACGAGCCTCGGCTTCAAGAACCTCCAGCGCGTCGTGGGATACATCTCCGGCGCCGCCATTCAACCGGGCGAGGACAACGCCGACCTCGAGGAACTGTACAACCGCACCGTGGGCCAATGGGGTACGGAGGGCAATCACGTCGCGACGCTCGTGGGCGGAGGGACGGTGCAGTACAAATCCGGCAGCCAGAGCGGTCCTGTGTATGTCGCCATCAGCCGTGCGCGGCAAGCCGACGCAGTTCGGTTCCTGAACGAGAACGTCTTCCGTACACCGGCGTGGCTCGTCAGACCGGAAATCGGTGCGCGTATCGAGGCCGGCGGTATGGTGACGCGCATCAACGGCGCGCAGAGCCGAGTGATGAACACATTGATGGACGACGGTCGCATGAATCGTCTGCTGGAGCAGGAGGGCGTCGCGCGCGACCGGTCCGAGGTCTACACCCTCGCGTCGATGCTCGATGATTCGCGCCGAGGGATTTGGGAGGAGCTCGGCAGCGCGCGTCCAGTGATCGACGTGTTCCGCCGTGAGCTCCAGAACGACTACCTCTCGCTCGTGAACCGGAAGATCAATCCGCCGGCGACGACCGCGACGCCGGGGGGCGGTGGCTTTGGTGGATTCGGACCGCCACCGCAGCCGCTTTCGGAAGACGCGAAGTCTCACTTGCGCGGACAGCTCGTGTCGTTGCGCGCGGAGATACAGCGCGCCATTCCACGCGCGGGTGATCGCGCCACGGAGCTGCATCTCCAGGGCTCGCTGCATCGTATCGGCGAAATACTCGATCCGAAAAGCTGAAGTCATCCTGAGCGCAGCATCGCGCAGCGCAGGATCTATTCATAGCGGCGTAGATCCTTCGCTTCGCTCAGGATGACATGTCCGTAACGATTCGTTCCAATTCGTGTGAATTGTGCGCGGCGTTACTGATGACTCTGCCTTTTTTGCGAAATTTTCCGGCAGAGTAACGCGCGTCGGCAATCCCCTTGCCTATGTCGAGCTCGGAACTCAAGCGAGCTCTGACATGATTTACGACCGACACATCCGATGCGGGCTGATGGTGGTGCTGTTCTCGAGCGCCGCTTTTTCAGCGTACCAGGCGAAGCGAGACGCGCGCGCGCCGCGCATGATGCTGCTGCCGCCGGTGACCGTATCGAGCACCGATATTCGGCCGATCACCTCTGTCGCCGCGAAACCGAAGCAGTTCGAGGGTTTTGCGCTGTCGCAGGCACTGCGTGACTCGATCGTGCTGATCGCGTTGTCGCAGGTGGGCATGCCATATGTCTGGGGCGAAGCCTCACCACGAAAGGGATTTGATTGCTCCGGCCTGGTGCGCTACGCGATGTCTCAAGTTCACATGTCCGTGCCGCGAACGGCTTCGCAGCAATCGCTGCTCGGCGCGCCGGTCGAGCCACGCGAGCTCGAAAGCGGGGATCTGCTCGCCTTCGGCGAGGGGCCGGAGGTCACGCACATCGGCATCTATGTCGGCCACGGGCGCTTCGTCCACGCGAGCAGCGTTGCGGGCAGGGTGATCCTGAGCGCCGTCGACCGCCCGCCCTCGCGACTCATTCGACCGATGAAAGGCGCCCGTCGCTTGCTGGCCATCGCGGACGGAAGAGTCGGGTTTTAGTCGCGAGGCGGTGGCGCGGCGAGCGGACGACGCAGCTCGCCCGACCGGTCGACGCGCGCGCCGGTCGCCGGAAAATCCAGCGTGCTCAGGGAATCGATGAGGGTGAGTGCGCGCGCGGCACCGTCCCGCTGCAGCACGCCAGGCGAGATCTGGACGGTCGGACGTAGCTCGGCGCCGACGACCTGACGATCGGCGATGTCAACGCACGCAACGGCGCCCCGGTTCATCGGCTCGACCAGGTTGAAAGGGCCGTACGTCGCGAGATTGCCGAGCGAATACAGGATGAGTCGATCACCGCGCCACTCGACCGCGCGGAGCACGTGCGGACCGTGGCCGACGACGAGCGTCGCGCCGCCGTCCAGCGCGGCATTCGCGAACGCCACGGGATTCCCTCGATCGATTCTTGACTCCAGGAAGTACTCGGTGGAATCACGGGTGCGCTGCGCCGTGAAGCCCTCCGCGCCGATGTGCGCGGTCACGATCACCGTGCCGTACATCTCCACCGCGCGCGCGACGTGACGGCGCACGGCCGCGAGATCACGGACGTCCGGTGTTTCGGTGGAGGTATAGAATCCCAACACCGCGAGGGTGACACCCGTCGGCAGAATCACCGGCGTGGCGAGCGTGTCGGCGCCTGTCACGAGCACGCGAGCGCGCGAGAGATGCGCTATCGTGGAATCGACTCCCTCATCGCCCGCGTCGCGGGCGTGATTGTTGGCGACGTTGCCGACGACGATCGCTTCCGCACCCGCGAGTGACGCCAGCGCCGGAGCGACACTCGGCTCTCCGCGAAACGAGTAGCAGTTCTTCGATCGCGGGCCGCATTTGGGCGTGAAGGCGCCGCTTCCGATGGCCGTTTCGACGTTGATCAGGACGATTTCCGCGTCCGCGAAGAGCGGTCGAAGCGGCGCGATGAGCGAGCTCGGTGCATCGGACAGTCCGAACTGGGCACGGAGTCGGCGCGCGGCCATGATAGGCCACTTGGGGTCGAGATTCGTGCCCATCGTGACATCGCCCCCGGAACAAACCCGTACGGGTTTCTGCGGACGGAGGTCCTCTTGCGCGTTCAGAGAGCCACTCAAGAGAAACCCGAGACTGGCTGCCACGTAGGCGCCGCGGGCGGTGCAACGCACTCGTTCACTCACAGGGCCCGTCCTCGAACTCAGCGAGCAAGAGGAGTCGTCGCACCAAGGAAAAACTCGGGATTCACTGCCTCACAACAAAAACGCGTCCGTACGCATCCCTGCTGTAACACGACGTCTGCGACACCGATGTGAGGATCGGATACCGCGAGCTCGAAGTGACGGTCTGCTGCGTCGTAATGGTCGATGAGCCCTGTGAGAGCACGACCCCATTGCCGGCGATGATCCGCGGCTCGTTCTGCACCACGACCGTGTTCCCGCACGCTCGCGAGACCTGCTCGTATCCCATCCCGAAGTCGGCCAGTACGGTGCCGTCGGACATCAGGATCGCGGGAATGTTGAAGAACACGACCGGCTGACGATAAAAGGGCTGAGGAGAGAACACCGTGGAAGGGGGGACCACCACGACGACCGGTTGCTTCTTGGGGGTCTCGACCGCCCGCTGGCTATTCGCCGGCTCGGGTGACGCACGGAAAGTCCCGCGCGCTTGTGCGCTGAGGGTGCTGCTCAGCGCGATGACGAGCCCAGCCCCTAAAACGGTCACCGCCAACTTTGGCTTTTTCAACTGAAACTCCGGTCGGTGTGTCTCACGTCTATCTACCTGCAGACGACTGTCCGGTTCCTCCGGGACGATAAGGTCGTGCCGTCCCGGTTGAAAGTGTGTTCGGTTTTGGGACGCGGATTCCCGAAGTCGGACAAGGATGTCCCCCTCTCGAGCGCGGAAAGGACCGTAACATGCTGAAGGAATACGGTTTAGATCACCAGCCGGGACGGCATAACCCTTCCTTAAGTAGTGGCCACACAGGCTTAAATTACCCGCTCCTAGCAACTATTCCGTGGACATCAAACGCGCTCCGCCTTCCAAGAAAAAGCAGTACATCGCCTGGGGTTCCGGAATTCTGGCGATCGTCCTGGTGTCTCTCGGCATCAGCAAGCTCAAGCCGGCGGCGCCCAGCGTCGAGCGGGCGACTCTGTGGGTCGATTCGGTGAGGAAGGGAGAGCTCCTGCGTGAGGTCCGCGCGCCCGGCACGTTGGTCCCGGAGCACATCCGCATCATCGCCGCCGCCACGGCGGGTCGCGTCGAGCTCCTGCCGGTGCGACCTGGCGTCACGGTGAATCCCTCGACGCTCCTCGTGGAGCTCAGCAACACCGACGTCCAGCTTCAGGCCTTGGCCGCCGATCAAGCCGTCACCGCCGCTCGCGGTCAGTTGGCCAGTCTGCGGCGATCGCTGCAGCAGTCGCGTCTGGCGCAGGAAGGCACGATCGCGCAGCTGCGCACGCAGCTGGAGGATGCCAACCGACAGATCAAAGTCGTCGAGGCGCTCGACAAGAAAGGGTTGGCTTCCGCGAGCGAGCTCGCGCAGGCGCGCGACCGCGTGAAGGAGCTGCAGACCCGCACGACGATCGAGCAGCAGCAGTTGGATGAGATGAACGCGTCGGCGAAAGAGCAGTTGCAGCTCACCGCGGATCAGGTGCAGAGCCTCACCGCCATCGCGGCCGAGCAGCGCAATCGAGTACGCTCGATGCACGTGGTCGCGGGCGAGAACGGCGTGCTGCTCTCGCTGCCGTTGGAGCTCGGCCAATGGGTGAACCCGGGACTCGAGATTGCCCGTGTCGCCCAGCCGGGAAACCTCAAGGCAGTCCTGCGCGTTCCTGAAACACAGGCCAGGGATGTTGCCCTCGGTCAGAAAGCAACGGTCGACACGCGCAACGGTGTCGTAAATGGACATGTCATGCGCATCGACCCAGGCTCACAGCAGGGCACCGTCGTCGTGGAGATCGCGATTGACGGCGAGCTCCCGCGCGGGGCACGCTCCGACATGAGCGTCGATGGCACAATCGAGCTCGAACGCCTGCCAAACGTGATGTACGTCGGCCGCCCCGCTTATGGCTCCGCCGAAAGTACGGTCGGGCTTTTCCAGATCAGCGACGATGGCAAGGAAGCCACCCGGGTCAACGTGAAACTCGGAGCTGCTTCCGTGAATACAGTGGTCGTGCTCCAAGGTCTCGCCGTCGGAGACAGCGTCATCATCTCGGACATGTCCCAGTGGGACAACGTTTCACGCGTACGGCTCAAACGATAGGTGGTAGCTGGCGGGTAGGGGGTAGGTGAACACCTCCACACTCGCCATCAACCGCCGCTGCAACCCTACCACCTAACACCAACCACCTAACACCTATGACGACCCCCGCTACCGCCAAGACGCCCTTCACTCCCGACAGTGAAAAGCCGCTCATTCACCTCGAGGGCATCAAGAAGGTGTTCTACACGGACGAAGTGGAGACCCATGCGCTTCAGGATGTGCATCTCGAGGTTCAGCCAGGCGAGTATGTGGCGATCTCCGGTCCGTCTGGTTGCGGGAAGACGACGCTGCTTTCCCTTCTTGGGTTGCTGGATACGCCGTCAGACGGCGAGTACACGCTCGCCGGCGAGCCCGTCGCCAAGCTGTCCGCGGCCGAGCGGGCGCGCATTCGCAATCGACAGATCGGTTTCATCTTCCAGGCGTTCAACCTGATCGGCGATCTCACCGTGTACGAGAACGTCGAGCTCCCGCTCACGTACCGCGGGCTCAGCGCGTCGGAGCGGAAGCGGCGCGTCACCGAAGCGCTCGAGAAGGTCGGGATGACGCACCGCATGAAGCATTACCCGGCACAGCTCTCCGGCGGTCAGCAACAGCGCGTCGCCGTGGCGCGCGCGGTCGCTGGCGATCCTCTCATTCTCCTCGCCGACGAGCCGACGGGTAACCTCGATTCCGTGAACGGCGAAGCGGTGATGGAGCTCCTTCGCGAGCTGCATCGCGGCGGCGCAACGATCTGCATGGTCACGCACGATCCGCGGTATTCGGCGCACGCGGATCGCGAGATTCACCTCTTCGACGGTCGCGTGGTCGAAGAGCGTCGCGGCGCCACCACGGTCGCCCACTAGCCCCACAGTCGTAGTCGCGGTGGAAGTCAGGGGGTGCCTCGTTTGGCACCCCCGGAGCCACTGCTTTGCCCCGAGGTCCGCATGGATACCGTGATGCAGGACGTTCGCTTCGCACTTCGCACGCTCGCAAAGGCGCCTCTTTTTACCGCGTTGTGCATTCTCTGCTTGTCTGTCGGCATCGGCCTGAACGCCAACATCTACAGCGCGGTCTACGCCGTCTTCCAGCGACCGTTCCCGTACGCGGACCCGGACCGTCTCGTTGCCATCGAAGAGCGGGAGACCAAACGCGGCTTCGAGAACGAGTCGATGCCGTTCGAAGTGTTCCAGGATCTGCAGCAGCAAGCGACGGCCTTCGACGGCATGGCGGCGATCTCCTTCCGGAGCATCACCATCACCGACAAGGACGAGCCGATTCGTTTACAGGGTGAGCTGACGTCGTGGAATCTCTTCCCGATGCTCGGCGTGCGGCCGCATCTCGGCCGTGCGTTCCGTCCAGACGAGGATGCCCCTGGCGCCGCTGGCGCGATCATCCTCGGATACGGCGTGTGGGAGAAGCGCTACGGCGCCGATAGCTCGATCATCGGACGCACGCTCCCCGTGAATGGCGCGCCGCACACGGTCGTCGGCGTCATGCCCAAAGGCTTCATGTTCCCGGAACGGGAGGAAGCATGGGTGCCGATCACACCGCGCCTGGACGGGCGCGCGCGCGATATCCACGAGGTCAGCGTCTTCGCGCGTCTCAAAGCTGGCACCAATCTCGGCACGGCCTTGACACAGCTCGCGTCAGTCTCGGAGCGACTCGCCAAACAGTATCCGGAAACGCAGGGGAATTGGCGCAGCGTCGTGAAGCCGCTGCGTGAACAGTTCATCGACGGCGACACGAAGCTCGTCATCGCCGCGATGATGGGTGCCGTGACGTTCGTCCTGCTGATCGCCTGCGCTAACGTCGCGAATCTGCTTCTCGCCCGTGCCACCAGCCGCAGCCGGGAGATCGCCGTGCGCGCCGCCCTTGGCGCGGGTCGAGGCCGCATCGTCCGACAGTTGCTGACCGAGAGCATCATCCTCGCGGTCATCGCATGTCCGATCGGAATCGGAATCGCCTACTGGCTGCTCGACATCATCATCGCGAGCATCCCTGAAGGCGATTTGCCCTATTACTTCGTCTTCGAGATCAACGGGCCGGTTCTTCTATATACGGTTGTCATCGCGCTGGTCACCGGTCTTGTCTTCGGCATGGCGCCGGCGCTCCAGGCCGCGCGCGGCAACCTGCAGACGGCGCTGAAGGACGGCGGCCGCGGATCCGGAACGGCCGGAGTGCGGCAGCGCCTGCGCACGGCGCTGGCCATCGGTGAAGTGGCGCTCTCGATGATACTCCTGGTTGGCGCCGCGCTGTTCGTGCGCAGCTTCCTGAACCTTCAGACCAAGAGCGGTGGGATCGAGACGGCGAACACCATGACCATGCGGTTCTTCCTGCCGGGGGAGCGCTACGATTCCGCGACCGCGCTGAGCGAGCGCGTCGAGGACGTCATCCGCAGGGTGGAGGCGCTGCCCGGGGTGGTGTCCGCCACGGCGTCCAACCAGATCCCCCTGGGTGGCGGCGGCTCGGGCGGTCAGATAGAGATCGAAGGCAAGCCGATCGCCAGTCGGGCTGACGCGCCGTTCGTTCGATGGACGGGCGTGACGAACCATTGGTTCGGCACGTTGGGCGTGCCGCTGGTCTCCGGGCGGCCGCTCGACGAAACGGAAGCGCGCACCAAGTCTACCGTCGCCGTGATCAACCAATCGATGGCGAAAAAGTTCTGGCCGGACGCCGACCCGCTCGGCCGTCGCTTCAAGCTCGTCGACGATACGACGAAAGGCTGGTTCACCGTCATTGGTGTCTCACGCGACTACAAGCCCAGCAGCCTTGACGACCCGGGCCCGATCGGCCCGAACTTCGTGGTGTCGTACCGTCATCTCGCGACGCGCAATACGGGCCTCATGATTCGCACGGCCGGTGAACCGGCGCAGATCACGAGCGCCGCGCGCAACGCGATCAAACAGTCCGACCCCACACTGCCGGTGTTCGATACCCGAACGATGGAAGAGGTCCGGAAGCTCGGCTTCTGGTCGCAGCGGCTGTTCGGTTGGATGTTCGCGATGTTCGGCATCGTCGCCCTGGTGCTCGCGTCGGTTGGGGTCTACGGCGTCATCGCGTACGGCGTGACGCAACGGACTCAGGAGATCGGCGTGCGCGTCGCCCTCGGCGCGCAACCCGCGGATGTCATCCGGCTCGTCGTGAAAAACGGCGCCCGGCTCGCCATCGTGGGGATCGCGATCGGTCTCGTCGGCGCGTTCGGCTTGACGCGCGTCATCCGTAGCCTGCTCACCGATGTGAGCTCCACCGACCCACTCAGCTTTATCGGCGTTACGCTGTTCCTGGGCTGCGTGGCCCTGTTTGCGAGCTACGTTCCAGCACGACGTGCGACCAGGGTAGATCCATTGACAGCGTTGCGTGCCGAGTGATGTCATCCTGAGGAGTGACATCGACGCGGCTAACCTCAATTCAGGACGACGTATGTTTGGCTTCACTAAGAGTTCGACCCTCAATGCGCCATCGGTGGCTCCGCCGCCCGGCGTGCCGATCGTCAGCCTGCGCGACCTCGAGAAAGTATTCGAGACCCCCGCGGGGAAGATGTACGTGCTGCGGCGAATCACCTTCGACATCACCCCGGGCGAGTTCGTCTCGATCATGGGGCCGTCGGGCGCAGGTAAGTCGACGCTCCTCGCCATCCTCGGCATGCTCGATCACCACTGGAACGGCGAGTACTGGTTCTTTGGTGAACCCGTGCATCGCATGAACGCCAAACAGCGAGTCGCGCTCAACAAGCAACACATCGGGTTCGTCTTCCAGCAGTATCACCTCATCGACGATCTCACCGTCTCAGAGAACCTCGACATTCCATTGTCGTATCGCAACGTGAAGAAGTCGGAGCGTGAGTCTATCGTCGCAGACGCGCTCGACCGGTTCGGCATGGTCGCGAAGAAGGATCTCTTTCCGCGGCAGCTGTCGGGTGGACAGCAGCAGCTGGTGGCCGTGGCGCGCGCGATGATCGCGAAACCCCGGCTCATTCTCGCGGACGAGCCCACGGGCAACCTGCACTCGTCGCAGGCGCGCGAGATCATGGAATTGTTCACGAAGCTGAATCAGGAGGGCACCACGATCATCCAGGTCACCCACTCGGAGGAGAATTCCCGTTACGGGAATCGAGTGATCAACCTCAAGGACGGCTGGCTCGAAGGAGCTTGATGATGGAGACCCTGTTCAAGGACTTGCACTACGCCGTTCGTCAGATCGCCAAGAACCCGGCGATCGCCGCGCTCGTCGTGGGAACGCTCGCCATCGGCATCGGCGCGAACACCGCGCTGTTCACGATGGCGGACGCGATCTTCACTCGACCCATGCCGGGGCTGCGCCAGAGCGAACGACTGGTTTGGGTGACGCCGGTGAGCGCCGCGGGCGGCGGCGGGCAACGGTCGCTGGCGTATCCCGACTTCCAGGACTATCGCGGTCTGAGAACCGTCTTTGAGGATGTCGCGGCGTTCAGCAGGCTCCGTCTCGCCGTACGCGCTCAGGGCGAGCCCGAACAGGTTTTGGGACAGATCGTGTCGGCCAACTTCTTCAATGTACTGGGCACACGAATGGCGCTGGGGCGCGGCTTTCTCCCACAGGAGGACAGTACGCTCGACGCGCATCCCGTGACCGTCCTCGCGCACCGATTCTGGCAGGAACGGTTCGGTGGCGACTCCGCCATCCTGGGCACGCAGATCGTCGTGAACGGCAGTCCGTTCACCGTCGTGGGCGTGGCGGAAGAGCGCTTCAACGGCCCGTCGCACAGCGAGCCGCTTGCCCTGTGGGTCCCCATGTCGATGGTCAACCGTGCGTGGCCACTCAACACCGGGGCGCTCACCTCGCGCGGCACCTGGTGGCTCGAATCCATCGGACGGTTGCGCGCGGATGTCTCGATCGCGGCGGCCAACGCCGGCGTCGCCACCATTGCCGCGCGGATCGCGCAGGCCGATACGGCGAGCCACGCCGGCATCACCGCGCGCGTTCGGGAGATGCGGAGCGGGCTGCGTCCGAACGACATGAACGACATTGTCCCGGTGGCGACGCTGGCGACGATTGTGACGGTGCTCGTGCTGCTGATCGCCTGTGCCAACGTGAGCAACGTACTTCTCAGTCAGGCGGTTGGGCGCCGACGCGAGATCGCCGTGCGCCTGTCGATCGGCGCGTCGCGACAGCGCATCGTGCGGCAGCTGCTCACCGAAAGCGCCGTACTCGCCCTGGCCGCAACCGCGCTCGGGACGCTGATCGCCGTGTGGGCCACGGAGCTGGTCAGCGCCCAGATTCCGGTTCCGCTGGGCACTTCGCCGGATCAGCGCGTGCTGTTGTTCACGCTCGCGGCTGCCGCCGTGACGACGCTGCTGTTTGGGCTCGTGCCCGCATTCCACGCCACCCGCGGCGACGTTGCGCACGCGTTGAAGAGCGCCGCTGTCGGTCGGGACACGCGCCGCTCGCGCCTCCAATCCGGATTCGTGGTCGCTCAGGTCGCGCTGAGCCTCGTCTTGCTGTGCACGGCAGGCCTCTTCCTCAGCAGCCTTCGCGAGGCAACCCAGGTCAACGTCGGCTTCGATGCCAGCCGGCGGGTGCTCGCGATGTCGTTCGATCTCGGCATGCAGGGGTACACGCCTCAGCGCGCAGACGCTTTCGTGCGCGCGCTTGGGGAGCGCGCACGATCACTGCCAGGTGTCGAGCGTGTAGCGTTCACCAACGTCGTACCACTGGGGGAACGCAACATCATTACGCTCCCCTTCATCGAACACGCGCGCGCCGACGGCGGGGCGCGATTCGAGGAGCGGCGCGATATCGAGACCTATCTCCATACGGTGACGCCGGGGTATTTCGCGACGCTCGATCTGCAACTCCTCGGGGGTCGCGACTTCAACGCGAATGACGTTCCCGGCGCTCAGCGCGTGGCCATCGTGAGCGATCAGTTCGCCCGCGCCGCGTGGGGCAAGTCGAACCCCATTGGACAACGTCTCACCGTCGGTCAAGAGGACGGGCAGGTCGTGACCGTCGTGGGCGTGGCCAGGGACGCGATGCTCGCCGGCCCGAATGAACGCGCGCGGTCGACACTGTATTTCGCGCAGTCACAAAACCCCGGAGCCAGCGATCTCACCTTGCTGGTACGTGTGCGGGGAGATGCCGCTCCGCTAGCGGCGCCGCTGCGAGAGATCTTCAAAACGATGGATGCTTCGATGCCGATCACCGGAGTGCAGACGCTGGCGCAATACCGGTGGGATCGCTTGTCCGAAGATCGGTTGGGCTCCGGAATGCTCTCGATCTTCGGCGCCATCGCGCTGCTGCTCGCCACGGTCGGCGTCTACGCCGTGATCGCGTTCTCGGTGGCGCAGCGGACGCGCGAGATCGGCGTTCGCGTGGCGCTCGGCGCGGTTCAGCGGCAAGTCGTCGGACTCTTCGTCCGCGAGGGAATGCGCCTGACGACGTATGGCCTGGTGATCGGGTTGGCGCTTGCGGTCGCGCTGGCGAAGCTGCTGTCGGCGATCTTCATGGGCGTCTCGCCCACGGACGTCGCGGCGCTCGGCATCGTGTCAGGTCTGCTGCTGAGCGTCTCGCTGGTCGCCTGCTGGTTGCCGGCGCGCCGAGCGGCCCGCGTGGATCCGATGCAGGCGTTGCGAGCCGAGTGAGATGCCCTGTCACCCTGAGAGGCCCTGCGCTGCGCTCGAGGGCAGGCTCCGCGACGAAGGATCTCGTCCATTCCGCTAGATTCCTCGCTCGCTCCGCTCGCTCAGTATGACAACTGCTGAAACGACCACCGAGAGCGCTTCCGTCCTGATCGCGGACGACCAGCCGGACGTTCTCGAGGCGCTCCGACTACTGCTCAAGAACGAGGGATTCGAAAGCCAGAGCGTCAACTCTCCCGGCGGTGTGCTGCACGCGCTCGAGCGGCGCGACTTCGATGTCCTCCTGCTCGACATGAACTACACCCGGGACACGACGTCCGGACGCGAAGGACTCGAGCTGCTGGATCAGCTGCAAGTGCTGGAGCCCACCCTGCCCATCATCGTGATGACGGCGTGGGGCAGCGTGGGCGGAGCCGTCGAGGCGATTCGGCGCGGGGCCCGCGACTACATCGAAAAGCCATGGGACAACAGCCGGCTCCTGTCCGTCCTGCGCACTCAGATCGAGCTGGGCCGCGCCCTGCGGCGCGCCCAGCGGCTGGAGACCGAGAATCGACTGCTGCGTGACACGGGCCTGCCGAAGCTCATCGCGGAGTCGCCGCGCATGCGGCCGGTACTGCAGCTCATGGAGCGCGTCGGACCGTCGGACGCGAACGTGCTCATCTCCGGCGAGCACGGAACGGGAAAGGAGCTCGTCGCGCTGTGGCTGCATGCCGTTTCGCCGCGCGCTCAGCGGTCGTTCATCGCCGTGAACATGGGAGGCCTTTCGGAAGGGCTGTTCGAGAGCGAGCTGTTTGGCCATGTCCGCGGCGCGTTCACGGACGCCAAGACGGACCGCGTCGGCCGTTTCGAGCTGGCCGACGGAGGCACCCTGTTCCTCGACGAGATCGGGAATCTCGGTATGGCGCAGCAGGCCAAGCTTCTCCGCGTGCTGCAGACCGGAGAGGTCGAGCGCGTCGGCTCGTCGAAACCGCGAAAAGTCGATGTCCGGATCATCTCGGCCACGAACTCGAGTCTCAACGACGACGTCAACGCCGGCAAGTTTCGCGAGGACCTCCTGTTCCGGCTGAATACCATCGAGCTCCACCTGCCTCCGCTTCGGGAGCGCAGGGAGGACATCGCGCCGCTGGCGATGCACTTCCTCCGGCAGCATTCTGATCGCTACCGGAAGTCGCTCAAAGGCTTCGACACGTCCGCCATGCAGCAGATGCTCGATCATCCCTGGCCCGGAAACATTCGCGAGCTCGGGCACTCCGTGGAGCGTTCCGTGCTCCTCTCGCACGGGGAGACCGTTCGCGCGTCGGATCTCGCGCTGCGGGCGCCGACGGGCGCTACGGCCAAACTGGAGGACCTCCCGCTCGAGGACGTCGAGCGTCTGTTGATTCGCAAAGCGCTCGACCGATACGGCGGCAACGTGAGCCAGGCGGCGAAAGCGCTGGGCCTCTCGCGCAGCGCGCTGTATCGCCGAATCGCGGCGTATGGAATTTGACAAGCCGCACGAACGATATGTCTTTCGCTTAGCGCTCGCGGGCGGACTTCCCGCCGTCGTGGTCTGCCTCGCGCTCCTCGTTCACGGCAATTACAGCGGAAAGGTCCAGTGGACGCTCGGCGTCCTCGTCGTCGCGACCTGGCTCATCGTCGCGGCCCTCTTGCGCGAGCGCGTAGTCCGGCCGCTGCAGACGCTCTCGAATCTGCTGGGCGCGCTCCGCGAAGGCGACTATTCCATTCGCGCCCGAGGCGCCGACCGCGAGGACGCGCTCGGCCTCGCGTTCCTCGAGGCGAACGTGCTGGGCGAGACCCTTCGATCGCAGCGCCTGGGGGCGCTGGAGGCCTCGACGCTGCTCCGCACGGTGATGGGCGAAATCGACGTCGCCGTCTACGCGTTCGACCACCAGCAGAGACTGCGTCTCGTGAATCGTGCCGGAGCGCGCGTGCTCGACCAGGTCGAGGAGCGCCTGCTGGGCCGAACCGCTGAACAACTCGGATTGCTCGAGCCGCTCCATGGCGAGACTCCGCGCGCGATGGACATCACGCTCCCGGGGGCTCGAGGCCGTTGGGAGATACGCCGCTCGACCTTCCGTCAGGACGGCAAGCCGCACACGCTCCTTGTGCTCGCGGATCTCAGCAAGACTCTGCGCGAAGAAGAGTTGAAAGCGTGGCAGCGCCTCGTCCGGGTGTTGAGCCACGAGATCAATAACTCCCTCGCGCCGATCAAGTCGCTAGCCGGGAGTCTGCAGGCGATTCTCGACCGACAGCCCCGTCCGGACGATGCCGACGACGACTTGCAGCGCGGCCTCAACGTCATCGCTGGTCGGGCCGATGCGCTCGTGCGGTTCATGTCCTCGTACGCGCGCCTAGCGCGACTCCCCAACCCACAGCGAAATCCAGTGGACGTTTCCGCATGGGTGCGCCGGGTAGCGGCCCTGGAGACGCGCCTCCCCGTCAATGTCGCGGCCGGCCCTCCGATCGCCATTCGCGCGGACGGCGATCAACTCGACCAATTGCTCATCAACCTCGTGCGCAACGCGGTGGACGCTTCGCTGCAGACCCATGGCGGCGTCACGCTGGCCTGGTCGCGCAACAACGGCATGCTCGAAGTCCGCGTCGAGGACGAAGGCCCCGGCATCGAGAGCGGCGCGAATCTCTTCGTGCCGTTCTTCACGACCAAACCGGAAGGCTCGGGCATTGGGCTGGTGCTGTCACGACAGATCGCCGAGGCTCACGGCGGTACGGTCACCGTCGAGAACCGACGCGATGGGCCCGGGACCGTCGCGTCGGTTCGCTTGCCTATTTGAGGCGCCCCACAGCTCTCCTACTGCTTTGCGATCTGCCCGCGGATCTCTCCGCCGCTGTTGGCCACGGTGTGCACGTTGACGTACAGCTGACCTGCCACCAGCAGTTTCTTCAGCGAGTCCCCGGAAACGCCGGCAGTGATGACCGCCTGGTTCAAATCGAGGTTGCCCGAGGCTGCGCCCGCTGCCCCCGTCGTGATCGTGCCGTTGGTGCTGCCGGCCGGCAACGCTTGAAAGTTCACCAGGACGTTCGCGACTCCATTTGCGTCCGCGGGTCCATGGATGTGCGCGCCGTTGATGGCGCCCGTCAGACCGGTCCAGGTGAGGTTGTAGGACAGCGTGTTGTTGGTCGGATGAAGCGACGCGGAAAAGAATCCGGTTCCAGTCGATGTCGTCGCGGTTGGTTTCTCATTCGCGCCATTCAAGGCCGCGCTGTACTGAGTCGATCCGGCGACCGACGTCGACTCTTCGCAGCCGATCATGATCGAGATACACGCACCTAAAACGCAGACGAGCTTGGTCTTTGCCATCCGTATTTCTCCTCTCGGTGAAGCGAGCGTCTTGGCTCTGGCGGCTGGGTAATTGAAGCTGCTGAAAAATGCTGTGATCGCGGTGAAAGGGCGAGTCTGTCAGTTCTTCTTGATTTGTCCCCGGATCTCGCCACCGCCGTTGCTGGCCGTGTGCACGTCGACGTAGAGGCGGCCGGCGTGGAGCAGCTTGAACAGGGAATCACCACTCACCGATGCCGTGATGTCGGAATGGAGATCGAACTCCCCGCTCGCCGTTCCGCTCGCGCCCAGCTGGATCGTGCCCGACCCCGGAGGTGCTGCAAAGTTGATCAGCGTCTCGGCCACCGCCGTGTCCGCTGCCGGGCCGTGGATGTGTGCGGCCGTCGCCGGGCCGGCGAGACCGTTGAAAGACAACTCGTACGTCGCCACGCTCGTGTTGGACTTGAGGGTGACGCTGAAATTGCCGCTTGCGGTCGACTGAATCGAATTCGGCCTGACGGCACCGCCGCTGAGCGAGGCCCCGAACGTCTCACTCGCAACGAGGTCCGTCGAGCTCTCGCACGCCGTGACGAGCAGAGCCGCCAGCAGGGCTGTCAATCGCATGTTCTGCGTCCTCCCCCCACGCATGCGCGATGTTCGATTACGGCCAGGAGAAGATCGCCTCGGGCACGTTGGAGAGTCGCGCCCACCGGATCCGCGGCGGATCGAACCAGAAGCCTCGCGCTGGTTCACGCACGACGAAACGTAGCTCCGGGCGCGCGCCCAGTGAGCGCATGAGCGGCACTGCCAGCTCCGCCCGGATTGTCCGTTGCGAGCGCGCAGGGATCGCCGCGAGCACCGCGAGGCCCACGCTCGACCGGATCGGCGTATCCATCCCGAATGGCACGTCTCCGCTCCAGATCCGACCCGCGTCGCCAAAGAACGCGGCCCCGATGCCCGCGCGCGTTCGTTGGTATCGCGCCAGGTCGAATCGCTGCTCGAGTCGCGCAACGATTCGCTGTGCGCCCGCCTCGAGTGAACGCGCGTAGCCGCGAACGCCTCCCTGTCGGTCGCCCAACTCGAGCTGAAACGGCAGGATCGTTCGCCAGCCGCCACCGGCTTCGACCGAGAGCTCCGACGTCCATCGCGGGCGTGGCTTGAAGTACCACGCCGCGCGCCCACTCGCGATCAGGTGCTGCCAATCCTGCTGCTGCAGATCCAGACGGGATTCGACTTCAGCGCGGGCACCGATGAAATTCCGTCGCGAGCGGCCACCGACGTACGCGTCCACGGTGGCAAATCCGTCGCGCAGGAACGATCCGTCGAAGGGCGCGCCTCCGATGAGCGAGCCGACCTGCGTTCCCGTCGCGATATCCTGCTCGGCTTCCAGCGCGTCGAGGCCACGCATTCGCGTGAACGTCAATGCTCGTACCCCGAGCACGGCGGCCACATTCGTTGCCTCGTAGTCCGAATAGGTTCGCACACCGGCTGGATACGGAACGGGGGTGAACAAACCCGTGATCGTATCGACGGTGGAGAACTGTTGTCCCGGCTCGAAGCGTTCGTTCAACACCATGCCGCCAACCAGATACAGACGACGCGGCGGCCCCAGACGCACGACACCGCCGACGTTCCACAGTGCGCGATCCAGCGGCTCAACCAGTTGCGCGCGATCGGGTCGCCGCAGGCGCGCAAAGTCCCTGCTCGTCGTGTAGCCGGCGTGCCATGCCACCTTTTGCAAGTCGGTCAAGAAAGGATGACTCAGCGCGCCGGAGTACACTTCGCCGATGGGGTGGCGGTCGCCCTCGAACGCGAATACGTACGGGTGTCCGAAGATCTGGTTGTGCGACAGCCGGACGCCGAAACCATCGCGATAGACGCGACCGTTCTCCCACCGAGTTTCGACATGCATCCCGGCGCCGAGGAAGTTCACCGTTCCGAGATTGAACGCCTCGACTTGAGCCCCGCGAAGACGCGCGCCGGCGACGACCGGTACTTCGTCTACGGTCGCAACGCTGACGTGAACGCTGTCGCCGACCTGCGTCGTGACGACGTTTGCGTCGGCGAGGTACGGCTGCGCGCGGAGGATGCGCTCGGACTCGCTGCGGCGAAACTCGGTGCACTGTTTTCCCGGATCGAGCGACACGAACCGCCGCACCAGCCCTTCGGAGGTCGTCTCGTGGTGCAGACCCAACGCGCGTGCCGTCTTGCGCCACCAGCCCATCGCACCACGGAACGTGGGCCGACTCGTCTCGACGTCGACCGCGCGCACGGAGAGGCCGTCGCATCGGAATGTGCTGTCCGCCGTCTGACCCAAAATCATCGTCGGCACCCCGATCAGGGTGAGAGCGACCAGGATTGTGAGTTTGAAAGCGGAGACGGTAGGTGGACCCATCATGAGAGATGGCAAGGACTTCCGCCAAGGGCAAACGATGTGCCCGTTGACGGAACCACTTCCGTTACACGATTGTAACAGCTTCGCGCTCCTCCTCGTATCATGCGCCGATCATTTTGTCGCGCGTGCTACAACGACTTCGCGGTGACATCGGCTTGAAACCCAGTCCGGACCGAACGGCGCAGCCTGGTGATCGCATTCTGGTTGTCGACGACGAGCCTGACATCATCGCTCTCGTCGCCTATCATCTTGCCCGGTCAGGCTATCGTGTCTCGACGGCCTCAACCGGGAGCGAAGCGCTCCAGGCCGCTCGGGAAGAGCAACCGGCGCTCATTGTGCTGGACCTGATGCTCCCGGAGCTGTCCGGCTTCCAGGTCCTGGAGCGGGTCCGCGCCGACCGCGCACTGGCCGACACGCCAGTGCTCATGCTGACAGCGCGCCGCGACGAGCCCGATCGGGTTGAGGGGCTGTCCCTCGGCGCCGACGACTACCTCGTCAAGCCGTTCAGTCCACAGGAGCTCGTCCTGCGCGTGCGGAACATTCTGCGTCGCACTCGCACAAAGACGGCCGAACGTCGTAACGTTCTGCATGTCGGAGCCGTGGAAATCGACAAGGATGCGCACACCGTCATGCTCGACGGGCAACCGATCGACCTTACCGCCACCGAGTACAAGTTGCTGATGACGCTCGCCGACCGCCGCGGTCGTGTGCAGAGCCGCGCACAGCTTCTCGAGATCGTTTGGGAATCCGCGCCCGACATCCAGACCCGCACCGTGGACATGCACGTCCAGCGGTTGCGTGCAAAGCTCGGCGCCGCCGGGGAGATGATCGAGACCGTTCGCGGATTCGGTTACCGCCTACGCCGAGCGGCTGCTAGCGACCGGTGACAGCGTGAAGCTGGCGCAGCGGCTTTTGCTGGGCGCCGTGCTGATCGTGAGCATCATGATGGTCGTTGCCGTCGCGCTCAGCGGACAGCGACTGCGAAACCAGTTGCAGCAGCTCACCAACGCGCAGCTCGCGCGAGAAGCTCGGCTGATCGCGCAACAGTGGCGCTCCGGCGTGGATGCCGACGCACTGGCGGATTCCGCGGGCGCGGCGTTGGGCCATCGAGTCACGCTCGTGGACGCCACCGGCACGGTGCTGGGAGACAGCGAGTTCGATGGGCCGGCGCTCGCGGCACTCCAGAACCACAACAACCGGCCCGAGATCATCGAGGCGCGCAGATCCACCCTCGGCACGTCCAGGCGCGTGAGCCCGTCGGAGGGCGACGAGGAGCTGTACGTGGCGGTCAGTCCCGCTGCCGGCGAAGGACGAGTCGCGCGCGTGTCCATCAGTACGGTAGCGCTGGACGACATCGTCTCCAGGGCGCAGCGCGACGTGCTCGTATCGGGCCTCCTCGCTCTCCTGATCGCGATCGCGCTCGCGGCGGTTTTCTCGCGCCAGGTGACGGCGCCGGTAACGGAGCTGCGCGACGTTGCCAGCGCGATCGCGGCGGGCGATCTCTCGAAGCGGCCAGCCATCTCGGCCCCCGGTGAGATCGGAGAGCTGGCGACGGCCGTCCAGCGAATGGCCGAGCAGCTCGGCAGCCGCATGCAGGCGCTCGAGGCAGAGGACGAGCTGCTGGGAGCGCTCGTCGAGTCTCTCAACGAGGGTGTGCTGGCGATCGATCAGCACCGTCGTGTGATTCGGATCAATCGCAGCGGTCGACACGTGCTCAATGTTCACGCCGCGACTCCCTTTTCCATCGATCTGCTTCCGCGCGACCGGACGCTCCACGACGCGCTGACCGAGGCGCTCGGTGGTGGCGTCGTCGAGCGCGTCGAGACGCACTTCGGAAACCGTACGCTGGCGCTCACGGCGCGTCCCCTTGGCGTCGGTGGCGCGGTCCTGGCGCTCTTCGACCTTACGGGCGTGCGACGATTGGAGACCGTCCGACGCGACTTCGTCGCGAACGTCTCGCACGAGCTCAAGACGCCGCTCACCGCGATACGCGGATTCGCCGAGACGTTGACCTCCGAGCTGGCGAGCGATCAGCAGCATGCCCAGTTCGCCGAGACCATTCGCTCCAATGCGCAGCGAATGCAACACCTGATCGATGATCTGCTCGATCTGTCTCGGATCGAGTCCGGTGGCTGGGCGCCAACGCCGGTCGACGTCGACGTCGCGGCGGCCGCCGCGGAAGCGGCCGCGCCGTATCGTGAGGAGGCGAGCCAGCGCGGCACGACCATTCAGGTGGCCGTGGATCCGCGGGCCGCGACGTTATGGGTCGATCCCGTCGCGCTGCGGCAGGCCCTCGGTAACCTGGTGGAGAACGCCGTCCGTTACACGCCGACCGGCGGTTCGATCACGATCTTCTCACGGATTGAAGATCACGCCGTTGCGGTCGGGGTACGCGACACGGGCGCCGGCATTCCCGCCGAGCATCTTCCAAGGATATTCGAGCGGTTCTATCGCGTGGACCCTGCCCGCTCGCGCGCCGCGGGCGGAACCGGTCTCGGTCTCGCCATCGTGAAGCATCTCGTCGAGGCGCATGGAGGCCGTGTCCGCGCCGAAAGCAAAGTCGGAAGCGGAACAACCGTGTCTCTCCTGTTTCCAACCAGTTCGTGACCTGTCGGTGACACGGTAGTGCTCGTGGCGATACGCGGGCGGGTGACCTTGCGATACACTCGAACAAGGTCATCTAATGTTGCTCATTCGAGCGATTCGCATCGTTGCGGCCACATTCCTGGTGAGCGCGGCGCTTCAGGCACAGCAGCCGGTGGGTCGCATTGAAGGCAGGGTGGTAGACTCGGAAAGCAAGAAGCCGGTCAGTGATGCGGGAGTCCAGATCGTCGGTACGACGCTCGGAATCATGACGCGGGCCGACGGAAGCTTCAGCATCGGCAACGTGCCAGCGGGCACTGTCACCATTCAGGTTCGCCGGCTCGGATATCAACCGCGTACCCTGACCGGTCTGACGCTCGGCTCGGGTGAGATACTGGCGCAGGACATCGCGCTCTCGCAGGCCGTTGCGCGCGTCGCCACTCAGATCGTCCGTGCCAACGCGGACCGCGGAACGGTGAGCTCGGCGCTCGAGGAGCAGCGTTTGGCGACCAACATTCAGAGCTCCGTCACGGCCGAGCAGATCGGCAAAAGCCCCGACGGCAATGCCGCACAGGCCGCCCAGCGCGTGAGCGGCGTGACCGTGCAGGACGGCAAGTACGTGTTCGTGCGCGGGCTGGGCGAGCGGTACACGACCACGTCGCTCAACGGCGCTCGCCTGCCCAGTCCGGAGCCGGAGCGCAAGACGGTGCCCTTCGATCTCTTTCCCTCGGGTCTCCTCCAGAGCGTGACGACGAACAAGTCGTTCACGCCGGACCTGCCCGGAGATTTCAGCGGAGCGTCCGTGGACATCAAGACCCGCGAGTATCCCGCGCAGCGCACGATCAGTTTTGGCAGCACGATCGGCGCATCCGACGGCACGCTGGGAAACGAGATCCCGTTCGTTCCGGGGGTCGGCGGAGAGTCGTTCGCGCTTTCGGGAAGCGCCCGCGACCTGCCGTTCGCGGCCCGAGAAGCCGGCAACTTCATCGGAGTCACACAACAGCAGAAGAACGCCGTGATCAATTCGTTTCGGGACGTCTGGCGTCCCGGGCTTCGAGCTGGCAGGCCGAACGGCTCCTTTCGTGCTTCGCTGGGCGGAAACGACAGAATGCTCGGCCGCCGCATCGGGTATCTGCTCTCGGGCACCTACTCCTACAGTCAGGAGTTCCGTGACAATGAGATTCGAACGCAGGGGCGCCCCACGAGCGCCACGACACAAGAGATCAAGGACTCGTTTGTCGGAACGACGAGTGGCGAGTCCGTTCTGTGGGGTGCGCTGCTGAATGCGGGGACGCTGCTCAGCGCCAATAGCAGGCTCGGGTTCAACGCGGTGTACAACCGTACGGCCGACAACGACGCCCGCGTGGAACAGGGTTTCTTCGCCGCGGACGGCCCCGCGGAGATCACGAGACTCGACTACGTCCAGCGGTCCATGTGGAGCCTGCAGCTGACAGGCGAGCATGATATGGGACGCCGCGCGGTCGACTGGGCCGTCTCAGGGGCGGGGGTCACCCGCGATCAGCCGGATAAGTCCGAGCTGATTTACAACATCGTCCCCGCGACCGCGACCAGCCCCGAACGCCGTTTGTGGGAGCAGTCCGACGCCGAGGGCGCCGTACGCACCTTCTCTCTTCTCAACGAGAAGTCCATCGAAGGCAGGATCGCGCACCGCTGGAATTTCGGACGTGGTGAGCGCCAGTGGTTCGTGAAGGTCGGCACGTTGGGCCGCGGAACGAAGCGCGATGCGAACACGCAAGCGTTCGGCCTCTTCTCGCCGGTACTGAGCGACACGGTGCGCGCGCTGCCGCCCGAAGTGTTGTTCGGCGGCCGCTTCACCGCGCCCGACTCCGCGGTGATCGACGTGCGCTCTTTGGCGCAGGGCGGTTCCTATACGGCGAACGACGGCCTGGCGGCCGGCTTCGCGATGACCGAGGTGCCGCTGACGTCGTCCATGACTCTTCTCGCCGGCGCGCGCGTGGAATACGCCAACACCCACGTCAACGCGATCAGCACACTGGGTGATGTATCGCCGACGACCCGTCAGTTCACCGATGTGCTTCCCGCTCTCGTGCTGACGTATCGCCCGAACGAGTCTCAGGCTGTCCGGCTGTCGGGATCGCGAACGCTGGCGCGTCCGGAGTACCGCGAGCTGGCGGCGGTGCGCTCACGTGACGTTCATGGTGGCACGGACCTCAGTGGGAATCCCAGGCTCGTTCGGACGCTGATCGACAACGCCGACCTGCGCTGGGAGCTCTATCCGCGGGGAGGCGAGCTGTTGAGCGTCGCGCTGTTTGCGAAGCGGTTTCACTTCCCCATCGAGCGCGTTTCCCGATCGAGCAGCAACGCCGACTTCGTCACCTTTGTGAACGCGCACGGCGCGAACAACTATGGCGTGGAGCTCGAGGCGCGCAAAGATCTCGACGTGATCGCCGACGTGCTCGCGCCGCTCACCGCGTTCACGTCGGTCACGTGGATGCGCAGCAAGATCGACCTCGGCGACCAGGCCCTGGCATCGACGAACGCCGATCGCCCCATGGTCGGCCAGGCCCCGTATGTCGTGAACGCCGGCTTGACGTATTCGCGCGGCGCCGGAAGCGCGACGATCCTGTTCAATCGCGTGGGTGATCGCATCACGGAAGCCGGCGTGGTCCCGATGCCCGACGTCAAGGAGTTGGCGCGCGATCAGCTCGATTTCTCTCTCCGTGTTCCCGCGAGCCGGGATGTCGTCGCGCGCGTCGACGCCCGAAACCTTCTGGGCACGAGCCATCAGTTGCAGCAGGGCTCCATCGTCCGGGAGCTGTATCGGATGCCCCGCACGTTTCAGGTCGGCGTGAGCGTCCAGCGATAGCCGGCGAGACAGTGCGACGACGTCCTCGTCACGCGTGACCGCTCCGTGACCTCCGCGTGACTGAGGCCCGACACACGATCGTGAAGTTCAGTGGCCGCGTGGCGTTCTGCCAGCGGCCACTGGTGCTTCATCATCCACCTGCTCGCGAGGGACGTCATGACCGTTCGGACACGTAGTTCCATCCTCGGCGTTGCCATCGTCGCAGTCGCGGCTCTCGCGGCCTGCAGCGACGACAACAATGGAATCGCGCCCATTCCACCCGGCGCCGCCGAAATCACGCTGGACATCGAGACGAGCCGCACGTTGTACGCGGAGACGACATACACGCTCAAAGGGTTTATTCATGTAAAGTCGGGTGCGACCCTCACGGTCATGCCCGGCACGACGATCCAGGGTGCTCTCTCACCGGCAGGCTCGTCGCTGTTCATTCTTCCAGGCGGGAAGATCCAGGCGGTGGGAACGGCGACGAAACCCATCGTGTTCACGTCCTCGAATCCCGCCGGCTCGCGCCAGCCTGGTGATTGGGGCGGGTTGATCATCGTGGGGAAAGCGATCGACAACCGCTCTGCCGGCAGCCCGAGCGGTGTCGAGGTGGAGGGCACGAACACCTGCGGCGCGGGATGCACGACGTCCGGACAGAACTATCAGGTGATCTACAGCGGCGGCAGCGACAATGCCGACGACAGCGGCGAGCTGCGCTATGTGCGCGTCGAGTTTGCCGGTTTCGCGCCGTCGAACGGGAACGAGCTCAATTCGTTCACCTTCGCGGCTGTCGGCAACAAGACGAAGTTGTCATACCTGCAGGCAATGGCCGGCCTCGACGACAGCTACGAGTGGTTCGGAGGCGCTGTGGACGCCGATCATCTGGTATCGTACGAAGCTGGTGACGATCACTTCGACATGTCGGAGAGCTACTCCGGTCGAATTCAGTACGCCATCGCCTTTCAGAGCACGGTGCTCACGCCGCGGAGTGGCGCCGGCACGGTCGCGTCGGACCCCGAGGGGATCGAGAACGATGGCTGTAACGGCAGCGGCTGCACGAACGGTTTCAATACGACGCCCTACACGATCCCGATGGTCGCGAATTACACGATCGTCGGAACGGGATCGAAAGCCAGCTCGGGCAGCTCGACCACCGACGGTGGCATCGGGATGATGATTCGTCGCGGCACCGGCGGCTACTATGTGAACGGAATCGTCGCTCGGTACCCGCTGGCCGGCGCCAGCGTGCGGTCCAGTGAGGCGTATGCGCGCGCGGGGAGCACGGCGACGCCGGATCCCGCCACGACGGACCTCGCGATCCGCAACGTGTTGTTCGTCGAGGTACCGAGCGTCTTTCAGGCACCCGTCGGCACGGCGGAAGCGTCGGTTCAGAATTCGTTCGATCTCACGGCAAACGCGCTCGTGAACAACACCACAGCGACCGCAGCGAGTCTCTTCACGAAGTTCCCCGCCACCGTGACTTCCACGACGACCGCTGCCGACTTCGACTGGACTCCCGCGGCTTCGTCACCCGCACTATCCGGCGGACTGGCGACCTTCACGGGCAAGCTCGCGACGAAAGCCGCGACGGCAACGCCAACCGGAAACACGATTGCTGGTACGAGCTTCGTGGGTGCGGCGAGCGCATCGACCGGCAAGTGGTGGGACGGCTGGACCGTGTACTTCCGTAATTAATGGTGCGTCGACTCGCGATCTTTGCCGGAGCGATCGCGGTGTTGTCGGGCTGTGACCGCCCCGCCTCGTCAGCCGAGCTCGGGGGGGGGGCGGTTCACAGTTCGGGAGCATCGCAACCGGGAACCACCAGCCGCGATGCCGCGATTGGAGAAGCGATGCGTCGCTTCCGTGTCGGGCTCGACTCTCCGGCTCATCTCGACGGACCCGCGCGCCGCGACGAGCTCGTGCAACGTTTCTTCGCGGCGCTTCGCAACCGCGACCGGTCCGCGCTCGAGCGTCTCGCCTTGAACCGCGCGGAATTCGCGTATCTCGTCTTTCCGCGGTCCCGTTGGATAAATCCGCCCTACAACCAGCCTCCGGACATCGAATGGCTGCTGCTCTCCGCCAAGAGTGACGCCGGTCTCACCAGACTGATTCGGCGGGCCGAGAGCTTCGAGCTCCTTTCCTACGACTGTGGCAAGCCGGGTGAGGTGGATGGTCCGGTCACGTACTGGCCCGGATGCCTGGTGCGCCTGCGCGACGCCGGCCGATGGCGCGAGGTGAAGCTCTTCGGCTCGATCATGGAGCTCGGCGGACGATTCAAGTTCCGCGACTTCAACAACGCTTTCTAGTGAACGTCAAGCACCGAGGGTTCACCATGTTCCAGCTCGCTCAACTTGTTCGCAAGCTCTCGCGCGGAGCCTAACCGTGCGCCCGGCTGCACGTGCAACAACTGCCGGATGATGTTCTCGAGTCGCACGGGCACATTTGGCGCCAGCTCGCTCAGTCGCGGAAAACTGCCTTCGAGCATGAGCGAGACCAGGGCCAACGGCGAGTCAGCCGGAAACGGGGGCCGCCCGGACAGGCACTCGTAAAGCACCACACCGACGGAAAACAGATCGCTTCGCGCATCCACGGCGCCACCCATCAGCTGTTCCGGCGCCATGTACTGCGGTGTGCCGACGATGAAGCCGCCCAGCGTGAGGTTCACGTCGCGCTCGATCAAGCGAGCGATGCCGAAGTCCATCACTTTCAGAACGCCGGCCTCGTCGACGAGCAGATTCGCCGGCTTGATGTCGCGATGGACGATCTGTTCATCGTGGGCGACCGACAGCGCCTCCGCGAGTTGGCTGCCGATCGCGAGGGTGGAATCCACGCTCAACCGCCCTCGGCGGTCGATCAACTCCGCGACGGTGATCCCCTTCACGAGCTCCATTGTGATGAAATACGTCCCTTTCCATTCGCCGAGATCGTGCGCCCGCACCACATTGCGATGCGAGATGCGGCGAGTGAGACGAATCTCCGACTTGAGGCGCTCGACCATCCCCGGATCGCGCGCCACGAGGTCTGCACGCACCACTTTCACGGCGACCTCCTCGCCGAGCTCGCGATCCAGCGCGTGATACACCATCCCCATCCCGCCCTGCCCCAGCCGGCCTCGAATCTCATAGCGGGCAGCCAGAATCTCGCCCGACGCGAATGGACTCTCGATGGACACATTGATGGCATCAGAGACGCTGATCGCGACACCCATCTCGCGGCGTAGCTGACGCAGTCTGTGCTGCAACCGCTGCTCTCGCGATCTGAGACCCGAGACCATCCGGTCGAACACGCGCGCGAGGCCGCCCAGCTCGTCGCCCCGCTTCGCGAGGTCGCTGAGTGTGCCCGTGACGTATGCCTCGCGTTCCACGGCTTCCGCGGCGGAGGTGATCATCGCGACCTGGCGCAGGTAGTCCAGCTCCAGATCCCGCATCCGCTTCCGCTCCAGCGATGCCGTGATGCGCGCTTGCAGCAGCTTCGGCTCATAGGGTTTCGCGATGTGATCCTCGGCGCCGAGCTCGATACACCGTGCCACGCTCGGCAAGTCATCCTGGCTCGAGATGACGATGACGGGAACATGACGCGTTCGCTCCGCACCTTTCAGTAGTCCGAGCAGCTCGATGCCGTCGAGCCTGGGCATGTTGATGTCCGTCAGAATGAGATCGAGGCGCTCACGTTGCGCGATCTCGAACGCTTGCCGTCCATTCTCGGCCAGAATCGTGTCATAGCCGAGCTGGGTCAGGTGCCGCTGCAGCAGCACTCGAAGCAGCTGCTCGTCGTCGACGACGAGCACACGAGCCCGTGCGGGCGCTTCGGCGGTTAGGGGCGGCGCACTCTCTGCGGCTGGCGCGGGAGGGGAACCATTACGCTCCGTCGCGAGATGCATCTTGTCCATCCCCAGCAGATCGCGTGCGCTGTCTCTCACCCCCCGCATGTCGCTGAGCACCAGCTCATCCTCGGTGGTCACCGGGACCGCATGCAACAGGGGCGTCAGTGCATCGACGATGCGACTCCGAGGTTCGTCGATGCGCGCAGTGAGGCTCGCGATCTCGCGGCTCACTTG
>Ga0070696_100000058_pt1 | contig 52810 bp, 43 predicted proteins | sample KBSK1253metaG_FD_65474 | JGI IMG/M metagenome (GOLD analysis project Ga0070696, IMG submission 65474) | Corn, switchgrass and miscanthus rhizosphere microbial communities from Kellogg Biological Station, Michigan, USA - KBS K1-25-3 metaG | ecosystem: Host-associated > Plants > Roots >... | reverse complement strand
CGACGGCAAGCGCCTCGTTTTCAGCGGCAACCGCGGCGGCATCACTGACCTGTACGTGGTGAACGCCGACGGCTCGAACTTCAAGCAGCTCACGGACGACGTGTTCGGTGACTTGCAGCCGCAGTGGTCGCCGGACGGTCGCACGATTGCATTCGCTACGGATCGCGGTCAGGGAGCCAATCTCGCGCTCCTGCGCTTCCCGCACTGGCGCATCGCCACGCTGGATGTCGCGACCGATTCGATACAGGTCCTGCCGCGTCAGAACGGACTGAATACCAACCCGCAGTGGTCGCCCGACGGCAAGTCCATCGCGTTCATCTCCGATCGCACCGGCATCGCCAACGTCTTCCTGTACGACTTCGACGCGAAAGAGCACTACCAGCTCACCAATGTCGTCGGCGCCATTTCGGCGTTCACGGAGTACAGCCCGACGATTTCCTGGGCGCACGGCGCCGATCGGATGGCGTTCACGTATTACGACAATGGGGACTACACCATCTGGCAGGTGAGCAACCCGCGGTCGTTGAAGAAGGCGCCGTATCGGGAACCCACCCCTCCGGGCGCGGTGCCGTTGCCCGCGTCGGTCGCCGCCGCTCCCGCGGCGCAGGGCGACCCGGCCAACATGGATTCGGTCAAAGCCGTCGTCGGTGCCGAGCGTCGGGAGGCCGTCGCGCCGAAGCTGTTGTCCGAGGCCGACAGCGGGATGCGTCGTACCGTCTCGATCGCCGCGCTGCTCGACAGCGCCGAGCTGGCGCTGCCCGACACGACCAAGTTCCAGGACTACAAGTATCGTATCCGCTTCCAGCCGGACTACGTCGCGCGCCCGAGCATCGGCTACGCGCCGGACAATTATGGCCGCAATGTCTTCGGTGGCACCACGGTCATCCTCAGCGACATGCTCGGGAATCACCGGCTGGCCATCGCGGGCGAAGTGAATGGACGCCTGAGCGAGGCGCAGATGTACTTCGGCTACACGAACCTCGGGCAGCGCCGGCAGTACAACACCGCGTTCTCGCAGTTTCCTTACTACTTCCTCTCCAATGATTCCCTGCTCGACGATCCGACCGATCCGGCCATCAAGACGGAGAAGCAGGAGATCACGATCTATATCGCCCGGCAGCTGCAGGCGGCGATGTCGTATCCGCTCAACCGGTTCACCCGGCTCGAGCTCGGCGGCGGGTTCAACAACATCGGTCGCCAGCGAATCTTCCTGAATCGCAAGATTCTCAACCGGACGTCGGCCACCGAGTTCATTCCAGACAGCGTCAAGCAGGATCCCAACCTGAACTATGCGGAGTCGCACGTCGCGTACGTGTCGGACAACACTCTGTGGGGCTACACGGGACCGGTTCTCGGACGTCGGTATCGTTTTCAGGTCACGCCGGTCATCGGCTCACTGAATTGGGTCGAGTACCTCGGTGACTATCGGCGTTATGACGCGATCATCTTCAGCTATCTGACGCTGGCGACGCGTCTGTACTCGAGCGTCTCGGTGGGACCCGACGAAACGCAATTCATGAAGTACATCGCGCGTCCCGATTACGTGCGTGGATACGATCGGAACAACACGCTCTTCCTCACCTGTCCCATCGTCGGCGCGTCGAGCGTCAACTGCAGCGCGATTCAGCTGTTGGGAAGCCGGGTCGCTGTAGCGAACGCCGAGCTGCGATTCCCGCTCGTGCGACGCTTCGAGCTCGGGTTGCTCCCCATCGCGCTGCCACCGCTCGACGGCCTCTTTTTCTACGACGCCGGCATGGCCTGGTCGAAGAATCAGACGGTCTATGGGGGACGTCCCGCCGACTACGACGGCAACAAGCAGCGGTACCCGCTGCGCAGCTACGGATTCGGATTGCGGCTCAACTTGTTCAGCTACGCGATACTGCGGTGGGATTACGCGGTGCCGCTCGACCAGCCCGGCGGGAAGCGCGGCTTTTGGACGTGGTCCCTCTGGCCGTCGTTCTGACGCGCCTCATCCCCCTCTTGTTGGCGATGGCGATCGCGGCATGCGGTCGCTCGGACCGCGCCGACGCGTCGAGCACACAATCCACTACGGCGAGGACCACGACCTACGCGGGTCCGCAGGCGCTCGTGCTGCGCCTCCCACGGGCCGGCGGTGCTCCTCGCGTGTACGCGTACCCGAAAGTCGACTCCTCGGTTTGGAGCTCGACCGATCCGGCGCCGACCCCCGCGCACATGCTCGCGTTCGACGACGAAAGTGGCAGCGTGGCGTACGAGGACAGTCGCGGCCGACCCGTGCTCCTGGAGCTCCGACTCGGCACGATCACGGTCGCGTCGAGCCGAAAGCTGATCGGGCTCGCGTCAGCGAATGGCAGCGCGATTTTCGGCGTCGGCTCGAAGGGTGAAGTGGTGCGTGTGACACCGAGCGGTGAGTGGACGTACAAGCCGCCGCAGCCCGCGAAGTCCGTCTACCCACAGCTCGACGGCGCCGCGCTCGTGTCCGTCGGGGCGGGCGCGAACAGCCGGCTCCTCAAGGTGTTCCCGCCGGACACCCGGATTCTCGATTCCGTGGCATCTCCCGTCGCGTCTCGTACGGTGAGAACGCAGTTGGGTGACCGGCTCTATCTCGCGGTCGACTCCGGTCTCGTGGTGCTCCGCACGCGGACGATGGACTGGGGACCGAGTGTCCATTTCGACGAGCCGATCGCGCTGATGTCCTCCACGCCGAGTGGCGACCGGATCTTCGTTCTGCCCCTGTCTCGCAGGCAGATCGCCGTCGTCGATCGGTTCCGCGACAAAGTGACGGCAACCTTCGAGCTTCCGGGTCGCGTGGCCGACATGCGCGTCGATCCCTTTGGACGTTATCTGCTGGCGCGCGCGGCCGTGGGCGACTCGATCTGGGTCCTCGCGATCGGAACGCAGCGCATCATTGGCGCCTTGCGTGGCGCGTGGCGCGCGGACCTGCCCTTCGTTGGCTACGATGGCACCGTTGCGATCGCGGACGGCGACGACGTGGTGCTGTTCGACGGCGAAACGCTCAAGGCGAAGCGCCGGATCAAGAATGGCGCTGAGGATTTCTGGTATCCCTTCCTGTGGGATGGATTCCGACCTCGCGCGGCCGCGCTCGACGTGCCGGTGCGCTTCGACAGCGTCGCCGTCGACACGGCAACCGCCGACTCGACCGCGCCGGTGGGCTCGACGAGCGCCGCTGCCGACACCGCCGCAGTGAGAGGATTCATCGTATCGTTCGCCGCATTGCTCACTGAAGACCGCGCGAAAGAGCTCGCCAACCGCATTCACGTCGGCGGCGAGAACGCGCACGTCGTCTCGTCGAAGAAGGATGGCGCGACCATCTACCGCGTCGTACTCGGACCATTCCTCACGAAGGAAGAAGCCGAGAAGGCCGGGAAGGAGTCCGGGCTCTCCTTCTGGGTCTACGAGGGCAATCCTTGACCATGACGGCGCAGCCAACCGCCCCCGAATTCGACTGGGAAGCGGCCGGCCGCGAGCTCGGCACCAAACTCGACCGCTTGCACGCGCTGGTGGTGTTGGGCAGCGACGAAACCGTGACGGCGCAGGTCGCCCTCGGCGTCGCCAAGCAACAGGCACAGCGGCGGCGTGTCGCGATCGGAGACCTGCTGGGAGACTCGGAACCGCTGCGCGCGCTCGCGCCGTCCGACGATCACCATGGGCTCGCCGACGTCTTCGACTATGGTGTGTCGCTCGACAAGGTTGCGCGGAAAGTCGACGACAACGGCGATTTGTACGTCCTGCCAACCGGGGCCTTCGTCAGCGACCAGGCGGAGATTCTCACCAATCGACGCTGGACGCGACTCGCGGCGGGCTTTCGCAAGGAAGACGGGCTGCTGATCATCGTCGCCAACGTGGGGGCCCCCGACATCGAATCGCTCGTCGTGCAATTCGATGGCGCGGTGCTCGTTGGCGAGCTCGTGCCGGCGCGACTGCCGGTGTCGCGCGTGCTCGGTGTGATCCGCGGCCCGCGTCGCGCTTCGCGCGCGATCAGGGCGCCGATCGTGCCGGCGCGCCCGTCGCGATACGTCATCAAGGTGCCACGAAGAATCCAACGGCTGGGAACCACCGTGGGAGTCGGCCTGGCCGCCATCATCTGTGCGCTCGGTATTTGGCTGGCATATCGGCCGCTCGCGGCCGCCGCCTGGGCACCACTCTGGTTGCGCGGCCGCGCCGACCTCAGAGCCGACGCCGAGACTCCACTGCTGCGCCTCGACAGCCTCAGCGCGTCGCCCGACACCGGCGTTCGCATGGCGCCGGAGATGGGCCTCCTCACAAAACTGGATTCCGCCTCGATTTCCCCATACGGAATCGGGCTCGTCACCTTCAATACTCAGGCTGGCGCTCTATTGGAGCTTCAACGTCACGGCGCTAGTTTGCGCGCCGGCACCTTCACACCGGTTCTCATTCGAGACACTCCGTGGTATCGAGTGGTTGCTGGAGCTTATCCGGATAGCGCCTCAGCCGCGGCGCTGCTGGACACGTTGAGGGCTCGAGGCACGAGCGACGCGGGACGGGCGCTGATCGAGAAGTTCCCGTACGCGTTGCTGGTCGAGCGCGACGTGCCAGATACCGCGGTGGCGCAGCGCGTCTCGGTCTACCAGACGCGTGGGCTTCCTGTCTACGCGTTGCTGCAGGCCGACGGCACAGCGCGAGTGTATGCCGGCGCGTTCAAGACGAAGGAAGAGGCCACGTCCCTGTACGACGCGATGCGGATCGCCCGCATTCCAAGCTCGCTGGTGTTTCGAACCGGGAGAGTCTACTAGTGCGGCTGACCAAACTCGAGCTACACGGGTTCAAGTCGTTCGCGGATTCCACCGTGATGACGTTCGATCAGGGCGTGACCGCGATCGTCGGGCCGAACGGGTGCGGCAAGTCGAATGTGTCCGACGCGGTGCGTTGGGTGCTCGGCGAGCAGCGCGCGCGACTGCTCCGCGGCCAAAAGATGGAAGAGGTGATCTTCCAGGGGTCCACTGCCCGGCGCCCGGTGAACATCGCCGAAGTGTCGCTGCACTTCGACAACAGCGATGGTGAGCTGCCCGTCGCGTTCCGGGAAGTCGTCGTCACGCGGAGGCTTTCCCGATCCGGCGAGAGCGAGTACCTGCTGAACCGCGCGCCCTGCCGGTTGCGCGACATCTCGGATCTGTTGCGCGGAACTGGGCTCGGCGGCGATACCGGCGTCGTGATCGAGGCCAAGATGATCGACGCGCTCCTCTCCGATCGGCCCGACGAGCGACGCGAGCTGTTCGAGGAAGCGGCGGGGATCGGGCTGTATCGCGACCGGCGGCGCACCACCGAGCGGCGTCTGGAGGAGACGACGGGCGACCTCGTCCGGCTCGACGATCTCATCGCGGAAGTCCAGAGCCAGGTGCGGTCGTTGTCGCGCCAGCGCAAGCGCGCCGAGCGGTATGCCGAGCTCACGAGTCGGAAGTTCACCGTCGAGATCGCGCTCGCGGCCCGCGAGATGTCCAGCTGGCGGGATGAGCTCGCGCGTCTCGAGGCCCGCGTCGGCGAGTTGCGCGCTCAGATTCCGCGGTCGGAGGAAACCGTCGCCCACCGGGAAGTCGATCGCGACGCCGCGCACGATGCGCGCACGGCCGCGGAGGCGCAGCGCGCCGAGTTGGCGCGGCTGGTCGGCGCGCAGCGAGAGCAGGTGCAGCAGCTGCGCGGCGAGATGGCCGTCGCGGAAGAGCGGCAACGCAACGCACTGGCTCGCAGGCAGCGCGCCGAAGCCGAAGCAACGCAGGGCGCGGCGCTGCGCGAGCAGCTCGCGACGGATCGCGCCGACGCGTCCGAAGAGCGCGCGCGCTTCGAACAACAGATGCGCGACGCCAACGAGCATCTGGTCGCGTTCGCCGAGCGCGAGCAGGCCAGCCGCCATGCCGTCTCCGCCACGCGCGCGTTGGTGGAGCAAGCTGAGCGTGCCCTTCGCGAGCTGTTGGACCGCGTCCACGAAGCGGATCTGGCGCGCGAACGGTCGCAGCGTGAGCTGGACGAGACGTTGGAGCGAGAGTCGGTGCTCGAGCGCGAGCGAGCGGCGCTCGCCGACACGGCTACGCTGGCGCGCCGCGAGCTGGACGAAGCCGCCGTGCAGGTCACGGTGGCGCACGGCCAGACGGCGGACGCGGTCGCGCTGTCGGACCGCGCGCGGAGCCTGGAGAAGCAGGCGAGAGAGGCCGACGCAGCGGCGCGTGCCGCGCTGTTCAACGCGGACGAAGCACACGCTGCCCTCGAAGGGAAGGTGCACGGGCTCGAGGCTCTGGAGCGCGAGCGCGTCGGCATGGCGCCGGCCGCCGCTCGCCTGTTACAGGACAAAGCTCGCTTTGGAGACGGCGCCATCGTCGGCCCGCTGAGCGATTTCATCGCGACCGATCAGGATGCCGCCATGCTGGTCGAGCGCTTTCTCGGCCCGACGGTACACGCGGTGCTGGTCCGAGACAGCGCGGTCGTGAACGACGTGCGGGAATGGCACCGCAAGACCAGTCCGGGTCCACTCCTCCTTCTGCCGATGGATGGCGCGGCACGCGACCAGGATGACCCAGCGAGCGATGCCCTGTCCGAGAGAATCGAAGCTGCGCCGACGGCGCGCGCGTGGGTGCGCGCGCTGCTCGGCCGTGTCCGAGCTCTGAATGGGGCAGGCAGTGACACTGGCGAAGCCTTCGTGGACTCCCGCGGCGCGGTGTGGCTGCCTGGAGCCGCGGGCGGCGCCGGTCCGTTGCGTCGTCGCGCCGAGCTGTTCTCGCTCAGAGCGGATCTCACGGAAACCCTCGCCGCGAGGGACGCCGCCGGCGCCGCCGCTGAGTCGGCCCGCGACGCGCTTCGCGCCGCGGAGCAGGAGCTCGCTTCGGCGAGTGATCGCGTGGCTGACGCGCAGCGGACCGCGCACGACGCCGCTGAGCGGCTGGGACAGTTGGAGCGTCGCGTGCAGCGCCTCGAGCGCGAGTTGGACGAAGCCTCGGCGCTCTCGCGTCGATTGTACGATCGATCGAACACGCTTCGGGCGCGCGTCGAGACGCTCTCCGCTGAACACGCCGCCGTCGCGCAACTCGTGGCCGACCGCGAAGGCGATCTCGCGCTGGCGCGGGCGCAGCTTGGCGAAGCGGACCACGCGCACGATGAAGCGCGCGACCAGCACACGCGCGCCCAGGTAGATCGGGCGCAGATCGAGGCGCGTCTCCAGGTCGCGACGGACCGCGAGCGACGTCTCGATCAGGAAGCCGAGAACGCCACGACGCGGCTCCAATCGCTGAGCGCGGAGCTCGCCGATCTCTCCCAGTCCGACAGCACGATCGCCGAGGCGATGAGCGGGTGGCGCATGGACCTCGAGACGCGCGAAGCCGCGTTGGCGGACGGTGAGTTGCATCTCATCGCGGCCGAGCGCGCGGTGCGAGTCGCGGACGAGCTGTTGACCACCACGGAGCACGCGCTCGACGAGACACGTCGGCGCGCGACGGCGGTCGCGCACGAGCTGCACGAGGCCGAAGTCGCCTTTACCGAGCTCTCGGGCCGGCGCGCCGCGATCCGTGAGCGCCTCGAGACCGAATGGCGGAAGCCGCTCGAGGAGATGCTCGCCGGCGCCCAGGAGCTCGGCCTGGAGGACGACGCGCTGCGCCTCGAGGCCGAGCAGCTGCGCGATCAGCTGGAGCAGCTGGGTCCCGTGAACGTGCTCGCGATCGAGGAGCACGAGGAGGCGGTGAAAAGGCTGGAGTTCCTCACCACGCAGCGCGGCGACCTGAACGACGCGAAGGCGTCGCTCCAGCAGGCCATTCGCGAGATCGACACGACGGCCCGGGAGCTGTTCCTCACGACGTTCGTGAAGGTGCGGGACAACTTCCGCGAGATCTTCATGACGCTCTTCGGCGGAGGCGAGTGCGACCTGCGGCTGGAGAATCCGGAGCTTCCGCTCGACTGCGACATCGAGATTCACGCCTCGCCTCGCGGGAAACGGACGCAGCGTATCAACCTGCTGTCGAGCGGGGAGCGGGCGCTGGTCGCGCTCTCGCTGCTGTTCGGCATCTTCCTGACCAAGCCGAGCCCCTTCTGCGTTCTCGACGAAGTCGATGCGCCGCTGGACGACGCGAATATCGGCCGATTCGTGCGGATGCTGAATCAGTTCAAGCAGCGCACGCAATTCATCGTCATCACGCACAACCCGCGCACGACGACCGAAGCGGCGGACGCGGTGTACGGCGTGACGATGCAGGAGCCGGGCGTGTCCTCAGTCGTCAGCGTCCGCATGCGCGGGGCGCACGTGGATGAAGAGGAAGTGGCGGCGGTGGCCTAGAACCGACACCGAGAACTGAAACTGCAACAAAGACGAGAACTGAGAAATCAGGACCTCCAAGTTCTCTGTTATCAGGTGTAGAGCGATCAGGTAGGTGGAGAGTTGTAAAGCGACACCCAAGACTTTTGTGTCGCTCGGCGCCTCTACACCTACCTCAATGCTCTAAACCTGCAAACAGAAAACTTGGAGGTCCTGTAGTTTCTCAGACCTCAGAGCTCGCAGGTAATTATTCGCCTTACAGTATTAGGCACCGGCACAATCGCCTTTTCAGCAACCAGGAGTTGTTCCGGTTATTACATCGAAGCCGGGAGCGCGAAAGTGCTGATGGATTGTGGCGCCGGGACAGCGCGCCGCCTCGCCGAGCTCGGGATCCCTTGGCAGGACATCACCCACGTCGCCCTGACCCACTTCCACATCGACCACCATCAGGACCTCCCGTCGATCATTTTCGCATGGAAGTACGGTCAGCTTCCGCCTCGGAGCGCCCCCATCGACATCATTGGCCCGGTGGGGACGCAGGAGCTCCTCCAGCGTCTGGCCGCGGCCTACGGCGAATGGCTCACCGCCCCTGGCTTTGAAGTCCGAATCACCGAGTTGGCGCCGGGAGCCGCCGTCGAGCTCGAAGGGGCGAGGCTCGATTGCGCCAAGGTACCGCATACCCCCGAAAGCATTGCATATTCCATCACCGAGGGCTCACGCCGCTTGGTCTACTCGGGAGACACGGGGTTCGACCCAGGGTTTGCCGAGTGGTCACGCGGTTGTGATCTTCTCGTGCTCGAATGCTCGCTGCCGCAGTCGATGGCGATCGTCGAGCATCTGACACCGGAGCAGTGTGGCGAGATCGCGCGTCTCGCCGAGCCGAGGCGACTCGTGCTCACGCATTTGTATCCGCCGGTGGAGTCGGTTGATATCGCCGCCCTGGTCGCGGCGAAGTACGGTGGTCCGATCGTCATCGCGCATGACGGATGGCACACCGAAATCGAGGACTAACCGAGACATGCTCGTCGTCATGCACCAAAACGCGACGGAGGCGCAGATCGACCGCGTCATCGAGACCATCGAGGAGATGGGCTACGAGGCGCGCCCGATGCCTGGAGCGCATCGCACGACCGTTGGTCTGGTCGGCAACGACGGCCGCGTGGACGGTTCGCGGATCGAAGGGCTGCCCGGCGTCGCCGAGATCATTCACGTCAGCAAGCCGTACAAGCAGGTCTCCCGCGAGTGGCGCTCGCAGAACACCGTCGTGACCATCGCCCCCGGCGTGTCCTTCGGAGCCGAGAGCGTGCAGGTCATCGCGGGACCGTGCTCCGTGGAAACCGAGCATCAGATCGTCACCGCGGCTCGCGCGGTGAAGGCCGCGGGCGCGACGGCGCTGCGTGGGGGCGCGTTCAAACCGCGCAGCTCTCCGTACTCCTTTCAGGGACTCGGCAAGCGCGGGCTCGAGTTGCTGGCGTCGGCGAGCCGCGAGACCGGGCTTCCCGTCGTCACTGAAGCGCTCGACGAGGAAGGCGCCCATCTGGTGGCGGAATACGCCGATTGCATTCAAGTCGGCGCGCGGAACATGCAGAATTACTCCCTGCTCCGCGCTGTCGGCCGCATGAAGAAGCCGGTGCTGCTCAAGCGCGGACTCGCCGCGACCATCACCGATCTGCTGCTGAGCGCGGAGTACATCCTCGCGGAAGGGAACGAGCAGGTGATCCTCTGCGAGCGCGGCATCCGCAGCTTCGACACCACGACGCGCAATCTCTTCGACCTCACCGCGATTCCCATCGTGCAGCGGCTGTCACACCTCCCCATCATCGCCGACCCGAGTCATGGAACGGGATTGCGCGACAAGGTGACGCCGATGGCGCGCGCGGCGATCGCCGCGGGCGCAGACGGCGTCATGGTGGAGGTGCATCCGAATCCGGATCGCGCGCTCTCTGACGGCGCGCAGTCGCTGTATCCGGACGAGTTTGCTCGTCTCGTCGTCGAGTTGCGCGCGATCGCGGACGCCATCGGGCGCGGCATCGGCACACTCCCGAATACGCAGGTGCGCGCGGTAGGAACGGCGGCGGTCAGTTCGGTGTAGAGTGACATGTCGGGCCGAACGGCCTGGCCAGATGACCCACACATCGACTCAATGCTGCTGATTTCCGTTGCCCTCGCCACGATGAGTTTCGCTTCCGCTCCGTTGCAGCCAACTGCACCGGTCGGCGGCGTCGCGGCGCGGGTTCGTCAGAGCGCCATCGCGCCCGTCGCGCGTGCACAAACCGTGGACGCGGTGATAACACGCGCGCAAAACGCCTGGGCGAAGGTGAGAACGCTGCGGGCTACCTTCGAGCAAACCATCGTCAACCCGATCACCGGCTCGACCATGAGCTCGAAAGGCGCCCTACAGCAGCGCAAGCCGAGCAAGCTGGCGATCACCTTCAGCGATCCTGTCGGCGACCGTATCGTGGCGGACGGGAAGTACGTGTGGGTCTTCCTGCAAAGCGCGACCCCGGGGCAGGTCATCAGGATGTCCAACACCGACGTCGGCGCCGCCAACACCGATTTGATCGGTCAGTTTCTGAGCACGCCGCGCTCGAAGTACGACGCTGCGGACGCTGGCGTCGACAAGGTTGGGGGACGCACCGCCCGCGCGCTGATCCTGACAGGGAAACCCGGTCAGGCGCTGCCGTTCGTGCGAGCCAAGGTGTGGGTCGATTCCGCGGACAACCTGATTCGCCAATTCGAATCCACAGACGCGAACGGTGTCACGCGTCGTGTGCGTCTGCTCACGCTCACGCCGAACGCGACGGTCGACGCCAAGCTGTTCGCGTTCAAGGTGCCTGCGGGGGTTCGCGTCATCGAGCGGTAGCCGGGCGCGCGAGACAGACGCCTGCGCGCCGACGACCTAGCGGCGTTTGGGTACCCGCGCGCGCAGCTCATCCGACGTGGTGACCCCGTCGAGGAGCTGCATCGCTTTGGCCACCATGGGATCGATGGCGATCGGTGGTGCGAGGGCCGTCGGCACTGGACGTCTCGCCGGCGCCCGCGACAGAGTCGTGTCCGTAGCCACGTTGGCCTCCGTCGGTCTCACGATGACATCAGGAGTAATGCCTCCCATCGTCGAATCGCGCTCGATCGACTTTCCGTTCGGCGTGAACCAACGCGCCGTCGTGAGCTTGAGCGCGTAGCCATCCGCAATCGGGAAGACGCTCTGCGCGCTGCCTTTGCCATAGGTGGGGGTGCCAACGAGCACCGCGCGCCTGTTGTCCTGGAGCGCGCCGGCGACGATTTCCGCGGCGCTGGCGCTGCCGCTGTCCACAAGCGCGACGATGGGCAGCTCCGGCCAGCGCTGGGGGTTCTCGTCGTCGAACTCCTGATTGGACTCGGCGGTCCGTCCGCGCGTGCTCGCGATCGTCTGACCGCGATCCAGAAACAGGTCTGCGACCGCGATGCCCTGCTCGAGCAGCCCACCGGGATTCTCGCGCAGGTCGAGAATCAACGACCGCGCTCCCTTCGATCGCAGCGAGTCGATCGTGCGCTGCAGCTCGCTCGCCGCCCGTTCGCTGAACGTGGCCAGCTCGATGTAGGCGACGCCGTTGATGAGGTCCGACCGCTGGACGGGATGAAATACGATCACCCGGCGGGTCAGCGTGTACACCGGATGTTCGTCATCGCGCTCGATGCTCAGCTTGACCTTGGTTCCCGCTGGCCCGCGTAGCGCCGACTGCACTTCCTCCATGGTCAGGCCATGCGTGGGACTGTCGTTGATCGCGATGATGTGATCGCCTGGTTTGATCCCCGCGCTGTCCGCTGGCGTACCGGCCAGGGGCGAGATGACCGTGACGAAACCGTCGCGCAGATCGAGCTCGACACCGATTCCCGGGTACTTGCCGCTGGTCATCTCGCGAATGCGGCGATAGCGGTCCGGCGAGAGCAGGACGCTGTACGGGTCGTCGAGCTCCTTGGCGAATCCCGACGCGGCGCGACGATACATGTCGTCCGCCGAGATCGTGTCCACGTAGTCCGAGCTCAGCCGGGCCATGACCTGCTCCAACAGCCGTGGCGAGCCCGTCGCGGCGCGCGCTTCGCGCGACGCACCGCCCTGGATGAGCAAACCGCCGGAGATGAGCCCGGCGCCTAACAGCACGCCGGCAATCAGAGCACGAGACATGAGTCCGAGACTCGGGACGCTATCGCTGGTGTGCCGTCTTTGATGGGAAAGTTTCGGGCCAGCGCTGCGACAGCGCTGCGAGGACGCGCGAGAAGACCTCCTCGACGGTTCCGCGCGCATCGACCGTCACCACCGGACCCGCTTCCGGATGTGCCTTCTGCCACTCGACAGTGGCGAAGTCCCGGAACGCCTTCGCCACACTTTCATGAAATGCGGCATCGGAGCGCTCGATGCGGTCATGCGGCCCGCGGTCGCGCGCGCGCTTCAGTCCTTCCTCGACGGGGAGGGACAGCAGAATGGTGACGTCGGGCCGCAGATCTGTGGTCGCCAGCCGGTTGGCGGCGCGGACGTCTTCGTGGGGAAGTCCTCGTCCGGCGACCTGATACGCGTAGGTGGACAGAAAGAACCGGTCGAGCAGGACAATGCGTCCGGATTCGAGCGCCGGTTGGATCTCGCGCTCCACCAGCTGGGCGCGCGACGCCATGAACAGCAGACTCTCAGCCCTCGGTACGATGTCGGACGCTGGGTGGTCGAGGAGGATCTTGCGGATCTCGTCGCCGACCGTTGTCCCTCCCGGCTCGCGGACCGCCACCACCGTCTTCCCCGCCTTGGCCAACCACTCGGCGAGCAAGCGGACCTGCGTCGTCTTCCCAGCGCCTTCGGGACCTTCGAGGACAATGAGCGGCATAGAGAGCGGTAATAGGTGATTGGTGGTGGGTAGTGGGGGAACCCATCACCTATCACCAACGACCCATCACCTATCCAAGCATGATTATGGGACTCGCCGCCCCCTTCTCGATGCCTTCGAGAATCCACTCGTTGGCGCGCGACATGAGCTTGTCGAAGTTCTCCTGCGCAGCGATCAGGCGCTGATAGGCCGGCTGCACCTGCACTTTGGACAGCAGCTCGTCGAGCTGGCGCTCCATGTCCTGGGTGGGACGCTCGCCGCGCTCGATCATCCGTTGCGCGTCGCCGCGGAGCTGCTCCATCTGCTTTAGCAGTCGCACCGCTTCCGCGTCCTGTCCGAGCGCGTCGTTGGAGCGCTTGAGCTCCTGATACTCTTTGCTCTGGCCGATCAACCGCCCCAGATCCCGGGCCTTCTCTTCGATCATTCTCGCTCACCTCGCGTGGCCAGGACGAAGCGCTCTCGTCCGGCGAGATCCAGTTCTACCCGCACGTCGTCATAGCGCCAGTCCGATGCCGCCAACTCGGCGACGAGCGACGCGCGGCGCGCATCGACCTCGAGCGCCAGCAAGCCGCCAGGGGCCAGCTGAGCCGCCGCCTCGCGCACGAGTCGCGCGGTGATCGCTATGCCGTCCCGCCCGCTGAACAGCGCGACCGCGGGCTCCCAGTCGCGCACCGACCCCGGCAGGGACTCGATGTCGTCGAAGCTGATGTACGGTGGATTGCTGACCACTGCCGCCAGCTTCCCCTGGCGCCGGCCAAATCTGCCCGCGATAGGCTGAAGCAGGCTGCCTTGAAAGAAATCGATATTGCAGGCGTATCTCATGGCGTTGTGCCGGGCGACGGCCAGCGCGTCGGCCGAAATGTCCGTGGCGATCACACGCTCGAACTTTCCGTCGGTGGCCAGCGCGATCGCGATCGCCCCGGAGCCGGTCCCGACGTCGACCACGACGCCGCCCTTCCCTTTCCCCACGACCGGTGCGCAGCGCGACAACACCAGATCGACGAGGAGCTCCGTCTCGGGACGCGGGATCAACACTCGACCGTCGACGTGCAAGGTGAATTGTCGGAAATTCGCCTGTCCCACCGCGTACGCGAGCGGCGCGCCTTGCGCGCGCTTCCCTGTCGCAACGATCACCTTTTCCCACTGCTGCCGGTCCACCCATCGGTTGGCGTGGAGCACGGGCCAGTGTCTGGGGACGTCGAACGCCGCGGCAACCAGCTCGACCGCCTCCGCGCGAGCATCCGTGAACCGAGTCAACCTCGACGCGACGGTGTCCACCAGCCGTTCGACTGACTGACTGATCGCCGGGCCGACTCCGCCGGATTTTGCCACGGATTTAGCCACTGAGTCGCTCCTCGGCGTCGGCCATCTTCAGCTTCTCGATCAGGTCCTCTATGTCGCCGTCCATGACGCCCTGGAGATCGTGTGTGGTGTAATGGATGCGATGGTCCGTCACGCGGCTTTGCGGATAGTTGTAGGTGCGGATCTTCGCGGAGCGGTCGCCGGTTCCCACCTGCGTCTTCCGCATCCGCGCCCGTTGGGCTTCCTGCTCGGAGAGACGCAAATCGAGCAACCGCGCGCGCAGAACCTCCATCGCCTTGGCGCGGTTCTGAATCTGGGATCTCTGATCCTGCTGGCTGATCACGATATTCGTGGGAAGATGGGTGATTCGCACGGCAGAATCGGTAGTGTTGACCCCCTGTCCGCCAGGGCCCGACGCGCGAAAGACGTCGATCCGAAGATCCTTGTCGTCGATCGAAACGTCCACCTCTTCGGCTTCCGGGAGCACAGCCACGGTGGCCGCGGACGTATGAATGCGCCCCTGGTTCTCGGTTTCGGGAACGCGCTGCACCCGATGCACGCCGGATTCCCAGCGCAGTGCACCGAAGGCGCCGTCCGTCGAGACCTTGAACACCACTTCCTTGATGCCGCCGAGCGTGCCCTGTGAATGCGCGATGACCTCGGTCTTCCACCGCTTCCGCTCGATGTACCGTGAGTACATGCGATACAGGTCGGCGGCGAACAGCGCGGCCTCGTCGCCGCCGGTGCCAGCGCGGATCTCGACGATGGCGTTGCGTTCGTCGAGCGGGTCGCGCGGGATCAGGAGCGGCTTGATGCGCTCTTCGAGCTCGGCGATCGACGTTTGCAGCTTCTCGACCTCGCGCCTGGCCTCTGCGGACATCTCGGGGTCGTCAACGTCAACGAGCTCGCGCGCTTCCGCGAGCTCGTTTTCGCTCTTGTGGAGACGCGTCGCCATCTCGACCAGCGGGGCCAGGCGGCGATGTTCGCGTCCAAGCTCGGCCAAGCGCCGAGCGTCTTTCACCGTCTTCGGATCAGAGAGCGCCGCTTCGACTTCGCGCGCTTTCGTGAGCGCGTCGGAGAGCCGATCGCGAAGACTCAGCTCTCTTTCCTATCGTACTTCTGACGGAAGCGCTCCACACGACCGGCTGTATCGATCAGCTTCTGCTTCCCCGTGAAGAACGGATGGCACTGGTTGCAGATGTCGGTATGGATTTCGGACTGCGTCGAGCGCGTCTGGAACGTATTGCCGCACGCACACTTGACTGTGGCGGTGTGGTACTCGGGATGGATGCCGGTCTTCACTGAAAAACTCCTTTAGAATTGCGCGGTGATAGGTGTTCGGTGGTGGATGGTTGGGTATCTATTACCCACCACCCACAACCCACCACCATGGGTAGGAAATATACTTCCCTAACCATCACCCGGACAACACTTTGCAGTTTGACACTGGCTCGCGAGAAGCGTAACTTCGCGCCGGCATTTTCTGCAGGTGACGCCGCCTGCCGTGGCCAGGTCCGCCGCAGCCTCGCTGTTCCCCACCCGCTTCGGCGGGGTCTCGCTACATCCTGAATTGACCACTACTACGGCTGATTTCCTCAACACCGTTCCGCTTTTCAGCGGTCTGAACCGCGAAGAGCTGGAAAGTCTTGCCGAGCTTACGCGCGAGAGGACTCACCCGCGCGGCAGCGTCATTCTGTTCGAGAACGATCCGGGAGACTCCCTTTTCGTCGTCCGATCCGGACGCGTGAAGGTCGTGCTCATCGGCGAGGATGGACGTGAAGTCATCCTCGGCGTCCTCGGAGTTGGGCAGCATTTCGGCGAGCTGGCGCTCATCGACGAGCAGCCGCGCTCCGCGCACGTAATCGCCATGGAAGACGCGAACCTGATAGTCCTCCGTCGCGAAGACTTCAGGAAGAAAGTCGAGAGCGCACCCTCCATCGCGTGGTCGCTCCTGCTCGAGCTCTCGAAGCGGCTGCGACGAGCCGACGACAAGATCGGCGGCCTTGTCCTCCTCGATGTCCCCGGGCGCATCGCCCGGCTGCTCCTCGACCTCTCGGAGGAGAGTGGTACCGATCAGATCGAGAAATCCCTCACCCATCAGACCATCGCACAGATGATTGGCGCCAGCCGCGAGACGGTGTCTCGTGCCATGAAGGAGTTTCAGGATGCTGGCTGGATCAACGTGGAGCGCCGGCGAATCTCACTGGCCAACCGACAGGCGTTAGAGCAGCGCGCACAAGTCCGCGAGTGACGGCCACCCGGTCACGTGACCTCGGTCACGGGCCCGCCGTGACAGTTTGCGTAGCATAGAAGTCGTTCTAACTCCATGATGTGTAATGCTTCCGAAGGGGTTCCTTCCCAATGAGCCTGCGGGTCCAGTTCTGGGGCACCAGGGGATCGATCCCCAGCCCCGGTCCCAAGACCGTGCGCTACGGTGGCAATACACCGTGTGTCGAAGTGCGCACGACGGACGGCTGGCTGATCATCCTCGATGCGGGCACGGGGATGCGAGAGCTCGGTCGGTCGCTGCTCGGAAGGGCGAACGGCGCCCCGATTAAGGGCGACATTTTCCTCACCCACGCGCACTGGGATCACATCCAGGGCATTCCGTTCTTTGGGCCCATCTTTCAGCGGGGCAATCATTTCACGATCTGGGGCAGCCATACACTGGAAACCAGCATCGACCGCATCGTGCGGGATCAGATGAATCCCGTTGTGTTCCCGGTCACGTTCGAGGAGCTCGATGCGACGATCGATTTCTCGGCGATCGACGAAAAGAAGCAGCACCGCCAGGGGTTTTCCGTGTCGGCCTATCCGGTGAGGCACCCCGGCGGGGCCTTGGGGTATCGGTTCAGCGACACGTCGGACGGCGGAAATTCGCTTGTCTACGTCTCGGACAATGAGCTGGGCTCGGGCGGAAAGTACGAGACGCCCGTAGGCTGGCGGAGCAAGCTGGTGGAGTTCGTGCAGGGCGCGAAGGTACTGATTCACGACTCGACGTACACGGCGGAAGAATACGATCACTACCGCGGCTGGGGACATTCGACGTACGACGACGCCCTGACGCTCGCCATCGAGTCCGGCGTCGACCAGCTCGTGCTCTTCCACCACAAGCCCGAGCGCAGTGACGAAGAGCTCGATCAGCGAGTCGAAGCATGTCGGTCGATGGTGAAGGAACGTGGCTGCAAGCTCGACGTCGTGGCGGCCGCTGAAGGGATGACGTTGACGGTGTGAACGAATCGGTTGGTGCATGACGAATGACGCAGCTTTTACCAATGGGGGAGATATGAGGAGGTTCGTGCGTGGGGCGCTGATGCTCGCGACGACGGCGATGTTTGTCCCGGCCATCGTGTCGGCTCAGGGCAAACCGGTCATCGCGGTTCTGTATTTCGACAACAACTCGATCGGGAAGGACCGCGCCGACTACGAGGGCGTCGGCAAGGGCATCGCCGACATGCTCATCACCGACATGGCGTCCAATCCGGACGTCCAGATCGTCGAGCGCGAGCGCGTGCAGGCACTCCTCACCGAGCAGGGTCTGACGAAGTCGGGCGCGATCGATCCGCAGACCGCCATCAAGCTCGGCAAGATCATCGGCGCGCAGTACATGATCACCGGCGGTTTCATGAGCGACGGCAGAGGTACGTACGTCCTCACGGCCCGCGCGATCAACGTGCAGACCAGCGCGATCTCCAACCCCGTCCGTCTCACCTCCAAGGGTGACGACGTGCTCGGCCTCATGTCGCAGCTGTCGGCGAAGCTGAACACGGACATGAAGCTCTCCGCCCTGCGCGTCGGCGATGCTGGCGCATCGGCACAGCCGGCGGGCCAGCCGGCCGCCGCGGCGCAACCCAGCAGCTCGGCGCCGGCGACATCCGCAGTGGCCTCGAAGCCCGCGGAGCCACGCGGCGCACCCAAGGCAGCCAAGCCGCGCAAGATGGACATGCGCACCGCGATGCTGTACTCGAAAGCGCTCGAGGAGGAAGACGCCGGTAATCGCACGAAGGCGGTCGAGCTGTATCGCCAGGTCGTGAACAAGTTTCCGGAATACGCGCCGGCACAGCAGAAGATCGCGAAGCTGTCCCGCGGTTGACCCTCCCTCGCCACACGGACAACTGATCGCCGGCAGATCGCGAGATTTGCCGGCGTTCCCGTGTCGATGAAACCCCTTCTCCTCGTTGCATTCGGCCGGACCATCTCCGCGGCTCCGTTAGGGCGTCGCGAAGGAGACGTCGAGGTACGCCGCATCCCGGCGTTGCCCACCCCCGCCACGTTGGAGAGCGAGCGTCGGCCGATCGTGATCGCGCTCGACCGCGCGTTGCTGCAATCCGTGGCGGGCATGCGAGACACTCTGCTCGAAATCGCCGCGATCGCCGCGCTGGTCGGCATCGGCGATCCGGGCGAGGACGAGCCTCCCGCGGACTTTCCCGTCGAGCTGCTGACGAGCTACATCCCGTCCAATGCGCCGGTCGGCGCCTTCATCGCGCAGCTGCGAGGCGCGTTCCGACATGCCTTGGCTCTTGTCGGAGAGCGGCTGGCGCGAGAGCAGGAGCAGCAGCGCTATCAGGAGCTCACGGAGCTCACCCGGGTCGGCGTCGCCCTCTCACACGAGCGCGACCTCACGACGCTGCTCGAGATGATCCTAAGCCAGGCGCGCCGCATCACCAACAGCGACGCGGGCTCACTGTATCTGGCCGAGCGTGAGGACCCCGGAGTACCGCCGAAGAAGCTCAGCTTCAAGCTGGCCCAGAACTTCTCGCTGCCGAATCTCCCCTTCAGCGAATCCACGATCCCCGTGGATCACGGGAGTCTGGCGGGCTATGTCGCGGCGACGGGACAGCCGCTGGCGATCGCCGACGTGTACCTGCTTCCCGAGGACGCGACCTACAAGCAGAACCGCAGCTTCGACGACAAGTTCGGCTATCGAACCAAGTCGATGCTCGTGCTCCCGATGCGCACGCACAAGGACGAAGTCATCGGCGTGCTGCAGCTGATCAATCGCAAGCGCAGTTTCGACTCGATGTTGACGTCCGAGGAGGTCGTCGAGCGCGAGGTCACGCCGTACGATCAGCGGTCGGTGGAGCTGGTGAACGCGCTCGCGTCGCAGGCAGCGGTGGCCATCGAGAACAGCCAGCTGTACGAGGACATCGAGAAGCTGTTCGAGGGATTCGTGAAGGCCGCCGTCACCGCAATTGAATCGCGAGATCCCACCACCTCGGGTCATTCCGAACGCGTGGCGACGCTCAGCGTCGGTCTGGCGATGGCGGTCGATCGCGGGGGCCCGGGCAGGTACAGGGATGTGAAATTCTCGAGAACTCAGCTCCGCGAGCTGCGCTACGCGGGTCTGTTGCACGATTTCGGCAAAGTCGGTGTCCGCGAACAGGTGCTGGTGAAGCAGAAAAAGCTGTATCCCTGGGACCTGGACATCATTCGCCATCGATTCGCCTATCTCATCCAGGCCATCGATCTGCAGTTCGAGCGGGAACGCGCCGACTACCTCGCTCAGCATGGCGAGAAGAACTACGCGGATGCCGTCTCCCACCTGAACCTCATCCGACAGGGGCGCCGAGAGGAGCTGCAGAAGTTCCTCGACCATATCGTCCGTGCCAACGAGCCGACCCTGATGCCGGAGGGGACTTTCAACGACCTGCGTCAGGTCAACGAGCGCACGTACATCGATTTCGACGGCGTCGAACGTCCGCTGTTGCGCGACGAGGAGCTGCAGTTCCTGATGATTCGCAAGGGAAACCTGGACGATCAGGAGCGGCGCGAGATCGAGTCACACGTCACTCACACGTATGAGTTCCTCGAGAAGATTCCGTGGACGCGGGAGCTCAGGGGAGTCCCGGCCATAGCGTACGGTCATCACGAGAAGCTCAACGGCCGCGGATATCCGCGTCGCGTCAACGGCGAGGACATCCCTGTCCAGACGCGGATGATGACCATCTCTGACATTTTCGACGCGCTCACCGCGACCGACCGTCCTTACAAGCGCGCCGTTCCCGCCGAGCGCGCATTGGACATCCTGCACGACGAGGCGACGGAAGGCATGCTCGATCAGGATCTGCTCGAAGCGTTCATCCAGGGGCGCGTGTACGAGAGCGTCATCGCCGAGCGGCGCGCGGCCACCCCGATCTCGAGCAAGTCGATCTCGTTCTAGGGCGTCTTTCTCTCCCGCCCTCCTACCCAGCTACATCGTCGAGGGCGGAGTCGGCGGCAGGTCGCGCGTCCAGAAGATCTTGCGCACCACCCAGATGACCAGGGCGATGGGAAGCACGACGAAAACCAGGAACTTGAGCGCCAGGATCGTGATGAGTCCCACCGCGATCAACAGGATGACCGGGATGCCGAGGATCGCCAGCGAGAGAAGCGGGCGGATGGCGAACAGGCGGAGTAGGGCACCTAACATCTAGTCGGCTCCGGAAGCGATCATGCTTCCTTTACGGTAGTGGGTTCCAGGGAGTTTCGCGCGACGCCACCGAGCCGCCCCCCCCGTATGTTTCCCGGCATGACGGTTCTGATCGCCCTCGCCGGTCTCTTCACTGCGGATTCGACGTCGTTCATTCGGGTGAACCAGATCGGCTACCTGCCGGACGCACCCAAGGTCGCGGTCGTCTGCTCCCTCGACTCGGCCAGCATTTCGACCTTCGTGGTTCGCGACGCGCGCGGGCGCGTCGTCTTTGGGCCCCGGCAGGCGCGGGCGACGTCGGCATTTGGGCCATGCGCCAGCACCCATCGACTGGATTTCACGGGCCTTCGGAAGGCCGGGCGGTATACGATCGTTGCCGGCGGCCAGAGTTCCCGGCAATTCCGGATCGGCGCCTCTGTCTACGCCGGTGGCGCCGACACGGCGCTGTACTACATGCGCCAGCAGCGCTCGGGATGGAATCCACTCTTTCAGGATTCCGTGCACCGGTACGACGGCAATGTCGTGGATGACACAGGTGGAGTCGTCAAGTTCCAACCCGTGAGCGGCGGCTGGGCGGACGCTTCGGATTACCTGCAGTACGTCACCACGTCGGCGACCGCGACTTACATGATGCTCGCCGCGTACCGTGACCATCCGCGCGCCTTCGCCGACGCGTTCGACGCCAAGGGAGTCGCAGGCCCGAACGGCGTTCCCGACGTGATCGACGAAGCTCGCCACGGCGTCGAGTGGCTGCTGCGGATGTTCCCGAGCGACACCGAGATGTACAACCAGCTTGCCGACGATCGCGACCATTCCTATTTCGATCTCATCACAAACGACTCGTCCGATTACGGCTGGGGAAAAGGACGTGAGCGCGCCGTCTATCCTTGCACGGGCCGGCCGCAGGGCCTCTTCCAGTACAAGAACCGCTCGACTGGCTACGCGTCCACGGCCGGCAAATACGCGTCAGCGCTGGCGCTTGCGTCCGCGACGCGACAATTCACGCGTGACTCGACCTTGTCCGGCATGTTGCGTCGGAAAGCACTCGCGGCGTACGCGCTCGGTCGCCGGTATCGAGGGGTGTGTCAGACAGCTCCGGGACGAGCGCCATACTTCTATGAAGAGGACAACTGGGCCGACGACATGGAGCTCGGCGCCGCCGAGCTCTACGCGCTCACCAGGAATCCCAGCTTTCGCGCGCAGAGTGCTCAATTCGCGCTCATGGAGCCGGTCACGCCGTGGATGGGCGCGGACACCGCTCGGCACTATCAGTGGTTCCCCTGGCACAACAACGGCCACTACTCGCTGTGGCGGAACGCCCCGGCGTCGGAGCGCGCGACGCTCGCCTCGTACTATCGCCGCGGACTGGATGCCGTCGTTGGCCGCGCGAACAACGGATTTCGCGTTGGGGTTCCTTTCATCTGGTGCTCAAATAACCTGATGATCTCTTTCGCCACCCAGGCGATGCTCTACCGCCGCATGACTGGAGATACGCGCTTTCGGGAGTATGAGCAGGCCGCGATCGACTGGCTATTCGGCGTGAATCCCTGGGGAGTGTCGATGGTCATCGGGTATCCCAATGACGGGACGTGGGCGCGCGATCCGCATTCGGCGCACGCCAGCAAACTCGGCGTGCACGTGCTCCTCGGCGGGCTCCTCGACGGCCCCGTGTATCGCTCGATCTATCAGAACCTGCGCGGCATTCATCTCGCGCAGCCGGACGAGCTCGAGCGGTTCAACACGGGGTTCATCGTGTATCACGACGACATCGGCGACTACTCGACCAACGAGCCGATCATGGATGGGACCGCGAGCCTGGTCTATCTGCTGGCGGGGATGGCACCATAGCGCAAGTCAGCGTGCGTCGTACGGCGTGCGTCACTGGTCTGAGATACGTCGTTCGTCATACGGCAGGATGCGTCATCCGTCGTGCGTCAGGATACGTCATTCGTCGTACGTCAGGATGCGTCAAGCGTCATTCTTCACGCATGATGACGCATCACGGATGACGCATCCTGACGCACGACGTATGACGCAGGAGTCATTCGCTCTCCCCTCCATCCGGGCCATAAAACAGCACCCACACGGCGAGATCATCTGAGAACTTCTCGAAGCGATGCTCGATGCCGGCGGCGACGAACAGAAAGTCGCCCGGCTGGAAACGGTGGCGTTTTTCTTCAACGACGAACTCGCCCTTGCCGCTGACGACGACGTAGACCTCGTCGCGGCTGTGCGGCTGCTGCGGATCGTTGCCGCGCGGGGCATACAGCTCCACCTCGAGCGTCCCGTGCGCGAACGCGCGAATGAAGCGTTCACCGGACGAGCCGGGCAACTTGCCAAGGAATGTGTCCGGCTTGAGGTGAGTGGCGTCCATCAGCCTTTCCGCTGCTCGTCCAGGAAGACGAGATAATCCGTGCCCGGCGCCGCGAGATCGAGGTCGCGCAGCAAGTGCGTCAGTTGCCCCCGATGGTACGTGCCGTGGTTGACGCAGTGCACGAGGACGTCAGACAGCGGATACGTCCAGGTCTCACCCTTGAGGTTCACGTAGGTGAGATCGCCGGCGAGCTGCTTTGGCGTGAGCGCCATCACAAATCGCTGCTGATCGCTCTTGGTTCTCTCCCACTCGGATCGAAAGTCGCGTCCGGCGTAACCAGGCGGATAATCCGGCAGCGCCTTCGCCGAATGGCCGCCCCAGCGGTCGCACCAGAGTCGCTCGACACCGATGACGTGCCGCAGCAGCGCCCGTCCACTGCCGAAGCTGCCGCCCCATTTGCGATCCAGCTGCTCCGCCGACGCGGGCGATAGCGCGTCCAGGGTCCGGTCCGTCGCCCAGTGATGGAATTTGACCTGCCGAAGAATATGATCCCGATCCATGCTAGCTCTCGCTCGGATTCAGGCACAGCAGTTGCGCCACGCAACACCGCAAACGAACGGAGCGCACATTGGACTTGTTGACTTGGCTCATCGTCGGACTCGTCGCAGGCCTTCTCGCGTCATTCGTCATGGGAGGCACGGGTTATGGCTTGATCGGTGACATCATCATCGGCATCATCGGCGCCTTCGTGGGTGGTTGGATCTTTCGCAAGTTGGGAACCGGCGTCCCGTTCGGCGGTCTGGCGGGCATCATCTTCGTCGCCTTCATCGGCGCGGTTGTGCTGCTGTTCGTGCTGCGGCTGATACGGGGGGCTACGGTTCGGCGGGTTTGAAGGCTGAAGGGCGGATATCGGATATAGGATATGGGATATGGGCGCGATGAGAGACTCTCTCAGCGCCCATATCCGATATCCCATATCCTATAGCCGCAGTTTCGATCACTCGCTGAAAATATTGATCGGGCCCAGATCGCTCTGCTGCGAAACAGCGCTCTCGTGCCCAAGCACCTGGCGCACGAACGCGGGCCACCAGTTCTCCTGCGGGTCGAGGTGGCGATAGCGATCCAGCGCGGCCCACGTCTTCTCGTGAATTCTGTGCGCCCGCTCGGTCGCGTCCTGACTCGAGATGCCGTCCCGCTTGAGCATCCGGCGCCCGATCTGCGCGTGCAGCACCTCGTCGGCCCAATCGTAGTCGTGAAAGTGCGCCGAAAGCTCGTCGCCGGACTCGATCGCGCTCTCGTGTTCGAATCGTTTGCCGGTCTCTCCAGGCATGAGTGACTGCTCGATCGCGTAGAGCATGACCTGGCGCTCGAGCGGGTCCGCATGGAGGTTGAGCCGCAGCGCAAAGCTGACGTTGAGCGGAATCTTCTTCCAATCGATTCCCTTCGCCTCGAACGCGACGGTCCCCATCATCGCGTGCCGCGCTTCGTCCCAGAGCTGGCGCGAGTAGTCGCGGTAAAACTCCCACGGCTGGTCCCGGCGCTCCGTCATGAACGACGCCATCATCTCGGGGACGTCCATCTCCAGCGCGCGCTTGCAGAGGAGCGCGAGATTGCGCTCGTCCGCGGGGACGTCGGCCATGTTGTACACGACGTGCGGCGGGAACTCGAAGTTGTACTGGCCCTGGAATCGCGCGTCCCGCTGCGGGTGAAACAGCGGAAGCAGGTGCTCGGCGTCGGGCTTGTGCGGTGTGTCATCGGACTCGATCGCCGCGAGCGCCGACTCGCTCCAGCGGATCGCGTCCTCCGTCTCCTGCAAGGCGAACCTGAGCATGCGGCGCGTGGGGTGATCCACGAGCGGATTCGTCTCGTCGATGTGGGCGCGATACGCCGCGGCCAGGCCCGGATAGATGCTTCCATATATCAGCGTCAACAGCGTCACCGGATCCCTGGTGCGGTCCAGCTCCTCGAAGACCTCGTCGAGCTGCCGGCTTCCCTCGTCGTCCGGCGCGACGTCGAGATTCGGCACCGGGTTGCGCATTTCCGCGATGCGGGTGCGCAGCCACTCGACGTGCTCGGCGCTCTGCCATTGATGCAGCGCCATCGCGCACTTCACCTCCCAGATCGGCATCGATGGCAGGTGCGCGATCAGCGTTTGCATCACACGCCGTTCTGTCCAGTGATAGCGCAACAGACGGCGCACGTTCTCCGCAACGGAGTAGCCGACGCGTGCCGCGGACTCGTAGGTCGCGATTCCGGCGAGTTCCGGGATTGAATCGTAGGGGTGGCTCATCCCTTCAAGATGGCGAAACGGCCGGGCACGGCGAGTTACGCCCTCGCTGTGCTCGGGATGCCCGGGACAGGCGTTCCGACGCTATTCGCTGCGAAGCGCCGTCGTCGGATCGGTGAGCACGGCTCGGCGCGCGGGCACCCAGTTCGCCACCCAGGCGACGACCGCGAGTATCGCCACGATGCTCGCGAACGTCACGGGGTCCGTCGCGCTCACGCCGTACAGCAGCTTCGTCATGAGTCGCGTGCCCACGAGCGCGCTGATCACTCCGACCGTGACGCCGACGATCGCGAGCCGCATCCCCTGTCCCACCACCAGGCGAAGCACATCCGAGGAGCGGGCGCCGAGCGCCATGCGGATCCCGATCTCGCGCGTGCGCCGCTTCACCGCGTACGACATGATGCCGTAGATGCCGATCGCGGCCAGCGTCAACGCGACCGTGCCGAACATTCCCAGCAGCAGCATCGTGAAGCGCGGCTGCGCGACGGCGATATCCATCATCTCGTCCATGCCGCGAATCGCAATGATCGCGAGCAGCGGATCGAGCTCACTCACGGTGCGACGCGCCGCTGAGACGAGCGACGTCGGTTCACCCTCCGTGCGCAGCACCGCGTACATGTCGCGAATGGCACCCCCTGCCGCGACCGGCATCTGTTCGTTTACGAGGAACAGCTCCATCGGAGCCGGATTGCCAAGTCCCATACTCCGGACGTCGCGCGCGATGCCTACGATCGTGATCCACGGCAATTGCCGGTCGAACCGTACGCGTTGGCCGATCGGATCCGAGCCGCGCCAGACACTTCGCGCCGTAGTCTCGTTGATGACGGCGACGGGCATCGACGATGGCGAATCCTCATCGCCGAACAACCGTCCGCGAACAGCGGGGATCGAGAGCGCCTTGAAATAGTCCTTCGTCACGGCTCGAACCTGCGGCGAAGGCCACGCCTCTCCCGGCGCGCGCGTACGTCCGTCGATCAGCATGTCCCAATTGAACCCTCCCGCGGACGGCGGCAGGTCCGATGCGGCGGCCGCGGCGCGGACTCCCGGCAATCGGCCCATGCGATCCACCAGCTCCTTATAAAACGCAATTGTCGCGACGTCGTTGTACCGGCTGGGTGGTATGGACAGGTCTACCGCCAGGACGTGTGTGGGATCGAATCCCGGATCCACATTGCGCAGCGTCCAGAAGCTGCGAATCAAGAGCGCGGCGCCGATCACCACCACAAAGGCGAGCGCGATCTCGCCCATGACGAGAGCGCGACCCATCCGCTGTTGCGCGCCACCCACGCTGCCGCCGCGTGTACCCTCCTTCAGCGACGTCTGGAGCTGCGTCTTCACGAGCTGCATGGCCGGCGCGATACCGAACAGGAGTCCCGTCAGGATCGACACCGCCAGTGTGACGGCGATGACGAGTCCGTCGATGTGGATGAGCTCCATCCTCGGCACGGCCTGCGGGTTGACGCTGAGCAGCGTGCGCATCCCCCACCAAGCGAGCAGAACTCCCGCGGCGCCGCCGGCGAGCGCGAGCACCATGCTCTCGGTGAGGAGCTGCCGCAGAATCCGACCACGGCCGGCGCCAAGGGCCAGACGGACCGCCATCTCGCGATGGCGCGCTTCACCGCGCGCGAGCAGCAGGTTCGCAACATTGGCGCAGGCGATGAGCAGCACGAGCGCCACCGCACCCATCAGGACACGAAGCGCCGGCCGGACATCGCCGATCACCACCTCGTGCATCGAAACGACGGCGGCGCCATAACCCATGCTCGCGGGATACGCCCTGGGATACAGCTCGACGGAGCGCCTCGTCAGCGCGTTCAGCTCCCGCTGCGCATCAGGGATCGTCACGCCGGGTTTGAGCCGAGCGACACCGCGAAGGCTGTTGCTCGTGCGCGACGTCAGGCTGTCGGGATTGATGAACATCGGGATGAAGGCTTCGGCGCGCTCCAGCGTAACGTCGGGGGGAAGAATTCCGATGACGCGCCGGCTGATGCCGTTGAACATCAACGAGCTGCCGAGCAGCGCGGGATTGCCTCCCAGGCGGTTCTGCCAGAAGTCATGCGACAGGATGACCACCGGCTCCGTTCCCTGTCGTCCTTCGTCGTTCTCGAAGTTGCGGCCGCGCGCCGGGATCACGCCGAGCACGGGGAAGAAGTCCCGCGTCGCGGCTATTCCGCGTACTCGCTGCGGCTCACCGGTGCCGGTAAGCGTCAGGCCCGCCCCCGCGAACGCCGCAGCGTTCTCGAAACTGTTCGTGAGCCCTTTGTAATCCATGAACTCGGGCTGCGACATCGCGTAGCGACCGTCGCCGCCTCGGAAAGAGGTGAAGAGACGCACCAGCCGCTCCGGTTCCCTGTAGGGCAGCGGCCGGAGCAGCACGCCATTGATCACGCTGAAGATCGCGCTGTTGGCGCCGATGCCGAGCGCCAGTGTGAGGATCGCGACGATGGCGAATGCCGGACTGCGGCGGATGCCCCGCAGCGCGTAGCGAAGGTCCTGCTGCAACGACTCCCACATCTCTGCTCGTCTCCGTTCGTGATCGAATTCCTTGTCGATGACCTCGACCCGCTGGCGCACACGATCGACGTCGCCGAACCGCTTCGTCGCTTCGGCGCGCGCCTCCTGTGGCGTCATCCCGGCCGCGATAAACTCGGCGATGCGCGATTCCATGTGAAAGCGCAGCTCGTCGTCGACATCTCTGGTCACGTCAGACCGCCAGAAGCGCAGATACCGCCGCCACGACGGCGCGCGCATCAGGGAGTCGCGCCGAGGTACGCCGGCGCGATCGTCGTCGTGAGCACCTTCGACACCGCGCTCGAGAACACCGACCAAGTCGACGAGTCGGATCGCAGCTGTTTGCGTCCCTCGCGCGTGAGCGTGTAGTACTTGGCGCGGCGGTTGTTCTCCGAGAGCCCCCACTCGCTGGCGATCCAGCCTTTACGCTCCATGCGGTGGAGCGCCGGGTACAGCGAGCCCTCCTCGATCCGCAGGACGTCGTCGGTGACCTGCTGCAGCCAGCGCGCGATGGCGTACCCGTGCATCGGTCCCCAGCTCACCGTCTTGAGCACGAGCACATCGAGCGTTCCCTGCAACAACTCGACATCGGGCTTGTTCACGTTCCTTCTCCCTAGGATGACTATGGGAGTATGCGCTCGCTCCCATAGGATGTCAATGGGGAGCATCGCACAGCGGATTTTGCCGGGTCATCACGCGGTCGTGCCGGTCTGCGGCAATTGCGATCCTGAGCAAAACTCTGTCATCCTCAGGAGTGCCGCGATGCAGGATCTATTCGGCCTTGAGAAGATCCTTCGCTTCGCTCAGGATGACAGTTGCCGCCTTGAGAAGATCCTTCGCTTCGCGCAGGATGCAGTTACGTTAGTCGTCCTTCAATCGCTCACGAATCCTCGAGGGATACAGGTATGCGTAAGATCGTCCTCTCGTTCGTCGCGCTGCTGTTCGCTGCTTCGGCGCTTCCGGCGCAGACCGTCGACGAGATCGTCGCGAAATACCAACAGCGCATCGGTGGCGCCGAGCGCATTCAGGCGATTCAATCGCTGCGTCGCACCGGAAAGTTCTACGGCGGCGGCGGTTTCGAGGCGAACGTGAAGAACGAGAGTAAGCGACCCAACAAGATCCGGGAGGAGTTCGCGTTCGGTGGGATGGTCGGCGTCAACGCGTGGGACGGCAAGAGCGGGTGGAAGATCGAGCCGTGGCAGGGCAAGAAAGACGCGGAGTCGCTCAGCGAAGACGAGATCAAGTCCATCGTCGAGGACGCGGAGTTCGACGACCCGCTCTTCAACTACCAGCAGCGCGGCAACAAGGTCGAGCTGATCGGCACCGACCAGATCGAAGGCACCGACGTCTTCAAGGTGAAGGCGACGCTCGGCAGCAACGGCGACGTGCGCACGTATTACATGGACGCGGACTCGTACGTCCCGATCAAGTACGAGGTCAAGCGCACGGTGCGTGGCGCCGAGCGCGAGTTCGAGGTCGAGCTGGGCGACTACAAGGAAGTTTCCGGCGTCCTGTATCCGTTCGCCTTCGCCATCGGAGCCAAGGGCAGCTCGAGCGCCAACAAGGCGCAGTATGCCTGGGAGCGGATCGAGGCGAATGTTCCGTTGGACGAATCGAAGTTCGCCAAACCCGGCGCGCCCGCCCCCGCGGCGACTCCCGGAGACGCGAAGGACGCCGCGAACCAGCAGCCCAAACCGGCCGAGCCCAAACCAGCCGAGCCGAAGAAGCCACCGACGGCGATGCTGCAGGGCGGCACGTCCACGCACATCGTCACAACGGTCGACGGGGACGTCAGCTTCCAGCAAGCCGTCGCCCGCGTGGATTCGGAGACGACGTCGGGACTGGGCGCACGGAACATCGGATCAGCCGCGATGAGCGGCCGCATCGCCGCGCTCGCCGCCACTCGGGAGAATGGAAGGCTGACGATTTACGTCGGATCGGCGAGCGGAGGAGTCTGGAAGTCGACGAACGGGGGCACGACGTACAAGCCGGTCTTCGACAAGGAACCGGTGCAGTCGATTGGCGCGGTCACCATCGATCCCACGAACCCCAAAGTCATCTGGGTGGGCACCGGAGAATCGTGGACGCGCAACAGCGTCTCGCTCGGCAACGGCATCTACAAGTCCACCGACGGCGGCGACAACTGGACGAACATGGGACTCCCCGAGTCCGAGCGCATCGTCAAGATCCTCGTCGATCCCACGAGCGCGAACACTGTGTACGTCTGCGTGCCGGGAAAACTGTTCAGCGACAGCCAGGACCGGGGCGTCTACAAGACGACGGACGGCGGCAAGAGCTGGTCGAAGATCCTCGCGGGCGCGAACGCGTCCACCGGCTGTTCGATGATGTCGATGGACTCACAGAACCCGAAGACGATCTACGCGGGGATGTGGGACTTTCGTCGCAAGGCGTGGACGTTCCGTTCCGGCGGCGAGGGTCCGGACGCACCGAGCGGAAGCGGGTTGTTCAAGAGCACCGATGGCGGGGCGAGCTGGACGCAGCTCGACGACAAGAGCGCGAAGGGGCTGCCCCCCAAGCCATGGGGACGCGTGGCGGTCACCGTCGCGCCGTCGAAGCCCAATGTCGTATACGCGTTCATCGAGGCGGTGCCGCCGCGGAACGCGCTGTACCGCTCCGACGACGGCGGCATGACGTGGGCGATGAAGGACCGCAGCCAGAACATGGTGTGGCGGCCGTTCTACTTCGCGAACCTCATCGTCGACCCGAAGAACGAGAATCGCGTCTTCAAGCCAGACGGTCCGCTCATCATGAGCCTCGACGGCGGCGCGACGTTCAACAACGTCAGTGGCGGCACGCACGGCGATCACCACGACGTCTGGATCGATCCGCAGAACACCGACCACGTGATCACCGGCGACGACGGCGGCATCTGGTACTCGTACGACGGCGGCGACCGCTGGTGGAAAGGTGAGAACCTGCCCATCTCGCAGTTCTACCACGTGAGCGTGGACATGGAGCGGCCCTACAAGGTGTACGGCGGCCTGCAGGACAACAGCTCGTGGGTGGGCGAGTCGCAGTACCCGGGCGGCATCGCCAAGAGCCAGTGGGAGAACATGTATGGCGGCGATGGCTTCTGGATGTTCGTCGATCCCACGGACTACAACTACATCTACGCCGAAGCGCAGGGCGGCTACATCGGCCGCATCCATCGCTTGACCCATGAAGTGCGCGACATCAAGCCGCTGCCGAACTACAAGGAAGGCAAGCTGCGCTTCAACTGGAACGCGCCGATTCACGTCAGCCCGACGAAAAACGGGACGATCTACATCGGCTCGCAATTCCTGCATCGGTCCCGGGACTTCGGGCAGACGTGGGAGCGCATCTCACCGGATCTCTCCACCAACGATCCGCAGAAGCAGAAGCAGGAGGAGTCCGGCGGCGTGACGGTGGACAACTCGTCCGCCGAGATGCACACGACGATCGTGGCTATCGGCGAGTCGCCGCGGAATCCGCTGGTCGTGTGGGCCGGTACGGATGACGGCAACCTCCAGGTCACGCGCGACGGCGGCAAGTCGTGGACGAACACCGTCGGCAACATTCCCGGCGGCCCGAAGAACGCGTGGGTCACTATGGTGGAACCTGGCCACTTCAACCCGGGAACGATCTACGTGACCTTCGACGCGCACTACAACGGCGACATGAAGCCGTACGCGTACAAGTCCACGGACTACGGCCGGACCTGGACGAATCTGATCGCGCCAGGCTCGCCGGTGCGCGGCTACGCGCACGTCATCAAGGAAGATCTCGTGAACCCGCAGCTGCTGTTCATGGGCACCGAGTTCGGTCTGTGGGTGTCCGTGGACGGCGGCGCGACGTGGTCGCGATACAAAGGCGGCGACTTCCCCAACGTCGCCGTGCGCGACCTCGCGATCCATCCGCGCGATCACGATCTTGTGATCGCGTCGCACGGTCGTGGCATCTGGATCATCGACGACATCACGCCGCTGCGCGCATTGACGCCGCAGACGCTCACGAAGGGCGCGGCGTTCCTGCAGACCAAGCCCGTCGTACAGCGCCTCGGCGCGTTCGGCGGCTGGGCCAACGGCGACGCCGAGTTCATCGGCCAGAACCCGCCGGGCGACGCGGTGATCACGTACTACCTGCAGAAGCGGCACATCTTCGGCGACATGAAGCTCGAGGTGCGCGATTCGGCCGGGAAGCTCATTCAGACGTTGCCGACCAGTAAGCGTCGCGGGTTGAGCCGCGTCGCCTGGTCGATGCGCATGCCGCCGCCGCGGATGCCGCCAGCCGCTAGCGCGGCGTTCGGCGTGGGACCGCGGTTCATGCCCGGCACGTACACCGTGAAGCTCATCGAGGGCGGCCACGAGTACACCGCGCCGCTGCGCGTTGAGAAGGATCCGCGAACGACTCACACCGTGGCGGACCGCAAGGCGCAGTTCGATCTCTCCTTGAGGCTCTACGGAATGCTCAACGACATGACCGGTGTGGTGGAGCGCATGAACACGGTGCGCGGCGGCCTCGAGTCGCGCGTGGCGCAGCTCCCCACCGGAGATTCACTCGTAGTCCGCATGCAGGGCGCGTCGGAGCAAGTGGACACGCTCCGCAAGAAGATCGTCGCGACGAAGGAGGGGGGCGCCATCACCGGCGAGGAACGGCTGCGCGAGAATCTCACGGAGCTGTACGGCAGCGTTGTCGGCTACGAGGGTCGTCCGTCGGAAACGCAGGTGAGTCGCACGAATTCCATCGCGCGTGAAATGGGGGACGTGTCGAGGGCGTTCGACGTGTGGCTGTCCAAGGAGCTGGGGCCGATCAATGCGGCGCTGGTCGGTCGCAATCTTCAGCGCATTGAATTGCTAGTACCCTAGGGGACAAGGGACGGGGGAACGGGGACCGTTCCCCCGTCCCCCTTGCCTATCTGTCTCTCACATCGCGCAGTTTCGCGCGCAGCTCCGCGGTTATGAGGTTCGACGTATACGTGGTGAGCTGCTCCAGCGCCTCCTGAAAATCCTGCACGGTCACCTGACTCAGCGTCCCGGCTGTGATGATCGCGCTCGGAATGTGTTCCGTTCCGCGCACCCAGGGGGTGAGGCGATCGCTGCCGCGCACGCGCACACTCCATATCTCCCTGCCCGTGCGCCGATCGAGAAGCACGGCCTCGGCGTTCGTGTACATGTACGCGGCCGAGTTGTAGCGCGCGTCGAGTCCCATGCTGCGCATCGTGACCTCGAGTACGTAGTCGGCGTTCTCTGACGTCGCGACCGGTCGAGTGCCGAGGTACCGACTCGCGCGCTCGACGGTGCGTTGGGCCAGGATCGATGGAACGTCCACTCGGCGCACCGCGGAATCCAGTCGAACGCTCGCGCGCCGTGCTTCCACTTCTTTCGCCGCCGCGGCGCCCGCCCGCACAACGCTCTGCAGTGCCTCCGCGGTGCCGCCGATGTTGTAGTAGCCGTGCAGAAGCTGTGGTGTGGGCGGCTCGAGATACACGAGCGAGAGCGTCTTGTCGGCAAATTGATACTGCGCGAGGTAGTGCTTTCCGCCGCACGCCGCGGCAATGAGCAGTGCGCCCGCGAAAGCAACGCGATTGATGAACCTCGAAGCGTCGATGCGACGCATATCTGATCCTTGTGGGAGAGGGACCGCGGATGCTCTCAATGCGTCCCTTATGCCGAGCCCGCATTACGCGTAAGACATTGTGGTACCGCAGTTTAGCTTATGCAGAGGATGTGACATCCATCACGCGCGTCCCGCTCCGCGGACAGGAATTGTCCGGAATAGAGCGCGGGGGGGAAAACCGACAGGCGAAGGCGCGCGAGTAAATTGCGCGCTCTCTTCGTACGAGGAACGCTGCGATGGACGTCGCATTCTGGCGCCGATGGCACAGATGGATCGGGTTTCCAGCCGCATTGTTTCTTCTCTTCGCGGGCAGCACCGGCGTTATCGTCGCGGCCAGAGAATTCTGGGGCGAGGAAGAAGCGCTGCGCGAAGCGACGCGCGATTTGATCAGCCCCGTCAGCACGACGAGTCCCAACGACAAGTGGGCACCGGCTATCGCAAGGGCACTCGCGGCTGTCACCGCGAGCGCAGGGAGTCTGCCGATCGACAAGATCGAGACGCAGTTCAAGGGCGACCATCCAACCGTCACCATCTTCACTGGAAAGCCGACTGGAGGCGAAGATCGCAAGTTCGTCGTCGACGCGGCGAGCGGTGCGATCAGGAAGGTCGAGGCATATGCCGACAAACCGTTTCTGACTCGTCTCCACAGTGGCGAGGCGTTCGGGGACGGAGGCCTCGTCGTCGCCATGTTTTGGGGATTCTCGCTCGTGCTCCTGACGCTCAGCGGTCTCATCATCTACTTGTTGATGCGCGGGAATCGAAAGCTCACCGGAATACAGCGCGTCTTCTGGTAGACGACGGCCTCCCCTCCGGCGGGGGAGATGAAGAAGTCCGAAGGTTGAGAAAAAGCCGTTTCCACAGCCGCGCTCCGAGGACAAATCCGAGCCTGTAATCCAGGTCAAACCGCGGCGAATTACGTCTCCATTAAGCCCGTTGCGTCCTCCTTATCAGGGCGCCACTCTCTAGCTGGGCGGAAGCCAACGTTTTAGGGGTTTCCGGTGTCTCATTCGGCGACGCTTCGGCGTCCGAATTCCGCCTAACCAACCGCTTCCCTGCTCGCGTATGCGCATGCTTCGCAATCGCTGGTTCATCGTCGGTGGAGTCGCCCTGCTTCTCGCGCTGCCGAGCGCTTGGCTCATGGCCCGCGACACGTCCAAGGACGACGCAACGGTCGTTGCCCGGGTGAAGAAGGGCGACTTCAAGGTCAATGTGACGACATCAGGCGAGCTGCGGGCGACGAAGTTCGTGCGCATCACGGCGCCGCAAAACGCGCAGGCCGCGCAGCAGTGGCAGATGAAGATCTCCTCGCTCGTGCCGGAGGGAACGGTCGTGCGGGAGGGCGACGTCGTCGCGGAGCTGGATCGTTCGGGTATCGCGGCTCGACTGACCGAGGTGAGTACGTCGCTCACGAAGGCGCAGGCGCAATTCGAGCAGGCGATGCTCGATTCCACGCTGAACCTCTCGAAGGCGCGCGAAGAGATCAAGACGATGGAGCTGGGTCTGGAAGAGAAGCGGCTCGCCAAGGAACAGGCGGTCTACGAAGCGCCGACGGTGAAGCGTCAGTCGGAAATCGATTACGAAAAGGCGGAGCGCGCGCTGGCGCAGGCGAAAAAGGACTACATCACCAAGACTGAGCAGGCTAAAGCGAAGATGCGCGAGGTGGGCGCCGAGCGTGACCGGTTCGCCAATCAGGTGAAGATCGTCCAGGACGTCATGCAGGGCTTCACCATCAAAGCTCCCGCGTCCGGGATGGTCATCTACGAGAAGGAATGGAACGGCAAGAAGCGCACGGTGGGGTCACAGATCGGAGCATGGGAGCCGACCGTCGCGACGCTTCCCGATCTCTCGCACATGGAGTCGCTCACCTACGTCAATGAGATCGACATCCGCAAGATTGCCCTCGGCCAGAAAGTGGACGTGGCGCTCGACTCGGATCCCACGAAGAAATTCGCGGGCTCGGTGACGTCGGTGGCCAACGTCGGTGAGCAGCGCCCGAACACCGACGCGAAGGTCTTCGAGGTCAAGGTGCTGCTCGCGAATCCGGATACGACGCTCCGTCCAGGCATGACGACGTCGAACAAGATCGAGACCGCGACGGTCAAGGACGCGATCTACGTCCCCATCGAAGCCATGACGGCCGACAGTGCCTTGACGGTGGTCTACAAGCGCAACGGCAGCCGTGTCACGAAGCAGGAAGTCGAGACCGGCACGCTGAGCGATGACGAAGTCACGATTCTACGCGGGCTCCAGGAGGACGACCGCGTGCTTCTCACGCCGCCGCCGGATCACGAGAGCATGAAGGTCGCTCGCCTCACCGGACCCTCCCTGAAGCCCAAACCGCTCGCAGGGGATACTGCCCGCGCAACCACCCTACAGGGCGGACCGAACGTGGGACCCAACTTCGTTCCCAACGATCTCCCCAAGAGCGGGGCTGACAGCGGACAAAAGGGCGGGCAAAAGAGCGGACTTAAGGGCGGACAGAACGGCGAAGCGAAAGTCGTCCCGGCACCGGCGACGAAGAAGCCGTAGGTCACGGCCCACCGCTCACAGCCGCCATTCATGCAGATCAATCGCGTAAAGCTTGCGGAGCTTCGCGGGCTGATCATCGCGCACGTGCTCTTCAGCCTGCGCACGGCCGTCGAAGCGGTCGGACACAACAAGCTGCGCGCCGGCCTCACGTCCCTGGGCATTCTCTTCGGCGTGGCGTCGGTGATCGCCATGCTGGCGATCGGAAAGGGTGCCGAGCAGGAGATTCTCGAGCAGATGCGGCTCCTCGGCTCGAACAACATCATCATCACGCCGATCATCGAGCAGAAGGAAGGACAGGCGAAAGAAGAGAAAGACGAGAAGCAGGTCAAGAAGTTTTCGCCTGGCCTGAGCTACGCCGACGCGGAAGCGATCCGTCGCGTGGTCCCGAACGTCGAGACGACCAGCGGCGAAGTCGTCCTGAACTCCACCATCACTCGCGAAGGACGCCGGCGTTCCGGAAAGCTCGTCGGCGTGGACACCACCTACTTCCGCCTCAACAACCTGGCCATCGCGAGCGGCAACTGGTTTACCGTGGGGCAGGTGGCAGCGGGCCGCCCTGTTGCCATCATCGGACACGGCGTGCGTTCGCGCTTCTTCACCACCGAAGACCCACTCGGCAAACCGATCAAAGTGGGCGAGACCTGGCTCACCGTCGTCGGCGTTCTCGAGGACCGCAAAGTCGCCAAGGAGAACGCGCAGCGACTCGGCATCCGCGACGCCAACATGGACGTCTACGTCCCGATCCACACCGTCCTAGTTCGCTATCGGAACCGCGCGAAGGTCACGCAGCAGGACATCGAGCAGGCGTCACGACCCGGGCAATTCGTCTCGGCCGCGGACCAGAACGCTGAAAACGAGGACACGCGGCAGGAAAAGATGAACCGCAACCAGCTCGATAAGATCATCGTGCGCGTGGGCGACTCGAAGTACGTGACGGGAGTCGCCGAGGTGCTGCAGCGGATGCTGAAGCGCCGCCACAACCAGCAGATCGACTACGAGATCCTGGTGCCCGAAGCGCTGCTGAAACAGGAACAGCGCACCAAGACGATCTTCAACGTCGTCCTTGGCGCGATCGCGTCCATCTCGCTGATCGTCGGCGGCATCGGCATCATGAACATCATGCTCGCGTCGATTCTCGAGCGCATCAAGGAGATCGGCGTGCGGCGAGCGATGGGCGCGACCCAAAAGGACATCCTCTTCCAGTTCCTGGCCGAAGCGGTGCTGATCAGCGTCGTCGGTGGCGTCGCGGGCATCATGGTCGGCGCCGGACTGAGCGTCGGCATTCAACAGCTGGCCGGCATCAAGACCATCATCTCATATGCGTCTGTCTTCGTCGCCTTCGGCGTCTCGTTTTCCGTTGGTGTGTTGTTCGGAATCGTGCCGGCGTACCGGGCGGCGAGACAGGATCCCGTGGTCTGTCTGCGCTACGAATGAAACCTTGATTTCAATGCGACTGGCCGCTCAGTCGAACGTTTTGAACGGATCAGGCTGATCGAGCGGATGAGGCGGAAGCAATTCCTTCCCTGTGAGTTTCTGTACGCGGAGTCATAGATGAGACAAACATTTCTTGCGGCGGCACTGCTGATGGTGGGCGGTGGCGCCGGTGCGCAGCAGCAGCTCACGCTGCAGCAGGCGGTCGACCTCGCGCAAAAGCAGGGCTATCAGGCCAGCGCCGCGACAGCAACTCGCGATGCGGCGCGGGCACGCGACCACGCCTTCGGCGCGCGACTGTTGCCGCAGATCTCCCTCAACGCGACGGCGCCTTCGTACGAGCGCGCCATCACGCCCGTCGTGCAGCCCGACGGCTCGACGAACTTCACCCCCGTCCAGCAGACCACCGCGAACGCAGGACTCACACTCGCGCAGAAGCTTCCCTTCACCGGCGGCACGTTCTCGGTGACGTCACAGCTCCAGCGGTACGAGCAGACCGGCGGCGCGGGACAGACGCTGCGCTGGTCGTCAAACCCCGTCACCTTCCGGCTCGACCAGCCCGTGCTGCGTCCGAACACGATGCGTTGGGACAGCCGCGTCCAGGACATTTCACTCGATCTCGCCGAGCGCCAGTATCTCGAGGCGCGCGAGATGGTAGCGCTCCAGACCACCAACGCCTTCTTCGATTTCTACGTCGCGAAAAAGACCCTCGAGAACGCGACCGCCAACGCCGCCATCAACGACACCCTCTACACGCTGAACAAAGGGCGGCTCGAGGTCGGAAAGATCGGTGAGAACGACCTCCTTCAGAGCGAGCTCGCCTTACTGCGATCCCGCTCGGCGTTGGAAAACGCGAAGCTGGAGTACGAGCGGTCGCTCGCGGCGTTCCGTCTGTCGCTCAACCTGGCGCCGGGGAGCCCGTTGGACGTATCCGTACCGGCTGGCATCCCGCAATTGGCGCCGGACACCGCCGCCGCGGTGGGGCAGGCGCTCAAGAATCGGGCGCTGATCAGCGATTTCGAGTTGCAGGCCGTCCAGGCACGCCGGCGCGTCAGCGAAGCAAAGTTGATCAATGGACCCGGCGCGATCGTCAGCGCCAGCGTCGGCTTCAACCAGACCGCGCCCGACGTCAATCTGGCCTATCAGAACCTGCTGCAGGCACAGCGCTTCTCCCTCGGCGTGAGCGTTCCGCTCTTCCAGTGGGGGGCGCGCGGCGCCGATGTCCAAGCCGCCCTGTCGGACCAGAGGCGAGTCGACGCCACGTCGCGGGCCAGCCGGGAGCAGATCGCTCAGGACGCCCACTTCGCGGCGCTGCAGCTCACACAGGCCACGCGCAACGTCGCGCTCTCCGCCAAGGCCGATACGGTTGCCGCGAAGCGGTTCGAGGTCGCTTATAACCGGTATGTCATCGGCCGCATCGGCATCGACAACCTGTACATCGCGCAAAACGAGAAGGATCAGGCGGTGAACCAGTATCTCCAGGCGCTGCGGAACTACTGGACCGCGTACTACCGGTTGCGCCAGACTACCCTGTTCGACTTCGAGAAGGGTTCGCCGATCAAGTAGCCCGTCACAGGCATCTCGTCCCCATTTGCAACGCGGATCGGTGCGGTAGACGTCTGCTCGACCAGTCCGGCCGTGTGGTGCTCCGCGGCGAACCCGGGCGCCTGACCCCGGATGAAATTCGGAAAGTGGTACGTGCTGTCGAAATCCAGCTCGACGGTGAACGAGGTATTGTCCAGGAACTGGCGCGACCAGAGAAACAATGAATCCACCGTCGGCCAGGAGACCCCCGCCTGAGGCGCGACGTCTGCGCCCGTGATGCTTACCACTCGCGTGATGACGTCGTCGCGGACGTGGATGTTGACCTGCTGGATGGCGGTCGCCGAGCACCCGGAGCAGTCGCGCTGGAAGTCGAAGTCGTAGCTGTGTACGTTTTTCGCCTTCCAGAGTGCTTCCTGGTTGTTCGTTTCCTCCAGGGCGCGAGCCCGAAAGTCCGGAAACGGATTGGTGAGGTTGCAGGCGCCGACGATGGCGAACAGGAATACCGTGGTGGGCCTCATGTCCATGGATTCTAACGATTTGATAACGCAATCTCGCGCATGAGCCGGCTTTCTGTCAGATTGTCGGACAGGGTTCGTCGACAAAGCCGGTCGCGGACCCGATTGGTGAGATGGCGCACTAATTATTGCGGCCAGGGTTTGTAAAATATGACCATGACAATTACCACCCGCATTCTCGGCGTCGCGCTGCTGCTCGCAGTGTCGGCATGCAAAGACAGAGTGGCGGTCGCCCGCGGCGACAGCCTCGCGAGCAAGCTGACCGACCAACAGCGTTTGACCGCCCAACTGGCGTCACAGAAGGACTCATTGACGCGCGTCGTGCTCGACGCGGACGCGTTCATCGGACAGATGGACAGCGCGATCCGCACGGTGAAGGGATTGCCGAGCAAACAGCGCAAGGCGACCGACCCCCTGGCCGACCAGGTCCAGGCGCGCAAGGACATGCAGGAGCGCGTGAACGCGCTGGTCGCTCGCGCGAAGGGGACGGCGACGCAGCTCGCCGCCGTTCAGAAGCAGGAGGCGGACGCGCAGGCCGCGAACGCCACCCTTCGTGAGCAGAACGCGGCGCAGGCGGCCAAGATCGAAGAGGACGCACAACTGATCGCGGACCTCGGGGCCACCGTCGAGCGGCAGCGGGGCGAGATTGCGACGCTCGGCGCGCGCATCGACAGTCTTTCGACGGAGATGCGGACCATCGGCGCCAAGCACTACAAGGCGTATTACGTGATCGGCACCGAGAAGGAACTGATCGACAAAGGGGTCATCACCAAGGAAGGCGGCGCGAACCTACTCGTCGCGCATCCGGGGAAGACCCTCGTGCCGTCGCGGGTGCTGAACCCCGATGCTTTCACGCCGATCGATCAGCGCGAAGTCCACATGATCGCGGTACCGGACAGCGCCGCGCGCTATCGCATCGTATCGCGTCAGAGTCTCGACGCGGCCGAAGTCCCGTGGCGCGACGCGACGACGTTCAAGGGGAACTTGAAGATCGTCAAAGCGGACGAGTTCTGGGCGCCATCGCGGTTTCTGATTCTGGTTCGGATGTAAATTCGAGCAGGGAACAGGGATAGGGGAACGGGGAACGGTTTAACTGCAACGGCGGGAAAGGATCAGGGGAACAGATGAGGGGACCAGTCCCTTTCTCTGTTCCCCTTCTCCGTTCCCGCCTTCGGGGTTAAACCTTGACCAGTTCCCTCTTCCCTGTTCCCCGTTGCTATGAAGTTTCTCGCAGCGCTGCTGCTCCTAGGAAGTCATGCTCTCCGAGCGCAGCAACTGCAGGGCAGCATCCGCGACAGCGTCTTTGGGGAACCTGTGTCTGGCGTCGTGGTTCTGCTGCTCGACGCGGACGGGCAACCAGTGCGCCGTACAATCACGAACGAGCGCGGTCAGTACAAAGCCGCCTTGGACTCGACCGTGCGCCAGCTGAGACTGTTGCGACTCGGTTTTCGCCCCCGCGACGTCGCCGTTCCAGCGCGTCCAAGCGAAAGTGTACGCATCGATGTGGTAATTGTGTCGATCCCAAGATTCCTGGATGCCGTGGACGTTCGCGAGAATCCGCTCTGTCCACGTCGATCCGATCAGGCGACGGCATTCGCCATGTGGCAACAGGCTCGTATCGGTTTGCTTGCCACGGTCGTTGCGCGCGAGGAAAACCCGGCACGTCTTTTCGCGCTCACATACCAACGCCCTCTGATTGGCACCAGCGACACATTCTCTCAGCAGCGGGTCCATACTCACGGTGGTTTGCATGCAGTCGCCTTTGGCGCGGCACTGACCCCAGCGCAGTTCCTGCAGAAGGGCTTCTTCGCCGTCGACCCGGATGGCGGTCACGTTTTTTACGGACCGGATGCCGAGGTACTGCTTTCAGAGCCTTTTCAGGCGGAGTACTGTTTTGCGACCGCGAGCGATCTTCGAGGACGCGTCGGCCAAGTTGGGCTTCGATTCTCGCCGGCGAAGCGTCCGCGCGGACGTGTTGACATTGACGGTACCCTGTGGATTGATACGGCAAGGCGGATGCTTCGCGACATCGAGTACCGATATCTCGGACTCCCGTCGGCCTCCGAGCGGTTTCGACCAGGTGGGCGCGTGAGTTTCCGTGAAATGCCAGCCGGCCTGGTCATGGTCGATCAATGGTCCATACGCGCGGTAAGCACCGGGCGCGCGCCGACCAGCGGCTTGTCGCGGAATGATCCTTCGCCGTTCGAAACCACAAACCGACGCTTCGTTGCCACCGACAACGGTGGCGAGATCGCTCGTGCGGACTGGCCGGACGGGAGGTCCTGGCGAGCTTCGCTCGGAACGCTCCGTCTGCGTCTCATCGACAGTACGGGAGCCGCGGTCGCTGGAGTGCGAGTGCAGCTCGATTCCACGGATTACACCGCCGTGAGTGATTCGTCAGGGCTAGCTGAAATCCAGAATCTTCTTCCGGGACCATACGTCGCGGTCGTTGTTGATTCGGCGATCGCCTCGATCGGCATGAAGCTGAATCCCCCTTATGAGTTCGTGGCGTCCAGAGACTCCGTTTTGACGCAGACGTTGATCGTTCTAACCGAGGCTGATGTCATCGCTGCGGGATGCGGACGCAACGCGAACACAAAGCGCGTGTCCTCGGTCATTGGTCGCGTCGTGACGTCCGATGATTCACCTGTAAAAGGGGCAGGCTGGGAGGTCGCTGGAAGCCGCGGCTTTTCGGATAGTCAGGGGATCTTCAAAACCTGTGCGGCGCGAGATAGCACGGCGGAAGTCCACGTGTGGCGCAAGCCGGCACTTCTCCGGAGCAGCATCAGCAAGACAGTCAAGGTGACGTTCACGAATGCGGTAACTGTGATCCGGATAGAACTGCCACACTGACTACTGGGAACGGGGACGGGGGAACGGGGAACGGTTTAGCTGCAACTGCGGGAAAAGATCAGGGGAACGGAAGAGGGGACCAGTCCCCTGCTCCGTTCCCCTGTTCCGTTCCCGCCTTTGGGGTTAAACCGTTCCCCGTTCCCCCGTCCCTGTTCCCCGCCCTTATTCATCGCACCTCCACGTACGTAACCAGCTTTACCGGCGCCACGGATCCGAACACTCCGATCGCGCCAACCAAGCGGCTGGGCGGCGCGCCGGCAAATGGATCCGTCGTCGGGTGATAATACGTGTAGTAGTTGGTGTCCACGGCGACGACGCTGACGAACGCGCTGTATCCCGGCCGAAAGACGTCTTGGTTTTCGATCGTGCGCGCATTCCCGGCGATGGTGATCGAGGTATCGGTGAAGACGGTGTAGTCCGTAAAGAAGCCCTGTGAGTCGAACGGCGCATTCTTGATGTCCACCTCGTAGCCTGCCGCTCCAGCAACCCTCGGCCATTGCAGCCGCAGCGTATCCTGCGCGCGCCGAAACTCGGGGAAAATCACCGGCAGCTCGAACTCCGGCACCAGCGGCACGGTCGTCGTGCCTGAGGCCTCCTCGCCCGAGGGAGTGCGAACGTGCAGCGTATAACTGCCGCCGGGCACCAGCGCTATCCCGTTCGCTCCGAGTTGAGTGAGCATGTAACCGCGCGTCGTGGTTGTGCGCGGATAGAAATACTCAGTGGCAAGTAAGTGGAGGCCGTCGGGCGTCGTGATGGTCACCTCGGCACCGGAGACTGCCCTCACATTCTGATTGAATCCGTTCGGCACGCGCTCGATCCGAAGCTCCTGGTAAGCCGCGCCCGCATCGAGGACAACGTGTATCAGAAGGTACGATCGACCGGACGCGATCGGATCGGTCGGCTGTTCGCAGGCGGCCACACACGCCAGCAGCGCGATCATCGCTCGAGAGATGCCGCGCTCACCAGGCAATGGACACTCCGAGTGTGGGAAATATCGGGAACTGCCTCAGCCCCGTGCGTTCGGGGGGAACCGTGGTGTAGTCGAACAGGTACGCGAAGACGTTCCTCGCGTTGTACACATTCATGATGCTGATGAATGGCGACACCGCAGCGCCGCGCATGTGGCCGTTGCGCGTGAGGCTGATATCGAGCCGCTGCGAGAGCGGCAACCGCTCCGCGTTGCGCGCGTCGACGAGGAACTGGGTAAACCCATCCTCGCGAAAGTTGTGAATGATCGGATCGTAATCATTGCGATCGAAGTTGCCCACGACCTTCGTATATGGAGTGCCGGTGGCAACGTTGAGCCGAGTGGATAGCGTGTACCGGCGGCTCGTCCAGTTACCCACCAGATTCACGTCGTGCCTCCGATCCTGACCGGGCCTGAAACGCTGGCCATTCGCGTCGATGCGTGAGCTCATCGCGAAGCTGTAGGCCAACCAACCCGCGAATCCGCCGCCGGCGAACTGGCGCAGCATGAGGTCCGCGCCGTACGAGCTCCCGCGTACCGGGAGAAATTCGTCACCGCGGATGTTCGGGTCGCTGTACGGATTCTGCTCGATCAAGCTCGTGTACCGTTTGAGAAACCCTTCCACGCGGAGCGCGCGGGTGCGCGAGAACCACCGCTCCGCGCCAGCCACGAAGTGCCATGCGCGCGACAGCGGCGCGGCGTCATCGCTCCCGACCCAGAAGTCCAGCGCGCGAATGGGTACGTCCTCGCGGGCGAGCGAGTGCACGGATTGGCTGAACGCGCCGGCCGCTGCGGTAACCGCGAGATCGCGATTCACGAAGTACTTGAGCGACAGCCTCGGTTGAAACGCGGGACCGCCGGCGCCGGCCACCGCGTCCACGCGTGCCCCCGCTTCGACGAGCCAGTGCTCGTTCAGCCGCCAGAGGTCGTCGACATAGAAAGCGGTGAGGACGTTGTCGTTCGCCACTGTATCGGATGGATAAAGCAGGAGCGGATAGTTGGCGTCGAACGCGAACCGCTGGCTCGCGACGTCGTACCCGAAGCTGCGCGTGTGCCGCTGCGAGAAGGTGGTGAAGGTCCCGCTCGCCCGATCGTCCGTCACCCGATTGTTCAGCGTCAACGCGCTCTCGAAGAGATTCATGTGAACGGTGAAGCGCGTCGCGGAGAACCGTTGCTCGAGCTTGGCGCTGTCACCGAGGGAAATGCCGAGCAGCCGCGGCGCGTCCTCGAATACGCGCGAGAGCGTCGCGCCGAACAACCGGTTGCCCCAGTTGATCGTGTAAGCGGCACTGTCTTCGCCGACGCTCGACTGGAACAGGTCATCGACGTTGTCGTACGCGGTGAACGCCAGCCGCCACCCCGCCGGCAGCGCGCGCGTCGCGTGCGCCTGGGCGTCGCGAAAGTGGTACGGGAGGGAGTTCTTCTTGTACAGGTCGGCGAACTTGTCGGCGTACGTGCGGCGCGCGGCGACGTTCCAGCTGCTGCGTCCCTCCTGCGTTCCGCTGCCCAGCGCCAGCGTAGAGGCGATGAAGGACACGTCCGCCCGCCCGTGAAGGCCCCTCTGCTGCTCCTCTCTCGACCGAACATCCAACACGCTCGACAGCCGCCCGCCGTAGCGCGCCGGAAACGCTCCCGTCATGAAGTCCACACGGTCCACCATCGGCTCGACGAAGGCGCCGAACAGACCGGCCATGTGAAAAGGATTGTAGATCGGGTAGCCGTCCAGGAGCACGAGATTCTGGTCCGTTTCGCCGCCGCGCACGTTCATTCCGACGGAGTAGTCGTTGCGCGCCGTGACGCCGGGCAGCAGACGCACCGCGCGGAGCACGTCCGCTTCGCCGAAGAACCGTGGCGCCGAGGTCAGCTCTCGGCCCGTGATGGTGATGGTGCCGATGTTGGGCTTTTGCTCGAAGGTGAGCCGCTCGTCGCGCGGGGCGACGGTTTCAACCGCGGGCAGCGTGGGAACGGGACGCCGCGTGGTGTCGGGCTTCGGAGGATCTTGGCCGAAGAGGGCAGTGCTCGCGCAGATGCTCAGCGCCACACCAATTCGCGACACGATGGGGAACAGGGAACCGGGATCAGGGAACGGTTTAACCGCAAGAGCGGGAAAGGATCAGGGGAACAGATCAAGGGATTGGCGAAGATTCGCGCAAGTCCTGTCCCCTGCTCTTTTCCCCTCGCCCGTTCCCGCAGTTGCAGTTAAACCGTTCCCCGTTCCCGGTTCCCTATTCCCCTTTCGGGCCAACCGAAGCAACCTGTTCGAATGAAGATCCTAGCTGGGACAAGCGGCTTTGCCTTCAAGGAATGGAAGGGCCCGTTCTACCCCGAGGACATGAAGGACGCCGGCATGCTCGCGTATTACTCGAGCAAGTTCCCGACGGTCGAGATCAACAATTCCTTCTATCAGCTGCCGAAAGAGAAGGTGCTGCTCGATTGGGCTGCCCAGGTGCCCTCAGAGTTCTCATTCGCGATCAAGGCCAGCCGCAGGATCACACACTTCGCGCGGCTGAAGCCGGAGTCCGACGAGGTCGTCGAGTACCTCGTGCGGGCGACCGCGGTGCTCGCGGAACGTGTCGGTCCGATTCTTTTCCAGCTGCCACCGAATCTCAAGAAGGATCTCGATCTCCTGCGGGGCTTTCTCGATCGGCTGCCGGAGGGGCGCCGCTACGCGATGGAGTTTCGCCACGCGAGCTGGTTCGAGGATCCCGTGCTCGACGCGCTGCGAGAGCACAACGTCGCGCTCGTGGGCATCGAGCAGGAGGACTTCAGCTCGCCGGTGCAGGCGACAGCGTCGTGGGGATACCTGCGTCTCCACCGTCTCGACTACAACGAAGCCGCGCTGGCGGAGTGGGCGAAGCGAGTGAGCGGCGGCTCATGGAAAGAGGCTTATGTCTTCTTCAAGCACGATCACGTGCCTGAAGGGACTTCGGGGCCGTTGGCGGTGGAGGGTTTCCTGAGAGCATTCCCCAGATAGACAAGGGCTTCAATCACCATCGCATCGCGTACTGCATCTTTATCAGTAGCTGGTTCGAGATGAACTCCCAGCGTTCGGGTCCCAGAAGCGCGACGGGTCGTTGCAGGTTGTGGTTGTAGACCACGAATAGATCGCCCAGCGGCGTGAACGACCAGCGCATGCGCGAGTTGCTGCCGAGGGAACGCGATTCGTTGTCGTACTGCACGTAGCTGCTGAACTGGAGATCGGGGGACACGTTCACCCGCGCGCGTGTGCCGATGACGTCCTGCGTGAAGTTGCCTTCCGGCAGACGTCCAACGTTATGCGTCGCGTTGAGCTCGAGGATGAACAGTGCCGAGGGTTTCCATGACGTCGTCGCGATCAGCTCGTCCAGCCTGCCGGAATAGAAGTTCCCGAACCACCAGGTAAGCTGCGCGCTCACCGGACGCTTGGCGGCGAACCCAACTTCGGCGCGATACCGGGTCCAGCGGTAGGTGCCGCCTGGAATCACAACGTTTTCGGCAATCTCGAAGGGCGCGTTGAGGCGTTCGCCGACTGGCACGAAGTTGAGCTCGAACCGATCGCCGCTCTCGAGACGCCAGTTCACTGGGGCGGTGAACATTCGATAGCTCTCCCACTGCCCGTTCAGATTGGTGACCAGCGTGTTCTCGAACTCGTTGAACATCTGACGCACGTGGAGTCCAAGAATCGGTCGCCGCGGCCGCGGCTGATAGTTGACGTTGAAATTGAGGATCTGCACCGACGGCCGAGGAACGAAGCCGAGCGACGGATCGAAGCCGTCGCCAAGCCACTTGTACGTGAGCGCGATGTCCCACAGATCGTTGGGATAGTCGACCCTTCCGCCGAAGGCGCGCTTGCGTCCCGTGAGCGCATCGCGGTCCATCGCGAGTCCCCAGACACCGACAAGAAAGTTCTTGTCGCCGCGGAAATGCGACGTCTGATAGGTGAGGTCGGGGCCAGCCAGCCACGAGTTGCGCCGGCCGAGTGGATCGCCCGAGCTGGCGATGAATCCCACCGAAGACTGGCGGAGCACGTTCTGCTGAAAGCGCAGAACGCCCAAGGTGTTCTCCGTCGCAACGGTGTCGAGCACACCGTCGCCACTGCCGGTCCTCACCACGAGGACTCCGAAGTTCGACTCGCGCTCGCGCCCGGAGACTTTGAGGCCGGCGTGGATGGGAACTTCCTGCCCGGCCAGCAGCCCGATGCGACGCGTGAAAAACGGGCGTACGTCGTCGGTTGTGCCCAGCCCGAAGGCGAAGATGTCCGCGCCCTCGACGAAGAACGTTCGCTTCTCGGGAAAGACCAGCGGAAAGCGCGTGAGGTTTGTGCGCCGTGTGTCCACGTCCGTCTCGGCGAAATCGGTGTTCACGGTGAGGGACGCGAGGGTGTTGGCGCTGAGTCGTTGGGTGACGTCCAGGCTGGGATCGAACTGGCCGCTGGTGGACGTCGCGGCTGTACGTCCTCCTCCGGCCGTCACGGCCGGACGTACACTGATCCCGTAGCCTAGCGCGAAGACGGGGAGCTCCGTGAGCAGGCCGGCACGACTGACGTGCGTGACCATGAACTGACGCGCGGGTGATGCCCACCGATTCGTCTCCTGGAGTCGCTGCACACGCCGCTGCACGTTGAAACCCCACTCGCGCAGCGCGCGATCGAACAGTATGCTCTTGATCGGGATGCGGATCTCCGCGGTCCAACCGTGCGCGTCGCGCGTCGTCGCCGCCTCCCATGCACCATCCCAGTCCGGGTTCTCCCCCTCCCCCTGGTTCACGACCAGGGCGTCGTACCGCGCGCCGTTGGCGTTCACGGCGAAGACGTAGCCCGAGCGCCCGTCCAAATAGGTGTCGAGCACGAGCTTGATGTGGTCTTCGTTGGCCAGGGCGGCATCGCGCTCTCGTGCGAAGGCGACGATCGGGACGCTCAGGCTGTGCTCGGCGCGAATGCCGAAGATCAGCGCGTCCCCGTCGGTAAGAACTTTCACGACCGTCGGCAGCGACGCCTCGCTCCCCTCGTGCGGCTCCGTCTGACGCAGGGAGGTGATCGAATCGGCTTTGAGCCAGATGGAATCGTTGAGAATGCCGTCGAGGCGCAGCTCGCCGGCAGCGACGGCGACCGCGACGCTCGGGCGTCCCGAACTGCGCAAAGTTGTCTGGGCAGCCGCGGGAAGGGGGAGCGCACTCGTGACGACGACGCACAGTCCGAGGGACGCGCGACGAAGACAGCTAGGGGACAAGGGATTGGGGAACGGGGAACGGTCTGACCGTTCCCCGTTCCCTCGTCCCCGTTCCCCGTTCATTTGCGCGCGCTCGTCCTGTCCAACGCAGCGCGCAGCCCACGCGCGAGCTTCACCGCGTCGTCGTTTGCCCAGAAGTGCATGAAGAACAGCCGCGGCTCTTCCATGAGCATGTGGCTGTGCAGCGAGGTGACCTCGATGCCATTGTCCCGCAGCGCGCGGATGACCGGATTCACCTCCGACCCCAGGAGCACGAAGTCGCCCGTGATCGCCGCGCGTCCATTGCCAGTGGGCTGAAAGTTCATCGCCGTCGCGAGCCCCATGCTCGGCGGGATCTCGATTCCCATCTCGTGGATCGCCTCGGCGCGTGGCGCGCTCACCTGATACACGCCTCCGTTGACGCGACCGGAGTACCCGAGTGCGCGGGCAATGCCCGCCGTGTCGATGCCCAGTTCGCTGGCTGGCGCGGAAGCAGCCGTCGGCGGAGGAGGCGCGGGAATGGCGGTGACGCTCACCGCGGATCGGATAGCGTGCGCGATCTTGATGGGATCGCCGTGACCGTGGACGTGCATGTAGATGACGCGCGGCGATTCCTTGAGGATGTGGTGATGGATCGCCGTCTGTTCCACGCCGCCCGCCTGGAGTGCTGTGATCACCGGACTCACTTCGCTCTCGGTGAGCACGAGATCACCCGTCGCGATCGCTCCGTCCGGGACTTCCTTGAACGCTACCCATCCGCCGAGTGCCAGCGCGGGCTTCAGCTGGACGTCGCCGACCATGACGCGCAGATCGGAGCGCGGAAAGTTGAATCGGTGTACGCCGCCGGGCTGCGTCACTCCTGCTCGTCCGATCGCGCCTTCAACTGCTCCCCAGTCGACGTCTCTCGTGTCGGCGGGCAATACCTCGCCGTCGAAGATTTGCACGTTTCTGTAGCACGCCGTCAGGGCGGCGGCCGCGATGATCAGAGTTGGGACTCTCATGATGATCTCGGGAAAGGATCAGGTGAACAGTACAGGAGAATCGTCCCATCATCCATTCCCCTCATTCCTTCCCACGGTTGTAGTTGAACCGTTCCCCGTTCCCTGTACCCGCTCCCCGATTCAACGTCGCACTGTGTCGATGCTGACCTCGTCACGACGCGCCGCGCGCCGAGTGGCGTCGAATCGCTCGCGCTGCTGGGGCGTCAACACGGCCCGGATGTCGGCATCGACGGAATCGATGAGGGCACGCAGGCGCGGATCGAACTCGCTCAAGACTCGACGCATGCGGCGCTGGCCCGCGATCAACAGCGCTCGCAAGGAATCCTCTTGCAGCGATGTGAGGTTCAGGCGACGTAGCTCGCGCGGCAGCTCGGTCGTCATGCGCACGTTGACGTTGACGCCGGCGCGTCCCTCGCGCCCAGTCGACCGTGCGCGCGTCCAAGCAGCGCCGGCGGCCAGCCCCGCCGCAAACACGATCAGCAGGATGGCGGCGCCCACCAGCCTTCCTCGAGTCGTCGGAGACACGAACGGTCTCATGGTGGGCTTCCTCCCGGATACAACCAACTCCACGGGTCGACCTCCCCGGTCGTGACAAAGGTCGTCAGCGGTGCGGACAGACCCAGCGCCTCGACGACCGTTCCGGCTGTGGCGCGATCTCCAGGAGTGCTGGCGAGCTCCGCGATCGAGGCAGCGATCACGATGGCGGCCGCGGCCAGCGCTGGAACCGTCCACGCAGTGATGTCCATCCACGGCGCGGCCGTTCTGGTAAACGGCGGCGCCGAGGCGATTCGTGCCTGGACAAGTGCAACGACACGTTCGCGCCGCATCGAGAGGTCATCGCCTTCGCCTCCCCCCGACCCCTCCCCGCCGCCTGCGGTGTGTTCCTCGTCATTCATCGCTGGTGCCTCCAGTCAGGAAGTCGATCGCCGCATCGCCCAGCTGCGACCGTAGGACTTTACGCGCGTCACTCAGGTGACGTCGCGACATCACCACGGAAATCCCCAGCTCGGTCGCGATCTGCGGATGCGTCCAGCCATCGATGTCGTGACGCCGAACCACGGAGCGCTGCACGTCCGAGAGAGTGGCGAGCGCGGCCCGCAATCGCTCTCGCAGATCCCGAAGCTCCACGGATCGCGACGTCACGTCGGCGGCGGCGGCGGCCTGCGTGGCCTCGCCCAACGAAGCCGCGGCACGCAGCGCCTGGTAGCGACGCACGTTGTGCGCATGATGCCGCACGATCTGCAGCAGCCAACCGTGAAACCGCGTAGGATCGCCGCATCGCTGCAGACGAAAGTAGCCGCGCGTGAATGCCTCCTGACACGCATCCTCCGCATCCTCTTCGGACGCCGTGAGACGGCGCGCCACGGCGAACGCGGAGTCGAAGTGGCGACGCATCAGTACGGCGTAGGCGGCGCTGTCGCCTGCGAGCGTTCGTTCGACCAGTCTGGCATCGTCTGTGTCTGTCGAATCGCGCGTGTCGCCCAGCCGCATCACGAATTCACGGGGGACGCCAGCCCTTCATTGTGCTTCCACCCGGATTCCCGTGATGCGATGAGGCGCCTGCTTCTCGACGTCGATGGTGAAGGTCAGGATCCCTTCGGTCGATCGCGCCTGGAAAGTGATTTCCAGCGGCGCGGACGTCGTGATGGCCGTCGGCGCAAGAACACCGAGATTTTGTCGCATCGTCGCGAAAGCTGCGACGCGCTCGTTGAGCGTGCGATGATCCTCGGGCCGTTGAATGACTTCCTGCTCGAGGAACTTGCGAACCGTGGCCGCGTCCCCCTCCGCGTGTATCTGGACGAACCGCTTCGCCGCGCGGCCGGCGGGGGTATCGGGAAATGCGACTGGCTCTGCAGCGCCGACGCGCCGAGGAGAGGCGGTGTCGATGGAGGTTTGGATCGAGGGCCCGTCAATACGCGACGGGTCTCCCACTCCGAGTACCCGGGCGAGCTCGTTGCGAGCCTTGGGCGCCGGGTAGTCGGTCGAGTTGGACGCCAGGATGACATCGAGCCCGGCGCCCGGATTCCGGCTGTAGAAGAAGAAGAATGTCAGGTCAGAACCGGCGAGAACGGCGGCCCGGTCGGGATGGAAGAACAGATCGCGCGACGCCGGCGTGAGAATCCCACCGCCATCGCTCATGAGCGCCCGGTAGAAGCGATACATGTCGCTCACGGTAGAAAGCATTCCTCCGTTGCCGCGCAGATTCCAATATGGACCATCAGTCGCAAGCGGCCGATCGATGAACGTGCCCATGTCCTTGCCATTGCGATAGCCGTGGGCCACACGACGCCGATCAAAGCGCGGGAGGAGGAGGCCCGTGTCACGAAGTCCGAGCGGCACGAGGATGTTGTCGCGGACATAGGCGTCATACGACGAGCCGCTGACCATCTCGATGATCACTGCCAGCAAGCTGTAACCGATGTTGGAGTATTTCCGATCTGTGCCGGGCGAGAAGAGGAGCGTTGCCGACAAAGCGCGTGCAATCTCCTCGTCGCGTGTTACGAGGTCGAAGTCCGGCCCCAGGTGCTGATCGAAGCCCGCGCGATGAGTGAGCAACTGCTCGATGGTGATCGTCCGCTTGTCGTCAGGCACCGCGGGGAAGTACTTCGTGATCGGGTCCGTCAGAGCAAGCTTGCCGCGCTCCATCAGTTGCAGGATCGCCACGATCGTGAAGTCCTTCGTGTTGGAGCCAATCTGAACGACGCTCGACCCCGACATCGGAACGCCGGCGGCGCGATCGGCGAGGCCGTAGCCCTTTTTCAGGACGACGCGGCCGTCCTTGGCGACGAGCGTGACGCCGGAGAACCCGGCCTCCGTCAACTTGGCGAGCAGCGAGTCGGCGCGGACGCCGAGGGGACCGGATACGATGGCGACAGTCGTGTCTGGGGCGCGCTGGGCAGGAAGGCTAGTCGTGACGAGGAACAGCGCTGGAATGAAACGCCGGTAGAGTGCGGGTGACTTCACGGGACCTCCTGTTCGGAAGGCGAGAGCGGGGCTGCATCGATGCGCCCGTACTCTTCACACGCGAGCTGGCGATAGTGTGAGCCGAGAGCGGTTTGAGTCTGTTCCCATTCGCCAGTCCCCTCACCCTTTTCCGCTTTGTGGTTCCCCCCTTTTCCCTCTTCCCTTGTCCCTAATCCCCCGTTCTCTTGAGTCCGATCTATCCATAGTCTACAGGGCACCAAGTGGCCCATTGCGAAGGCAAGGATGTCACAGTGAACAACATGGAAAACGATTCGTCGACGTCCACGCCTCCCG
>Ga0070696_100000057_pt1 | contig 52873 bp, 44 predicted proteins | sample KBSK1253metaG_FD_65474 | JGI IMG/M metagenome (GOLD analysis project Ga0070696, IMG submission 65474) | Corn, switchgrass and miscanthus rhizosphere microbial communities from Kellogg Biological Station, Michigan, USA - KBS K1-25-3 metaG | ecosystem: Host-associated > Plants > Roots >... | reverse complement strand
TCACGATTCCCGCGGCTTCGAGTTGCGGCCCGTCGCGCAGAAATTGCAGGGCTTGCGCGGGGCTCCAGCGCAGTGGGTGATAAATCTCGCCCGCCTCCACCATGGCATGGAGCCAATCACAGTGCTCCGCCGCGCGCTGCACCGGCACGAGCAGGGACAGCAGCCGCTCCTTGTTCTTCGCCCCCGAATACTCGCGCAGGGCCTGCGCCAATGGCAGGTGCTGCGCCCGCCCGTGCGCCGACAGCCGCGTGGTGTAGGTGGCGATGAACGCGAATGGCGCTTCCTCGTCGCCGCGATTTTCAGCCAGATTGAAATGCACGCGGCCGATGAGATTCCAAGCCGGGTTGCGCTGCTTGAGAAACTCCTGCAGCGGCTGCCCCGAATGTTTGAACTCGACGCCGAAAGCCGCGTCGAGCTGCCTCCACAGCGACTGCAGCACCGGCACGCTCAGGTACTCGGCCCCCGCCATCGGCGGCGCGCCCGCGGCAAAAGCGGCGAGATCTTCGACAGACGGCGCAGCGACCGATGGAGCAGCGGCACTGGGCGCCGCGGCAGCGGCGTCCGGTGTCGTGCACAATGCCGTCACATAACGGGCGCCGAACTCGCGCCAGAAACCGAATGCCGCCGGAAGCGCCGAGCCTAATTCCCCGGCGCCCAACTGCAACAAGCCATGTCCGGCGCCGCGCTCGAAGGAATCGGAGAGCCGCCGTTGCAAATCCGCGGGCAATGGCGCGTCGTCGGCCAGGGGCACCAGCAATAAGTGCCCTTGGGGGGTGAGAACGGGATGCATCGCGGCGGCCGGCTTCACGGGTTTCAGCGGGGTCTACCCGCCAGGAATGCATCCCGGGCGTAAGGGAATACCTGGGGCGATTGTTGAGGGCCCCGGGGGCCGCCATGGTCCTCCATCAGCGGCGGTAGCCGCTTCAAGGTGTGAAGGTGTACGCTCTGCATGATCGGGATGACCGGAGTCTGGTGGTCTGAATCAAGGAACGAGAAAGAGGTGGACCATGAGAAGCACAGTTGGTGGAGGTGTTTCGTCCAAGTCAGGCAGGCCTTCAAATCCCTCAGGCTGGCACAAAAACTCGATCATGGAACCACGTCATCTGCGCTACTTCATCGCAGTGGCGGAGGAACTACACTTTACCCGAGCGGCCGAGCGTCTGCACATCGAACAGTCGCCTCTGTCCAGAGCCATCCGAGAACTGGAAGCCGATCTCGGCGTGCAGCTCTTTGAGCGCGATTCGCGAGGCACCCGGCTGACCTGGGCCGGCCAAGTCTTGCTCGAAAATGCCAGGCGGGTATTTGCGTCGCTCGACCAGGCCAGAAGCAATGTCCGGGCCGCCGCGTCGGGCTACCGCGGTTCGCTGCGCATCGCCCTGTCCGATGGCCTGATGCCGCAACGCTTGGCGGCGCTGCTCGCCCAGTGCCGCAAGCAGGACCCCGATGTCGATATCCAATTGTTCGAGATTCCGCTCGCGCAACAGATCCAAGGTCTGCACAACGACCTCTACGACGCCGGCTTTGCCCGATCGGGCGAAGTAGTTGAAAGCATTCTGACCATGGCGGTGTGGAGCGATCCGCTGGTGGTTGCCCTGCCCGCGCGTCACCCGCTGCTCGTTCACGAGCGTATTCCACTCGAAGAAGTGTTGAAGCACCCCCTGGCGCTGTGCCACCCGAAAGCCTGCGAGGGCGGTCATCGGCAAATCGAGCGTCTGCTGCGTACCGTGGACGTGTCGCCCGTGGTTGCCTACCACGTTGCCACCTTTGATTTGATGCTGACAGTGGTCTCGGCAGGCTACGCCCTAGGCTTCGCCTGCGAGGCGCAAATTGCAGCGTGCAGACAAACCGAGGTCGTGGCGCGGCCCCTCGCGGGCACCCCGCCGCTGCTGACGACCTACTTGCTGCGGCCCGACACTGACCCTTCCGCGCAGCTGGCTCGGTTCATCGAACGAATCCGTCCGTCCGAGACGATTCCGGGGTCCACTGCTGTGCCGCCCAAAACTTAGCGTACCGACCGCATTGCCTGAGCAAGACCGCGTGAGTGCCCCGCTCGATCACCGTTCCGGCCTCCAGCACGATGATCTCGTCAGCGTGCTCGACAGTCGCCAACCTGTGGGTGATCACAAGGGTTGTGATGGACCGTGATATCTCGCGTAAGTTTCGGCCGACCGCAAGTTCGGTCGCCGCATCGAGCGCCGATGTGGCCTCATCGAATACGTAGATTCGCGGGCGCTTGATAGCTGCCCTGGCAATCGACAGCCGCTGCCGTTCGCCGCCAGACAGCTTGAGCCCCCGCTCGCCAACGTTCGTATCGTAGGCATCGGGCAAACCGGTGATGAAGTCGTGAAGATGCGCCCGAGTCGCCGCCTGCTCAATCTCCTCTTGGGTGCAATCTGCCTTGCCAAAGGCGATATTGTCCCCGACCGACTCGTTGAAGAGCACGGTATCCTGCGGAACGACCGCAATCGTTTGACGCAAGGTCGCCAAGGACAGATCGGCAATCGGTACGCCATCCAACAGGATTCTGCCGGTATCCGGTTCGAGCAGACGCATCAGCAGTCTTACGAGCGTTGACTTACCCGACCCGCTCGCACCGACGACGCCCACGGTCTTGCCCGCCGGAACTTTGAAACTCACGCCTTGGAGCACCGCCCGGTGCGGTCCGTAGGACAACGTCACATTCTGGAATTCCAATTGCCCGGGGCCCTCATGGCGAAGGACCTCGTCCGGTTGCTGCGGCTCGGATTTCTCATGGAACAGTGCCAACATTTTATCCAGCATCGCCGCACCTTGTGAAAAGCCCTGCATCGCATAGCCGAGCGCCTCGACAGGCCGGATGACCTGCAGCATGTACGTGGTGACGAGCACGAAGTCGCCCACGGTCAAACGTCCGCCCGTAACTTCATGCACGGCATACAGTGTGGTGGCTGCGAGGAAGGTCGCGAATATGGCCGAAACGCAGACGCCATTGACGGCGTACCGTCGATAGAAGCCCACCCACTCCGCCTCCGTGCGCGACAGCGCGCGCCCTACCCGCTTCTGAACGAGGGACTCTGCCGCAAAATACTTCACCAATTCCACATTCAACATGGCGTCCGTCATTTGAGCGGCGGCATCGACATGAGCGGCGGACGCGCTCCTGGCTGAGCGGGCGATGATCCTTGCCGCACAGGCGAAGACCGTGGCGTAACACACGAGAGCGCCGCAAAAGAGCACCAGAAACGCCGGATGGGTTAGACGCACGAGCACAACCACGATGGTCCCCAATTCGGCCGCCACCGGCAGGAACGTGAACACGAGGTGGTGCAAAATCATTTGGTAGCCCGTCAGACCGTTCTCTAAAGACTGGCTGACCCCGCCGGTCTTCCGATCCAGATGAAAGCGCAACGGCAGCCGCAGGATGTGTGCGAAGAGACGGCTGCTCAGCACCCGGAACATCCGACGTTCTGCCCGCGCATACACGAGACCGCGGATTTCACCGATGGCTCGCGCCAGAAATTGGCTTGAGACGTAAGCCCAGACCAGAATGACCGGCGACAGCGAAATGCCGATCGCCTGCCCCGTGAATCCATCCACCAGCCACTTCAGCGCGAGCGGTCCGAGCGCCATCAACACGGAGGCTGTAATGACCAGTAGTAGAACGATTGCCAGGCGCGTTTTCACGAAACGGTCGGCATTGCCCCACATCATGCCTACGATTACCTGAACACTTCCCCAAGACTTCCGACGCCGTGGAACCCCCTCAGATGCACGATGCGCTCGCGTTCGCCCGTCTGGTGAGGATGGGTGGACGTGAGACATTTATTTAGCCCACTCTGGATGCCGATCCAGCGCTCGTCACAGGATCCGGCGGAGCTGGGTGTCGGTTAGCAATCCACTGCGAGCAAGCCCCTCTATGAGCAGCCGCAAAGTTCCCGTTCATGGCCCGTATCCCTCCTTTCAACACCCTAGTTGCCGCCACGTCTTCCGGGAAACAATGCGTCGGGCGTGGCGCCGAACCAAACGGAAAACTGCACCTCGGCGTGTCGGCGCCTATCCATCGACAGAGTATCCGGACGGCATCCAAAGAATCGGGCTGCCTGAGATCGAGTTGCTATATCACGCGCGATCACATGTGCCGTGATCAGCGCGCGAATTACGGGCAATGGGCGCTTGCGTGAATGGGAGCACAGTTGTTCTAGTGTCACAACCCGTGTCCAGGCACGCGCTTTTCGCCGTGGCAGCGTTGAATCGCACATCGCACTGAATTTTTCCACCGCGTCGATCACGACATGTCGAACGTCCCCGGTAAGCGGCACTGCCCGGTTCTGTCGAGAAGGTGATTGACGGGTCGTTAGCCAAATATCCGCCAGAAACGCCGCATCGCCCAGCATGCGCGGGTCATCCGGCGACCCATCCGACAACAACCGAATCTGTTCATCATCTGGCGGTCTATCAAAACGCTTGCAGTACGCGTCTCTTTGAGCGTCGCGAAGCCGGGCGCCGTCGGACACAATGTGAAGCACCACGTGAGTGATCAGCCCCTCAAGTCGCGCGCGCCCACGGTACACCGCGTCACTGCTCCAATAATTCTCCCCGGCACCGAATTGCCGTTCTCGGTGTCGTGGAATCCAATGGATGACGTGAGCCAGAGGCACGAGCCACAACCGATGTTGGATGAGCAACACATGAGGGCGCGCCCGAAATAGCCGGCCGCTTGCCATGTGCTTCCGGTTGAACCGTCGCGCGTACTCATGGCAGAGACTGCGCGTGATTGCGCTCACAGGCTCTTGTCCACCCTGGATGGCAAGGTGCGCTTCATCTGCTGTCACGCATCCGGCGTGAAGATGCGCGCCTTTCCTTTGCAGAGTCGCGCGCAGCAGATCGAAGAACATCGTGAGATCTGCATCATCTATGACGAGGCTACGCCCGCCCTCGGCATACAGCGCAATGTAATACCATCCGAACGGAATAGACGGCAATCGCGGGAGACGGGGCATGGCTAGTCCTCCTTGCATGACCCGCATGAGCCTGTGCCACGACAATAACGCCACTCCCTTGCCGCACTCGGCTGCACGGCAAGCGACTGTCGTCTACTTGAGTCGCCTTCGGTGCTTACCACGAACTGCCCATCTCTTCAGGGCGTGCGGCACGCGTCTTGCCGTCAGATCTCAAACGCGGGCAGATTGATTATGGACGAACGATGAGTGGCCGTCACCAGCAACGGCATCATGCGCACTTATGCCACCTCGGAAGTGTCGGACAGGATGCGTTTGAAGTTCCAAAGTTCGCCACTACTTGAGTTATGCCCTCGTCGCGGTGTCGGACAGAGCGCACTCGGCATGCCAATTGACTCTGCTTCAAGACTTTCTCGATCACACCTGTGACCTTTCTGGTCACACGAAATTGACTGCGATCGTCGCGTCAAGCACGTCTTTTTGTTTATTCGTCCGATCCCATTACGAAGCCGCATGTCTTGAAAGTTGTTGGTTTGTATGATGAAGCGTTCACAACTCCAGTTTATGTCGCTCTCGCTCTTGCGCGCCACTTACCAGAATAATCAGTGGCGAGCAGTACTGCATTCCCTCGCCGGTCAGGCGGTTTTGCCCCTCGACAATTCACCCGCAGCGTTCGATTCATCTCTCGGCCTGAAATTGTGCATTGACAATTCATTCACAGTGTAGTCACGTCTATTGCGCCACCCGATGGGTGCGTTGAAAATCACCATGCTTGATAAAATCAGGAGATTCTCATGGAGCTATTCGAAATTGGCCGCGTATCAGGGGAGACCAAGGGGTCTAACAGCCAGCAGTCCGAGGGATTCAATAACCGACTCGTCTAACCGATGGCTTGGCGTCTTGAGTCAGAGCATTAACTTCTTGATTATGCTCTGAGGGATGCGCGACGCGAGTCGCGCATCCCTCTTACCTGCCAGGGAATTACTCACGTACAGCGGCGATGTCAAAACTGTTCCTATGTAAGCACGTATTTTTCTGCCTCACGGAGGAGCACTGCGTTTTTCTCCATCTGCTAGAGGATCGATACTTCTGTACGAGTAGAACTGATATGATTTCTCTCGGTCCTTGGCTGCATGGTTGGAATCTGGCGCCAACAACGGATCCGATTCAGATTCTCCGTGGCGAAGATGAACTTCGGGATTTCTCTGGGAAACTTATTCGAGCACGCATCCTTACGGATAACGCAGACGAATCACGTCCCGCACTTCCGACATCCAGCGAGTCGATACTCACATGTCTCTCCGCACCGAATGTCGGGCCCTTAATGTCTGCACGCGCCGTCGACTATATCTACTTCGTAGTCGCAGCCGCCCGCGCTCACTTCTCCCTGAAGCACCGAAGATTGTACGACATAATCCGCAGGCTGGATCGCGTGAAAGAAAAGCGGCGATTTTATTCGTCGGCGCCTAGTTTCCAGCAAGTACAGGACCTAGTCATGCGATTCAACGAGTTCCGCGCAGCGTTTCCGCGTAACTATCTCTGTCTGTACGACTCCCTCGCCCTCATGCTGTATCTCGCTTACTTTAGCGTGTTTCCGAATTGGGTATTTGGTGTAAGGAGCAATCCTTTCATGGCGCATTGTTGGGTGCAGTACGGTCGTACAGTATTAAATGGCACTGACGAAGAGGCGCGGTCATATACGCCGATAATGATCGTTTGAGCGAACGGATTGCTGCTGGATGCACCACTATGTAGTGATAATGTGGGACCCGAGCGAAGACGCTTCAAGTGCGTCTGTGTCGTCCCTGCGAAGCAAGCTCGTCGCAACAGGGCGGCAATGGTCTTGCGTTATGGACCACCCAGGCGTAGTCGCCATTCACCGGGCCGAGACGTTCGGTTCTCGCGCGCACCTCCTGCCCGATCGGGCAGGCGTCGTATTCGGCTCTCTGTTTTCCGCGCGCACCGATCTGGATCCCTGCGCGGTCGAATGTATTCCCCAAAGTTTTTCAGTCTCCAACTTATTCATGACGCGTGGCCGGTACCTTCTACAGGAATATTGCGGATATTACGCCGCTTTCTTCAATGACATCGAACGACATCGAATTTCCGCGGTACGTGACTGCTCCGCCAAGGTACCGTGCTTTTTCAGCAAGCTTGATGGAGTCAATATTTACTTCTCATTTCTTGCGGACGCCCTCGAACTAAATCTTCTACCGGACTTATCGATAAATTGGCATTTCATCGCAACGTATCTATTTGCAACTGAGCCACGCACTGCCGACTGCGGTTTCGAACAAATCACGCAATTGCTCGCCGGCGAATGCATCGAGACTCGTGACGGTGAGGATCGGCGGACATTCTTATGGGATCCTAGGGAAATTTGGTCGCGTGATCCAATTACCAACTATTTTGAAGCGCAGCGCCAGCTCAGGCGCGTGACTCAATGGTGCGTGGACATTCACGCGCTCAAAAACAGAGATATCCTACTTCAACTATCCGGAGGGTTCGATTCAACAGTCGTTTTGGGATGCCTTAGAGAAAGCGGATCTCGACCGAAAGTAACTTGTGTGACTCGATATTCCAAAGGACCGGAAGAAGATGAACGCCATTACGCGCGCCTTGCCGCCGACGCCGCAGGGGTTAGACTAATAGAAAGTGAATGGCTTGAATCCGGTCTAGCATTTAACGAACAGTTGCTTCGAGTTCCATTGTTGCCCCGTCCATCGCTACATTTGTTGGTTGCGCGGGAGCATCAGTACAAGTCGGATCTTGCGGGCAACATCGGTGCGTCTTCAGTTTGGAGTGGAGAGGGCGGAGATCACTTCTTTGTGCGTGGCTTGGCGGTATTGTTCGCCGCCGACTACTTGCGTGACAACGGGCTCCGGGGGACTGCTTTGCGCGTCATTGCAGATAACGCACGATATTCGCACGTGTCGTATTGGACCATCTTTAGACAGCTGGCGCGACGCAATACATCGAGGAATCCGTGGAATCCCTCACTGCACCAGGAAGATGGCGCACCGTTCCTGAACCTAGATGCTGCCGCTGCTGTGCTATCTAAGGATACTGCTCATCCGTGGACAACCGGCGTCGAGAGTATTCCGACGGGAAAACAGTGGCAGATTCGAGAGTTTGCGGATCTATTGAACCGCGCCGCGACGATGTTGGATCGCGCGATATACGACAATCCGCCGCTTGTCTCGCAGCCGTTAATGGAACTGAGTCTTCGTATACCCACCTATGTGCTATTGCGGGGCGGCCGGCACCGGGGCCTTGCACGCGATGCGTTTTCCGATCTGGTTCCTACTGCGATCCGGGACCGCGAGTCGAAAGGCAACACTAATTCAGTCAATGCGCGGCTGCTTGGAACTGGTTGCCAGTATATACGAGAACTACTACTTGACGGTATTCTCGCTCGAGAGCACCTCGTGTCGAAGTACTCACTGGCGTCAGCATTAACACCCGGTAAGCCGCTGGCCCTTCGGGATGTGTTTCCCCTTTTGTCCACGCTGTCCGCCGAGGTGTGGTTGCGTACGGCAGAGAGTACCCTCAGACGATCAGCACCCGGAAACTAGATTTCATGGCAGCACATTCGAGGCGGGGCGTGCTCAGTGAGGTGCGGCGATTGCATGCGCCCGCATGGAGTTCCATCTCTGATATTCGGTCGGGTCCACGGGATCTGGTTCCTCGATGCCCTTCAACCAAAATTCGAACCACTGGACGCTCCGGCGATACACACTCAGTCGATGTACAGGCTGCCGCTTTATATGAAACTCGCCGGGAAACACATCCATCTCAAAGGCTTTACCAAAACGTTGTAGCTCGCTCACCGTTTCGGTTTCTGGCAACAGCTCCGCGTCAGATACCTGAATTAAAAGCGGAGTTTCGAGATAGGCTGCGTTCATACTAACGGAAATCTCCCGCCACCTCCCATCTGCTCCTGGCAGATTCGGATCATCGAGCCCAAACCAGTGCGCCTTTGGCCACATGAGTGGACCGACGAGATGGTACAGAATTGGATTCCAGTAGGTGCCTGCAACCGCGGCAGCGGCGAACTCCCCTGGCCTGTGAATCAAGGCGAACGCTGCGGTATTCGCGCCATCGCTGAGGCCCGTGATTCCTATGCGCGCTCGATTGACAATCCCCATCCGGTCAAGGAGATCAATACCAGATTGAAGTACGGAAAGGACTCGTCGTCGATCGCGAAAGTCCTGCCAAAGCGCTTGCTCGCGCTCGGCTTCAGTGCGATATCTTGCGAGCACCTCCCAATCGTCAGGTCGGTGAAAGCTAAGAACGGCAAATCCCTTCGCGGCCAACACCTGAATCGGATACTCATCTCCCACTCCGCCACGGAGGAAGCCACGAGACCTATACTGCACGATCACCAGCGGATATCGGGTCCTCGCATGGTAACCGACTGGCTTGACCAAATGCCCGTATCCTTCGATTCCCATCGCGTCCTTCCAAGCCAGGGATTTCACTTCGCCGAATTGGAGACTGCGAAAACCCGGATTTGGGTCGTACATAACGCGGACACCGCCACCTTCCAAACTGATTTCAGTGATATGAGCCGGCCAGGTTGCGGTTTCCTCTGAACAGAGCAGACTCCGTTCGACTAGAGAGCAAGCTTGAAGGAAATTGTCGGTGCGCAGTATTTCCTTCGGATCTGAGGGTCCAATTCGCCAAGAGTAAATGGCCATCGGGCCGTAGTCTCGAGATCCGAGCCATCGCAAGAAGTATACGGTTGTTCCTGATGTATCAATCCAAAGACCTTTGAAGTAACCTCTACATTTCACGCTCGTGCACTCTATTCTGCGCCCCGTCGCGCCATCTGCTTCTGCCACGATCTTCATCGGCAACTGAGGATCAATACCGACTCCTTCTGCGGATTCGAGCCAGGTCGATGCGTTTCGGCGCGCGGAACTGCGTCGCCATCGCGTCTGTGGATTGGGAGAAGTCACCGTGGTCCGCCGGTTAAACTCCCCCTCCTCCTCTGGAGTGGCCAATCTCTGCATTTGCGTTCTTAAGTCGTAAGCCAGAATAGCCCGCGGTTGAGGTGGGGAAATCGGATCGACAGGTTCTAATTTCAGGAGTGGTGAAAACCGATTATCGTAGAGAAAACCTCGGTTGGCCTCAACAGTCGAATTGGTGTAAGCAACGCCGGTTGGTCCACCAATTGAAAATAGGATTAGCCGATGATCATCCGAGAGGACGAACCGTTCCACATCTGAAGGGGCGTGGATTACCTGTTCGGAACTAGTGCCATCCCACTTCGTGCGCCACAGTTGCGTGGAACCCTTGATGCGCTTCCGATACAAGATCCACTGCGAGTCGGGGAGCCACTGCGGTCGTTCGAACTGCTGCACTCCCACTGGCTGTCCGCGAGACATTACTGGAATGGGTTCCCCGCCAGAGCCCAAGTCAATTGCTTGATGCCGACCGTCCAGACGAAGCGCCCACCAGTGAATCTCCGTAGTGTTGGTCAGGAGCGATGATTGGGAGGTTGCGAACGCGACGAAATTCTCATCAGGTGAAACGGACAAGCCGTCGAAATCCATATCCGGCGACGCAGCCAAATCAACTATGTCTATCAGATCCTCATAGCCGACAACCCGCGATTCTACTCCGGAGGCGTGCGCCCCTGAGTTCTCTTGTCCCGACATAGCCATTGTCGTGGCGGCGCACAGCGGGAGCAGCACTACTGATCCCCAGCGCGCAATTGTTTTTTTGGTAACGCCCACGCCGAAGCGGCCGCGATCAAAACTTCTTGATAATTTGTAGGCTTAGGAAGCGCCCGAGTGGATTCGCATTCGCACCGTCATAGTTGATGTTATAAACCGGCGAGCTTGTGTTTGCCACGAATGGTGGCGCTCTGTTCATTAGGTTGGTTACACCTATTAAAGCGCTCAGTCTGTTTAGAGGCCCAGAGGATCTAGTAAAGTCGTATTTGCCGGTAAGATCCACGGTTGTCCACGAGGCCGCGGGGATAACTTGATTGTTAAAGTAGTTCCGATAGGAATTCACGTAATTCAGAAATATTGTTACAGAGGTCGGCCCTCGTTGGACCGAGCCTCGTGCCCGCAGCCTAAGATCAATTGGGTTGTAGGGATGGTTAAGGAAGGAGGCCACAGGCGAGCCGTTAGTGAACTGATTGTCGAATTTCAGGATGCAGGTTCCGTCCAGTCCTAGCTCGCTCTCGCCGAGCACGGAGCTGAACCCGAATGTTGCTCCAAAATCAATTCCACTCGTTGTTACGGATGACAGGTTTAGCCATCGGTTGTCGATAACCGCGCTAATTGTTGCGAGGTTGGCAACCCCGTAGTTCATAAAGGTCGAGGCTGATTCGAGCGCCTGCAAATACGCTGCCGAGGGATTGCGCCGCACGATGGTTGGACCTAAGGTGCCTTCGTTCTGAAAGGCATTAAGAATGTTACCCAGAAGTGCCTGGGTATCGTTGATCCGATCGGTATATGCGATGTGATAATAGTTGGCATAAGCCTTGAGACGCGGCAGATCTTGGGGGTTGTAATCGCCTCCCAGCGTCCAATTCTTCGACTTCTGTGGTTGCAGATTTGGATTTCCCCCATAGAGGAGGATGGTATTCGGCGCTCCAGGGCCGAAGAACGCACCCGGCAGCGCAAAGACGCCGCTTGGAATCGGATTCAGATCAGTCAACAGCGGTGCGACAAACGATGTGCTGTAGTTGGCTCGGAACTTCAATGAGGGAGACACCCTCCAGAGGAGACCAACGTTTGGGTTGTTGGTGTTTCCGAAGTCGCTGTAGCGCTCGTATCGGTCGGCGAGCACCAATTCGAGGACGCTTGCGCGGGCCGCGGAACCTGCTGGGCCGATTAAGGGAATATGCAGTTCAGCAAAGACCGCTCCGACGTTCCGTGAATTGGCAAAATTCTCGGACACATAATTGGAGGACAGGTAGGAAAATACCTCGCGGCGATACTGCCCGCCGATCGCAAATAGCATGGGCCCAGTCGGAAGCGTCGCGAGGGTACCATCAAACTTTCCGTCGACTGAGAAAATATTCGTATCGGGTGTGACGTCCCCAGTCAATGCTCCTGCAGCGTAGAGATCGTATGTTCGACTGTTCGTGTGGCTGGAACTGTAATTCGAAGTCAGCTCAAACTTGATGGAACTCGAGACATCTGCGAGCAATCCGACTGCCCCCGAGTAAGCGTCGATATTTTGGTGGGATCTCTGAGATGCGCTTGGATACGAGGTCAAATCGCTCTGCCCAGTACGATGAGAGAAGGTACCATCCGCGAACAATTGCACTCCGGGTTGGACATTTTGCTGCAGTGTCAAAAGAATGCTGTTTCGCCTACCCCGTGGCAGTAAGTCAGATGGTTCCGTAGTTGTATTTGCGGTGTAGTACCTGTCGCTTGCGAGAAGCGCAGTTGTTTTGTCAAAATCGTATGCTAGGACGGCTGACCCGCTTCCCCAGTCGTGTCCGATAGCTTGGCTTGCTTGGTATTCCTTCCGCCCTCCTTGGGTGACAGAACCAAACCGCACACTGGTTTCTCCGCCTTCCAGGTTGTCCCGAAGCAAGATGTTGACGACGCCTCCAACAGCATCAGACCCATAGATCGCCGAGGCGCCGTCTGGCAGTATCTCGACCCGCTCGATGGCGCTCAGGGGTATCATGGAAATATCCACGAAATTCCCCTGAGTATTTCCGGGGGCGATCCGGTGCCCATTGAGTAAGACCAGGGTCGCATCGCTGCCCAGCCCGCGCAGGTCCACCCCGCTTCCATTCACTCCGTTGAATGAGTTGCTGGGACCGACAACTGATCCAATTGTAGTTGTCGATGCTCCGCCATTGAAATTCTCTGGCAAGCTCTGGATAAAGTCAGTCAAGCTACCGAAGCCTTGGGTTTCAATATAGGTCCGCGTATAGGTAGAGACTCGGGACGTCGGCTCCGCCCCATGAATGTGAGTACCCGTTACGACGATTTCCTCGAGTTCCTTCTTAGTGGCATTCGACCGCGACGAGCTATCGGTTGAATCAGCTGTCGCATCAACCTGTGGCGTCGCGATCTGATCGCCCGCCTTTGCTGGCGCGGATGCTTTGACCAGCATTAGTCTTATTTCTGAAGAGTCCGTGGCGGACGATCCCGTAGCGGCGATCACGATGGTGTGGTCGTCCAGATGTTGCGGCCGCAATCCCGTTCCAACCAGCACACGCTTCAACGCACCGTCGACGGCGAGATCCGCCTTAAGTGGTGGAGCAATGAGCCCCGCGACCCGATCGGCGTTGAATCCGATGTCCGTATTCGCCGCGGTGCCAATTGCCTTGAGCGATTGCGCCAGGGGCTGCACCGGTAAATCGAAGTGGATCAGTATTTGCGCCTGAGCGGCGGAACAGCAGAATACTGCAGCCGCGTAAAATGCCATTGAAAAACAGTGAACGCAATCGGCAATTCCACCCATCGACATCTCCCATTGTTTTTGCAATCCGTTGCGTTCATTCAATTTCATCCCTACAAGGAGAAGACGAATTACCGAGAAGCAAATACAACTGCCAGCGATATCTTTCTCACTGGCAATTCATATTCGTGAATTCGAAGTGCGGGCAGCGACTCTCGGCGCAAATGAAGACATCAAAGGGAGATTGCTGAGCACTTGGTGCGCGTGGAATCGATGAGCCTTGACGAAACGGTGCGCCGATTACGGGAGAACCCCCACTCGTACGCGACACTGGCAGAATAACCCACCGCTATCTTAACTCTGCTCTCATTATGGGAGCAAGTACCGTGGTGTTCTATTTATGCCGCTCCATTTTCTGGAGCGCACCATGGCAAGCACCACCTTACGAAAGACCCTCCGCAGCCGCGGGCATTGTGTCTTGATTGGAGTACTGGTGGCCGCTCGTAAAGCGGCCGGGCTGAACCAGCGTGAGTTGGCGGACCGTCTTAATCGACCGCGTTCCTTCGTGGGGCGCATTGAGGCGGGCGAGCGGCGCGTGGATGTCGTCGAATTCATCGAGCTTGCGCGCGTGCTCGAAGTCGATCCACCTCAACTTTTCGCGAGGCTTCTCGAGTAGCTGCACCGGCCGCGGCGACTCGATCGAAGGTGCAGCCCTCATGGGTGCTGGTCTTCGGGCGCTGCCGGCGGTGGAGGTGCGGCCGGGCGGGACAGTACGATGGCATCTCCATTTTGGTCTGCCCGTAAGCCAAAGGCCGCCGCCACCACCCTGACGAATTCCTGAGAGTCGCCGGCACGAAAGATGCCCCCGATGCGCAGCTGAGCCACCTCGGCATCCGCCACCGCGAGCTGAGTGGTGCTGTACCGATTCATCTCCTTGACCGCGTCCCCGAGAGGCGTTTGCTCGAACTCCACTTGGCCGCGTTTCCATGCCGTGACGCGGCTCATTTCCGGCCGATCGACGGCCGCCGAATGATGTCGCGAAATGACGAATCGCTGCCCCGATACCAGGATTTGCGGGTCTTGGAACGGAACTCTGTCATTTGGGTGGATCGGCGCAACGCTGACCCGCCCTTCGATCAACGTGACCGCCAGGTCCTGAATATCGTCGTGGCGCACGATGAACGAAGTCCCCAGTGCCCGGATCTCCTCGCCGTCCACGTTGACCAGAAATGGCCAGGCCGGACGGTGCGATACCTCGAACCACGCCTCGCCGTGTATGAGCTTGACCCGACGGGCGCTCTTGTCGTAGTGCACTTCGATCCGCGTGTCGGTATTCAATACGACGCGCGTGCCATCCGGTAACGACTGGACCTGCCGCTGCCCGATTGCGGTCACCAGGGCGTCGCCGCGCCGGTAATGGGCTGCGACGACCACGGCCAGGACAAGAACCGCGGCCGCCGTGGCCGCCCAAGGAAAGTATCGCAGGCGTCCGGTACGGGCGGCGGCAACATCGCCGCGCGCGCGCATCCGAATCGACTTCGTCTGCTCCCACACGCGCGTCATGCGATCAAATGCGTATCGATGGTCCTCGCTCTCGGCAAGCCAGGCATGGACCCGCGCGTCCAGGTCCGCACCGCGTTGCTCGTCGTGAAGCTGGGCAACCCAGGCGGCCGCCTTGGCACGCACGCCTTCGGAGGGCACCGGCCCGTGGGATTGTCGGGTTCCGTTCATTCGCGCAATAGCTCATTATCGATGAGCAGCAGGGCCTTGGCGATGTGGTTCGTAACCGCCTGCGTGGAAATGCCGAACTGTTTGGCAATCTCCAGATAGCTCATACCGCCGAAGCGATGTAGGAGAAAGGCTTCCCGCGTGCGGGGATTGGCGCCCGCCAGGCTCCACTCAATGCGCTCGATCAACTCCTGCGCTTCGGCATCCTGCTCGGGTGAACTCGCCGGGTCCACGCAATCGATTTCCTCCACAGGCTGATCGGAAAATATCCGCTGCGTCAACACGGCACGACGCACGTGATCGATGTGCACCTTCTCCACGACATCCACCAGAAATGCCACAGGATTGCGAACCGGCGTTTTTTGCTGCTGTTCATAGCGGCAGAGGCGCAGGAACCCCTCCTGAATCAGGTCGTCGAGGTCATTGCGGCTCGAGCGCCCGCGCCGGAGCAAGCTGCGCCGCAGAGCGGCAAGCTGATCTTTGAGCCCATCGTGCAGGCGCTTGGTCCGCTCGTTCATCCGCCGATCGTTACCTGTTCTGATAATTGCGACACCGCAAACGAGGCAGCGGACGCGCCTGCATCGAATCCAACGTTGCGTTGGTATTGAACGACCGGCCTTCCGTGCGCTCGCGCCCCGTGGATGAGGCAAGGGCGATCTTAGCGCTGCTCGCATTATGAGAGCAAGCGGTGAGGTCACTTATCTATGGCGCTCCATTTTACGGAGCATCGCCATGGCAAATACGACACTGCGAAAGACCCTTCGCAGCCACGGACACCGTGTCTTGATTCGAGTTCTAGTGGACGCCCGTGCGGCGGCCGGGCTAACGCAGCGTGACTTGGCCGCACGTCTCAAACGGCCGCGATCCTTCGTGGGTCGAATGGAGGCTGGCGAGCGGCGAATCGACGTCGTCGAATTCGTCGAAATCGCACGTGCGCTCGATGCCGACCCGCGCCGGCTCTTCGCCAAGATACTCGGCTAGTTCCTGGCGGGAACATGGGGTCGGCCGTAGCGGCGCAGGCGCCGGCAATCCTGCGGGCTGGCGCCCAGCGCCGGGTCTTAGGCGGCTCGTGAAACTGCGTGCCGCGAACGCCGGACCAACCTAAACAGTGGGTAAGTCGCTACGAGTACGCCGACGGCCACGAGACTCGGGCGGCGATTGCCTAGAACGAACGCCGTGAGCAACGCCGTCGCGGATGCAAGCACGATGCCCGGGATCCAGGGGTAACCGAACGCACGAAAGGGCCGGAAGCGGCACACCCTGACGCGTGACATAGGTGCCACGGGCCGTGGAGAGCCCGTCGCGGCTCATACCGTAGAGGATGCGCGGCGCCAGCAACATGGCGGTGTTGAGGACCCCAAAGGTGGAGATGATCGCCAGCAGAGCCACGGCAGTTCCGGCGGCGGGCCCGTAGAGCCTCGCCAGCGCCTCGCCTACCGCCAGTTTGGACGTGCCCAGCTCCGCCGGCGACATTATATGCAACACGGCGGCATTGACCGCCAGATAAATCCCCATGACCAGCAGCACCCCGTACAACAACGCGCGTGGCACGGTGCGGCCCGGGTGGTTGGTTTCCTCCGAGAAGTAGCAAGCGCAATTGAACCCGCCATAGACCTCTAGGACAAGCTGCATGGAGACAATGATGGCGACGATGCCCGCGGCATGCGTCCCCACCGCAACGGCGCGAGCAGGATTCAGTGGCGCTCCCGAGTATGAAAAAGCCGCCACGACCAGAGCCCACAACATCAGTACCTTGAACACACTCACCAGTTGCACCAGCGTGCTGCTGGTGCGTAGTCCCAGCGAATTGAGTGTCGCGAAGATCACGATCAATCCCGGCGCCACGAGCCGCTCGTGTCCCGCCAGGACGGGAAGCACTTGCGCGAGGAACTCGCTTGCGGCCACCGAAAGGTAGCCGATTGCGATGCTCTGGACGGCGAAGTCACCCCAGCCGGATACGAAACCGAGATAGTCGCCGAACGCGCGGCGTACGTAGAGGTACGGCCCGCCGGCCTTCGGAATCGCCGTGGCAAGCTCTGCCATCGTGTTGGCTGCCATCAAGACGTAGATTCCAAGACCCAGCCAGACCAGATAGATCAGTGCCGGCTCACCCAGTCGACCGGCCGTCGGTCCGGGAGTGCGCATGATGCCCACGCCCACCATATTGCCAACCACCGCGGCCATCCCGAAGGCAAGTCCGAGAATTCGCAGCAGCCCACGGGCTGGCGTTGCGTCGGCCGCGACACTCGACATGGCACCCCCGAAGGTCCGTCGATTGTGCGTCCCTGTGTGCGGGACTTCGGATGCCAGCATATGCTTCCGCGCTCTGCGCGGCCACTTGCCACAGGATATGAGGTCTTGTCCGAGCAATCAGGTTCAAATGACGCAAACGACAGCACAAAGAGTGGGCGATGCGTTGGCGACTCGGGGCCGCGGATCGTAAACAGGCGAGAGTAATGCGCGTCGGGGCGAGATGGCCGCCAAAATGTGGAATAACTTGGGGTGGGCCGAATCCCCCGGCGCCGGAATCCCAAAACTACTGCAAGTCATTGACGACAAGAGAAGTTTTGGAGCGGGAAAGGAGGCTCGAACTCCCGACCTCAACCTTGGCAAGGTTGCGCTCTACCAACTGAGCTATTCCCGCCCTAAACAGACGCGCAATTGTAGGGCCGCGCCGCCGGGAGTCAAGAACAAACGGGCATAAAATCAGGCTAAAGCCTTGAACTACCCGGTAATTCTACCATGCCCGCTCATTGCTCCCCCATGCCGATCAGGGCCAGGTACTGATCCAGCGCGCCCGACAATTGCAGATACGCGAATAGCGGCAGCAACAGCAGTGAAATCACCGCGGATACGCGCACGAACCCCGCCAGGGCCTTTGACCGGCAGTTCCCGGCGCACCGGTAGGTTCCGATCGTCACATACACGCTGAATACCAGTCCGAATACGATGTAGGCCCGATCGGCGAACGCGTTGTCGGGATTGACGGCCAAACCCATGGCGCTCACCAGCACAGAACCCAGTACCCCATACAGCCAGAACACCTTGGACAGCGAGGTCTTGCCCTGCAACGGCTCCATCAAGAATGTGGCCAAGCTCATGCGAGCTACAGTTCCGAACTGCCCCGCAGCGCCGGCCACGCCAGGCGCAGGTACAGGATCATCGACCACAGGGTCAGCACCGCCGCGACCGCGGTCAACAGGAGGCCCAGGTTGTAAATCGGCAGCCCGAAAAGATCCTGGCGAAACAGCAGGAAGGACAGCCCGACGATTTGCATGATGGTCTTGTACTTGGCCAGCACGGACACCTTGATGCGGCCGCGTGCGCCGATCTCGGCCATCCACTCGCGCAGCGCGGAGATCGCGATCTCGCGGCCGATGATGACGATGGCCGTGATCACCACGAACCAGCGCGGATCCTTGCTCACGATCAACACCAGCGCGGCGGTCACGATGAGCTTGTCGGCGACGGGATCCAGGAACGCACCCAGCCGCGATGTCTGACCCAGCTTGCGCGCGTAATAGCCGTCCAAGGTGTCGGTTATTCCGGCCAGCGCGAACGCGGCGCAGGCCGCGGGATCCGCCCATCCATACGGCACGTAAAACAGCGCGAGAATCGCGGGGATCATCGAAATACGCAGCCATGTCAGCGTATTCGGCAGATTCCAAGGGGATTGGCCCTTAACGCCCTGGGTGGAGATGCTCATAAATTACCTCGGCGAGATCGCGCCCGAGGCCCCGGATGTGTACGAAATCATCGATGCCCGCACGCAGTATCCCCTGCAGACCACCGAACTGTTTCAGTAGCTCGCGTCGTTTGACCGGCCCCAGGCCCGGAATCGTTTCAAGTATCGACTGGCTATGACGCTTGGCCCGCTTGCGCCGGTGTCCCGTGATCGCGAAACGATGTGCTTCGTCGCGCACGCGCTGTATCAAGTGTAATGCGCGTGAGTCCGGGGCCAGTATAGTGGGCGTGTCCTGGCCCAACAAGAACAGTTGTTCCTGGCCCGGGCGCCGATCGGCGCCTTTGGCGACGCCGATCAGCGTGATCCCCGTGACGCCCAATTCCTCGAGCACCTTGGCCGCCTCCGCCAATTGCCCCTTGCCGCCGTCGATCAGCAGCACATCGGGCGGCGTGATTTCACCGTCGCGCACGCGCTTGTAGCGCCGGGTCAGCGCCTGATGCATGGCCGCGTAATCGTCGCCCGGCTGAATCCCGCTGATGTTGAAGCGCCGGTAGTCGCTTTTCAGAGGCCCTTCCTCGCCGAATACCACGCAGGAGGCCACCGTATCCGTGCCCCCCGTGTGGCTGATGTCGAAGCATTCCAGGCGATGCGGCGCCTCGTCCAGATCGAATGCCTCGCGCAAATCCTCCAGGCTGGACTCGATATTGGCGCGCGCCAGACGGCGCATGGTCAGCGCCTGTGCCGCGTTCTCGTGCATCATCTGCAGCCAGCGCGCGCGGATGCCGCGCACCGAGGAAGCGATGCGAACCTTGTGCGTGGACCTTGCCGCCAAGGTCGCCTCGAGCAGGGACATCTCCTCGAATTCCCCTTCGACGATGATCTCCGGCGGCGACTCCCGCTCCAGATAGTACTGCGCAATGAACGCCGCCAGCACTTCCGGCAGCTCGGCAAACGGCGCCTTCGGAAAGAAGGTCGTGCTGCCCAGGCTGCGGCCGGCGCGTATGAACATCAGCGCCACGCAGTACTCGCCGTTGGCGGCGGCGATGCCGATGACGTCGGCGTCGTGTTCGATGCCGGACGTCACTATCTGTTGCGCCTGAACGGCTTTGAGCTTCGCCAGTTGGTCGCGCAGCTGTGCGGCCTCCTCGAACTGCAGGCGCTGCGCGGCCGCTTCCATCCGGCGGCCGAGATCCTCGCTCACTTCGTCGTTGCGCCCCTCCAGAACCTTGATCGCCGCGCCCACGTCGCGCGCATAGCTCTCCTTGGAAATGAGCCCCACGCAGGGCGCGGTACAGCGCTGAATCTGGTATTGCAGGCAGGGCCGCGATCGGTTCGCGAAATAGCTGTCGTCGCAATTGCGCAAGCGAAACAACTTCTGCAGCTGCTGCAGGGTTTCGCGGACCGCGCCGGCCGAGGGATACGGCCCGAAGTACCGTCCCGGCTCCTTGCGCGAGCCGCGATAGAAACTCAGGCGCGGAAATTCATGCGCCGTTTCGAAATGCAGGTAGGGGAAGCTCTTGTCGTCGCGCAACACCACATTGAAGCGCGGCCGGTGCTTTTTGATGAGATTGAATTCCAGCAGCAGCGCCTCGGTATCGGAATTCGTGATCGTCACTTCCATGCCCGCCGTCTTCGCGACCAGCGCCTGCACTTTCGGGTGCACGTTGCTGGGCTGAAAGTAAGATGAGACCCGGCTCTTGAGGTTGCGCGCCTTACCGACGTACAGAATCTCACCTTGCGTATCCAGCATCCGGTAAACGCCCGGGCGGGCCGGCAGACTGTCGACAAAGGACCTGGCGTCGAATTTGACCGCTGCCGGCCCGGGCGGGATCGCCGCCCCGGAAGGTTGCTCGCCGTTCATCGCCGGCCTCGAGTCCCGGCCGCCATCGCCAGATCGCGCGCCCGGCCGATCACGGCCTCGAACATGTCCGTGGTGAGCCTGCGGGTCTGCGTGTTGTAGCGGCTGCAATGATAGGAGTCGAGCAGCACGCGATCGGCGCCCAGGCGGTGCTCCGCCGCGTGCGCGAAACGATGCCGGCTCGGGGCCAAGCCGCTGGCTCGCAGCACGGCGGCATGCGCGATGGCGCCCAAGGCGAGGATGACGCGGGCTTCCGGACTTTGCGCGAGCTCCGCGCGCAGGAAGTCATTGCACGCCTTGATTTCCAAGGGTAGCGGCTTATTTGCCGGCGGCAGGCATTTCACCGAATTGGTGATTCTCGCGCCCAGGAGCCGCAGCGGATCGTCTGCCGCAATCGACACGGGGCCGGTGGCGAGCCGGTACTTGTGCAGGGTTGCGTACAGCAGTATCCCGGCGTGATCGCCGGTGAACGGCCGGCCGCTGCGATTGGCGCCGTGCATACCGGGTGCCAGCCCCACGATCAGCAGGCGCGCCTTGGGGTCGCCGAAGGACGGCACGGGCCGGCAGTAGTATTGCGGGTGCGCCGCGCGCACGGAATCGAGGAAGGCGGCAAGACGCGGGCAGCGCCGGCAGCCAATGTCAAAAATGTCGTTCATGTCGGGCAGGTCGTGATTCAACAACCCAAGTGGGTGCACCAGCCTAAGCGCACCATAAAAAACGGGCTACGCGGAAAACTCCGCGTAGCCCGCCGTCGATCGCGCCTGGCTTTGGACTAACCCGAGCGCAACCCAACCTTCGCCCATACCTGGCTTTGAAACCCGTTAGACCCACTGCGTGGCCGAAAGATTCCACGCAATGAGCCGTTAATTGATGCTTGCCGTCGGAGCAGCAGGGGCCTCGCGACGCTCAACCTCAAGAGGCGGGAAAGGTTTGCGAGTCAGAATAGCATCTGCACGCTTTGAGGCAAGCCGGCTTTTCAAAAACCGCGGCCGCGGATCGAGACGCAATCTAGATAAGTTCTCTAACTTATTGATTATTAAACGTATAATCCATAACGTTATGTCAAACCACTTCTCGAAAGCCCATGCTAGTGTCGTGCCTTCAGGGCATGGGCCGCGCGCCGGTGGACGCCCGCGCGGCGCGCGATCAGCATGGCCAATTCCAGTGCCTGCTCGGCGTTGAGGCGCGGATCCACCTGCGACTTGTAGGCGCGCGCCAAATCGGCCTCGGCCAGACCCCGGGCACCGCCGATGCACTCGGTGACATCCTCGCCGGTGAGTTCAATGTGCACGCCGCCGAGCATGGAGCCCTCCTCCTCGTGGATGCGGAAGGCGGCCTCCACCTCGCCGAGGATGTTGTCGAAGCGGCGGGTTTTCACGCCGCCCGCCGTGGTTTCGGTGTTGCCGTGCATGGGATCGCAGACCATGAGCACCGGTGAACCCGTGGCGCGCACCGCCTTGATCATCTGCGGCAGGCATCGTTCGATGTCCTTGACGCCGAAGCGATGGATGAAAGTCAGCCGCCCCGGTTGGTTTTGCGGATTCAGCACGTGCACCAGTTCCTGCAGCCACTCGGCGCTCATCGCGGCGCCGACCTTGACGCCGATCGGATTCGCGATGCCGCGAAAGTACTCGATGTGCGCGCCGTCGATGTTGGCCGTGCGCATGCCAATCCACGGCATGTGCGTGGACAAGTTGTACCAGTGCTTCTGGCGTTCGATGTAGCGCGTCTGCGCCTGTTCCGACAGCAGGTGCAGGCCCTCGTGGCTGGTATAGAAATCGCCGCGCGTCGCCGCATGCACCGGTTGACCGCTCACGGACTCGAAAAAATCCAGCGATTCGCCGATCGAGTCGGCGATCTTCTGATAGGCGTCCCGCAGGGCCGCATGACGCAAAAAGCTCAAATCCCAGTATTCGGGATGGTGCAGATCCGCGAAACCGCCGCCGATCAAGGCGCGCACGAAGTTCAGGGTGAGTGAGGCCCGCGCATAGCCGCGCAGCAGCAGGTCCGGATCCGGTTCGCGCTCCGCCGCGGTAAACCCCGGCCGGTTGACGTTGTCGCCCCGGTAACAGGGCAGCGTGACGCCGTCCCGCGTTTCGGTATCCGCCGAACGCGGCTTCGCGTACTGTCCGGCGAAGCGGCCCACCCGGATGATGGGTTTCTTCAGTCCCTGCAACAGCACCAGGCTCATTTGCAACAAGATTTTCAGCCGCTTGGCGATATTGTCGGACTCGCAATCCTCGAAGCTCTCCGCGCAGTCGCCACCCTGCAGCAGGAACCGCTCCCCGCGCTGCGCCTCCGCCAATTGCGCCCGCAGCGCCTCGACTTCCCAGGAAACGACCAGCGGCGGCAGGCGGCTCAACGAGGCGACGGCTCGCTCCAGAGCTTGTCCGTCGGAGTACTGCGGTTGCTGGGTCGCGGGGCGGCTGTGCCAACTGGCCGGATGCCAGTTCGTCAAGGCGGGAGTTTTCGACATGCAGAGATGCTAGCGTTGCCTGCGCTCCAAAGTCAAAATGCCGCTCCCGCGAAATAGCCCTATCATAGGCACGAATAACTTACGGAATTTCACCATGAAGCACATATCCGATCCCTTGAAGGCACTGGGACTTCTCGACATCAACCCCGGCGCCTGGTCCGGCAGCCAAGGCTGGAGCACGGACACCGGCGGCCCCGTGATCGAATCGATCAATCCCGCGAGCGGTAAGCGGCTGGCGCAAGTTCGCGGCGCCACCGTCCAGGATTATGAACATGTCATGGCGGCCGCCGTGGCGGCGGCAGCGGCGTGGCGGCAAGTGCCGGCGCCCAAACGCGGCGAGGCGGTGCGGCTCCTGGGCGAGGAACTGCGCTTGCACAAAGACGCCCTCGGCAGCCTGGTGTCCCTGGAGAACGGGAAAATCAAGGCGGAGGGCGACGGCGAAGTGCAGGAGATGATCGACATCGCCGATTTCGCCGTCGGTCAGTCGCGCATGCTGTACGGCCTCACCATGCACTCCGAACGGCCGCAGCACCGCATGTACGAACAATGGCATCCGCTCGGCGTCGTGGGCGTGATATCGGCATTCAATTTTCCGGTCGCGGTGTGGTCTTGGAATGCGTTCCTGTCGGCCGTCACCGGCAATGCCACCGTATGGAAGCCCTCGCCCAAGACCGCGCTGTGTGCCCTGGCCGTGCAGCACATCTGCAATCGGGTGTTGGAACGCCACGCCTTGCCGGCGATCTTCCAGGTCTTCATCGACGCCGGCACCGAGCTTGCGACGCGTTTCGTCGACGATCGGCGCGTGGCGCTGGTGTCGTTCACCGGCTCGACACAGGTCGGACGGCAGATCGGCGTGAGAGTCGCCGAGCGGCTCGGCAAGAGCCTGCTGGAGCTGGGCGGCAACAACGCCATCATCGTCGATGAAACCGCGAACCTCGACCTGGCGGTGCCCGGAATCGTTTTTGGCGCAGTCGGCACCGCCGGCCAACGCTGTACCACTACGCGGCGCGTCCTGGTGCATCGCTCGCGCGTCGCCGAACTCGAGCGGCGCTTGGTCGCGGCGTACGGGCAGGTGCACATCGGCGATCCCTTGGCCGTCGACACGCTCATGGGCCCGCTGATCGACCCGGGCGCCGTATCGCGCTATCAGGCGGCGATCGCCACGGCGCAGGCGCAGGGCGGGCAGCTGTTGTGCGGCGGAAAAGTGCTTGCGCGTCCCGGCAATTTCGTGGAGCCCGCCATCATTCACGCGAACGCCAACATGGCGGTGGTGCGGAGCGAAACTTTCGCGCCCATTTTGTACGTGATTCCCTATGACTTGCTGGATGAGGCGGTGGCCATGCAAAACTCGGTGCCCTACGGCCTGTCATCCGCGGTATTCACCGATCGATTGCAGGTGGCGGAGCGCTTCCTGTCCGCCGAGGGCAGCGACTGCGGCATCGCGAACGTCAACCTGGGCACCTCCGGCGCCGAGATCGGCGGCGCATTCGGCGGAGAAAAAGATACGGGCGGCGGCCGCGAAGCGGGTTCGGATTCCTGGAAGGCGTACATGCGCCGCCAGACCAGCACCATCAACTGGAGTTCGCAACTGCCGCTGGCTCAGGGCATCCGCTTCAACGTCTGAGCCACGCTTCGATGTCGGCGGCGCGTTGCTGCAAACGCGCCGCCGAGATGGGACCCAAGGTTTTGAGCTCCTGCGCATACAGCGACACGCGGTACTCTTCGATCCAGCAGCGAAAATCATCCAGTTCCGGGATCCAACGCATCTCGGCATCGAATTGCCTTTCCAGCGCCTGGCAGCGGGCCGACCACTGCCCGAGCTCCTGGGCGATGTGCGCGGACTCGGTGCCGCGGGCCGCGCGGCGTTGCCAGCGCCGTTCCTCCGCCTTCAGATAGCGCGGCAACTGACGAAGCCAGTCTCCCGGCATCGATATCAATGCTTCGCCGCTGAGCAGGCGCCGCAGATGGCCGTGGCTTTCGCCGGCCGCATCGCCCGCGCCCTTGACCCGCGGATCATCCAGCGCTGCGCGCACCGCCCTTGCCTCGTTGAACCAGCCCATCGCGCCGGCACGAATTTCCTCGAGGCAGGGGTACAACCGCGCGCGTCCCTGATCGACGGCGCGCGTGTACGCCTCCCGCGTGCGCGGCGCGTCGGCGTCGCCGAAGCAGGCACGGCGGAACACCAGCTGCAGCAGCGCATCGATCAGTTCCTGGCTGTGTAAGTAGGGACTGGCGGCGAGCAGCAGCCGGGTGTCGGCGGCAATGGTCCTGCCAAGATCGCGCGCCTGGGCCGGCAGCATTGCGCGAGCAAGTTGCACGGCGCTTAGGCGCCAGCTGCGCGCCGCTTCGGCGGCCGACCATTCGTACCGCACCTCGAGCGTCCGCCCCTGCCGCCCCAGCGTCGGATACACCGAAATGGCCCCCTGCTCCACCGCCAATGGGATGGTCTCGGGAAGAGTCTGCGCTTCGAATCCCCGCCACCCGCCCGCGGCGTCGGCAGCAGCAGCGGCCCGCGCTCGATGCTCGAGCTCGGCGCGCGCCGCGCCGGCGCAGTGCCGGCGCAATTCGGCAAGGTCGCTGCCCCGTGCCAGAACTTTATCGCCGTTGACCACGGTGAGCTGCGGCCATAGATAGGGAGGCAGCGCCGCCGGCGCGAATCGCAGCAAGGACTCCGGAATGCCGCGCGTTTCCCGCAGCCAATCGCGCAGCCGCTGCGAGTCCGCGGCGGCGGCGCCCGGCGCGGCGCCTCCCACCCCTGCCACCGCGCCTCGCACCGCGGCCACGAATTGTGCGGCCGTTGCGCCGATGGGAATCAACCTGCGGCGCGCCTCTTTCGGCAGCGAACGCAGTAAAGCCTCGATGCGCGGCTCGACAAGTCCCGGTATCGCGGCATCCATCGCGGCGCGAGTAAGACCGGGCAGCGCCAGCAGGGGTATCCGCAGACTGGCGCCGTCCTGCGATTCTCCGGGCGCGAAGCGGTAGTCCACCGGGATGGACAGTGCCTCGACGCGGGTGACCTCAGGGAACTGAGCCAGCGCCCTTGCGTCCGGCAGGCGCGCAAAAATCTGTTCCGCGGTCAAGGTCAATGCCGCCCGCTCGGCGCCGGAGAGGCGCCGGCTGAAGTATTCCAAGGTGGCCGCGCTCGATACCTGGCGCGGAATCACGCGCTCATAGAACTCGACGAACGCCTCGGCGCCCTGCAGCAGATCGCGCGTGCGCAGCCGCTCCTCCATGCGTTGCACGGCCTGAATGGCGGCGTCGTTCGCCATCAGCCAATCGGGCCTGCGATGCAGCCGCTGGTAGACCAGTGCCTCCCGGACGAAGATGCGCCGGGATTCTTCGGGGGCGATCGGCCCGTAGTTCACCACCCGATTTGCGCTCAGAATCAAACCCAGGAAGCTGCTGCGCTCGCGCGCCACGACTTCCTCGCGATCCTCGTCCCAGTCGGGCTCCAGATATTCGCGCTTCAACAGATGCGAGGCGGCGGCCTCGATCCACATCGGCTCGACCTCCGCCACCCGGCGCGCGAACACGCGCGAGGTCTCGACGATGTTCGCCGCCATCACCCAGCGCGGCCGGCGCCGCACCAGGGGCGACCCAGGGAATAGATGGAAATGCACGCCGCGCGTTCCCGCGTAGACACCCTCCTCCCCGCGCACGCCCACCATGGTGCAAAACCCGGCCAGCAGCGCCCGATGCACCCCGGTGTAGCTGGCCGCGCGCTGCTGCGGGACGATGCCGATCTCGGCCGCTCGATCGGCGACCTGGCCGTGGACATCATCCCATTCGGACAGGCGCAGCAGCGAAAGACGGCGTTCCTTGCACCAGCGCCGCAGTTCCCGCCGCGGACCCTCACGCACCATGCGGTATGCCCGCCACAGTTTGACCAGCGCGGAAAATTCGGATTTGCCGTCCTCGAATGCGGTGCCCCGGGCGGCGGCGCGGCCGGCGGAACCGGCGCCACGCGCCGCCGCGGGAGCTGCGGCGGGACCTGCGGCGGGAGCTGCAGTGGGAGCTGCAGTGGGAGCTGCGGCGGCATTCGCGGCGGGGCCGCGATCGATGCGCACGTCCGGCACGCTCAAAGCCGCCACGATCGCCAGCAATTCGCTCTCGGCGTGGAAGCGCTGGCTTTCGAGCAGGGCTCGGCTCAAGCGCGGATCGAGCGGCAGCCGCGCCATGGCCCGGCCGTGGCGGGTGATGCGCCGTTCGGCGTCCAGTGCCTGCAACTCCTGCAACAGACGATAGCCATCGCCGAGCGCGCGCGAGTCCGGCGGATCGATGAAGGGAAACTCTTCGGCCGCGCCCAAGCCGTCCGCGGCGAGCCGCAGCAGCAGGGCCGCCAAATTCGTCCGCAGCACCTCGGGCTCCGTGAAGGGCGCGCGTGCCGCGAAATCCGCTTCCGTGTACAAACGCAGACACAGCCCCGCACCCAAACGTCCGCAGCGGCCCTTGCGCTGATCGGCGCTGGCGCGGGAGACCGGCTCTATGGGCAGGCGCTGCAAGCGGTTGCGCGGGCTGTAGCGGCTGATGCGCGCCAATCCGGAATCGATGACCGAGCGGATTCCGGGCACCGTGATCGAGGTCTCGGCCACGTTGGTCGCCAGGACGATTCTTTGGCGCGGACCGCGCTGAAAAATCTTGCTTTGCTGCTCCCATGACAGGCGCGAGTACAGCGGCAGGACCTCGGATGGCAGCTCGCGTTCCAGGAGTTCGCCGACGTCGCGGATTTCGCGCTCTCCCGGCAGGAACACCAGCACGTCGCCGCTGCCGATCGGCCCGGGTTCCATGGCGATCTCCCGGCATGCGCCGAGCACCGCGGCGGCCAAGTCGGACTCGTCCGCATCGTCCGCATCTTCCGCATCGTCCTGCGCCCGGGCGTAGCGCACCTCGATGGGATGATTGCGCCCGCTGACCGTGATGACGGGCGCGTCGCCGAAAAAACGGGCGATGCGTTCCACGTCCAGCGTGGCCGAGGTCACGATGAGCTTCAAATCCTGGCGGCGCGGCAATAACCGCTGCAGCACGCCCATCAGCAAATCCACGTTCAGGGTGCGCTCATGGGCCTCGTCGATGATCACCGTGTCGTAGCGCCGCAGCGACGGATCCGACGCCAGCTCCGCCAGCAGCAGGCCGTCCGTCATCAGCACCAGCCGTGTGGCATCGGACACCTGATCCCCGAACCGCACCCGAAACCCGACGCTTCGACCCAGCGGCTGCGCGAGTTCCTCGGCAATGCGCGCGGCCAAGGCGCGGGCCGCCAGCCGCCGCGGCTGGGTGTGCGCGATCAATCCCGAGACGCCGCGCCCCAGCTCCAGGCAAATTTGCGGCAATTGCGTGCTCTTGCCGGAGCCCGTATCCCCGGCAACGATCAACACTTGATGAAGGCGCAGCGCCTCCGCGATGCTCTCGCGCCGCGCGGAAATCGGCAGATCCGGATCGCGCTTGAATACCAGGGCGGGTTCGCGGCGCGCGGCGCTGCGCTGCGCGGCGGCAGCTTGCTGCGCGGCGGCGCGGCTAGCCTCCGGGACGCTCATTCCTCACGCTTGACGTCTTGCCACAGTCTCTCCTGCGCTTCGAGGTTCAGAGCGGAAAATATTTCGCCGCGCTGCCTGGCGAGGGCTTCCATGCCGCGAAACCGCCGCTCGAACTTGGCATTGGCGGCGCGCAGGGCGGCTTCGGCGTCGACGTCCAATTTCCGCGCCAGATTGGCGGCCGCGAACAGCAAATCGCCGATTTCCTCGAAGATCGCAGGCGATGCGCCGGGCAAGGTGTTCTGCGCAGCGGCGGCGCGCACCTCCGCGAGTTCTTCCGCCACTTTGTCTGCGCTCTGGCCGGCCTGCTCGAAATCGAAGCCGACGCGCGCGGCCCGCTTGCTGAGCTTGCAGGCGCGCATCAGCGCCGGCAGCGTCTGCGGCACGCCGTTCAGGTGACTGGATTGCACCGCATGGCCGGCGTCCGGTTGGCCGGGGTGGGCCGGGTGGTCCGCCTCGCCGCGCTCCCGCGCCTTGATGTCCTCCCAGGCAATGCTCTGCTCTGCGGCGGTGAGTCGGCCCGTTTGCCCAAACACATGCGGGTGGCGGCGTAGCAGCTTGTCGCAAATTGCCCCGGCCACCGCCTCGAAATCGAAGCCGTCGGTCTCGTCCGCCATCTGCGCGTGGAACACCACCTGAAACAACAGATCGCCCAATTCATCCATGAGGTGCGGCATGTCGCCGCGTTCGGCGGCATCGGCGACTTCGTAAGCCTCTTCGATGGTGTACGGCGCGATGCTAGCGAAAGTCTGCTGCCGATCCCAGGGACAGCCGTCGGCGGCGCGCAGGCGCGCCATGATCGCGAGCAGTTCGCGCATGCGGACCAGCTCGCGCCCGCCGGGCGGTTCGGGCGGATGGCGGGGTTCGAGCGGGCCGGTCACTGCGCGTTCGCCGGCCGCGTTTGCAGCAGGCGGCGCAGAGTCATCAACATGCCGGCCGTCGCGCCCCAGATGTTGCGGCCGCCGTAGGGAATGTCGTACACCTCGATCATGGTGTCGCCCACTTTGCGACGGCGGAATCGATGATTCGCAGCGTCCAAGAGAAAGTCCAGCGGCACCTCGAAGGCATCGTGAACCTCGGCCGCGGCGATGTGCAGCTGATAGGCCGCGCTCACGAAGCCCACCACGGGCGTGACGCGAAAGCCGGTGATCACCAGGTGATCGGGCAAGTACCCGGCGAACTCCACGACATCGCGCTTCAAGCCGATTTCTTCGTAGGCCTCGCGCAGCGCCGCCTGCCAGGCGTCGGCATCGCCGGGCTCGATGCGCCCGCCCGGGAAGCTCACCTGGCCCGCATGGTCCTTGAGAGTGGCGGCGCGCTCCGTGAGCAGCACGGTCAGCCCCGATTCCCGCTCGACCAGCGGCACCAGCACGGCGGCCGGCACCCGCCGCGCCGGCAAGGAGGCGCGTACACGCTCCAGGATATCGGGCGGCGATCCGGCCAGCCACAGCGTGCCCTCATCGGGCGCGGAGGCATGCGGCTCGAGAGACTCCCGGATATGCGCTTTCGTGTAAAGAGAATCCATCGTCACGCAGCGGAACCGGGTCCTTTGACGCCGCCTTCGGTGAGACTTTGAGGATCGAGCAAACGGCGCAGCTTCTCCACGCCGAGATCCGTCATTTCCGCGGCGACATCCAGAATGGGCCGGCCCTCGGCGTACGCCTTCTTGGCGATGGCCGCGCCCTTCTCGTAACCGATGAGGGGATTGAGAGCCGTAACCAGGATGGGATTGCGAGCCAGCGCATCGCTCAGCCGTTCGCGGTTGACGGTGAATCCGGCGAGTGCATGATCCGCCAGGTTCCGCGCGGCGATTCCGAGCAGCTCCAGGCTTTGCAACAAGTTGTAAGCGATCACCGGCAGCATGACGTTCAATTGAAAATTACCCGAGGCCGCGCCGACGGTGATGGCCGCATCGTTGCCGATCACCTGTGCGGCGATCATGGTCACCGATTCGGGCACCACGGGGTTCACCTTGCCCGGCATGATGCTGCTCCCCGGCTGCAGCGCCGGCAATGCGATTTCACCCAGGCCCGCCAGCGGTCCGCTGTTCATCCAGCGCAAATCATTCGATATCTTCATGAGGCTCACGCCCAGGACCTTGAGCTGGCCGGACAGTTCAACCGCCGTGTCCTGGCTCGACAGCGCCTCGAAATAATTGCCGCTGGGCAGGAACTCGAGCGCGGTGTGCGCCGTCAGATGACGCGCGAATACCGCGCCGAAATCGGGCCGCGCGTTGATGCCGGTACCGACCGCGGTGCCGCCCTGCGCCAATCGCTGCAAACGCGGTCTGACCGACTCCAGGCGGCTGATGGCGCCCTCGATTTGCGCCTGCCAGCCGCTGAGCTCCTGCCCCAGAGTGATGGGCATCGCATCCATCAGATGAGTACGGCCGGTCTTGACCACGCCTGCAAACTCCGCGGCCCGCCGCTCGAGGACCGCGCGCAGCCGCTCGAGGGCCGGCAATAGGTGCTCGCTGAGCAGCAGCGCAGCCGCGACGTGGATTGCGGTCGGCACCACGTCATTGCTGCTCTGGCCCATGTTGACGTGATCATTCGGGTGCACGGGCAGGCCTACGGAGCGCGTTGCCAGCGTCGCAATGACTTCGTTGGCGTTCATGTTGCTGCTGGTTCCCGAGCCCGTCTGGAACACATCCACGGGAAACTGATCGTCGTACCGTCCTGAAGCGACGTCGAGCGCCGCCGCCTGGATCGCCGATTCCAAGGCTCGCGGCAGGTCGCCGAGTTCGGCATTCGCGCCGGCCGCCGCATGCTTGATGAGGCCCAGTGCGCGAATGAAGGCGCGCGGCATCCGCAGTCCCGTGGGTGGAAAGTTTTGAATGGCGCGCTGGGTCTGTGCGCCCCACAGGGCGCTTGTCGGCACGTCGAGGGCGCCCATGCTGTCGCGCTCGACGCGAGTGGTTGCGGCCATCGCAATAACCTCGCTTTCGTTTGTTTACGGTAATATCTTGTGGATTCTACACTTAAAGCGGCCCACCCTCCGATGTCCAATCCTTCCTTTGACGCCCTCTCGCCCTTGGACGGCCGATACGCCGGCAAGCTCGCGGCGGTCCGCTATTTATTCAGTGAAGCGGGCCTGATGCGCGAACGCGTGCGGGTGGAATGCGCCTGGTTTCTGGCGCTCGCCGCGGGTCCCGCCGCACCCGCCTTGAGGGCGGTGCCGGACGCGGCCCTGGATTTGCTGGCCGGCCTCGCGAAGGACCCCGCCGCCGCGGACATCGCGGCCATCAAGCGCATCGAATCGCGCACCAATCACGATGTCAAAGCGGTCGAAATCTGGCTGCGCGGCGAGCTCAAGGCGCGCGGCGCGGCGCCCGCCGCTCTCGAATGGGTGCATTTCGGCTGCACCTCGGAGGACATCAACAATCTCGCCTACGCACTCATGCTGCGCAGCGCACGAGCGGCGCTGCTGCTGCCCATGCTCGACACCCTCGGCGGCTTGCTCGATTCCCTGGCGCACCGGCACGCCGCTGTCGCGATGCTGTCGCGTACCCATGGACAAGGCGCCACGCCCACGACCGTCGGCAAGGAACTCGCCAATGTCGCTGCTCGATTGCAGGCCCAGCGCGCCGGCATCGAGCGCGTCGGCATCCTGGGAAAGATGAACGGTGCGGTGGGCAATTTCAATGCGCATGTGGCGGCGATGCCGGGAGTCGATTGGCCGGGTATCAGCAAGGCATTCGTCGAGTCTCTGGGGCTGGCCTCGAACGCATACACCACCCAGATCGAGCCGCACGATTGGATCGCCGAATACTGCCACGCGCTGATGCGGGCCGATACCGTGCTCATCGACTTTGCGCGCGACATGTGGAGCTACATCTCCTTGGGCTACTTCAGGCAGCGCTTGGTCGAAGGCGAGGTCGGATCGTCAACCATGCCTCACAAGGTCAACCCGATCGACTTCGAGAATGCCGAAGGCAACTTAGGTGTGGCCAATGCGTTGCTGGGCCACTTCGCCGACAAGCTGCCCGTGTCGCGCTTGCAGCGCGATCTCTCGGACTCCACCGTGATGCGCAATCTCGGCGTCGCGATCGGACACGCCGTGCTGGGCTTCAAATCCCTGGCGGCGGGTTTGGAGAAGCTCGAACTGGACCCGCCGCGGATCGCAGAAGATCTGGACCGTGCCTGGGAAGTGCTGGGCGAGGCCGTGCAGACCGTGATGCGGGCCCACGGGATCCCGGATGCCTATGATAGGCTGAAGGCCTTCACGCGCGGCCGGCCCATCGACGGGCACGCCATGCGCGAATTCATCGCCTCCCTGGAACTGCCGCCGGGGGAGAAGGAGCGGCTGTCGCTTCTCACGCCCGGAGTTTATGTGGGCTTGGCACCGCTGCTGGCGGAGCGTAAAAGTACCCCCTAGCCGACTTAAACCTGCGCCGCAGTTAAGGTTTTTGCCACTTCGCGGTCGAAACGTGACGTAGTTGGCAAGAGATGAGGTAGGCCAAAAGGTACTATCGGTGTCGAAGTACCAGCGGATTGGGGCAAACTGCCCATGAATCTTCAATCGAGGCGGTCAGCTATGGCGGGTAACATGGAAGAGCGGTCGAAACCGGTCGCGGGCAAGGTTCCTGCGGCGGGCGGCACGGTTGCCACCGGCGCCGCGATAAGCGCCGGCGCCGCCATCGGCGGCTCGGGCACCCGCACCATCCTCAGCACCATGCCGGAAGTCCGCGAGGCAAGCCTCAAAGTCGCCAAATCGGCGCAGCGTCTTCTGTCGATTTTCACGCAGGATCTGGAGCCCTTGGTCTATGGCGAGGAACCGTTCCTCGAAGCCATCAAACGCCTGGTACTGGCCCGCTCCTACGCCAAAGTGCGCGTTTTGCTGGCTGATCCATCCCGGGCGATGGTCGATAACAATCGCTTTCTCGCCCTGGCGCGCCGGCTGACCAGCTGCATCGATTTGCGTGCCATGAGCCTCGAGTACCCGGCGAGCGCCGGCGCATTCATCATCGCCGACGACAAGGCGCTGGTGTATCGGTTGCAGGCGGACCGATGGGACGGCATCTCCGACATGAACGATCCCGCCGTGGTTCGCCGCTACTTGAATTTCTTCGACGAAGTCTGGCAAACCAGCATGCAAGAATCGCAGATGCGGCAAATGCTCATGTAGCCTCCGGCGAGGGGAGCGCCCGTATAATGGGCGCATGCAGGCCCCTCTCCCCCATCCCGACCCTCGTTCTTCCGGTACCGTCATCGTCGGCATGTCGGGCGGCGTCGACTCGGCCGTCGCGGCACTTCTATTGCAAAGGGCGGGCTTCAAGGTCCAGGGATTGTTCATGTCCAACTGGGAGGACGATGACGATGCCTACTGCACCACCGCCACGGATTTCCAGGATGCGCGCAAGGTCTGCGAGATCCTGGGGATTGCACTGCACCGGGTCAGCTTTGCCGCCCAGTACCGGGAGCGGGTCTTTGCCCATTTCCTGCGTGAATACGCAGCGGGCCGTACGCCGAACCCGGATGTTCTGTGCAATCGTGAGATCAAGTTCGGCCACTGCCTGGACTATATGCAGCGCCTCGGCGCCTCCTGGATCGCCACCGGCCACTATGCGCGTCTGCATCAGGCCCCATCCGGACCGCAGCTGCTGAAGGCGGTGGACCAGGCGAAGGATCAGAGCTACTTCCTGCATGGGGTCGCCGCGTCGGCGCTTCGCAAAACGATGTTTCCGCTCGGCGAAATGCGCAAGGCCGAGGTGCGCCGCCAGGCGCACGCGGCAGGATTGCCGGTGTACGACAAAAAGGACAGCACCGGCATCTGCTTCATCGGCGAACGTCCCTTCCAAGAATTCTTGAGCCGCCACCTGCACGTGACTCCCGGCCCGATCGAAACCGACTTAGGCGTGCTCATCGGCGAGCATCGCGGGCTCGCGCTGTACACTCTGGGCCAGAGATCCGGATTGGGCATCGGCGGGCGCGCCGGTACCGCGGCTGCGCCGTGGTACGTTGCGCACAAGGACACCGCGCGCAATGCATTGATCGTGGTCCAGGAGCAGGATCATCCCCTGCTGCTGTCCGACGCCTTCGATGTGGAGCAGTTGCACTGGATCGATCCAGGCGAGACGGCGGATTCGGCGATCGAGTGCTCGGTCAAAACGCGCTACCGGCAGAGCGACCTTGCCTGCATCGCGCGCCCGGCCGGCGAGCCGATCTGGCGCGTGACATTGAGCGAGCCCGCGCGTGCGGTCACGCCCGGCCAGTACGCGGTTTTCTACAGCGGGGCGCGCTGCCTGGGCGGCGGCGTCATCGCGCAACGATTCAATTCACACGCGGCGCCCGCGCCGCCCGTACCGCCAATGGCGTGCGGAATCGCTTATAATGCTTAGTTTTCCGTGGAGGGGTCATGGCGGACAGTTTCAAGGCAAGAACCGCGCTGGTCGTCGGCGCACAGCAGTACGAAATTTTGAGCCTCGGCGCGCTGCAGGCGCATAACGTCGGACGCCTGCCCTATTCCCTGAAAATTCTGCTGGAAAACCTCTTGCGCTACGAAGACGGCGTCAATGTCACCAAGGGCGACATCGACGCTCTGTTGAAATGGGACCCGAAGGCCGCGCCCAGCCATGAAATCGCGTTCACGCCGGCGCGAGTCATCATGCAGGACTTCACCGGCGTTCCCTGCATCGTCGATCTCGCCGCCATGCGTGAGGCCATCGTTCGCCTGGGCGGAGATCCGCAGCGGGTCAATCCCCTGGCGCCCGCGGAATTGGTCATCGATCACTCCGTGCAGGTCGACGAATACGGCGGTCCCGACTCGTTGAAGCACAACAACGAAATCGAATTCAAACGCAACGGCGAGCGCTACATGTTCCTGCGTTGGGGCCAAACGGCGTTCAGTAATTTCAAGGTGGTGCCGCCCAACACCGGCATCGTGCACCAGGTCAACATCGAGCGGCTGGCGCGGGTCATTTTCTCCGATGACGGCGGCGGCAGTGGCGGGAAGAAACTCGCCTACCCCGACACCCTGGTGGGCACCGATTCGCACACGACCATGGTGAACTCCTTGGGAGTGCTCGGCTGGGGCGTCGGCGGCATCGAGGCCGAAGCGGCCATGTTGGGCCAGCCGGTGACGATGTTGATTCCGCAAGTCATCGGCTTCAAGCTCATAGGCGCGCTGCCCGCCGGCACCACGGCCACCGATCTCGTGCTGACGGTCACGGAGATTCTGCGCAAGAAAGGCGTGGTCGATAAATTCGTGGAATTCTTCGGCGACGGCCTCAAGGGCCTGCCGCTCGCCGACCGCGCCACCATCGCCAACATGTCGCCGGAATTCGGCTCGACCTGCGCAATCTTCCCCATCGATGGAGAGACCATCCGTTATCTCGAACTCACGGGCCGGCCGGCGGATCAAATCGCGCTGGTGGAGACCTATGCCAGAGCGCAGGGGCTCTGGCGGATCGATGGCGCACCGGCCGCCGATTACACCGATGTGGTCGAACTCGACTTGTCGACGGTTGAACCCTCTCTCGCCGGGCCGAAGCGGCCGCAGGACCGCGTGCCGCTGCGCAAGGCGAAAAGCATGTACGAGAGCAGCGTGAAGAAAATGGCCGAGGAACGGGCCCAAAAGAATCCGCAGGCGACCGGCGTCGCGACGGCCAGCGTCGGCGGAAAGAGTTTTGCGGTCAAGGACGGCGCGGTGCTGATCGCCGCCATCACCAGCTGCACCAACACCTCGAATCCCGCGGTGCTCGTGGCTGCGGGTCTCTTGGCCCGCAATGCCGCGGCGCGCGGCCTCACGTCCAAACCCTGGGTCAAGACCTCGCTGGCACCCGGCTCGCGCGTGGTCACCGATTATTTACAGAAAGCCGGCCTGCTGAAGGACCTGGAGGCGCTTGGCTTTTATACCGTGGGGTATGGCTGCACCACCTGCATCGGCAACTCCGGCCCCTTGAAGCCGGAGATCTCGGAAGCCGTCAAGAACAGCGACGTGGTCGCCTGCGCGGTGCTCTCGGGCAACCGCAATTTCGAAGGCCGGGTGCATCCGGAGATCAAGATGAATTTCCTCGCCTCGCCGCCCCTGGTCGTGGCCTACGCGCTGGCCGGGAGTCTGGATATCGATATCACCACCGAGCCACTGGGCTTAGGCGAGGACGGCAAGCCGGTGTTTCTGAAGGATGTCTGGCCCAGCGCGTCGGACGTGGCCGCCACGGTGTCGGCGTCGGTCGACTCGGCGATGTTCAAGACGGGCTATGCCCATGTATTTCTCGGCGACGCCAACTGGAACGCCATCAAGACGCCGGCCGGCAAGATCTATTCCTGGGACGGCAAATCCACCTACGTCAAGAATCCGCCCTACTTCGACGGCATGACCATGACGCCGCCGCCCATCGGCGATATCAAGAACGCACGCGCGCTGGCGGTGCTCGGCGATTCGGTCACCACCGATCACATCTCCCCCGCCGGCAACATTTCCAAATCCGGTCCGGCAGCCAGATATCTGATGGCGCAGGGCGTGCAAGCGCCGGACTTCAATTCCTACGGCTCGCGCCGCGGCAACCACGAAGTCATGATGCGCGGCACATTTGCCAACATCCGGCTGCGAAACCTCCTGCTGCCGGGCACCGAAGGCGGTGTCACGGTGCACATACCCAGCGGCGAACAGATGTCGATCTTCGATGCCTCGGTGAAGTACAAGGCCTCGGGTACCCCGCTGGTCATACTTGCCGGCAAGGAGTACGGCACCGGCAGCTCGCGCGACTGGGCGGCCAAGGGCACGATGCTGCTGGGCGTCAAAGCCGTGATCGCCGAGAGTTTCGAGCGTATTCACCGCTCCAATCTGATCGGCATGGGCGTGCTGCCGCTGCAATACCAGGCCGGCCAGAGCACGCGAAGCCTTGGCCTCACCGGCAGGGAAACATTTGAAATCGTGGGCTTGAACCGCGGCGCGGCCAAGTCCGTCAAAGTCATTGCCACCGCCGATGACGGCACGCTGACCACGGAGTTCGAGGCGCGCCTGCGCATCGACACGCCCAAGGAACTCGAGTACTTTCAGCATGGCGGGATACTGCAATACGTATTGCGGCAACTCGCCACGGCAACCAAGGCGGCCTGACCCATGTCACTCACGATGTTTACGGCCACGGTGCCGACCTCACCACCGCCTACGACATTCTCCGGCAGGCGGGACTCGAGATCGGCAAGCAGGATTATCTCGGAAGAGCCATGCCTGAGCGGCGAATGGCCTTCACCAGATCCTCGCCGTTGAGTTCGATGAGCCGCAACCTGGGCAGCAGCGAGACTTCGATCAGTTGCGCGGCGATCGCGGGCGATACTCGAATCCCGAGGCGACCGCCCGTCAATGTGGAAAAGGTTTCCACAAGCGCGTGAGTCCACGCAACCAAGCCCTTACCCCGCAACAGCCGGAGACAGGAATCGTGAGTGGGTTCGTCCTCAACCAAAGCGGCAACCAACACTGACGAATCGAGGTAGTGCGTCACCGCCGCGAACCGCGCTCCGCCAGGGCCTCTCGCTCCGCCGATATTGCCGCGGCAGCATCAGCTTTCGTTCCGGTGCGCCTCAGCACGGTGATACCGCCTTTGCGTGACAATCCCTTCTCCTCGACGATTTCAACGGGCGTCAGCTCGATACGGCCCGCGACCACTTCGGCCCGCATACTTGCGCCGCTCGTAAGATTCAAGCGCTCGCGTATGACCTTCGGCAATACCAGCCTGCCGCTGGCGTCCATCAAAATGGTCCTACTCATGGTTTAATGACCTCCATAAGTTGTGGGATACTGCGCGACGCTCCCGGCCTCGACCAGCACCATGCTGCTAGGATCGAGGTGGGTTTTGATGGCGGCGTTGACCTGGTTGCGCGTCAGTGCGTTCACGGCCACCGGATAGCCATCCAGCCAGTTCACATCGTAACCGCGCTGCACCGACATCAGGATGGTATTGGCAAGGCCGCCGGTGGTCGATAGGCCGACCAGGTAGCTGCCGACAATTCCCTGTTTGCGCGCCGCCAGTTCGTGGTCGGTGACGCCGTCCTTCCACCATTTGCCGAGCTCGCGCCGCGCCGACGCGATCCCCTTGTCCAGCAGCGCAGGCGCAAAGCTGGCCGAAATATTCCAATTGCCGTCGGCGATGCTGTCCTCGCCCATGCTCGCCCCGATGTTGTAAGTCAGCCCTTCCTTGTCCCGCACCGTGCCCATCAGCCGTCCCGTGAATCCCTGCCCAAAAATCGCCGTGCCCACGCGCAGCGCCAATGCATCGGCATCCTTGTAGCGCAGTCCCGTCGGTTGGCCGAGGAGAATCGACACGCTGGGCTTGTCGGCGAGCGGCACCCTGATCTCGCCCGCTCCCGGGGATGCCGCGGGCTTCGATGGACGCAGGTAATCCTGGCCGCCGCTCCAGCCCGAGAACGCCTTGGCAATCTCCGCCTGCGCCTCCGGGGTGGATACGTCGCCGGCCAGGACCAGCGTCATGTGCGCCGGACCGTAAAATTTCGCGTGAAATGCCTTGATCTCCTCCAGGGTCGCGGACTTCGCCGCCGCCTCGTACTCGCTGATGGCATGCGGGCGATTCGGATGGCCCGCCGGGAATATGGCGCGGCCGAAAGCCTCCTGTGCCCGGGATTGGGTGTTGTGGGCCGAGGTCTCCAATACGCCGATGAACTGCTGCTTCGCCTTGTCGAGCTCCTGCGACTTGAGGGCGGGCGTGCGCAGCTCTTCGGCGATCAACCCGATCACCAGCGGCAAGTCTTTCTTCAGGCACTTGGCACGAATCTCGAGGGATTGAGTGCCTACTCCAAATGAGATTTCGGCGCCGACGTTGTCCAACTGTTCGGCGATCGCAAACTTGTCGTGCGCCTTCGTGCCGCGGTCGAGCATCATCCCGGCAAGCGTGGGAATTGCGATATTGCCGGACTCCGCCATGGCATCGCCCGCAGGCAGTGCGCCCAAAATCACGACCACATCCTTCACGTGGGTGCGGTAGGTGATCACGTCGATTCCCGCGACGTCGGAGCGCTGACTTTGTGCGGCCATATTCGCTCCCGCGGTGCCGCTCGCGACGAGCGATGCAATCAATACACAGTTTCGTATCACGAGCCCTTCTCCGCCGGCACCGGCACGAACCAGCCGGTCGTGCTCTGATCCTCGTTGAGATACTCCTTGGCGACGCGTTGCACGTCCGCAGGAGTCACCTGGTGAACCTTCTCCGGGAAGGTCACATACAGCGTCCAATCGCCCACCGCGATCCACTCGTTGATCTCGGCGGCCACCGCCGCGGTGCCGTCCCGTTTGTAAGCGTCGGCCGCGATGAATTGCTGCTTCACCCGCTCGACTTCGGCCGCGGTGACCCCGTCGGTTTTGACCTTGGCAATTTCCGCCAGCATCGCCTTCTCGACCTGGGCGTGCGTGGCGCCCGGCGCGAGCGTCGCATACACCGTATGCAGCGACAGGTCGCGGTGCAAATCGGTGCCGGCGACCGCATTGAGGGCGAGGCCTTGGTCGACCAGGCCTCGATACAGCCTGGCGTTCTTGCCCGAGCTCAAAATGGCATCCAGCATATCGAGCGCCGGCTGATCGGCATTGCGGCCATCGGGCACTTTGTGCGCGATGATCACGGTCCCGAGTTCGCCGGGCCGCCGGATGAGGACTCTGCGCGGCCCGCTTTGCGCGGGCTCCTCGGTGTATATCTCGGGAATGGGCGAGGGCGAGCGCGGATACACACCGTAGTATTTCTTGATCAAGCCCAGAGTGGCCGCGGGGTCGATGTCGCCGACCACCGTAACGGTCGCATTGTTCGGCCAGTAGAAGGTGTCGTAGAACTCATGCAGCTTGGCGATCGGCACGTGCTCGATATCGCTCTTCCAGCCGATCGTCGGATGATGATACGGGAGCGCCACGTAGGCGGCGGCCGTCACCTCCTCCATGAGAACGTTGTCCGGGTCGTTCTTGCCCCGTTCGTACTCATTGCGTACGACGGTCATTTCGGCCTGCCGGTCGGCCTCATGCAGCCACAAATGACGCATGCGGTCCGCTTCGATGGCGATGTAGCCCTCCAGGCTATCGCGGCCGATGGTTGCAAAGTAATTGGTGCGGTCGAACGACGTCGTGGCATTGAACTGGCCGCCCACGCGTTCGAGATATTGCTTGATGCTGTTTCCCTTCGGGTCGTTGAAGTCCTCGCTGCCTTTGAACATCAGATGCTCCAGGATGTGTGTGGTTCCGGTGGTGCCCGTGACTTCGTTGCGCGAGCCGACTCGGTAGGTCACTTGGAAAGTCACCACCGGCGCGGAATGGTCGGGTACCAGCAACACGTCAAGGCCGTTGCTGTCGAGGCGATATTCGTCGATCCCACCCAATGACTTCACATGGGTGAAACCGGCCACGGCGCCCGATGACGCGGCCGGCGACGCCGCGGGAACGGCTGCGCCCATCGCGGCGGGAGTCCACGCATTGAGCGCCGCCGCGGTCGCGCAGACGCATGCGGCCCTGATGGCTCGCGATCCAAGGAACTCGGCTCTCTCACTCATACTGTCTCCCAATGCCCAATTGCGCTCACGCTTCGACCCAAACCGGTGATTCTAGTTCGTTCCGGCCCGTGGGTGGCCACAATTGCGTACTTGGAAGCCGCGAGCCGCGCCGCGAGCCGCCCCGCGCCCAGCGCCCTACGCGCTGATCAAACGGGTCAGCCCCAGAATCGAGTGCATGAAAGGCGCGGGTATGCCAAGGCGATCGGCGATTTCGGCGACGGCACCGAGTTGCGGGGCGAGTTCCAGCGGCCGCCCGCTCTCCAGGTCGGCGAGCATCGACGTTTTGAAATCCCCGAGGCGCTGCGTAACGGCGATGCGCTCCGCCGGCGTCATGTCCATGTGCAAATCCAGACGCCGCGCGCACAGTTGCATCTCTTCCATCATGCGCACGCACAGATCGCGGACGTCCGGATCGGCCAGCATCCTCGAGGTGCCGCTGCGCGTCAGCGCGCTTATGGGATTCATGTTCATGTTGCCCCAGAGTTTGGACCACACTGCATGGCGAATTCGATCCGATGCTTCGGCGTTGATATCGCCGCTGCGCAGCGCCGCCACCACCTCTTCGACGCGGCGCGTGAGCCGCCCTGAGGGTTCGCCGAGGATCAAGCGATCGGCGGCCACCACCTGCACATGGCCCGGCGACAACAGCCGCGCGGAAGCATGCACGACGGAGCCCAGCACACGTTGCCGCGGAAACGTCCGTTCCTGAGATCGATCGGGGTCGACGGAACGCAGGGACAGATTCGCCAGCGCACCGCCGAAATCATGGAAGAACCACCACGGGATGCCGTTGGTGCCGCTGATGACCACGGTGGACGGGCCGATGAGGGCGGCCAGCTGAGGCGCCAGCTCCGGCAGGATCTGCGCCTTCACCGTCAGGATCACGTAGTCGTGAACCCCCAGTTCGCCGGCGGATCCGGCTCGCGGGTGACTGCAGCGGATCTCTCCGCCACGCTGTACGCGAAGCCCTGCTTCGCGCAGCGCCGCCAGGGTGGCTCCGCGCGCCACCATGGATACCGCCCATCCGGCCCGGTCCAGGGCGTCGCCGATCCAGGCGCCGATGGCGCCCGCCCCCACGATGGCCACGGAAGCGGTCATGATTCGCTGATCATCGCGACTGTGTCGAAGGGCAATGGGTGGTCCTCGGAAACCGGCAGGAACTTGAAGGCAGGCAGCAATCTACCATGACAGCCGAAGCGCCAGGCGCGGCCGCGATGCCATCACGCTTCCGATAATCATTCGAGAAATATACTTTAACCGCATGTATTAATTCAGGTATATTCCAGCCATGCCCGCCCCCGATAGTATCCCTCATCGACCGGCCGTTGCGCTGTTCGATCTTGATGGAACGCTGACCCGGCGCGATACCTTGCTGCCGTTTTTATTCGGCTATCTGCTGCGGCATCCCAAGCGGATGTGGCGTCTGTGGCGCCTGCCTCTGGCCCTGGCAGCATACCTGGCGCTGGACCGCGATCGCGGCAAGCTGAAATCGCGCATGATCCGCATGGTCATGCAGGGCGACAGCCGCAGCAGCATCGGCGCCTGGACCGACTCCTTTGCCGGCACCCTCAAAGCCCGCCGCCGACTTCGCGCCGGCGCGCTTGCCGCACTGGAGGCGCACCGCGCGGCGGGCGACCATCTGGTGCTGCTGTCGGCCAGTCCGGACTTGTACGTGCCCGGCATCGGCCGATTGCTGGGCTTCGAGCGCACGCTGTGCACCGAAATTCAATGGCGGGGCGACCGGCTCGACGGCGCGCTCGAGACTCCGAATCGCCGTGGCGCGGAGAAAACGCGCTGCCTGCTCGGGCTGCGCGCGCAGTATCCAGAATCGCCGATCATCGCCTACGGCAACAGCATCTCCGACCTGGATCATATGCGGTCCGCCGATCGTGCGCTGCTGGTGAACGGCAATGCCGCCGCGCGGCGTATGGCGGCCAAATGGGCGATTCCGACGTCGGACTGGACCTGAAGGCGAAACAAATGTCGGGTTGAAGCGGTCTATTGGGGTAGTCGTAACGCAAAGAGCAGGCCATGCGCAAGTCACCCGCGGAATCCGGCAAGATAGTCCCCTCCGACATCACGCCCTATGAGAAGTACTTGTCGCGGCGCGCATTGATCGCTGGAGGCATCGGTTTGGCCGCTGCCCAGAGCATCGGCGGATTTGCCCGCAACGCCTACGGCCAGCCGGCCGCCGCGCTGACCTACGTGCGCAATGCCGAATTCAGCGTCGCCGAGGCGCCGAACTCCTACAAGGACATCACGACCTACAACAATTTCTACGAATTCGGCACCGATAAATCCGACCCGGCCGAGAACGCGCAGAAATTTCGCACCCGGCCGTGGAATGTCGCCGTCGGCGGTGAAGCCGAAATCACCGGCACTTTCACCCTGGAAGACATCCTCAAGCCCCATCCGCTGCAGGAGCGCATCTATCGGCTGCGCTGCGTCGAGGCCTGGTCGATGGTGGTGCCCTGGATCGGGTTCCCATTGGGCGATCTGATCAAGCGCTTCAAGCCGACCCAGAAAGCAAAGTTCGTCGAGTTCAAGACCCTGTACGATCCGCAGCAAATGCCCGGTGAGCGATCCCGCGTGCTCGATTGGCCCTATGTCGAATCACTGCGCATGGACGAGGCCATGCACCCGCTGACTCTCATGGTGGTTGGGCTGTACGGCAAGGTGGTACCGAACCAGAACGGCGCTCCTCTGCGATTGATCGTGCCGTGGAAGTACGGCTTCAAGGGCATCAAGTCCATCGTCAGCATCAAGTTCACCGAACGCCCGTCGCGCACCACCTGGTCGATTGCCGCTCCGAATGAATACGGCTACTTCGCCAACGTCAATCCGGCGGTCGATCACCCGCGGTGGAGCCAGGCGACCGAGCGTCACATCGGCGGCAGCTTGTTCGACCAGCGCCGCCCCACCCTGCCCTTCAACGGATATGCCGATCAGGTGGCCGGCCTGTACAGCGGAATGGATCTGCGGAAATTCTTTTGATGTGGCAAATTCGCTGGGTATTCAAGCCGATCGTGTTCCTCGCCTGCTTGATCCCGGCGCTGCACCTGGCCGCCGGGGCGCTCAACGCATCGGGGGTGCCGGGTTTCGGCGGCATGTCACTCGGCGCGGATCCCGTGAAGGTGATGCTGCACACCTGCGGCCGATGGACCCTCAACTTTCTGATGATCACGCTGTGCATGAGCCCGCTGCGGGATTTGACGCGCCTGAATCTTTGGCTGCGGTTTCGGCGCATGTTCGGGCTGTTCGCGTTTTTCTACGTGAGCCTGCATTTGACCGTGTACCTGCTGCTCGATCAGAGCGGCAAGCTCGGCGCACTGTGGCCGGACATCGTCAAGCGCCCCTTCATCACGATCGGCATGCTGGGATTGCTGCTGTTGATACCGCTGGCGCTCACCTCGACGGCAAAAGCCCAGCGCCGCTTGGGCAGGAAATGGACGCAATTGCATCGCCTGATCTACGTGATTGCGGTCCTCGGCGTCTGGCACTTCTGGTGGGGGGTGAAGAAAGACATCAGCGAGCCCCGGCTGTACGTCTGCGGTCTGGCGCTGCTGCTCGGCTACCGCCTATGGATGCGGCGCAAGTCGCTGACGCGAATCGGCGCCGCGTCCCTGGCGCGGATCAGCGTCGCACGCTTTGCAAGGACTGATGGAGCCTGAGCAGCAGCTCCTCCGTCGTTTCCCAGCCGATGCAGGGGTCGGTGATCGACTGGCCGTACTCGAGCTTGCTGAGATCCTTCGGGATGGACTGGTTCCCCGCCTTCAAATGACTCTCGAGCATGAGGCCGACGATGGAGCGGTTGCCGTCGATGATTTGAGCGGCGCAGTTCTCGGCCACCACCGGTTGCTGGTCGGGGTCCTTGTTGGAATTGCCGTGACTGCAGTCCACGACGATGGTCGCCGGCAAGCCCGCCGCGGTCAATTCGCGTTCCGCGACGGCGATGCTCACCGCGTCGTAGTTGGCGCGGCCGCCGCCGCCGCGCAGCACGATGTGCGCATGCGGATTGCCGCGCGTGCGAAACACCGCCGACTGCCCCGCCTGCGTAATGCCGAGAAAATGATGCGGGTGGCGTACCGATTGCAACGCATTGATCGAAGTGGCGAGTGCGCCATCGGTGCCGTTCTTGAAGCCCACCGGCGTCGACAGTCCGCTCGCCATCTCCCGATGCGTCTGCGACTCGGTGGTGCGGGCGCCGATGGCGGTCCAGGTAATGAGCTCGGATAGATACTGCGGCATGATGGGATCGAGCGCCTCGGTGCCGGCGGGCAACCCCAGCTCGGCGACGTACAGCAGCAGCTCGCGGGCAATGAGGATGCCCTTCTCGATCCGGAAGGAATCGTCCAAGTCCGGATCGTTGATCAATCCCTTCCATCCCACGGTGGTGCGCGGCTTCTCGAAGTACACGCGCATGATCAGCAAAAGCGTGGATTCGACCCGCTTGGCGAGATCCTTCAGGCGGGCCGCATACTCATGGGCCGCGGCCACATCGTGGATCGAACAAGGCCCCACGACCACGAACAGGCGTGGATCGCGCCGCTCCAATATGGCCCGCACGATTTCGCGCGATTTGAACACCGTGTCGGCGGCGCGCGCCGTCAGCGGCAGACGGCGCTTGACCTCGTCGGGAGTCGCCAGCACTTCACTGGATGCGACATTGACGTTCTGCAGTTGATCTTGGATATTCGCCACTTCGACCTACATGGACGTTCTGATGGTCCAGAGCTCGGGAAAAAACTTCAGTTCCAAGGCTTTCGTCAAATACGACACGCCTCCGGTTCCACCCGTGCCGCGCTTGTTGCCGATGATGCGCTCCACCGTCTTGACGTGGGCAAACCGCCATAACTGGAATTTGTAGTCCAGATCGACCAAACGTTCCGCCAATTCGTACAAATCCCATTCCTTCACGGAGTTGTGGTACACGCTGAGCCAGGCCGCGGCGACCTGCTTGCTTGCCTGATACGGCAGCGAGAAATCCCGGTCGATGGCCTCCGGCGGCACGTCGAGGCCGCGCCGGCTCAGCAAACGCAGTACCTCATCGTACAGGCTCGGCGCGCGCAGCGCGCGTTCGACCAGCTCATAGTTCACGGGATCGCCGCGAAACACCTTGATGGTGTCCGCGTTCTTGTTGCCGATCAGAAATTCCAGCATTCGATATTGCGGTGATTGAAAGCCCGACGATTTCCCCAGCGTATTGCGGAACGCCGAATAGTCGTAAGGAGTGATCGTCGCCAACACGTCCCAGGACTGCAGCAGCTGCTGTTGAATCGTCGACACGCGCGCCAGCATCTTGAAGGTCGGGCCCAAATCGTCGCGGCGAACGCAATCGACCATGGCGCCGAGCTCATGCAGGCACAGCTTGATCCACAATTCGGAGACCTGGTGGATGATGATGAACAGCATTTCGTCATGCTGGTAGGACAGGGGCTGCTGCGCGCTCAGCAACTTGTCGAGGTTCAAGTACTGCGAGTAGCTCAGCGACTCGCTCAAGTCCCAATGTACTTGTTCATCGCTCAAATCGACGAACGGTTTGACCTGCGGGCCGGTCTCGTTCATGACTATGCCTTGAAAACCCACAGCGGCACCGTGCGCCAGCCGGCCAGCAATTCCCGGTCCAGACAGCGATAGTCCGGTTCCAGCTTCGCGACCAGGTGCCAGAAGCTCGCGGAATGGTTCATGTGCCTGGTGTGCGCCAACTCATGAACGAATAGATATCGCACCACCTCGGGACGAAGAAAAACCAAGGAGCAATTGAGGCTCACCGTGCCGCGGCTCGAGCAGCTGCCCCAGCGCGTTCGTTGGCAGCGAATGGCCACCCGCGTCACCGGATAATTGAGCTCATCCGCCAAATGCAGCAGCCGCGGCGCCAGCCGTTCGTATGCCGCCCGCCTGAGCCAGATCTGCAGCATGGCGCGCGCGCTGCGATCGTCCGGCGCCTGCACGGCGACGCTCCCCGGATGCTGCTCCAGATGCCGCTTCGATCCCCTGCGCCAGTCCACCGCCAACCGTTCGCCGGTGAAACCGAAATCGATGGATTGCGGCACGGCTTCGCCAGGCTCCGCGACGCATTGCATGGCGGCTACCTTGCGGTCGATCCATGGAGTGAATCGTTGCACGAAGTCACGCACCGCATGGGCGTTGACGCCGATGGGCACCACGATTTCGACGCGGCCGCCGACGTGTACGCGCGCCGTCAGCCGCCGTGCACGCGGGCTGACCCGGACGGCGAAAGGATCGCTCGAGCTACGAGCCTCGAACAGCGACAACTGCGTGCCTTGTGGCTTCATCGCGCTGAATCATACCAGGTTCGTCCGGGTGCAGCGGCGCCGGCCCCGCGGCTCAGCGCGTCGCCAGCAGCTTCAGTTCGCGTTGCGCGGCTTTGTAGTCCGGCGCGACGATCAGGGATTTTTCAATCCAGTTGCGGGCGGCCAAGACATCACCGCGCAATCGCAACTCTCGGCCGAGAGCCAGGTAGGTTTCCGCATGTCCCCAACCCGGCGCGTCGGCGTTCGTGGCCGGGGATTGCTCGAACAGCTGCGCCGCAAGCTGCAACTGTGAAAACGCGTGCGAGTACTCCGCGGAACCGGGTTTTGCGCGGGCCAGATCTTCCTCGCTCAGGAGGTAGGTCACGCGGGGATTGCGAGGCGCCAGTTTGAGCGCGGCTTGCAGCCGCACACCGGCCCGCGAACGCAGCAGCACGGCCTCGAGCTTTTTGAAGTTGGCGAGAGCGGCGTAGCACGCCGACTGCAATGCCAGGGACTCCGCCTGCTTGGCGCCCTGCCGCAGCACGGGCTTGAGCTCATCCACGCAGTTCTCGAATGCCGATTCCGCCTCGCGAGCGCGCGCCTCGCCGGCCAGCAACCCAAAGCGGTACTGCGCGTGCGCCAAGTGATACCGCAGCGACGCGTCGGCCGGATCCGCCTGAACTCGCTCCGCCAGCTGATGAATCAAATCCGACAGGAGATGAATGTCCTCCGCCTGGTAGGCGTAAACGATTTGCGCCTGCAGATCGCCGCCCTGCTGTGCCCGGGCGGGCGTCGGCGCCAGCAGCCAAGCCGGAGCCAGCAACGCCGCGAGCACGAAATTTCTGGCGATCGACATCCGCGGCGGCTCCCCCTGCGCCCGCAACTCGAGGGCGCCTGCGTTTACAATGGCATCATGAAGATATCACAACGCGCTCGCGGGCCTTGCGCTTGGAACTGATCGATATCGGTTCGAATCTCACCCACGACAGCTTCGCCGGCGATCGTGACGCGGTGATGGCACGGGCGCTTGCGGCCGGCGTTCGCCGCCAGGTGGTTACCGGCGCCGATTTGGCGGGTTCGAAGCAGGCAGCCCTGCTCGCCGGCTCGCATCCGTCCCGGCTCTCGAGCACGGCGGGCATCCACCCGCATCACGCCGCGGGCTTCGATCCCTCGCAAATCGAGCAGTTGTCCGAACTGCTGGCCCAGGCGCCGGTGGTTGCGGTCGGGGAATGCGGTTTGGACTACTATCGCAATTTCTCGCCCCCTGCGGCGCAGCGCGCGGCCTTCATCGCACAACTGCAAATTGCGGCGGCGATCCGCAAACCGGTGTTCCTGCACCAGCGCGCCGCCCACGATGATTTTGCCGCCATCCTCAAGGATTTTCGCGGCGTCCTGACGGGCGGCGTCGCGCACTGCTTCACCGGCGGCATATCCGAACTCGATGAGTACCTGGCGCTCGGCCTATTCATCGGGATCACCGGCTGGGTCTGCGATGAACGCCGCGGCCGGCCGCTGCGCGAAGCGGTGCCGCGCATCCCCGGGGATCGACTCATGCTGGAAACCGACGCACCGTACCTGCTGCCGCGCGATCTGGTGCCGCATCCCAAGTCGCGGCGCAATGAACCCTGTTACCTGCCGCATATCGCGCGCGCCGTCGCGGATCTTCGCGGCGAATCGGCCGAAGCCGTGGCGGCATCCACGACGCGCAACGCCAGCCTGTTCTTCGGTCTCGATCCCGCCTAGAGATTCGTGAACAGGTGCGGGCTCGGCCGCAATTGCGCGACCAGCCGGCCCCACGCCTCCGCAAACGGCGCAACGATCGGCGATGCCTTTACGCCCCGATCGACCACCGGGAATTCCACTTCGATGGCATCCAGCATCAGCACCCATTTCGGGATGCCCTTGGTGAATTTGCCGACGTTCGAAAACAGTAGCCGCCCTTCCACCGGCACGTCGCCCACCAGCGCCTTGACGGCAGCGATCCGGTCGTAGAGCGCCGGTTGCGGATTATCGAAGGTGAATCGGCGGCTGCGGCCCATGACGGTCCAATCGCTCATCTGATCCCCGCCGAAGATCAGTCCGGCGATGCGGCGTGTGTCGAGCACCAGCACGCCGCGCGGCGTGAGCAGCAAATGGTCGATATGGATGAACCCGCCCATGCCATCGGGAACCAGGACTTGGTGCGCCGCTTCGAACGCGATGCGCTCCAGACGCGCCAGCAACGCACGGCGGCGGGCACGGCGCTGATACGCCCGCAAGCCCCAATAGCCGACGGCCGCCAGCAGCAGCAGGACCACGCCGGTCCCGATCCATTCCGAGTCGATTCCAATGCTGCTCATTCGATCGCAGTGGCCAGAGCCTTCAGCGTAGGCGGCACATCCACGAAGTGCCGCGGCAGGCGCAGCAGCCGATCGAGGCTGTCCGGAATCGTCACCGACTTGCCGATGATCGGTTCGACGATTTCATTGAACTTCGCCGGGTGCGCCGTGGCGACCAATACCCAGGGACGGTCGCGGCGTTCCGCGGGACTCAAGCGGCTGTAGACCTGCGCGGCGGTCGCGGTGTGCGGGCACCATTCGCGTCCATAGTGCATGAAGTCCTCTCCGATGCGAGCCCGGATTGTAGCGTCATCGACGCTGCCGGCGCTCAATTGTCCGCGTATCGCATCCACGGTCGGATACCGCGCGCGGATCCGCTCCATGTTGCTCGGATTGCCGACATCCATCGCCGAGGCCAGCGTCGCGATGCTGGGCCGCGGCTGCCACACGCCGGTTTCCAAGAAGTCGGGCACGGTGCGGTTGATGTTGTGCGCCAGGACGATTCGCCCGATCGGAAAGCCCAGCGCACGCGCCCACACGGCGGCGAAGGCGTTGCCGAGATTGCCCGCCGGAACGATGTAAGACGCCTTGGCGCGGGTGCGCCGCTCGATATCGAGACTCGAGGCGGCGTAGTACACCGTCTGCGGCAACAGCCGGCCGATATTGATGCTGTTGGCCGAGCTGAAGCGATGCCGCAGGCGCAGCGCCGGATCGACGAACGCCTCCTTCACCAAACGCTGGCAATCGTCGAAGGTGCCGTCGATGCGCAGCGACAGCACGTTATCTCCCCAGCAGGTCAGTTGCTGCTCCTGCCGCGGACTCACCAGTCCCTTCGGATACAGCACCACCACCCGCACCCACGGGCGGCGGTGGAACGCCGCCGCCACCGCGCCGCCGGTGTCGCCCGAGGTCGCCACCAAGATGGTCAAGGGCTGTTCGGCGGAATGCTCCAGGCGCTGCAAACTCTCGGCCAAGAAGCGCGCGCCGAAGTCCTTGAACGCGGCGGTCGGGCCGTGATACAGCTCCAGCGCGAATAGCGGGTCCACGGCGCCCACGGCCGTGGTCGGCGCCGGCAAATTCAACGCGGCGTCCACGATTTCACCCAGCAGCGGCTGCAATGGGTCGCCATCGAAGAACCCGGCGAGAGCGCCCCGCGCAACCTGCGGCAGGCGCGATACATCGCCGCAGGCGGCCGGATCCACCGCCGGCAGGCGCGTCGGAACGTACAGACCGCCGTCAGGGGCCAGGCCCTGCTTGATGGCCTCGCTCAGCGTCACCGGCGGCGCGTTGCCGCGCGAACTGACGAATCTCAAGTCTGACATCAGGCTTTCACCACCCTGGCGCCGTAGTTCTCGATGCTGGATATCCAGCAGTCCGTCTGCAGGCCATGACCGGCGAACGCCGCCGCCATCGTGCCGCGTACGGCCTCGGAGTGCTGGATCTCAGCCCAGGCGAAAATCGTCGGTCCGGCGCCGGAGATCGAGCAACCCAGCGCGCCGGCCGACATGGCCGCGCGCTGCACGTCCTTGAATCCGGGGATCAGCGAATGCCGCTGCGGCTCGATGATGACATCGTTGAAGGAATCGCGAATCATGTCCAGATCGTTCGAATAGCAGCCGCTGATGAAACCCGCAAGATTGGCGCTTTGCCAGACGTAATCCGAGCGCGTCACGTCGGTTTTCAGAATGGCGCGCGCCTCGCGCGTGCCGAGATACATGTGCGGATGCACCAAGACGCAGCGCAGCGACGGGGGCACCGGAATTTGTTTCACCCGCGGATGATCGATGCCTACCGTCAAGGTCAGGCCGCCGAACAGACAGGGAGCGATATTGTCGATGTGCGCGGAGCCGCTGGCGACGATTTCGCCCGCCATCGCAAACTTGAGCAGTCGCAGCTGCGACAGGGGTGCGGGGAGCAGCGCGTTCGCGGCCACCACCGCCGCCACCGCCGAGGCGGCCGAGCCGCCCAAACCTGAGCCGAGCGGAATACCCTTGTCGATATCCATCTCGACGCCGAAGTCGAGCGCCAGCTCCTCCTGCATCGCCTGCACCGCGCGTCCGGCCGTATTGTGCCGCGGCTCCACCGGCAAATCGCCCGCGATGCCGGTAATCGAGCGAATCCTGATCACGGGCTCGTCGATCCGCCGCAGGCGCACCCGGTCGCCGAGCGCTTCCACCGTATGTCCCAATATGTCGAAGCCGATGCCGACGTTGGCAACGGTGGCGGGGGCAAAGGCGGTGACATCGGTGAGCACGGTATCCCTCGACTGATTTTACTTAAAGATGAGCGCCCAGGTAAGCCGACAGGCGCAGCAGGTCCGAGAAAACTCCGCCGGCCGTTACCTCGGGTCCCGCCCCCGGACCCTGCACGATCAGGGGATTGTCGCAATAACGGCGCGTTGCGAAGCGCACCACGTTATCGGTCAGTGCAATATTCGCAAAGGCATGTTTGGCGTCCAGGCGCGTAAGCCCGACGGTGGCTTTGCCGCCGGCATCGATCCGGCCGACGTATCGCAGGACCTCGTTCTTCCTGCCCGCGTCGGCGATCATCGCCGCCATCGTGCCGTCGAACTGCGGCAGGCGGTCCATGAACTCGTCGACGCCGCACTTCTCCAGCGCCTTGGGCACCAGCCCTTCCACCTGAACGTCCGACATTTCCAAGGTCAGGCCCATTTCGCGTCCAAGAATGATGAGCTTGCGCGCCACGTCCATGCCCGACAAGTCATCGCGCGGATCAGGTTCGGTGTAGCCCTTGGACTTGGCGTCGCGCACGATCGATGAGAACGCCTCGCGGCCGTCGAACACATTGAACAGATAAGCCAGCGTGCCGGAGAAAATACCCTCGATGCGCGTAACGTCGTCGCCGGTGCCGCGCAGGTCGCGCAGCGTTTGAATGACCGGCAGTCCCGCGCCCACCGTGGCCTCGTACAGGTAGTGCGTGCCCGCGGCGCGGCCGGCCTCTTGCAGCGCCCGGTAGTAGGGCAGCGGCCCACTGTTGGCTTTTTTGTTGGGCGTGACCACGTGAATGCCGCGTGCCAGCCAAGAACGGTAGTTCCCGGCCACATCGGCGCTCGCCGTGCAATCGATGATGACCGAGTGCGGGATGTAGTCCGCTTGCACGTGATTCGTGAATTTCTCGAGATCGAGCGGTTCCCCGGCCTCGGCAAAGCGCTGCGCCCAATGCTCGAGGTCGACCGCCGTGTCCTCGAGCAGCATG
>Ga0070696_100000055_pt1 | contig 53389 bp, 44 predicted proteins | sample KBSK1253metaG_FD_65474 | JGI IMG/M metagenome (GOLD analysis project Ga0070696, IMG submission 65474) | Corn, switchgrass and miscanthus rhizosphere microbial communities from Kellogg Biological Station, Michigan, USA - KBS K1-25-3 metaG | ecosystem: Host-associated > Plants > Roots >... | reverse complement strand
TTCGATGACGTTCTGGCCGGAGCAGCGCGTGCTCGTCACCGGTGGCACGGGATTTCTCGGGACACATGTCGTACGCAAGCTTCGCGAGAAGGGGTGCGCGGCGGTGTTCGACGCGCCGCACGCGCAGTACGACCTGCGAGAGCAGGCGCAGGTCATCCGGTTGTATCGCGACACGCGGCCAACGCTCGTGATCCACCTGGCCGCGGTCGTCGGCGGCATCGGCGCGAACCGCGAGCGTCCCGGCGAGTTCTTCTACGACAACCTGATGATAGGCGCGCACCTCTTTCACGAGGCGTGGAAGGCGGGCGTGCCGAAGTTCGTCGCCATCGGCACCATCTGCGCGTACCCGAAATTTACGCCGGTGCCGTTCAAGGAAGAACATCTCTGGGACGGCTACCCGGAGGAAACCAACGCGCCCTACGGCCTCGCGAAGAAGATGCTGCTCGTGCAGTCGCAGGCGTACCGCGATCAGTACGGGTACAACTCCATCTTCCTGCTGCCCGTGAACCTCTACGGGCCCGGCGACAACTTCGATCCGCGGTCGTCCCATGTCATCCCGGCGCTGATTCTCAAATGCCTTGAGGCGTTGGAATCCCGGGCCGATTCGATCGAGGTGTGGGGCGACGGTTCCGCGACGCGCGAGTTCCTCTTCGTCGAGGACGCGGCCAACGCTATTCTCCTTGCCTCCGAGCGCTACGACAGCAGCGAGCCCGTGAACCTCGGCTCCGGCGAGGAGATCTCGATCAAGGAGCTGGTGGGGAAGGTCGCGGCCACCGTCGGCTTCAAGGGGCGCATCGTCTGGGACGCGACGAAGCCGAACGGGCAGCCGCGGCGCAAGCTCGACACGCGCCGCGCCGAGGAGCGCTTCGCCTTCCGCGCCAGCACGTCGTTCGATGAAGGGCTCAGGCGCACGGTTCGTTGGTACCGTTTCGAGCGGTAGGGACTGCGTACTCAACAGGATTCGACCGATGCGCTCCAGGCTTCCGGAGTCCTCCTGCGGGCGAGATCCTGGTCCTGTTTACCGCTCCACACGCCCGCGCGTGAGGAGCATGCGATTCAGTCGAGCGCGAATTCCTTTCGCCATCCGCCACGACGGCCGCCAGCGCAACGCGTGGGTGCCGGACGTGCGGGGCATTGCGTGACGAGAGGTAGGTCTCGATCTCCTCGTTCGTGAAATGAGGGGCCGAGGTACGAACCGCGCATGCCCGGCGCAGAACGCCTGAGGGTCTTTCCGACGTCTTCGGGCGGCATCATCGCCGGTGCCCACGTGCCCAGTGCCTCAGGGGACACGCGGGGCTTCTCAACGTACCGATGCCAGACTGCGAGCGCGACACCGAGCGCACCCCCGGCGTCCCCGGCCGGCAGGTGGGATCCACATGTCATCGAATAGCACCTCTCGAAGGATCGTGCGAGATCCATCTCGCGCTGCGTGAGCGGCGCTTCGGGCTTGCGGGCGGACCGCCGAACAACCGTTCGAAAGCGTGTCCGGTCATTCGCAGGCGTTCGCAGTAGCTGACATCATCATGGGCGTGCACCTATGGCACGAAGCCGTGGAATACGCCTACGGCCTAGCGAAGAAGATGCTGCTGGTGGAATCGCAGGCGCATCGCGATCACGACGGCTACAACTCAACCCTTCTACTACCAGTCTGTCTGTGTGGTCCTCGCGGGCTCGCGTTCGCCGCAGCCCTCAATTCCACCCCGGTTCGAAATGAGTGGACCAGAGCTGAAAATTGATCAGCACCAGCAGCTTCAGCCCGTTGTCGCGACGACGTTGCAGATGGTCGTCCCACAGCTGCCGCACGAATCGCGCATCGAAGAGATCTGAGCCGCCCGTGCCTGCAAGCTGCTCCACGCGTTGACTGAGCGCAGACATCAGCCAGTGCGACACGGGGGCGTTGAAGCCCTGCTTGCGCCGGTGAATCGTGCGATCGGGCAGCCGCCCGGCCTGACTCGCCTTGAGCACGAACTTCTTTCGCAGGCCGCGCAGCTTCCAGTCAGCAGGCAGCGACGCAGCGAATTCGACGACGCGGTGATCGAGGAACGGGGCACGGACCTCCAGCCCGTGCGCCATCGAGGCGCGATCGACTTTGACGAGGATGTCGTCGGCGAGCCACGTTTTGATGTCGACGTAGGACGCGCGGTTCAGGTAGTGGCACCCCTTCACGTCGCGATCGAAGCGCTGGAACTCCTCGAACGGATCGTGGCACGACACCTCGCGCCAGATCGGCGGGGAAAGCAGCTGACGCTTCTCGTCCTCGGAAAAGATGGTCCGCCAGTGATAGTGCGCGCGCGCATCGGAATAGCCGTGGCCGCTGAGAAACTGCCGCAGCTTGTAGTCGGCGCTCACCTTGGCGAAGCTGACCGGCACGAAATGGTCGGCAATGGTCGCGATCGATCGCACCAGGGGCGCGGGCACGCGCCTCGTCAGATGATGCAGGGTATCGGCGACGTAGGTCTCGTAGCCGCCGAACAGCTCGTCGCCGCCGTCGCCCGACAGCGAAACGGTCACATGGCGTCTCGTGAACTCCGACAAAAGGTAGGTCGGGATCATCGACGTATCGGCGAACGGCTCGTCCGCCTGATACGTCATCACGGGCAGCAGGCTCGCCGCGTCGGGCCGCGCCACCATGTCGCGATGGACGATGCCCAGCGTGCCGGCGACAAACCGCGCTTCGTCGAGCTCGCCGTAGCTCGCCTCCTCGAATCCCACGCTGAAGGAGTGCACGTCGTTGCGCGGCAGCGTCTGCGCCATCGACGCGACAATGGTCGACGAATCGATGCCGCCGCTGAGGAACGCGCCGAGCGGCACGTCGCTCATCAGCCGCACGCGCACGGCATCGTCCACCAGCGCGCGCAGCGCTTCGGCAGCGTCCTCGGGCGTGCGGCATGCCGCAGGACCGAGGAAGTGCGATGGCAAATCCCAGTAGGACTGCTGCAGCGGCGGCTGCCCCCGCGAGCACACCAGCAGGTGGCCGGGCCGGAGTTTGTGGACGTCCTGGAGGATCGAGTCGGATGTAAGCGTGTAGCCGAGCGATAGATACTGGCCGAACGCGCGCGGGTTGATCACCCGCCGCAGGGTCGCGTCCTCGCACAGCGCCTTCATCTCCGACGCAAACGTGATCCGACCATGCGGATCGACGTGAAAATAGAGCGGCTTCTTGCCGAGGCGATCTCGGGCGAGCAGCAAGACGCCCGCGCGGTTGTCCCACAACGCGAAGGCGAACATGCCGTGCAGCCGCGCCACAGCCTCGACGCCCCACATCTTGTACGCCTCGATGATGACCTCGGTATCCGACCGCGACTGAAACCGCGCCCCGCGGCCCGCGAGCTCGGCGCGCAGTTCCTTGAAGTTGTAGATTTCGCCGTTGAAGGTGATCCAGAACTCGCCGCACAGGTCGGCCATCGGCTGCCCGCCGGCCGACGAGAGATCGATGATCGCCAGACGCCGGTGGCCGAGCACGACGGGACCAACGGACGTCACGCCCGAACCGTCTGGACCGCGATGCGCCAGACGGGCGTTCATTCGCTCCACGAGCGCGCGATCGGGCGGCTCCCCCCAGCTCAGTTGTCCGCAGATGCCGCACATCTATGCGGAGAGATTCGGATCGGGCGTTTTCTTCGGCATGATCTGCCGGAGCAGTTCCGCGAGCAGCCCCAGGCAGAACACGTGAATGACCATCAGAAGACCGCCGACGCCGAGATAGAAGGCGGCGAACACCTGCCACTGCACCGCGATGACCAGACACGCCAGCGAGGACACCAGCAGCCCGGCGCAGATCAGGATGAAGATCTTCAGCGGGTTGTAGTAGAGGACGCCCTGGACGATGTACTGCAGCGTGCGCAGTGAATCGCGGAACAGGCGCACCTTGGTCCGTCCGGTCCGCGCGTGGTAGGGGATGGGCACGTAGGCGACGAACTTCGCCGTCATCATGTAGGCGAGCGTCGCCGAGGTTGTGAAGCTGAAGGTGTTGCACAGATGGTCAAAGTAACAGACCATCTCGCGCCTCGAGAAGACGCGAAGCCCCGAGTTGACGTCCGGAATGTCCCGTCCTGTCGTGAACTCCACGAGGAACTTGAGCAGGTAGCGCAGCGGCGCCTTGAACACCGACTCACGATAATGCTCGCCGGTCCGCGCGCCGACCACCATGTTGAAGCCCTTGCCGTACTCGGCGACGAGCCTTGGAATCTCGGCGTTCGGGTAGGTTCCGTCCGCGTCGGTTATGACCACCAGGTCGTGGTGGGCCGCGAGGATGCCGGTCTTCAGCGATGCGCCGTACCCGAGATTGTGCGGATGGGAGATGGTCCGCGCACCCGCCGCGTCAGCTTCCGCCGCCGTCTTATCCGCCGACCCATCGTCCACGACGATGATCTCGTGCACGACGCCGGTGAGCGCCGTGCGGACCTCCGCGACGGTCTCGCCGATGGCACCCTGCTCGTTGAACGCAGGGATGACAACCGAGATCATGGCTGGGCCTGACGATGGAGGACCGAGACGAGTGAGATGCCGAACGGGATGGCCCGTGGTTCGAGCAGCCGCTGGACCGGCACGACGTACCGGTCGAACCAGCCGATCTCGGCGGCGGAATCTGCACGCGGAGCCCGGCCCAGCAGCTTGTACACCGCGTAGTAACCGAGTGCGCCAATCGAGTTGAAGTAGAACTGCCGGAGCTTCCACCCCTCGCCCATCGCGGCTCGGCGCATCAGGCCGTGCATGTGCCGCCGGCTGTATCGCCGATAGTGGCCGCTCTCGCGGTCGAAGGGCGTGTACAGAAACTGGTGCGCGGGCACGAGCAGAAAGAGAACGCCGCCGGGCCGAAGCAGCCGAACCATGTGGCTGAGCGCGCCGAGATCGTCTTCGATGTGCTCCAGAACGTTCATGCAGACGACGAGGTCGAACGTGCCGCTGACGTCGCGCACGTCGGCGTGGCGGAGCTCGAGTTTCGGCGACCGCACCGCATCACGGCACACCGACACGGCCGAGTTCGACACGTCGATGCTCAGGATGTGCGTGATCAGAGGCGCCTGCGCGAGACGCTTCGTGAACGTGCCGACGCCGCATCCAACCTCGAGGACCGCGCCCGCCGCGACAGCAGAGAACAGGCTGAACGTCCAGTCGGCGTAGTTGGTGGCGTCGGCCATCCCGGCGGCAGACTCGAAGGGCGCGGCACTGGCCACGGTGTTCTCACTCATTGGGTCGCACCTTCAGGAGCGCCACGATCATCAACGACCGCAGCGCGTACGCACTTTTCACCATCTCGGCGCCCGCACGAGAGACGTCGCGCGCGACCTCGCGCCTCGACGAAAGGTGCGCATACGGCGTCAGCACCTGGTCCATGAACAGCGCACGGCAGGTCTTCTCATCCAGCCGCCGCCCGTACACGGCATAGCTGATCGGCTGGACCGCCAGCGTCCACACACGATACGACGCCTCGGACACGCGCTTCCATCCTTTCCAGTGCAGTGCCCGCAGCGGCGCCGTCGCTTTGTGCACGAGCCAGAAGTAAGGATGCCATTTGTTGTACACCGCCAGATAGATGTATCCGCCGGGCCGCGTCACCCTGACCAGTTCCGCCAGCGCCGCACGCGGATCCGGAGTGTGGTGAATGACGCCGGCGCAGAACGTGAAATCGAACGTGCCGGCCGGGAACTCGAGGTTCAGGACGCTGCCGCACTGCGCGCGGTGGCCGCGCTCCTGCGCCCGCCGCACGTTGGCGGGCGCCAGGTCGACGCCCAGGAGCTGATCCTCGCGCACGCCGCGGTTCGTCATGACGTCGAGCCAGAACCCGGTGCCGCATCCGATGTCGCAGACCCGGCTCTCGGGCCCGATCATCCCGATAAACTCTTCGACGAGCGGATAGTAGCCGGCCCGTTCGTCGCTGTAGCAGAACTCGCCGAACGCCAGCCCGTCGTAGTGCGCGCGGACGTGTTCGTCGGTGAGGGGCATGGGACGCGCCATCAGTCGAGCGCCTTGGCGCCGCCGGCCTTTCGTTTCGACGAGGGGACGTTCCGTTTCTCGATGAACAGGTTGCCGAGCGCCAGCGCATCCATGTCTTCGCCGAGGAAACACTCGATCGCCTGCTCGGGGGCGAACATGATCGGCTCGCCGCGGACGTTGAACGAAGTATTGAGGAGCACGGGAACGCCGGTCTTCTGGCCGAACCGGGTGATCAGATCGTAATAGAGCGGGTTCTCTGCCCTGACGAGCGACTGAACGCGGCCGGTCCCGTCGACGTGGTCGACCGCGGCAATCGCCGAACGCTTCTCCGGGCGCGTCTTGTATACGAGCAGCATGAACGGGCTGATGTAATCGTGCATGTAGTATTCGCCGAGCCGTTCGTACGGGAGGCTGGGCGCGAACGGCCGGAACGGCTCGCGGTGCTTGACGCGGGCGTTGAGCGTGTCCTTCATCGACGCGGGAAATGGCGCGGCCAGAATGGACCGGTTGCCGAGCGCCCGGGGCCCGAATTCCATCCGCCCCTGAAACCACCCGACGATCTTGCCGTCGGCAAGCATCGAGGCCGCGCGTTCGATCAGCTGTTCGGTCGAGAGCGTCTCGTACTGGAGTCCCTCGGCTTCGAGCGCCGCGCGGTGCCGGTGGTCGGGGATGCTTGGGCCCAGATAGGCGTTGCCCATCACGTAGGACCGCGGCTTTCCGAAGACCTGATTCCACAGATAGAACGCGGCGCCAAACGATCCCGACGCGTCATTGGCCGCGGGCTGCACGAAGAGCTCCGAAAAGGGCGTCTCGGAAATGATGCGTCCGTTCACCACCGAGTTGAGCCCGACGCCGCCGCTGATGGTCAGACGATGCGTCTTCGTCTGCGCGTGATGCCAGCGCAGGAGTTCGAGCGCACATTCCTCGACCACCTTCTGGGCGGCAGCGGCGATGTCCTGATACCGCCCAGTCATCTCGCTCTCGTACGCACGCGGCGGACCCATTAGTTCCACGAGCTTCGGCGAGTACCAGCCGTACTTCCCGTGCGTGTGATAGCGCAGGTACGACGTGTCGAGATGGTACTGACCGTTGTCCATCAGGTGCACGATCGACCGCAGGCGATCGTAGAACGGCGCCGGATCGCCGTAGGCCGCCAGTCCCATCAGCTTCCCTTCGCCGCCCGAGTGGTGAAACCCGCAGAACTCGGTCATCATCGAGTAGAAATCGCCGAGCGAGTGCGGAAAGAACACCTCGCCGCGTTTCTCCATCCGATTGCCCCTGCCGACGCCGTAGAGCGTCGTCGTGCACTCGCCCACCCCGTCGTAGGAGAAGATCGCGGCCTGGTCGAACGGCGACACGAAGAACGCGGACGCCGCATGCGCCAGGTGATGCTCGACGTAGTGAATCTTCGACTCGGGGATTGACAGGTACCGCGCGAGCGTCGGTTTGATCCGGCCGAGCTTTTTGGCCGTGTCGGCGCGCGCCGGCAGCAGGTGCAGCGACGCCGGAAGGTAACGAAGGAGGTGCGCGATCTGACGGCCGCGGTGGACCGTGGGATCCCAGTAGAAGCCGACGGCGTCGAGATCTGATCCCTTGAGGTTGCCCATCTCGAGGCAGCATCGAATCGCATTCTCGGGAAACGCACCGGTATGCTTGCGGCGGACGAACCGTTCTTCTTCGACAGCGCACACCGGAATGCCGTCGACCAGCAGCGTGGCCGACGCATCGTGCCCGTAACAATTCACTCCGAGGATGTTCATCAACTGTTCCTGGTCGCGGGCTGCCGCTTGGTGCCGCTGAGCGAGTAGCTCACGCCGGCGTACTTCCGGATGGAAATCGACGCCGGCTCGAACCGCTCGGCGTCGAACCATCGCAGGCAGGTCGCCATCGTTGTGAACCTGGTTTGCGGCGCGTTGAGCTTGTCGAAGACGTTCAGCACGTTGCGCCGGAAGCCGAGCCGGCGGAAGTTCCTGAAGTACTCGTGATAGGGGAGAAACGACGTCACCTTCGGCACGTAGACGGTGAAGACGACGGGATAGAGCAGCAGGGTGATGATCTCGCTCAGCCACACGAGGAGCGATCGCGGCATCCACCTGAGAAACATCGCGCGCAGCGGCTCCACCACGAAGCGCACGAGCTCGTTTCCCTCGGCGCTGTAGGTCCAGACGATGACGAGGCCGCCAGGCTTGCAGTGGCGGTAGATGGCCTCGAACGTCCGGTTGGGATCGTCGGTGTGATGGATCACGCCGATGCAGAACACGACGTCGAAACGCTCGGCGAGGTCGAGCGCGGCGATGTCGGCTTCGACGAACCGGACGTTGCTGAAGCCAGCCGTGCGCGCCCGCGCAAGGTCGGTGGTGTTTAGGTCGACAGCGGTGATCGACTTCGCGGCCGCCGCGACGAACGCCGTATGCTGGCCGCCGCCGCACCCGCACTCGAGCACGTCTTTGCCGGCGAAATCCTGCATCGTGCGCGGCGCAATCCATTCGTCGAACAGAAAGCGCTCGTTGTCAGCGAACAGCACCCATTGCTGATGCCATTCCGACTGTTTGAGCTGTGAGTGAAGAGTCACAATCCGGAGGCGGGTTGCGCAGCGGTCATGATAGCAAATTCGGATCGTCCGGCCGGCGACAGCTGACGTCCCGATAGGTATGGACGAGCGTTTGTGTGACCACGGCGCCGCGTGACAGCCGCTCGTACCAGCGCCGGCCTCTCGCGGTGACGTCACCAACTCAGGCTCGGTCGTCGTACGCACGCTCCAGACGCCGGCAATATCGAGCGGATTCGCTCGCGTTCAGCACCGGCGGCGGCTCGTCGAAAAAACCAGCGATGCAGCGCTTCGTCGAGGTACAGGAGCGCCGGCGCGCGAAGAAACAGCGCACGCGGCCCGACGTTGCTTCTGTGCCGGCGGGAGGAGGGCCGCATAAGGGGCGTTCCATCAACAGGCACGCGAAAACCCCGTTAATGGTTCCTATCGTCACAGTGTGGGCCACGACGACGGACGTCAGCGCGATCGCTCAACGTGAAAGCCGCCTTGAGGACGAGCGCGTACACCGGCGGACGGATGCCGGAGTTCGGCCACTTGGACCCCGAAACAAAGAAACACGCGAGGATGAGGAGATGCGTTCGGCGCGGTACCGGGTCGTGCCTCGCGATGTCCGACTCGCTTCGGCCGGCCAGAATGTGTCCGCGAGTCTTGTGGTGGTCATACGGCTTTTGAAGAGATTCGTCTGGGACCGCGGCATTGTACACAGGCCCGCAGTCGATCGACTCCGTGATCACGGATGTGAGGTCCGCATATCGGCGTCACGGAGACGAGCACCCGGATGGGCGGCTTCATTGTCGGGAGATAACGTCGGTCATGCTTCCGAAACGGCAGGGGCGAAACGGGTACGTCGCAGGCAGTCGCAGGGGTAAAGCGATCACCACGGCTTCGACTCGATCTTGCTGCCGCCCGTGATCTCGACGGCCGCTTCGGATGCGTCGAAGGCGACGGCCAGCCGCGACGCGGTGCGACACGCTATGCGCGACGTTCGCATCGTGACCCGCGCTACGGCTGAGCCGGTTCGCGGTTCGGCGTCGCATGTGCAAATTCAGCGTGCAGCGAGCATTTTTGCCTTGACGCTCCTGATCTGTTTCATGAGAATGGCCGCGTTCATTTTTTGAACGTCCCTGCGGACGGCAGGTCCTCGGCGTCCGCCAAGCGCTCCGAGCTCCAGTCTTTCTCTTGTAAGTGACAGGGACGGAGTCTGTCTTTGTCGAGCCACGACGCACACATCCGCCGCATTCTCGACCACCTCGAGACCGGCCGTCCCGTATCGCAGCGATCACTATCGGGCGAGCTCGGGATTGCGCTTGGCCTCACTAATCTCCTCGTGCGGCGCATGATGCGTAAGGGATGGGTGCAGCTGGTACGTGTGCCCCCGAATCGCTATCGCTACTTTCTGACGCCGGCTGGGCTGGCGGAGAAGGCCAGCCGCTCGCGCGCGTATTTCGCCAGCAGCGTGCAGTTCTACGTCCAAGCGCGCGATCGGATCCGGCAGGTGTTCGATACGACATCCGCCAACTGGGACGCCATCGGCGGACCGAAAGACATCGTGTTCTTCCGCGCCGGCGAAATCGCCGAGATCGGCTTCGTCTGCCTCCACGACAGCGACTTGCGGCTGGTGGGCGTGGTCGATGACAGGCGGAATGGCTCGTTCTTCGGTGTGCCCGTTCACCCGGTAGAGGTCCTGGACCGTGCTCAAGTGGCCGGTCAACAGTTTGGTGCGCTCGTTGTGATGTCGTTCAGCGACACGGTACAGGCGAGAGCGATTCTCGCGGGGCGCAACGTGCCATCCGAGCGTATCGTCTGGCTCGCGTGATCACAGGGAGTCGTCGGAATCGAGAGGTTGCAATCGTGAAAATTGAAAAAATGCGCGCGCTCGCCGCTTCGCCGGCCACCGCCGGAGTCCTGGTCGTCGTTCTCGGACTTGTCTATCTCATTCGCTCCGAGGCGCTGAGCATCTTCTGGGTGGAGACACCCGCGACGACGTTCGTGCACGAAATCGGGTTTGCATACGAGGTCATGCTCGGCTCCGAGGAGTTGAGCTCGCACGAGGGTCCCTCGCCGGCGCGTCTGCAGGAAAACGGGAGGGCTCTCGGGCCGGCCGACAGTCAGCACGCATTCATCCGCGACGAAGGACGGGGACGGTACTCGTTCTGGCATGACTACGTGATCTTTTCCACGAGCGATAACACCGATCCTCGAACCAACGGACGGCGTTATGGAGTGCTGCAACCGCCCATCACGCGTGCGTGGGCGGCAGCCATTTACGTTATTGGGGGAATCCTGCTCGCTGTAGCCGTCTCGCTGGCGGTGCGGCGGCCGGGTGCCACCGCCGAATCCCGTACCTCGGCGAGTGTTTCGGTCTGATTCTCGACGACACACTGTGTGAGTGTCAACTCATTGAAGGGTCTACATCACCGCTCGAACGGGTGGTTCCCTGGCCGTTCGGCTGTCGCTGGTGGTGTGCGTCCGTCTCGTCGAAGACCGGTGATCGTTGATGGCTGAACCTGTTGCCCTCGTCGAGGAGCGTCCGGCTGCCACCTGCAACCCGGCTCGGCCGCCGTTCGCGATCGTCGCATTCGTCTCGCTATCGTCGGCGGCAATTCTGGCCGCGGTCCTCGCGACGCTTCACAGCCTCGCGATCGTACCGCTGGCGTTCGAGCAGTTGCCGATCACCGGCGTACGGCATCTGGAAGGGTTCACGTATTACGCCGCGCTGCCGCCCGACCCCTACCTCGTGCCACTCGCACGCGCAGAACTGCTGTACGAGAACGGGAGACCTGCGCCGTTCCCGATGGTTTCCGGATACGGTGTCATCACGAAATCCGGCAACGGCCGCTTCCACGTCAGCGCCGGCACCCTGTTCTTCTCGGCATTCGACAACTCCGATCCAACGAGCAATGGCCGACGGTACAGTGTCACGCGTCCACTGTCGTTGCCTCAGCCTGTGCTCCCGTTGCTCTGGCTCGCGGCGCTGGGGTCGACCGTCGTGCTCGCAGTGAGGTTTCGGCTATGGCTCCTTGGGTTGCTGGCGCGTCCGCCGTTGTGGACGGTCGCAGGGTTATTGGTGACGCTGGTCATCGCGAACCGGCTGTGGATCTTCGTTGATTATCCGATACCCGCGATTCATCCAGATTCCGCGAGTTATTACGCACTTACCGATCAACTCAACCACGGTCAATGGCCCGAGTTCGGCATCCGCCCGCCCGGCTATCCGCTGCTGATGAAGGCGGTGTTTTCCGTGACGGATCGCGTTCTCGCGCTCGTCATGGTGCAGTGTGCGCTGTCCACGATGGCTGCGCTGATGCTCGTGTACGCGTTCTACCGATGGAACAATGCGCTGGGCATCCCTGCCGCGGTGTTGATGGGCGGTTATCTCATGAGCACCGCGGCGATGGAGCACGACACCGCGATGCTCAGCGAGAGTTTGTACAGCACGCTGCAGGTGCTCTCGTTTGCCTGTCTGCTGCTCGCCCTGAGGCGAGTGCGGCCGGTGTTGTGGATGGCCGCTTCATCGATCGGTATGGCCCTCGCGATCATGACCAGGCCGGGAGGCATGTTCCTGGTGGTGATCTACGTGATGGTCCTCGCGTTCATGCTGTGGAACCGCTTCGGTCGGCGAACGGTGATCGCCTTTGTGCTGCCGCTTCCGCTGCTGCTGCTCATGATGTGCTTCTACAACTGGCGCACCATTCATCTCTTGGGCGTTTCTGCGTGGGGCGAGGCCAACCTGGCCGTGGGCACCTTTACCTTCTGGCAAACGGATCCCGCGTATCCGCCGGAGATCAACCAGGGTATCCGCGACATTCAATCGTTCGTGCGGAGACGGATGAAAGAAACGGGCGTCGATACCTTGCTGGACAGCACCTGGAACCCGGCGGAGCTGAGCCGCGTCTTCATCCTCGGTTTTCACGCTGATCCACTGGACATCGCGACGAAGATGGGCGGAGGTGGATACAACACGACTGGCCGCGCATGGATACGGCGCATTGCGATCGACTCGATTCGCAAGCGTCCGCTGTCGTATACGAAGTTCGTCTATTCGATGCTCTACAACTATTACCGCCCATGGCCGGAAGACGATTTCCGCGGATACCTGATGAACCGGACACTGGTGATTTTCGTCGAGCGGCGGTTTTCCGCGGCAAACCACAACCTGCTTCTGACGCGGATGGCGAAGGAGTTTGCTGACGCCAGCCCACCCCCGACGGTCGTGATCGCCAACGCGGACCCGTCCGCCTCCGTCGACTTGACCGAACGCGTTCTCCTCGCGTCGACTGCGGGACTGCGTGTGTACCAGTTGACGTGGATGTTGCACCAGCGGGTCTTCTCGCGATGGCTCTGGCCCATCGTGGCGTTCGTCACGTTCCTGATCAGCGTCATCATGTTGGTCGCAAGCCGCGCCAGAAATACGACGGCATTTGCCGCGTTCATCGTGTTGAGTGCTATGGTTGGTGCCAGCCTCGTTGTCGCGCTGGTCGAGTACTCTCAGCCGCGATACAGCTATCCGATGGAGTGGACCTACATGATCGCGCCGCTGTTCCTCCCGATGCTGTTCCGGCGACGGCTTGCGGCGCCTGCGGCCGCGAATTCGGCTGCGTGAGAAACCGCTATCTGCTCGCGGCGGATTTCGTGCTGTTGGCGCTTGCCGCCATCGGTGCGTTCGTCCTGCGGTTCGACTGGTACTTCCTCGCATCGCGGCCGGAGTTCCCCGCGTTTCTGATCGTGGCGGTCCTGGCCAAGCCGGTCGTGCTGTACTTCTGGGACATCTACGCGCGCTATTGGCAGTACGCGACGACCAGGGACATGCTGGCGCTCCTGCTGTCGGTGTCCGCCGCGTCGGTTGCGATGGGCCTCGCCATCACCATTCTGCTCGCTGTCGGCACGATCCCCTTCTTTTCGCGCTCCGTGATGATCATCGACTGGCTGCTGGCGGTGCTCCTCGTGACGGGCGCGCGCGTCGCCGTCAGAATGCGGCACGACCTGCGTGCGGAGGTCCGTCGGCCTGGCGAGTCGCGCGATGTGATCGTCGTGGGCGCCGGCAATACCGGCATGGTTGTCGTCCGCGAAATCCAGCGCAACAGCCGCGTCAAGAAGAACGTCATCGGTTTTCTGGACGACGATGCCGACAAGCTCGGCAAGCAGATTTACGGCGTGCCGGTACTGGGCAGGATCGCCGACCTCGCGACGATCGCGGCGAAGCACCGTTGCGACGAGATCGTCATCGCCATGCCGTCCGCGCCGGGCCGCACCGTGCGCGAAGTCGCGGACCGGTGCCGGCGTCTCGGACTGCGCTCGCTGACCATTCCCGGCGTGTACGAACTGCTCGACGACAAGGTCAGCGTCAGCACGCTGCGCGAGATCGATATCGCCGACCTGCTGCGGAGGAGTCCAGCGCAGACGCGCGAGCGGGCGCATCAGTACATCCGTGGCCGGCGCGTGCTCGTGACGGGCGCAGGCGGATCGATCGGTTCCGAACTGTGCCGGCAGATCGCGCACCTCGATCCGCACCAGTTGATCCTGCTGGGCCACGGCGAAAACAGCCTGTTCGAGCTGTCGCAGGAGCTTGCGGACATGGCGCCGGCGCTCGACCATCAGGTCGCGATCGCCGATATCCGGGACGAACGACGCGTGCGCCAGATCTTTCGGCAGTTCAAGCCCGACGTGGTGTTCCATGCGGCGGCGCACAAGCACGTCGGCCTGATGGAACAGAACCGCGAAGAGGCCCTCACCAACAACATCCTCGGCACGCATCGCGTGGCCTCGGCTGCGATCGAGGCCGGAACAGAGCGCTTCGTGCTGGTGTCCACGGATAAAGCGGTCCGCTCCGCCGGCGTCATGGGTGCGTCGAAGCGCGTGGCGGAAGAGATCGTCAGGCAGGTCGCACGCGCGACCGGTCGTGCCTACGTCGTCGTGCGATTCGGAAATGTGCTCGGCAGTCACGGTAGCGTCGTGCCGATCTTCAAGCGACAGATTCAACGCGGTGGTCCGGTCACGGTCACGGATCCCGGCATGCGCCGGTTCTTCATGACGATCCCGGAGGCCGTGCACCTGATGCTCGAGGCCGGTGGTCTCGGACGCGGAGGCGAGCTCTACGTGCTCAGGATGGGGGAGCCCGTGGCCATCGTCGACCTCGCGCGCGATCTCATTCAGTTGTCCGGCTTCTCGCTCGACGAAATCCCGATCGTCTTCACCGGTCCGCGCCCCGGCGAAAAGTTGACCGAGCAGTTATGGGAAGACGGAGCGGTGCTCGACGACACAGAGCACCCGGACGTGGTGCGTGTCAGCGAGCCGCCGCTGGCGATCACCGACGCGCACGCTGCGGTCGCGCAGATCGTTGCGGCCGTGGAGAGCGGCGATCAACTCGCGACTGACGCACTGGTTCAGGCGTGGCTCAACGGGGCCCCGGGTGCGGGAAGCGTGATCGCGTTTCCGACCCGCGATCTGCGGACGCAGGCCTTTCTCGGAGAGTGAACGTGAGCATCACCGATCAGCAGGAAGCGGGCGGCGGCACGTCGCCTCCACGCATTGCCGTCGCCGGGTGTGGCGCCTGGGGCGGGAATCTCGTTCGCAATTTTGCGGCGCTCGGAGCGTTGCACGCGATCGTCGATCCCGATCTGAAGGCAGCCACGGCATTGGCGCAGCAGAACGGCTGCGTCAGGGCGGCCTGGGGGGCGATGCTCGACGATCCCGGGATCGACGGCGTCGCGATTGCGGCTCCGGCGGCGCTGCACGCCAGCCTAGCACGTGAAGCCCTCGAGGCAGGCAAGCACGTGCTGGTCGAAAAGCCGCTTGCGTTGCGCGTTGCGGATGCCGAGGCCCTCTGTCAGCTCGCCGAACGGAACGACCGCCGCCTGATGGTCGGTCACCTGCTCCACTACCATCCGGCGTTTCTGCAGCTGCGGGACCTGGTTCGCGAAGGCGCGCTCGGCCGCCTGCAGTACATCTACTCGAACCGGTTGAACCTCGGGAAGATCAGGCGCGAGGAAGACATTCTCTGGAGTTTCGCGCCGCACGACATCTCGATGATCCTCGCGCTGGTCGGCGACGATCCGGAGAGCGTCGAGGCGATCGGCGCGAGATATCTCCATCGCACGATCGCGGACGTGACCACGACGCACCTCGTCTTCCCCGGCGGCGAGCAGGCGCACGTCTTCGTGTCGTGGCTGCATCCCTTCAAGGAACAGAAGCTCGTGGTCGTCGGCGACCGCGCCATGGCCGTGTTCGACGACGGCGACGAGTGGCCGCGCAAGCTGCTCCTGTACCCGCATCGCGTCGAATGGCGGAAAACGCTGCCGGTCCCGCAGAAAGCCGACGCCCAGCCGGTGCCGGTGGAGCCGGGCGAACCGCTGCGCCTCGAGTGCCAGCACTTCATCGACTGCATCCGGACCGGGGCGACGCCGCGCACGGATGGCCGCGAGGGACTACGCGTCCTTCGCGTGCTCGCGCGCGCGACCGAGGCGCTCTCGAAAGCGGAGTCCGCGCGCCCCCAGACGGTCCGCACCCCGGCGGCGCCGCGCTGGCCGGGAGTGCAGGTGCACGAGACGGCGTGGATAGACGAGGGCGTGGAGATCGGCCAGGACACGCGCATCTGGCACTTCAGCCACGTCCTTCCGCGCACGAGGATCGGCCGCGGATGCGTCATCGGCCAGAACGTCATGATTGGGCCGGACGTCGCGGTCGGCGACACGTGCAAGATTCAGAACAACGTGAGCCTCTACAAGGGAGTGACGCTCGAGGACGGCGTGTTCTGCGGACCGTCGTGCGTGTTCACCAACGTGAACAACCCGCGCGCGGAAATCGAGCGCAAGGACGAATTCCTCCCGACGCTGGTGAAGCGGGGGGCGACGATCGGCGCGAACGCGACGATCGTGTGTGGATCGACCATCGGCGAATACGCCTTCGTCGCGGCTGGCGCCGTGGTGACCAGGGACGTCCCGGCGTTTTCGCTGATGGCGGGCGTGCCGGCGCGGCGCATCGGGTGGGTGAGTCGTGCGGGCCGGCGCCTCGGCGCAGATCTGAAATGCCCCGACACCGGACAGCAGTACGCGGAAAGCGGTCCAGACCGGCTCGTCGAGGTCACCGAACAGGTGGTAGCCATCTGATGGCCGTCGAAACACCAGCAGGCGTTCAGGCGCCAATCCCCTTCATCGATCTCGCCGCTCAGAGGCGGCGGCTGGGCAGCCGGATCGACGAAGCGATCCTCCGCGTCGTGGATCACGGCGGCTTCATCATGGGGCCCGAAGTCCGGCAGCTCGAGACCGACCTGTCGGCGTTCTGCGGCGCCCGTCACGCCATCGGCTGCGCGAACGGCACCGACGCGCTCGCGCTCGTGCTGATAGCGAAGGGGGTGAAGCCAGGCGACGCGGTCTTGTGCCCCTCGTTTACGTTCGCATCGACTGCCGAGGTCATCGCGTGGGTCGGCGCCACGCCCGTGTTCGTCGACGTGCGGCCAGAGACGTTCAACATGGACCCGGCCAGCCTCGAGGCGGCAATCGCGACCGCGCGGGCGCGCGGACTGACGCCGACCGCGGTCATCGCCGTGGATCTGTTCGGCCAGCCGGCTGACTACGACGCGATCGAGCCCGTCTGCGCCGCGCACCGATTGTGGGTGTTATCAGACGCGGCCCAGAGCTTCGGCGCGACGTACAAGGGACGGCGCGTCGGCACGATCGGCGCCGCGACGTCGACGAGCTTCTTTCCCGCCAAGCCGCTGGGATGCTACGGCGACGGCGGCGCCGTCTTCACCGATGACGAGGCGCTGGCGGCGATCGTGCGCAGCCTGCGCGTGCACGGCCAGGGCTCGGACAAGTACGACAACGTTCGGATCGGCATGAACGGCCGGCTCGACACGGTGCAGGCGGCGGTCGTGATCGAGAAGCTCAAAATCTTTCCCGACGAGATCGCGGCGCGGCAGCGAGTGGCGACGCGGTACAACGAGGCGCTGGGGGACGTCGCCGCCGTGCCCGCCGTGCTCGACGGCGCCACGTCCGTCTGGGCCCAGTACACGATACGCGTCGCGGGCGGCCGTCGTGATGTGCTGGCGGCACGGCTCAAGGCCGACGGCATCCCGACCGCCGTCTATTACCCGAAACCGCTCCACCGCCAGACCGCGTATCGTGACTATCCCGTCGCCAACGGTGCGCTGCCGGTGAGCGATCGGCTCGCCACGGAGGTGATCAGCCTCCCCATGCATCCCTACCTCGCGCCCGACGTTCAGGATCGCATCGTCGAGTCGGTACGGCGGGCGTTGACCTCGTCTTAAACAGCATCCCGCGGACCGGGGGCAGCATTCATGGATCTCAGGGGCAAGAAGCTCGTCGTCGTCGGCGGGGCCGGCCTTATCGGCTCGCATGTCGTCGACCGCCTGGTGCGGGAAGACGTCGCTGAAATCGTCGTCTACGACAACTTCGTCCGCGGCACTCACGACAACCTCGCCGAGGCGCTGACCGACCCGCGTGTTCGGATCCATGACGTCGGCGGCGACATCATGCAGACCGACATCCTGCAGGCAGCGTTCAAGGGCGCGCACGGCGTCTTCCATCTGGCCGCCCTGTGGCTCCTGCAGTGCTATGAGTACCCCCGAGCCGCATTCGACGTGAACATCCGGGGGATGTTCAACGTGCTGGAAGCGTGCGTCGCCGAGGGCGTCAACCGCCTCGTCTATTCCTCGTCCGCCTCGGTGTACGGCGATGCCGTGCGCGAGCCGATGGACGAGGAGCATCCGTTCAACAACACCACCTTTTACGGAGCGACGAAAATCGCCGGCGAAGCGATGGCGCGCGCCTATTTCCACCGTTACAAGCTTCCGTACGCAGGCCTGCGCTACATGAACGTGTACGGACCGCGCCAGGACTACCGTGGCGCGTACATCGCCGTCATCATGAAGATGCTCGACAACATCGACAGCGGCATCGCCCCGAAGGTGTACGGCGACGGCAGCCAGGCGTACGATTTCGTGTACGTCCAGGACTGCGCCGAGGCGAATGTCGCGGCGATGAAGGCGGACGTGACCGATCGGTTCTACAACGTCGGGACCGGATGTCGGACCACCATCAAGGAGCTCGCCGAGCTCATCCTGGAAGTGCGGCGGTCGCCTCTCAGCGTGGAGTACGAGCCCGCCGGCCTGACGTTCGTGAAGAACCGAATCGGGTCGCCAGTACGGGCGGCGGCCGATCTCGGGTTTACGGCGCGGGTTCCGCTGCGCGAGGGGCTGGCCGCGCTGATTGCCTGGCGCGACCGCCACAAGGCCGAAGTGGACTCGCGCCGTCAGAAGATGCTCGTCTGACGAGCCGCCGCTCCGCGCTGGCGCGTCGCTCCCTGTGAATCTCCTGAAGGTGCTCCGCCGACGCATGGAGACACAACTCGAACAGTTGAAGGACCCCGCGAGCCGCTTGACGGCGCTCGAGGCGGAGGTGACCAGCCAGCGCGCCGTCATCGCGCACCTCGAGCTGGAGCTGAGTCGCCACGTGTCGCTCCTCCGGCTGATTGCGGCACCCGAGATCAACGACACGCCGTTCGCGCAGCAGACGCGGGCAAGCTTCGATTACCAGTGGGAGCAGCTTCCGGTCGGTCGATGGAACCTCGATCACCCCGAGTTCCGGAAAGAGGCGGCGGGCTACGTACGCCAGTTCACCGGGCTGCCGGCGGAGTGGTTCGAGGGCAAGAGCGTGCTCGACGCCGGGTGTGGCGCCGGTCGTTACAGCTGGGCGATGTGCACGATGGGCGCGCACGTCCTCTCAATCGACCAGTCCCTTCACGGCCTGGAGCGGACCCGGCGGGCATGCGACGCGTTTTCCTCGCATCGCGTCCGGCAGGTGAATCTCGTCGAGGCGCTCGGGATCGACGAGCAGTTCGATCTGGTGTGGTCCTTCGGCGTGCTCCACCACACCGGCGACACGTACGGCTGCTACCGCCGGCTTGTTCCCCTCGTCCGCCCCGGAGGCTACCTGTTCCTGATGCTGTACGGCGAGCCGCGACACGGGCAGATCGACGACTACCGCGCCGTGCTCGAATACGAGCGCTGGCGGCGCCTGACGCGCAACATGACCTTCGACGAGCGGCTCGCGGCGGTGCGGGAGGCGATGGCGCGCCGCGAATTCATGGCCAACGGCGAGGAGTATGTCGAGGGCTACTTCGATGCGATCTCGCCGCTCGTTGCCGACCTCTACTCCTGGGAAGAGATCCAGTCGTGGCTGATTCGCGATGGATTCGTCGACATCCGGCGCACGGTGGACACCAGGAATCACCACGTCATCGGACGTCGCCCCGCCGCGGACGGACTCTGATGTGCGGCATCGCCGGCGTGTTGCAGATGGACGGCGCACCCGTCGCGCCGGAGATCATTCGCGCGATGACCGGCCTGATCGCGCATCGCGGGCCGGACGGCGAAGGGCACGTCGTCGAAGGCCCGGTCGCGATCGGACACCGCCGTCTGGCGATCATCGATCTGAGCGACAGCGCCAGCCAGCCGATGGAGTCGCCGGACGGCCGCTACGTGCTGTCGTACAACGGCGAGCTCTACAACTTCCGCGAGCTGCGCCAGCAGCTGTGTCAGGCGGGCCGGCCGTTCCGCTCGCGGTCGGACACCGAGGTGCTGCTGGCCGCACTGGAGCACTGGGGCGATGCGGCGCTCCTGCGCTTCAACGGCATGTTTGCGTTCGCGCTCTGGGATCGGCGCGAACGCCGTCTGCTGATGGCGCGCGATCGGTTCGGCGTGAAGCCGCTCTATTACGCGCGCGTCGGCTCGGCGTTCCTGTTCGCCTCGGAAGTGAAGGCGTTCCGCGGGCATCCCCGATTTGCCGGGCGGATGGATCCGCGCGCGCTCCTCGAATACTTCACGTTCCAGAACCTGTTCAGCGACCGCACGCTGTTCGAGGGCGTTCGGCTCCTGCCGGCGGGCAGCACGCTGGAGGTGACACTGCCGTCGACCGGCCGTGACGCCGAGCCGGTGATTTCCCGGTATTGGGATTTTCAGTTCGAGGAGCCTGCCGACGCGCGCAGCGACCGCGAGTACCTCGAGGAGCTCGACGCGCTCTTCAACCAGGCGGTGACACGGCAGCTCGTGAGCGACGTCGACGTGGGCGCGTACCTGTCTGGCGGAATGGATTCCGGCGCGATCACGGCGGTCGCGGCGCGCCACGTCCCCTACATCCGCAGCTTCACGTGCGGCTTCGATCTGCATTCAGCCTCTGGCGTCGAGCTCAACTTCGACGAGCGCGCCGCCGCCGAGAACCAGTCGTACGTCTCGCGGACCGAGCACTATGAAGTCGTGCTCAAGGCCGGCGACATGGAGCGCGTGCTGCCGAAGGTCGCGTGGCATCTCGACGAGCCGCGGGTGGGACAGAGCTATCCCAACTACTACGTCGCGCAACTGGCGTCGAAGTTCGTCAAGGTGGTGCTCGCGGGTACCGGCGGCGACGAGCTATTCGGCGGCTATCCGTGGCGATATTACCGCGCCGTGGTGAACGACGACTTCGAGCAGTACATCGACAAGTACTACCTGTACTGGCAGCGGCTCGTGCCGAATCGCAAGCTGCGGGACCTCTTCGCGCCGGTCTGGAGCGACGTGCAGGACGTGTGGACGCGCGACATCTTCCGCGACGTCTTCGCGTCGCACGCCAGCACGCTGACGCGACCGGAAGACTACGTGAACCACTCGTTGTATTTCGAGGCCAAGACATTCCTGCACGGCCTGCTCATGGTCGAGGACAAGTTGTCGATGGCGCATTCGCTGGAGACGCGGGTGCCGTTCCTCGACAACGATCTGGTCGATTTCGCGATGCGGCTCCCCGTCCGTCTCAAGCTGCGAAACCTGCAGGAGGTGGTGAAGCTCGACGAGAACGAGCCGGGAGCCAAGAGCGCGCAATATTACCAGCGCACGAACGACGGAAAGCTGCTGCTGCGCGACATGGTGTCGAGGTACGTCTCGAGCGACGTCGCGGCGAGGGAGAAGCAGGGGTTCTCGGCGCCCGATGCGAGCTGGTTCAAAGGCGAGAGCATCGATTATGTGCGGCGCCGGCTCTTGAACGGGAAGGCACGCCTCTACGAGTTCCTCGACCCGGCCGTGGTGCACGACCTGGTGGCCGACCACCTCGATGGGCGCGATAACCGCCGCCTGCTGATCTGGTCGCTGCTCAACGTCGAAGCGTGGTGCGAGGCCTATCTGTCATGAGATGGGTGCTGGAGCATTTCCGGGCACTCGCGGAAATCGTTGCGCTGCTCACCCGCTACCGCCAGCTGACCTGGGAGATGACGCGCCGGGAGATCACCGATCGGTACGCCGGCCAGGTGTTCGGCACCCTCTGGGGCCTTGGCCATCCGCTCGTGCTCATCGCCGTGTACGTATTCGTGTTTGCCTACGTGTTCAAGGTCCGGATTGGCGGCACGGCGGATCTTCCCTTGGATTACACGACGTACCTGCTCGCGGGCCTGATTCCCTGGCTGGCCTTCCAGGAATCGATGAGCAAGGCGTCAACGGTGATCACCGCCCACACGAACCTGGTCAAGCAGGTCGTGTTCCCGATCGAAGTGCTGCCCGTGAAAGGCGTGATCGTGGCAGGTATCACGCAATCGATCGCCACGGCGGCGCTCATCGTGTACGTGCTGGTGTCGCACGGCAGCCTGCCGCTGATGTACCTGCTGCTTCCCGTTGTATTCCTGCTGCACGTGCTGGCGATGGTTGGAGTGGCGTATGTGCTCTCGGCGATCGGCGTGTATTTCCGGGACGCGAAGGATTTCGTTCAGGTGTTCTGCACCGTCGGCGTGTTCGTGATTCCAGTCATGTACCTGCCTGCTCAGGTCCCGGCCCTCTTCCGCCCGATCGTCTTCATCAACCCCTTCAGCTACGTGATCTGGTGTTATCAGGACGTGCTGTACTACGGCCGCTTCGAGCATCCATGGGCGTGGGTCGTCTTCCCGGCAGGCAGCGTTCTCATCTTCAGCCTGGGGTACCGGTTGTTCCGAACCTTGAAGACGTTCTTTGGAAGCGTTCTATGAGGGCACCCCAGCTTCCGGCGATTCGCGTGAGCGGGCTCTCGAAGATGTACAAGGTGTACGCGAAGCCGGCGGACCTGCTGCGCGAGATCGTCACGCGGCGTCCGAGGCACAAGGAATTCTGGGCGCTGCGGGACGTCTCCTTCGAGGTTGCCCGAGGCGAGATCGTCGGCGTGATCGGTCGCAACGGCGCCGGCAAGAGCACGCTGCTGAAGATCCTCGCCGGCACACTGGACAGGACGGCGGGCGACGTCGACGTCAACGGCAGGATTTCTGCGATTCTCGAGCTCGGCACCGGCTTCAACGGCGAGTACACCGGGCGCGAGAACATTTACATGGGCGGCGTCTGTCTCGGCATGAGCCGGAGCGAGATCGACCGCAAGCTCCAGGAGATCATCGACTTCAGCGAGCTCTCCGCGGTCATCGATCAACCGTTCAAGACCTACTCCAGCGGCATGCAGGCGCGCCTCACGTTTTCCGTGGCGATGAGCGTCGAGCCCGAGATCTTCATCATCGACGAAGCGCTCGCGGCCGGCGATGCGCTGTTCCAGGAAAAGTGCTTCAGACGCATCAAGTCCATCGTCGACAGCGGGGCGACGGTGTTCTTCGTTTCTCATTCCGTCGGCCTCATACGCGAGCTCTGCACCCGCGCGATCCTCATGAACAACGGCTGCATCATCGCCGATTCGACGCCTCGGAATACGATTTACGCGTACGAGAAGCTGCTGGAAGAAGAGCGGGCTGGCCGCAGCGTAGCGCTTGGGCCGCCGGAGGCGGACACGAGCGAATTGGCCGCGGTCATGCTGGACATTGCGGTCGTCGACGACAACGGTCGGAAGGTCACGAACTTATTCTGGTCAGAGGATTACATCGTCTCTGTCCGGTGCATCTGTCACCGTGATATTCCCGAACTGTGTATCGGCTTCCGCGTCATCACCGCCTACGACGAGTCGATCTACGCGACGAATACCGAGATGTGCGGCGGGGCGATCTCGGCAAAGGCGGGAGAAATCATCGAGGCGCGCTTCCGTTTCAAGAATCGGCTCGGACCGGGGCAGTACAAATTCGGCTGCGGTGTCCGCGAGCGGAATGGAGACAGATCGGACCTGATTCATTTCATCGTTGATGCGTTTCCGTTTTGTGTCTTTGGCGGTGGCCACCATTTCTCGGGATCGTTCGACCTCGACTTCTCGCTCGACACCGTTCGCCAGTACGAGCAGTCGCGCGCCGCGAGCAGCCAGGACGTTCCTGCATCTCACGGAATCGAATCCGCAAGCGCCTCAGCGTGATCGTTTCGAGCCCTCGAATCGTTCGTCCCTCCTGCGCCGCCCCGGGTGCGTGCATCGCGCGACAGGAACTGACCGAGGTGGTGCGGCAGCTTGCGTCCCTCCGGCATGGCCGGTTCGTCGACGTCGCACGGCGTCACGGCATGCCCGGTGTGGGCGTCCGACTTGACCTGTCGAGGGGATTCGACTCGACTGCGGAACAGACGCTCACGCTGCTGGCGAGCAGTGGTTGTGCGGTAGACGTGATGGTGCCCCTCGCACGCACGCTGGATCTCGGATACGCCAGGGAAGGGCGGCTGATTCTCGATCCGACAAGCGTGGCGCTGCTCGACGAGGTGAGGCGGGGCTTCGCGGTGGAATTCGGATTTCTCGCCGACCCGTGTGCCATCATCGGCCGCGTCCTCAACACGCCGGTTGTGACGTGGCGCGAGACCGCGCGCGCGCTCGCGTCCGCTGGGATCCCGATTCGTGCCCTCGGCGCTCCTCTCGGCACGAGCCTTCCCGATGTTCTCGATCTGCTGTGGGTCTATCGCGCCGCCGGGCTTCTCTTCAATACGAACTACCTTCGGGATTTCGCCGCATTCGGCTACGAGTCGCGCGAATTCCTGTTCGAACGGCTCGACACGGCCGACCCTGTGTTCTCGAGTCCCGTCGACGGCATCGCGCGTGCGGGCTTTACCCTCGCGACCTCGCGGCCGAAATACTGCCGCGCGCTGCAGGTCACGACGGCCGCCGTTCCGCGTCGTCACCTCGAGCTGTCGATCGATTGGCTGATTCACACCGATCACCCTGGATGGCGCATCGTCTCGCGCGACGGCACGACCGATGAACATGTGTCGACGGGCCGTGTGATCGATCTGCTGGAGGGCGCGTCGGCCGATTCGCGGATCGGCCTCGTCGTGGATCCTGCGCACATCAGGTCCGATGACTCGCCCGTACGCCCGCGGCACGTCGAGGGCACCGCCGTCCGTCTGCTTCCGTATCCGTACGACCATTTTCTGTCGGTCAGCAGCGACATCGACTGGGCAACGCATGATCATCTCGAAGAGACCGTTGCGCATGTGTGCGACGAGATGGCGCTGCCCTTTGCCAACAGCGCGTACCTCCACTCGGCCGACGTCCGGTGGCCGTCGTGGAGCGAAGTGACGGCGATGGAGAATCGCGGCGACGGCAGCGTCCGTCGGCTCGCCGGCGCGGGAGCGCTCGACACGATACACGGCCTGAATTATTCGTTCGACACGGTGTATTTCCTGACGTCTCCCCCGGCACATCCTGTCTCCGACGTCGCATTCGACCTGCCGGTCGCGGTTGATCTGCGATCGCACGACGGGATCATGGTGACGACCGGCGAAGATGCCGCCGACCTGCAGGTGACCCTACGTGGCGGCGGAACTGAATGGCACCTCGGAACGCCCCGGCGCATGCGCGACGAGTCCTGCGGGTTGAGTTACGCGTTATTCGACTTCGGAACGACGCGCAGCAGCCTGTCCGCCGTGAGCGGCATCGCACTCGTGAGCGCGAGACTGCTGGCATTGCATGACGTGCACACATTCATTGACGCACCCGCCATTGCCAGGCGTACCGCGGACGCGATGCGCGCGGCGCGAATCACAGCCCCGGTGTTCACGGCGCACGGTGGCGCCGAAGGGACGCGGCGATTCGGATCGTGCGTTTCGTCGGAGTGGGCCGGCGAGTATCCGGACGAGACGAGGCTCGCGATGGATCGTCGCGACGGGCCTTTCTATGCACTGGATGCTGTGCGCCGCGGCGGCGTGAGGTTCCTGAATCCTGCAGGCCCGTATTTCTCCATATCCGTGGTGGAGAATATCCGGACGATCCTCAGAACAGAATGCGCGCAGGACGGGACGACGGTCTACACCTTCGCGCGATTTTTCAGCAGGCGCTTCGATGAGACCGGCGATTCGGACCTCTGGACGTACGGCAAGCACGGCGCGACGGCACAGGGGCTGGCGGCCACGTTCGAAGACGTGTTGCAGCAGCTGAACAGGAGCGCCTCTGGAAGCGGGACCATCATCTATACGCACCTCGGGCACAAGGCCGGAAACCAGCTTGCGGGCGGCCTCGGGTGGAACGCGGAGCTCCGCTGCGCCTGGGACCGGATTGCCGAGTACCACTTCGGACGCGATCGCGACGATCCTGTCCCGTTTCGAGTGTGGGTGGCGCCGCCGGCAGCCGTGCTCAGCTTTGCCGCGCTCCTGCGAGGGATCAGCGGTCACATCGACATCCGCGCCAACCGCGTCGACATCCGGTCCTGGCGAGACGAGGTCCTCGCGTGCGATATTCCGGCGCCCTCGGCGTTCGGCGGCAGCTGGCTCCACGGCTTGACCATCGCTCTGCCGGACCCATGGGCCGCCCGCGCATTCGTGGACGGCATCGAGTGGACTCATTACACCGCCAACGACGGTGACGGCGAAGACCCCAGCATCACGCTCGTCGACGCGAACCAGAAGCTGCAGCTGTTTCACGCGGCGGACGGCGGTCTGTCCGGCGATGTCGTGCTCGAGGAGACGGGCGGCTTCGATCCGATCCGCTTGGCCGCGGGAGGAGGCCGTCCGCATTCAGTCGCCGTGCGTCCCGTCTCGCTGCGGAACGTCACCCATTGGACCTTCGAGGTCGATACCGATGCGTCGGACGACAGCTGGCGGGTCGGGTTTGTCACCGACCGTGGTGATCGGTACGAGGCGGGCGGTGGGCCGGGTCTGGCCTGGACTGTGTCGCCGTCAGCGGCGCGCCACTGGCGTCGAATCACTCTTGCGCTTGCGGCATGCGCCGGCGCGACGCGGCCCGCCGGTCGAGTGACCGCCGTCGAACTGTACGCTGACTCCGCCCTGCGCGTGCGCGACGTGGCGCTGATCCGCCCGAAGCCGACCGCGCCGCGACCGGTCGAGAGAGTGTTGTCCGGCATCGTTCGCAGTCGAGTCGATGGACGGCCGCGAGCCGGCGTCCGCGTGGTGTGTTGCACGCCCAGCGGCGGATTCGAAACGGAAACGAACCGCCGCGGCGAGTACCTGTTCACGAATGTTCCAGACGGGGCGCGCTGTCGCGTGGCCGTCGATGGCGGCGACGGCGCGGGACGCGGGGGCACAGCCGTTCACATGACCGCTGACTACTACGATTGGGATCTCGTCGACGGATGAACGCGGCTGCGCTCCATCCGGACTATGACGCCCTGATCGATCGCATCCGTCCGCTGTTTCAGGACGACTACTATCAATTCGTGTTTTCCTTCGCAAAATGCCATTACGCGCAGCGCGTCGACATGGTGCAGTTCGTCGACCGCGCCATGGTGCTCGACGCCGGGTGCGGGTACGGACAGTGGACCGAAGCGCTGGCGAGGCGGAACGGGCACGTGGTCGCGATCGATCGAAGTCCCAACATGGTCGTCACGACGAAGCTGTACGCGGAGGCCTTCGGTATCGACAACATCGAGGTGCGCGAAGGGGAGTTGCCGCACCTTGATTTCCCGGACAACACCTTCGATCTGATCTGGTGCTGGGGTCTGATGATGTTCGTGAACCGGCGGACGACGCTGCGCGAATTTCATCGCATCCTCAAGCCGGGAGGCCGCGTCCTGGTCGGCTGCTGTAATGCCCCCGGCCGCTGGGTGTTCAAGCTTCTGAAGGCGCTTCGCGCACCGAAGGCGAGCCGCGGCGCCATCGCCACTGCGCGAGACGTGCTGCGGCGAGGCGCCGATCCGGACGCCGTTCCCAACCACACGACACGCCGGGCCGCTGACCGCCTCTGCCGGGAGGCCGGATTGCTGCCGATCGCGGCCGATGCGGACGGCCACATCGATCTCTCCGGTCGAGGCCGCCGCCTGCCGATGTTCGCCCGCCGTTACGCAGGACTCGAGCACAACATCGAGTTCGTTGCGGAAAAACCCGGCTCGGGACGCCCGGCCGCAACGGCGCCGGCCCGATGACGCCGAAGATCTACTTCGTCGTGTCGTGCGCCCGTTCGGGATCGACATCGCTCGCACGAATTCTGGACACCGCCCGCAACGGCCGGTGCCTCGTCGAGCCGATGCCAAACCTCAACGCCGAGTCACGTGACATGATGGAAGGGCGGCTGAGGGACTCACATCACATCGTGGCGCAGCAGATCGCGCCGCGCGTCGGACAGGCGCTCGACGCGGGCGCTGTCTATGGCGAAAAGAATGTCACGCTCGGACCGTTTATTCCGAGCCTGCACCGCATGCTGCGCTGCCGATTCGTCTGGATCGTTCGTGACGGACGCGATGTCGCGACGTCGCTGATGAACTGGCACATGGAGGCGTTCGGCAACATCTACCGCGAATGCGCATTCGAGGACCCGTTGTCCGAGCGGGCGCAGGCGGCGCTGGCGCAGGTCCCCGTTCACCTCGATACGGCGGACTATGCTCGGCCGCGGCCGCTGCCAGGCGACGTCTGGTATGAACGATGGCCGTCGATGACGCGTTTCGAGATGGCGGCGTGGTACTGGACGTTCATCAATGGCCTTTTCACCGCGCAGTTTGCACAGATCGCTGAGGCGGACTGGATGCGGGTCGACTACACCGGCATTACCGTCGATACGATCGCGCGTTTGTTCGAATTCCTCGGGCTCGAGGGCTTCGATCCGACGCGAGTCGGTGAGATGCTGCACAACCGGATCAATTCACTCGAGGACCGGTTTCGAACCCACGGCCGTTTTCCACGATGGACATCGTGGTCGCCGGATCAGCACCGCCAGTTCGACATGATCGCCGGCGGCATGATGCGAGAGCTGGGTTATGCCTGAGTCCGCAGGGCCTGCGCTGCAGAGGCCGGAAGCCTATGCCTCCTTCTGGAAGCAGCACGACGGCGGGCTCCCGTGGTACACGTGGATGTACGACAGCCGGCGCGATCAGCACGAAGCGTTCGAACGCTGGCTCGACGCCGTCGAACGCATCCGACCGGTACGGTCGGTCGTCGAGTTCGGCTGCGGGATGGCCGTCGGGTACGCGGACCTGTTCGCCGATCGGGAATACGTGGGGATCGACATCGCCGAGCAGTGCGTGCACTGGTGCAAGTCGCAGCGCCACAATCCGCGCCATGACTACTGGGCCGGAGACTTCATACGATCCGATTGGCCGCGCCGGTTCGATCTCGTGCTGTCGCAGGGCACGATAGACAACACCTACGACATGGACGCCTTTCTCAAGTCCGCGGTCGCTGCGTCGAGCGGGTGGATTTACATCACCGCATATCGCGGGTTCTTTCCCAGGCTGCTCGATCACCAGTACGAGTGGTCGCCCGAGCACGGGTGTTACTACAACAACCTGTCGCCGGCACGTGCCTACGCGACGCTGAGAGCATCCGGCTGCACCGACGTGGCGATTCTTCCCTCGCGCACCGGTCGTACCGAGATCCCGTTCGAAACCCTGATTGTCGCTCGAACATCCGGCAGCATCTGATCCCGATCCGGCCGCCGCGGGGCCGCCGGACCGGGCGTTCCGTCCATATCGCGCGGAGACCGGAGGCGCAGCGATGTACCCGCTCCGTGACGATGCGAAGACGCTCGTCAGCGAGCTGGGTCTCACGAACCCGTTCGGGTACTACCGCCAGATTGTCGAATGGCTGGCCGGGCTGAAGCGATGTGCCATCCGCCCGATGTCCGATTTCAGAGCGCCTGTGCCGCACGGCCATGTCTCGATCAGCCTCCGCCACGACATGGATACCGAACCGTATTCGAGCGTCGAGGTCGCGCGGGAGCTGCATGCGGCGGGGCTCAGCGGATCGTTTTACGTCCTCCACACGGCCGATTACTACGGCCAGTGGATCGACGACGTGTTCCGCCGCACGACTGAAATCGCCCCGATGCTGCGGCAGATTCAGGACGACTTCCGCTGCGAGGTCGGCCTGCACAACGACGGCTTGTGGGTGTACGAGAAGTCGGGCGCTGACGGCTCGCGGGCCGTCACCGAGGAGCTGGCGTGGCTGCGCAGCGAGGGACTGAACATCGTCGGCACCGCCGCGCACAACAGCGCTCCCGTCTACGGCGCCGAAAATTTCGAGCTGTTTCGCGGCCGCGCCGCGCTCAATCGCTCACACATCAGTGTGGATGGGCGGACAATCCCGTTACAGACACTCGACGAGTCAGCGCTGGGCCTTGCCTACGAGGCCAACTTTCCGAAGCCTGCGAAGCGGAAGCAGCCGGGTCTCGAGCGCTACCTGTCTGATTTTCCCGACGATGCGGTTCGCAATCGGAAGTGGATGCGCACCTATCTGGTCGACAATCCGCACTGCGCGTGGGGTGCTCATTACAATCTCTGGTTGATCGGGTGCGATCGATGGGTCATTGCGGGTCGTCGTCGGCTGCGGAACCAGTTCGCGTGGAACGCCACGTTAAATGACGTCAAGAAATTCGTTGGCCGGCTTCCAGGAGGGCGTCGGATCGTGCTCCACATTCATCCCGTCTACATTGACCTGCCGGCCGCCGACTCAACCAGCTGATGATGTCGCGTGCTGGTGATGAGGTTCTGGTAGACTCTGCCGTATCCCTCCGGAATGTATACCCATACTCACCATCCCGCTCAACTCAGAGAGGCTCTCGGCCTTTCGGAGACACGACGCTGCTCGGCGCAATGCCTGCGGAGTTGTGTGAGGAGGGCCTTCGCTGCTGGATTGGAAGGCAGCGGACTGGGTTTGCCTGTACCCGGGTCCGAGTCCCGCTGCCGCTTCCATCACGAGTTCGTCGTCTCCGATCGCTTTCGTGCGCTGCGCGCCATGGCGTACGCGGCGCTCGTGTATTTCAGGAGAGCTCGCGCCGGCGCAATGCGGCCGATGCGGTATATGCGAGCGGAGCTCGCCGATCCACCGTGCACGTTCCAGTGCGTCTCACACTGCGCAGACAAGGTCCTCAGAGCCGGCCCCGATGGAAGTGGCCTGGGCCTGACCAGAGGCGCTGGCTGCCGGCTTCATGTCGCGGTGATCGAATCGCCTCGGCTGCGCCTCGCACGCTCGGTCCTCTGGCACACGCTACACGTGGTACGCCGATCCCGGCAGACCATTCGACGACGGCAGCCAGACCAGGGGATTCGACACGCGGTTGGTAACTCGGGTAACCCGTTGTTCCAAATCATCAACACAGCCCGGCGCGCCCGCCGGTTCGCTCACCTCGTGGCGTCCGAAGGTCCTCTAGCAGGCGTCACGCGGCTTGCGCGGTATCCCCGGGCGATCGTTGGCCGCGTGGCCCTCAGGGTGCGCCGGCTGGCGGCGAAGACCAGCCCCTCCTATGTGTGGCCGCGCGTGCGCTATCGAGCGATCGCCTCGATGGAACGTGGAGTGCGAGCCTCGGTCGGGTTCATCACCGAGTTGGTGATCAGGGCGGTGCCGAAACCGAAACCGCCGATCCGATCCGTCGTGCACGTCTCCCTGATTTCGCACAAGCAGTACATGCTCAGCAGGCTCGCCCGGAACCACGGGTTGAAGGGCACGTTTGTCGCCATCAATACGTATCCGGGCGCGCACCTGAAAATCGGGTTCGATTACGAAGTGCCGATGCACATGACGCCGTTACGGCGACACATGCGCGCGTACTGGTATCTGTGGACCGTCCTCGCGTTCCACGACGTGATTCACTACCACTTCAACGGGTTCCTTCTCGATGACGGCACCGATCTGAAGGTGCTGCAGCGGATGGGAAAGGTCGTCGTCGCGCACTACCGTGGATGCGACCTGCGGTGCCGCAGCGTCAACACGGCGAAGAACCCCGACTTGAACGTCTGCCAGGAATGTTCCTATCCGGTCGGATCCTGTGACACCGATTACCAGCGGGGCAAGATCGCTGTCAGCCGTGCCTACAGTGACGTCCGGTTCGTCACAACGCCGGACCTGCTCGACTTCGGCGCCGACGCGGAGCATCTCCCCTTCATCGCTCCCTACGGGATCGATTTCTCGGCCATCGATCCGGCGCCGCGGACGCCAGGCGTGTTCCGCGTCGTCACCAGCTCGAACCACCCGGCGCTCGACGGCGTTCGATTCGTGCGTGATGCCGTCAATCGGCTCGCCGCCGAAGGCGTCAGGATCGAGCTCATCGAGGTGTACCGGCAGTCGTTCTACGAGGCGCTGTCGATCTACAAGAGCGCCGACCTGTATTGCGGCAAGCTGCGGCTGGGCTATTACAACAACGCGAACATCGAATCGCTCATGCTCGGCGTTCCGAACATGTGCTACATCCGCGACGAGTTCAAGGATCGCATCGCCGACAGCCCCATCATCGTGGCGCGCCCGGACAACGTGTACGAGCAGCTCCGCGAATGGGTAGGGAAGCCGGAGGAACTGAAGCGGCTTGGCGCCCGTGGGCCTGATTTCGTGCGGCGCCATCACCACGCCGATGAACTGATGGCCCGGATGATCGCCCGCTACAACCAGGCGCTGGATGCGAAGGTTGCCGCGAGACAAGAGGCCGCGCCGCAATCGTCCCTCCTGCACTGACCAGCGCGCCGGCCGACACGCCCGCTGACGCGCGCGCTTCGCGTTTCAATCGACCGCATGTTTCCAGCCATGCTCCGTGTGGACGCGCTGATCGCGGTTTCACCGCGCCGCCTGGCGTCCGGCCTGCGGCACCGCACGCGCGCCGCGGCGGAGTGGCTGCTGCGGGGGGCCGTTGCGCACGTGAGCGAGGCGTTGGTCCTGGTGATCCCGAAGCCAAGGCCGCCGGTGCGTTCGATCTGTCACGTGTCGCTCGTCTCGCACAAGCAGTACATGTTGAGCCGGCTGGCACGCGCGCACGGCCTGAAGGGCACGTTCGTCGCGGTCAACACGTCACCCGGCGCGCATCTCCAGATCGGCTACGACTACGAGATTCCGATCAACACGCGGCCGCTCTGGCGCTACCTGCGCGGCGCGTGGTGCTTCTGGCGGGTGCTGGCGTTCCACGACGTCATTCACTATCACTTCAATGCGTTCCTCCTCGATCGCGATACGGAAATGGGCTACCTCCGGCGCATGGGGAAGGTCGTCGTGGTCCATTACCGCGGCTGCGATGTGCGATGCCGGAGCCTCAATACCGCCAGCAATCCCGATCTCAACGTGTGTCAGGAATGCGATTACCCCGTTGGGTCGTGCGACACCGATCACCAGCGCCGCAAGATCAGCGTCGGCCGTCAGCACGCCGACATTCGCTTCGTCACGACGCCCGATCTCCTCGATTTCGCCGAAGGCGCCGAGCACGTTCCGTTCATCGCGCCGTATTCGATGGACCTCGAAGCCATCACCCCTGCTCCGACAACGCCTGGCGTGTTCCGCGTCGTCACCAGCTCGAACCATCCGGCGCTCGACGGTGTTCGATTCGTCAGAGACGCCGTTCGGCGGCTCGCATCAGAAGGAGTGGCGATTGAGCTCGTCGAGGTGTTCCACATGCCCTTCAGGGAGGCGCTCGCCGTGTACAAGAGCGCCGATCTCTATTGCGGCAAGCTGCGATTGGGCTATTACAACAACGCGAACATCGAGTCGCTGATGCTTGGTGTTCCGAACATGTGCTACATCCGGGACGCGTTCAAAGATCAGATTCCCGACAGCCCGATCATCAATGCGCGCCCGGAGACCGTGTACACGCAACTGAAGGAGTGGGTGAGCAAGCCGGACGAGCTCAAACGACTGGGACGGCTCGGGCCGGACTTCGTCCGCCGATATCACGACCCCGATCGGGTCATGGTCCAGATGCTGGCCCGTTACAACCAGGCACTCGAACAGAAAACCACGCGTACTCCATGACGCAGCCCCTCTCGTTTGACGTCCTGCACATCGGCAACATCGTCAACAACGGCTATCTTCATGCGAAGTACCTGCGGAGGCGTGGTGTAGGTGCGCACAACCTGAACGTCGACTACACCCATTGCCAGGGCGCTCCGGAGTGGACCGACGCAGTGATCAAGGAACCCGTTGCCGAGTGGGATCAGGATTGGAGCCTGCTGGACCTCGGAGGCTATCAGCGTCCGCCGTGGTACCACGGGATCATGATTGCCGACGTGCCGAAAGTCGAAGCCGTCCTTGCGGACTGCGATGCATCGCCGGCGGTGGCTGCGGCGGGCCAGGTCAGAGGTGCGGCTGCGGCCGCAATCGGCCGCGCCCTGAGCCAGGCGAGATCGCTTGCCGGCCTCGTCGTGCGCGGCGTCGCCGGGCAACCGGCGGTCGACGAGTTGAAGAACGCCATCGAGGTCGTCCATCCATCCAACGTCACGCGGGAATTCGCCGAGCGGATCGTCAGCGACTTCCGTGCGGCATACCCGGATGCGCCGCGGCCGCTCACGCGTGAGGAAGTGATCCTCTGGGGAGAGCGCAGCGTCAAACTCGCGCGGATCTTCCGATTCTTCAAGGTCGTCCAGGGCTACTCGCTCGATCCGATTTACGCCATGCTGGGGACGCCGGAGCGCCCGTTCCTCTGCTACGAACATGGGACGATGCGCGACTTTCCGTACGAGGACGCGCCCCGCGGGCGTCTCTACGCGCTCGCGCTGAAGAAAGCGCACAAGGTCTTCATCACCAACGCGGATTGCATCGCCTCGGCGCGGCGTCTGGGGCTGACCAACTGGGTGTACGTGCCGCATCTGATTGACGACGAGCGGTATCGGCCTTCTGAAACACCGCTGCGCGCTCACCTGTCAGGCGAGAACGGCGCCGACTTCATCATCGTCGCGCCAGCCCGTCATCATTGGAAAAGCGCGCCTCCGGGCATGGAGCGGAGCTGGTTCAAGAACAACAACGTCCTGATCGAGGGCCTTGGCCGTCTGCTGGCGCGCCGCCCCGGGTTGAAGGTCCAGATGGTGTTGTTCGAATGGGGACAGGAAGTGGCGCTGTCGAAGGAGCTGATCGCGCGGTGCGGCCTCACGGCCCGCGTGAAGTGGGTGCCCATCCAATGCAAGCTGGTCATGAAGGATTACTTCAACGCGGCGGATGTCGTCTGCGATCAGTTTCATCCCGGCATCGCCGCGTTCGGCGCCGTCGTCGGCGAGGCGCTCGCGTGTGGAAAGCCGACGATTTCCAACCTCAATCGTCAGACCAACTCAGAGGCGTTCTCGGTTCTGCCGCCGATCCTGCACGCGACGCAGCCGGACGAGGTAGAGGCGCACCTCGAACGTCTCATCGACGACATCGACTACCGCCGCGGCGTCGGGGCTGAATCGCGCGCGTGGTACCTCGCCCATCACAGCTCGAAGGTGGTGACGGATCGGATGATTGCCGTGTACGAGGAACTGTCGGACCGCTACGGCTGGAACTGGAGATTCGCCTGATGTGCGGCATCTTCGGGACCATTCGTCTCGATGGCAGCCCGAACACCGACGAGGCGACGGTCCGGCGTGGCATGGACCTGCTGAGGCATCGGGGACCGGACGGTGAGGGCCTCGTCCGGCAGGGACCGGTCTGCTTCGGCCATCGTCGTCTCGCCATCATCGACCTCGAAACGGGTGCGCAGCCGATGTGGTCGGCGGATGACGCGGCGCTCATCACCTATAACGGCGAGCTGTACAACTTCCAGGATCTGCGCGCGCAGCTCCAGCGCAGCGGCCACCGGTTCCGTACGCACTGCGATACGGAAGTCGTCGTGGCCGCCTATCGGCAGTGGGGCGATGAGTGCGTGTCGCGGCTGAGGGGCATGTTTGCGTTTGCCGCGTACGACGTCCAGCGCCAGTCGGTATTGATCGCGCGCGACCGTCCGGGCGAGAAGCCTCTGTTCTATACGGTGCAGGGCGGCCAGCTCGCGTTCTCCAGCGAGCTCGAGCCTCTGTACGAGACCTTCGGCCCGTTCAAGCTGAATCTCGATTCGCTGGACGAATATCTGGCGTGGCAGTACGTGCCCGCGCCGGCGACGATTTATCGCGACGTCTTCAGCCTGCCGCCCGCTCACCGGTTGTCGATCGATCTGCGCACCGGGCGCGTCACGCAGGACCGCTACTGGCAGCTGGTGTTCCGGGAAGATCGCACGCTGACCGAGCCGGAATGGGAGACGCTGATTGAAGGAAAGCTTCGCGAGGCGGTGGAGAGCCGGCTCGTCAGCGACGTCGCGTTCGGGGCCTTCCTCAGCGGCGGCGTGGATTCGAGCCTCGTGGTCGGCTACATGTCCGACGCGCTGCGTGAACCGGTCCGGACCTTCAGCATCGGCTACGCCGAACAGGAGTACAGCGAGCTTCCGTTCGCGCGCGAGGTTGCCGACATCTGCGCGACTCACCACGAAGAGACGCTGCTCGATTCGCGGTCGCTCGACGAGCTGCCGCTCCTTGTACGGCATTACGGCCAGCCGTTCGCCGATTCATCGATGATCCCGACGTTCAACGTGTCGCGTCTGGCGCGGGCGCGGGTGAAGATGGTGCTCAGCGGGGACGGCGGTGACGAAGGATTCGGCGGATACAACACATACGAGGGCATCCTGAGCGCCGATGGCGGCTACGCTGATGCCGGCAGGCCCACGGTCGGCGGGCTCGGGCGGAAGCTGATCGGAGAATTGATCGGCCGCGCAGCGCCTGTCGCGGTCGCGACACCGCTTGCGGATCTGCACGAGCGCTACTACCGCCACTTCTCTGAGGAAGATCGGCGGGCGTTGTATCGGCCCGAGTACCGGGGCTGGGCGCGCGATCGCGTCGAGACGCGGCGTGAGGTCCTGCAGCGGACGGACCTGCCGGCGCTCTCGCGGCTGCAACTGGTCGACGTCTTGACCTACCTCCCGTTCGACGTGCTGACCAAAGTGGACATCGCATCGATGGCGGTGTCGCTCGAAGTCCGTGCGCCGCTGCTCGATCACGAACTCCTGGAGACCGCCGCGACGATGCCGGCGGAGCTGCGGCTGAAACCGACGCTCACCGGCTTCACGAAGAAATACCTGATGAAGCAGGTCGCGCTGAAGCGCTTTCCGTCGCGCGTGATCGAGCGTCCGAAGAAGGGATTCGGCCTTCCGATGGGGCCGTGGCTCGCAAGCCGCCGCGCTGCGATTGCCGCGCGACTGACGGCGTCGGAAGCCCTCGCGACGTACCTGTCGCGGGAGAGGATTTCGGCCCTCATCGAGTCACATTCGGCGGCGACCGATCAATCGGCGCGCATGTGGAACTTGCTCGTGCTCGACGAATGGCTGACCACGCATGGCGCCGTAACACCGTGACCACGGCCTGTCTTTCCGCGCAGCACTGGGTAGACGACTTTCACCGGAGCCAGGGCCGCGCGCCGCGGGTTCTGCATCTCGGAAACATCGCGAACAACGCGTATCTGAACGCCAAGCTGTCACGGGCAGCCGGCGTCGAAGCCGACGTGCTGTGCTGCGACTACTACCACATCATGGGGTGCCCCGAATGGGAGGACGCGGATCTCGCCGGTGACTATGGCTCCGACGACCTGCCGGACTTCAGGCGTGTCGATTTGTCCGGGTTCCGCCGGCCGGAGTGGTTCGTCCAGGGTCCGTCGGGTCTATGCCTGCCGTACCTGACATCGATTCAGCAGAAGCGGTACGTGAAGGCGGCTGTCCTGCGTCGCGCCCTCGATCTCTCGCGCAACCCGCGCATGCGGCGGACCGCGGAACCGTTGCTCGACCTGCGTCGTCGGGCCAGGAGCGCGAGGCTTCGTGCCGCGGTCTCCGCCGGAGTGCAGGGAGACGCGTTGATGGTCCGCGCGCGCGCGCTGAGCCAGGCGTTCGCGCGCGTGTTTCCGGAGCGCGGCGACCGGCCTTCTCCGGAGGATCTGATACCGCTCGTCGCGGCCTACGGGCCGTTCCAGTCGATCCTCTCGCCGTACGACGTGATCCACGCGTATGCGACTCAGGGTCTGCTGCCGCTCGTTGCCAACCGGCCGTACGTCGCATACGAGCACGGCACCATCCGCGCGCTCCCGTTCAAAGCGGAGCCGCTCTGGCAGCTCTGCGCGCTGTCGTACCGCAGCGCCGCGCATGTGTTCATCACCAACGCCGACGCCCTGCATGCCATCAGGAGCCTCGGCCTCGAACGCGTCACGTTCGTGCCGCATCCCGTCAACGAGGCACAACTCGCCGAAGACGATCGATCGCGTGCCCTCCGGCGCGAGCTGCGCGAAGAGCTCGACAGCAACTTCCTCGTCTTCCACCCGGCGCGGCAGGATTGGACGGCGTCGAAGGACCCGGTGTGGGAAAAGGCGAACGACGTGTTCATCCGCGGATTCGCGCGATTCGTGCGCGAGGTGAATCCCCGTGCCGCCGCCGTGTTCGTTCGATGGGGCCGCAGCGTCGCCGACACCGAGAGGCTCCTCCACGAACTCGGAATCGCCGGGCGGGTGCGCTGGGTGGCGCCGCTCCCGAACCGATCGATGGTACGGTGGATTCACGCCTCGGACCTCGTCGCCGACCAGTTTCTGATCGGTGCGTTCGGCGGTATTACGCCGAAGGCGCTCGCGTGCGGAAGGGCCGTTATGCTCAAGCTGGATGAGGCGGTGCACCGGTGGTGTTTCCAGGAGATGCCACCCGTGTTGAATGCGCACGACGAGGGTGCGGTGTTCGAGAACCTGCGGCGCGTTTATGTACAGCCCGATCTGCGGCGTGCGCTCGAGCGCGACGGCCTTTCGTGGTACCGCCGCCACTGTTCCAACGACGTCGTGCGCGATCGTCTGCTGGGGGTGTACGAAGGGATCATTGCCGAAGGCGCGGTCTCGCGCACAGCGGATTCCTACGCGTGAGGAGTGAGGCCGCGTGCGTGTGCTCGTAACCGGCGCCTCCGGCTTCATCGGGCGCAGAGTATGCGCTCGCCTGGCGTCACGGCACACGGTGTTTGCTGTCAGGCGCGCGCACGATGTGCCGGGCGGGTGCGTGTCGCTGACCGCTGACCTCGCGACACCCTTTTCGACGCGTGATTGGCCGGACCTCGTCGACGCGGTCATCCACCTCGCGCAGTCCGCACGGCATCGAGAGTTTCCGGAGGGGGCGGCGGACATGACCGCCATCAATGTCACGGCGACCGCCTCGCTCGCCGACTACGCGCGGCGTGCCGGAGCGACGGCGTTTCTGCTGGCGAGCACCGGCAATGTCTACAGTCCCGGCCCGGAACCAGCCGCCGAGCACGACCCGATCGCGCCGACGACCTTTTACGCGGCGTCGAAGGCAGCGGCTGAAAGCCTGCTCCGTCCGTACGCCGCGCTCATGCGAGTGTGCGCCCTGCGCCTGTTCTACCCGTACGGACCGGCGCAGGAAGGCAGACTGATCCCGTCGCTGATCGAGCGCGTTCGCGATGGCCGGCCGATTACGCTCGCGGGAACCGGCGACGGGCTGCGACTGACCCCAACCTACGTCGACGACATCGCCGACGTGATCGTTGCAGCGTTGAGCGACGATCGCTTCGTGGGGATCCTGAACGTCAGTGCGCCGTACGTCGTGTCACTGCGGCAGCTTGGCGAGACTGTCGCGCGGGTCGTCGGTCGCGAAGCGCTGTTCGAGCGCGCCGGCGGACCAGAGCCGCCGACGGTATTGCCGTGCCTCGATCGCCTCGGCGAGCTGTACCCGCTGACGCGCTTCGCCGGGCTCGAGTCAGGATTGTCACGGACGATCCCTGAACAGTCGGTCTTATGAAAGTGCTTCACCTGCCGACGAGCGTCGGCGGAATGGGATGGGCGCTGGCCGAGGCCGAGCGCGCGATCGGACTCGATTCGTGCGTGCTGACGCTCTATCAGAACGATTACCAGTACCCCTCGGACTTCGATGTGCACCTCGAGTCGAGAGGGGTGCCCGGCCGGATCGCCGGTCACCTCGCCGCATTCATTCGATACCGGACGGGATACGACGCGTATCACTTCAATTACGGCTCCTCGATTGTTCATTTCCTTCGGCGCGGCGTGACGCTCCTCGACCTGCCGTTCTATGACTCGTCCGCCCGGAAGGTGATGACATTCAATGGCTGCGACGCCCGTCAGAAGTTCCCGACGATGGCGCGCAATCGGGCGGCCGGCGCGTGCGTGGCCGCGTGTTTCATGGACGACTGTTACGGCGGCATGTGCAATTCCGGCGAGCTGGATCGCAACCGCCGCCGCGCGATCGATAAGGCCGCCGACCATGCCGACCATCTGTTCGCGGTCAATCCCGATCTCCTGTACTTTCTCCCCGGCGAGAAGACGACGTTTCTCCCGTACGCGGTGATCGCATCCGACGGAGCGGCGAAGGACCAGTTCTTCGCGGATGGACGTGTGCACATCGTGCACGCGCCGACTCAAAGGGTCGCGAAGGGAACCGGACTCGTGCTCGCGGCGCTCGACGAGCTCGAGCGCGAGATGCCGGGTCGTGTCCGCGTCACGCTCGTCGAACACCGATCGCACGCAGAGGCGGAGGCGATCTACCGGTCCGCCGATCTCGTGATCGATCAGCTGCTGGTCGGCTGGTACGGCGCGGTGTCGGTGGAGGCGATGCGCATGGGCGTCCCGGTCGCGTGCTACATCAACGACGACCACCTGCAATTCGTCCCCGAGGCGATGGCCCGCGAACTGCCGTTTCTGCGCGTGACTCCAGACGATCTTCTGCCGCAGCTGCGCCGGTTCGTCGCCGAGCGTGACATGGCGAGCGACCTGGCGGCACGCGGCCGCTGCTTCGCCCGCCGGTGGCACGACCCCGGCCTCCTGGCCCGCATCACTGAAGCCGCGTACAGCGGCAAGCCGATCCCGGCTCTCGACTGACGCGCATGTGTGGAATTGCCGGTGTGGTGACCGAGACGGCTGACGCGGCCGTTCCAGCCGCGGTGCGCGCCATGACCGGATCACTCCGCCATCGCGGCCCTGACGACGAAGGGTACCTCTCGTGGACGGGCGGAGGCGTCGTCCAGTTCGGGCGCCGCCTGGGCGACGACCCGGTGCGGGTGGGTATGGGCCATCGGCGGCTCGCGATCATCGACACGACCGCTGCCGGATGGCAGCCGATGCGAAGCCACTGCGGCCGGTTTCAACTGGTCTTCAACGGCGAAGTGTTCAACCATGCCGAGCTGCGGGAGGAGCTTGCGGCGCTCGGCCATCATTTCGAGTCGAGGACCGACACCGAAGTGCTTCTCGCGGCCTGGCAGCAGTGGGGTGAAAGCGCGCTGCGCCGATTCGTCGGCATGTTCGCCTTCGCGCTTCTCGACGCGCAGTCGCGGCGCATGCTGCTCGTCCGCGATCCCTTCGGCATCAAACCGCTGTATTACGCACTACGACTCGGACGAACGGCGTTCGCGTCTGAAATCGGCCCGCTGGTCGGCCTGCCGTGGGTGCGCCGCCACGTTGACGCGCAAACGGTGTTCGATTACCTGACGTTCGGCACGGCGCGCGACCCCGCGGCCACGTTTTTTGCCGACGTCCGCGCAGTGCCGGCTGCGCATCTTCTCGAGTTCTCGCTCGACACCCCCGCGGCACCACCCGCGGTGCGCCGCTACTGGCTGCCCGTCGTCGGCTCCGAAACGGACGTCGGATTCGACGAAGCCGCGGGGCGCCTTCGCACGCTGCTCACAGACAGCGTGCGGCTGCATCTTCGCAGCGATGTCCCGATCGGCACCTCGATATCGGGAGGGATCGACTCCTCATCCATTCTGATGCTGCTGCGGCGTGTCTGCGACGATGCGGCCTCGATTGCGGGGTTCGGGTACATGGCCGGGGGTGCGCTCGATGAAGCGCGATGGATTGAGGTCGCGGCTGCAAAGGCAGGCGTTTCGCTTCATCGCGTGACAGCGGATGGTGGTGATTTGCCCGACGTGCTCGATCGGCTCCTGACGATCCAGGGTGAGCCGTTCGGGAGCAGCAGCGTCGTGGCGCAGTACCGTGTGTTCGAAGCCGCGCACCGCGCCGGCGTCAAGGTGATGCTCGGCGGCCAGGGCGCCGACGAGTTGTTTGCCGGGTATCGCCCGTACCTTGCCGTCCGGCTCGCGTCGCTGCTGCGGCAGGGTCGTGTGTCAGACGCGATGCGCTTCTGGGAGCGGGCGAGGCGGCTGCCTGGAGTCGACCGCCTTCTGCTGCGGACCGGTGGCGAGCTGCTGCCTTCCTCGATGCGCGCCTCCGGACGCCGCGCCCTCGGAGAATCGGCGCGGGCCGCCTGCATCGATCGGGCGTGGTTCGAGCGAGCCGGCGTTCGAGTCGCACCCGAGCCGGTGCGGCGCCGCTCGTCGAGCGCCATGAAGGATCGGCTCATCGATGCGATGGAGACGAGCGTGCTGCCGGCGCTCCTCAGATATGAGGATCGGAACGCGATGGCGTTCTCCGTCGAGAATCGCGTTCCGTTTCTGACGACGGCCATCGCGGAATTTGCGTGGTCGCTTCCTGACGAGTATCTGATCGATGCGGATGCCCGGCCCAAAGCGATCCTTCGCGCGGCCATGCGAGGCGTGGTCGCGGACGAGATTCTCGACCGCCGGGACAAGGTGGCGTTCGCCACGCCCCAGGCGCGGTGGCTTGAAGAGGCCGCGCCGTGGGTTCACCGAACGCTCGCGTCAACCGCGGCCCGGGCGATCGCTCCGTTGCGGCAGGAAGAACTCCAGCGGCGGTGGGCCGTGTGGCCCCGGCAGCGCGGGGGAGCGCATCCGGCGCTGTGGCGCGCCGTGTCACTGATCCGATGGGCGGAGCTCGTTCATGCAGAATTCGTCGCGTAGCATGCGCCCGCTCCGCATCGCGTACCTTGCCGTCGAGGCCCCACGGCAGGGGCACGCCACCTACGCGCACGTCCACGAAATCGTCGGCGGTTTGCGGCGGCGGGGTATCCGAGTGGACCTCTTCCAGCCCCGCTACGCGTCGCGTGCCGCGCGGCCGGGCCTGGTCCGACGATGGCTCGAGCAATTGCGGATTCAGCTGACGCTGTTTGCGCGGTGGCGCCGCTACGATGCTGTGTACGTGCGCGCGCACTACAGCGCGTTCCCGACGACCCTTCTGGCCCGAATCACCGGCCGCTCGGTCATCGAAGAATTGAATGGGCCGTCGGCGGACGTCTTCATCGCTCACCCCTGGACGCGCCGCATCGGGTTCCTGCTGCGATGGCTGTACCGGACGCAGCTGGCGTGGGCGGACGGTGTGATTACCGTCACGCCGCTCCTTCGCAGCTGGGTGGAGCAGCACATCGGACGCCGCGACGTTGACGTCATTCCGAACGCGGCGAATCTGGAGCTGTTCTCGCCATCGCGACAGGCGCGCGCGATGCTGCCTGAAAAATTCGTCGTGTTCTTCGGCGCGCTGACGCCATGGCAGGGCCTCCAGACGCTGATAGCTGCGTTCGATCACCTCGACTGGCCAGCGTCCGTCGACCTCGTGATCGTGGGCGATGGGCAGTTGCGTGAGCTCGTCGCGGCCACCGCCGCACGTCAGCCGCGTCTGCATCTGATCGACCGCGTGCCGTACGAGGAGGTTGGCAGCATCGTGGCGCATGCGATTGCCGGCCTCGTGCCGAAGAACGGACGGGGTAACCGTCATGAGACAGGATTGTTTCCGGTGAAGCTCTTCGAGATTCTCGCCTGCAGCGTGCCCGCTGTTGTCACCGACTTCCCCGGGCAGGCCGACCTGGTGCGGCAGCACGATTGCGGCATCGTGGTTCCTCCGGAGGATCCTCCCGCGCTGGCCCGCGCCGTGGCGACACTCGCCGGCTCGCCGTCGCAGTCGCGGCTGATGGGGCTCCGCGGCTACGAGGCGATCGTCGCGGAACACTCGTGGTCCCATCGGGCGGCGGACACCGCGCGGGTGCTCGAGCGCGTCGCGGGGAAGCGACGATCGATGCCGGCGTCGCGGGTGGCGACGTAGTTCATGCGCGTGACGACCGTCGTGGGTTGCCGGCCGCAATTCATCAAGGCTGCGACCATCAGCGACGCTCTGCGGAGCCGGCCTGGTGTGACGGAAGTGATGATTCACACCGGGCAGCATCACGATGCGGACATGTCCGACGTGTTCTTTCAGGATCTCGAGCTGCCGCGTCCGACGCATTACCTCGGCGTGAATGGCGGCGCGCATGGGGACATGACGGGTCGTATTCTGGTGGCGCTCGAACCTGTGCTCGCGGCCGAAGCGCCCGACTGGGTCATCGTCTACGGCGACACGAATTCAACTCTCGCGGCGGCTCTTTGCGCGGCGAAGCTGAATCTTCGGATCGCACATGTGGAGGCCGGCCTCCGTTCCGGTGATCGCCGGATGCCTGAGGAGATCAATCGCGTTGTCACGGACCATCTGAGCGATTTGCTGCTGTGCCCAACCGTTGCGGCGGTGCGCAACCTCGAGGCGGAAGGGATCACGGCGGGAGTGAAACACACCGGCGACGTCATGTACGACCTGACGCTGCGGCTGCTCCCGCGCGCTCGCCGGCAATCGACCGTTCTCGAGCGCCTCGGGGTGGCGGGACAGCCGTTCGCACTGGCCACGGTTCACCGCGCGGAAAACACCGACGACCCGGTGCGGCTGCGCGGGGTGATCGGCTGGCTGAAAGAGGCGGCGAGCGAGCGCACCATCGTCTTTCCGGTTCATCCGCGGACGACGCGTGCCGCGCGGCTCGCCGGCATCGACTTCGACGGGTTGCTGGCTTGCGAGCCGGTCGGCTTTCTGGACATGACGCGGCTCCTCGACGCCTGCGACGGCGTCTATACCGACAGCGGCGGCATCCAGAAGGAGGCGTATTTTCATCGCAAGCCGTGCATCACGCTTCGCGATCACACTGAATGGGTGGAAACGGTCGCCTGCGGCTGGAACCGCCTCTGGCATCAGCCGGACTACCTGCCGCGTGCCCCGATCGCCGATTACGGCGACGGTACGGCGGCCCACCATGTGGTCGACGCGCTGATGCATACAAGCTGATGACCCTTGTGCGAGGCGAGACCTCGGCTGTAAAGATCGCGTACGTCACCACGGTGGCCTTGAGCGTTCGCCTGCTGTTTCTCAATCAGCTTCGCGACCTCCAGCGGTGCGGCTTCAATGTCACGGCAATTTCCGCCGGGGGCGACGATCTCGACGCGATCCGCGCCGCCGGCATCCGGCACCTGGCCGTGCCATTCACGCGCCGCATGAGTCCATTGGCCGATCTCCTCGTCACCTGGCGGCTGTGGCGGCTGTTCAGGCGCGAGCGGTTCACCATCGTTCACACGCACCAGCCGAAGCCGGGACTGTTCGCCCAGATTGCCGCGAGGCTCGCAGGCGTTCCGATCGTCGTCAATACCGTGCACGGATTCCTCTTCACGGATCGCTCGCCGGCGGCCGTGCGAAGGCTCTGGGTCACGACGGAACGGATCGCGTCGTCCTGCTCGGATCGCCTGCTGTGTGTCAGCGCAGAGGACGCGGTGACTTCCGTTCGCGAGCGGATTTCGCCTCCGGAGCGCGTCGTCGCTATCGGCGGCGGTATCGACATCCAGCGATTCTCGCGTGCCGCGGTGAGCGCCGGGCGCGTGGCGGATCTGCGGCGCGAGTTCGGTGTGGAACCCGGACAGCTGGTCATCGGGTTTGTGGGCCGCCTTGTGCGCGAGAAGGGCATCCCCGAACTGATCGACGCGTTTCGCCTCGTGCGTCAGCAGTGTCCGAAGGCAATCCTGCTTTTCGTCGGCCCGACCGATCCGGACAAGCGCGACGCAATCAGGCCGGAGGCCATGCTGGCGAGCGATGTCGGTCACGCACTGCGCTTCGCCGGATACCGTCACGACATGCCCGATCTGTACGCGTTGATGGACGTGTTCGCGCTTCCGTCGCATCGCGAAGGTCTTCCCCAGACGCTGATGGAGGCCGCGGCCATGGAGCTTCCTGCCGTGACCACCGATGTACGCGGCTGCCGCGAGGTGACGGTGCACGGCGAGACTGGGTTTGTCGTCCCGCATCGCGATGTCGCCGCGCTGTCCTCGACGCTGCTCCGGCTGCTTCAGGATGCCGAGCTTCGCGCATGCATCGGACGCCGCGCGCGCGCGCGAGCGCTGGCACTCTACGACGAACGGGCGCTCTCGGAGCGCCTGCAGGATGTCTACGCGTCTCTCCTGGGCGTCCGACGGAGCGTCGACGTCGCGTGACGGCGGAACGCATGCGCGTGATCGTCTTCGGCGGCGGAGGACATGGTCACGTGGTCATCGATGCGCTCGAAGCCGAGGCGGCCGCCGGTTGTCCCCGCGACGTCGCCGCTGTTCTCGACGATGCGCCGGCGCTGCAGGGGATCGGCATGGCAGGTCGACCGGTCCATCACGGATCGATGCTCCAATCAATTCCGCATGACGGGATCATCGTCGCCATCGGCGATAACGGTGCCAGGCGCCGCGTCCAGGAGGCGCTCGCCGCTCGCGGCGAGCGCCTGGTCACGGTTCGTCACCCGTCGGCGGTCGTGTCGCGCCGTGCGGAGGTGAACGACGGCACGCTTCTGTGTGCCGGCGCGATCGTCGGCCCTCAGGCGCGGATTGGCGCCGGGGTCATCGTGAACACCGGCGCGCGCATCGATCATCACTGTGAGATCGGCGCCTTCGTGCACATTGGTCCAGGTGCGACGCTTGCCGGCTGCGTCTCGATCGGCGATGAAACGCTCGTGGGGATGGGCGCGTGCATTCTGCCTGGCGTCAGGATCGGTGCGCGCGCCATCATAGGTGCAGGTGCGGTCATTCGCGTTGACGTTGACGCGGGCGCCACGGTTGTGGGGGTGCCTGGTCGCGTTGTCCGATAGCCTCGTCCCGTGGGGAACCGCGCAGTAACGCACCGGACCGCGTACTCCCGCTACGGCAAGGCGCTCGTCGATCGTGTCGGGGGCGGCCTGCTGCTCGTGGCGTTCAGTCCGTTGCTGCTGCTCGTCTCGCTGGTATCACTCGGCGTCCAGGGACGGCCCATCCTGTTCCGGCAGATCCGTCCCGGTCTTGATGAACGACCGTTTGACATACTGAAGTTCAGGACCATGGCAGACATTCGTGGGCTCGACGACGCGCTGCTGCCGGACGACCGCCGCCTGACGCCGTTCGGCCGGTGGCTTCGACGGACAAGTCTCGACGAGCTGCCGCAGCTGATCAACGTGGTGCGCGGAGAGCTCTCGCTGGTCGGCCCACGGCCGCTGCTTCCTGAATATTTACCGTTGTATTCGGCGCGCCAGCGGCGGCGTCACGAAGTCAAGCCGGGTCTCACCGGGCTCGCGCAGGTGTCGGGCCGCAACGCGCTCGACTGGCCGACCCGGTTGCGTCTCGACGTTGAGTACGTCGAGCGGTGCAGCCTGTGGCTCGATGCCTGGATCCTCGGACGCACGCTTCTCAAAGTGGTGACGGGGCACGGCGTGTCAGGTGAACGCACGGCGACAAGCGAGCGTTTTACGGGACAGCAATGATCAGGGTCCTTCGGGCGTGACTGTGACGCGCACGGAATCGATTTCGATGTCCGCGCCGGATATCGGCGCGCGCGAGCGGGAGCTCGTGCTGGACGTGCTGTCGTCCGGCATCCTCAGCGGCGGGCCGTACGCGCGCAGATTCGAACAGATGTTCGAACAATACCTCCCGGTCTCGCACGCGATTGCCGTCAGCAGCGGGACCGCCGGATTGCACACATGCGTGGTCGCCGCCGGTCTTCAGCCGGGCGACGAGGTGGTCACGACGCCGTTCAGCTTCGTCGCATCGGCCAACTGCATCCTCTTCGAGCGGGCGGTGCCGGTTTTTGCTGACATCGATGCGACCACGCTCAACATCGATCCCCGCGAGCTGGAAGCGCGAATCACAGGTCGTACGAAGGCCATCGTCGTGGTGCACGTGTTCGGCCAGCCGGTGGACATGGATCCGGTGCTCGCGATCGCGCGCCGCCGTGGCGTGTTCGTGATCGAAGACGCCTGCGAGGCGTTCGGCGCCGAATATCAAGGACGCCGTACAGGCACGTTCGGTGACGCGGCGGTATTCGGCTTCTATCCGAACAAACAGATCACCACGGGCGAAGGCGGGGTCGTCGTGACGCCGCACGACGACGTTGCCGCGTCCGTCCGAGCCCTTCGGAACCAGGGGCGCGAACCCGGTGACCTGTGGCTGGAACACTCGCGGCTCGGATTCAACTACCGGCTGAGCGAACTTCACGCGGCGATCGGCGTTGCTCAACTCGAGCGCGCCGACACCCTGCTCGCAAACAGGGCACGCGTCGCGGCAATGTACACGGAACGGCTGGCGGCCAGTCACGATGTTGATGTTCCGGCAATTGCGCCGGAGACGACCAGAATGAGCTGGTTCGTGTACGTCATCCGCCTGCGCCACGCCATCGACCGAGATGGGGTCATCCGTCACCTCCAGGAGCGGGGGATTCCTGCACGGCCGTATTTCCCGCCGATTCATCTTCAACGGTATTTCCGCGAGCGTTTTGGTTACGCGCCGGGAATGTGCCCGATCGCCGAACGCGAGGCGGCCAGAACGATTGCGCTTCCGTTTCACGGTGGACTGTCCGAAGAACAGGTGGATTTCGTCTGCGGCCAGCTCGGACAAGTCGTTCGTGAGGTTGCGGGGTCGAGACGGTGAGGCCGGTCGCCGGCGATTCGTCGCTGTACACCGGGGTTCTCGACGGCTCGCCGGCGCGAACCGTAGAGGCGAAGGTCATCGCGGGCTACGGTGCCACAACTGCGGCTCTCGTCGTCTTCGTGTGCCGCGTGCTCATCGCGAGCGCCGTCGTTCCGCCATGGCAGGGGCCGGACGAACCGACGCACTTCGCGCTGGCGAATTTGGTGGCGCAGGGGACGTTTACGCAGCAGGCAACCGCGGACATCGAGAGGGCAACGCTGCAATCGATGTCGCGACATGGCTGGTGGCGGTTCTATCAGGAGCCGACGCCCGACCCGTTGCCGTACGCCTTCAGCCAGGTGCCGGAGCATCTGGCGTCGGGAACGTTGGACCAGCCTGCGTACTACATCCTCGCGGCCGCCGTTCTCCGCACGGTGGGCGACTCGGACATCGACCGGCAGTATTTCGCGCTGCGTCTGCTGTCGATTACGCTGGCGCTCCTCACGCTGTTGTTCGGCTGGCTGGGGACGCGGGCCTTTTTTGGCAGTCGGACCGCGACTGGAGCGCTCGCGCTGGTGTCCTTGCACCCGCAATTCCTCCTGAGCGCCATCAGCGTCAATCCCGACGTGCTCATCGATCTCTGCGGCGCGTTCGTCTGGTGGCAGACGTCCCGGCTTGCCGGTCTGCAGCCGCGAGGACGCGTGATGGCGATCGTGCTCGCTGGCTCGGCGTCGCTGGTGGCGGCTTTCAGCAAGAGGAACGGCCTGCCACTCGCTCTGGTGTGGCTCGTCGCGACGACCCTGGTCTTGCGGACAACCGATCGTCGTCTGCGCCTGAGAATTGCCGTTGCGGCGATCGTCGTTGCCCTCGGGTGTGTGGCCGCAGCGTACGTGATCGGGGGATACTCGGAATCCTTCGGCCGGCTCTGGACCTACTGGGGTTCGGCTGTCGTTGCGCGCCGTTCGCTCGCCGACCTCACGCCGTCAACGCTCTTGTTTTTCGTGAAGGCAGCCATCGACACCGCATGGCTCTATGCCGGATGGCTGAGATTTCCTCCTCCTGCCATGTGGGCGTGGGTTGCGCGGACGCTCACGATCGTGGGGCTCGGTGGAGCGGCATGGCTTGCCCTCAGGCGTAAATCGAACGACGTCGCATTCCTGCTCGCGTGGACGTTCGTCGCCGTTTACGCCTGCACCCTACTGGGCATCGCGTTCATATCGGCGGCGGCCCCCCAGGGGCGCTACGTCTTCGCGGTCATGTTCCCGTTCGCGGCGCTCTTGTGGCGCGGACTGCTGTATTCGTTCCGGCCGGTGCTGAAGGCATATGCGCCCGTGGCGATTGTCGGCATCGTCGCGGCGCTCGACACGTGCGGATTCGTTTTCGTGCTTCTTCCTGCGTACGTGTACCACGGCGCCGCAGCGGCCTTCTGATGGGACGCGCATTATCGCCTTCGTGGGTTGGCTGGAGCGCGCTCGGGATCGTCCTTGCGTACTCGCTGACGCTGCCTTTCGTGACGCTTCCGGGCAACGGGGCGCGGTTGCGCCGGTTCCAGACAGAGATCACTCGCGACCACGTGTTCGACCAGACGTTCGTCATGAATCAGGATGGGCTGAACTCGATTGAATTCAGTGTCGCGCCGCTTGATGACACGCGGAGCGGCGACATTCGGTTCAGGCTGTCGGACGTCACCGACAAGAACAATCCGCGCCTGATGCGCACGGGCGAGGTACGCGCGGGTGCGCCCACCGGCGACACGTTGCGCTTCGCCTTCGAGCCGATTACCAACTCCAGCTCGCACACCTATGCGTTCGAGGTCGCTGCGACCGAACGCAGCGGGCTTGCGCTCGTGGCGACGAAAGGCGATGCCTACGCCGCCGGGACATTGTGGGTCAATGAACGTCCGCGATGGGCCGATCTCGTGTTCCAGACGTCGACGTCACCGCCCGTCGGTTCGCCGTGGGCGACGTTCTCGGGCGCCGATGACCAGGCTGCGCCGAAACGGCTCCCAGCAATCCTCGGGCTGCTGGGCCTAAACTGGCTGGCGGTGGGCATTCTTCTGCAGCGGTTTGTCGCGGCGCGCAGAGGATCACGCTGATGGCTTCTGTTCCCGGAGCATTATCAGGCCGCCGCATTCTCGTTGGCGGAGGCTGCGGCTTCTTCGGGTCGTATCTGGTGCCGGCGGTGGTGAACGCCGGCGCCGCCGTGACGGTCGTCGACAACCTCGAGAACGGCGACCTCTCAGCCCTGGCGTCGGTTCGCGACGACGTCACGTTTATCGAGCAGGATCTGCGCGATTGGCGCAGGTGCAGCGAGTTGATGCGCGGCGTCGACATCTTTGTGAACCTGGCGGCCAACGCGTCAGGCGTGGCGTTCAGCCGCACGCATCACGGCGACATGCTCGTCGACAACGTCCTCTGCGGGCTTGTCCCGATGCAGGCGGCCGTTCGCCATCACGTCCCGCATATCGTCGTGACCAGCTCGTCGTGCGTGTACTCCGACGACGCGCCGGTTCCGACGCCGGAGCTGGATCCGTTCGTCGGCACGCCTGAAGAGGTGAACGAAGGGTACGGCTGGGCGAAGCGGATTCACGAGCTCGCGGCCGGGTACTTCGCGCGAGAGCGGGGGACGAAGGTCACCGTTCTTCGGCCGCTGAACATGTACGGCGGCAACTACCTCTGGCGATCCGACGAGAGAGCGCACGTCATCCCGTCGATCGTCAAGCGCGTGCTCGACGGCGAAGACCCTCTCGTGGTGTGGGGATCGGGTGAACAGCGGCGCAACTTCCTGCATGGCAGCGACGCCGCCGAACTCGCGCTTCGCCTGATCGCCAGCGGTGTCGAAGGGCCGGTCAACATCGGCTATGAAGAATCGGTCCGCATCGCCGACCTGGTCGCGCTCATCTGCGACGTCACCGGAAGGCATCCGGCGATCGTGTTCGATCCGAGCAAGCCGGATGGTCATCCACGAAAGTCTGCGGACTCCACGCGCCTCCGCCAGCTCACCCGCAACTACGAGCCCGCGGTCAGCCTTCGCGCCGGCATCGAGGAGATGGTTGACTGGTATGGCCGCACGGTCGCGGCCATCGTCGGGTAACCATCTCGAGCCTCAGCGTCCGATCCGGGGATCGGACATCCTCTCCACGATTCGCAGCGCCGCGGCGCGCCCCTTCATCAGGCACACCGAAACGTCACGGCGCCGGAGGTGCGCCGTCTTCGGCCGCAGTGTCGTCGTGCGCTGACGATCCCGTCCTCCGCATGGGCAGCACGACACCACGGAGATTCACAATCGCCGGCACCGCGTTCCAATCGAAGTCGATCATCGTTACTCCGCGCGGCAACTGACGTTCCGGTGCCCGTGCGAGCCCCCAGTCGTCAGGGTTGTCGTACACGACGTGGCGTGAATGCCATCCTCGCTTCCCCCACGCGGCTTCAGCATCCGCGCCCTGGACGACGGCCTTCGAAATGCGGTAACTGCCCCGATGGTTCACGTGGTAGACGGGCCCCCCGATGTCGGCAATCCGGTAGCCGCACCCGTGAGCCTTGACGAGGAAGTTGTGGTCGATACCGAGACGGGCTCCGCGATAGATTTCGTTGAAGCCACGAATCTGGTGCCAGCTGTCGCGATCGATCAGCAGGAAATCGCCCGACGCCCCGGCGAACAGGGGAGGCCGCAACGTGGATCGCCGCGCGTGTGCGGCAGGGTCCTCGAGCGTATCCCACGTCACCCGACTATGGTCCGAGCCAAGCGCGAAGTCCACGCGGGCGGCCCGGAAGACGACGCCGCGATCGAGGCTCGAGGCTGCCATCTTGCGGACGGCTTCCCGGCCCAGGAAGATGTCGGTGTTGGTCACGAGGATCGATCGGCCGCGGGCACGGCGGATGCCGACGTTCTTCGCAAGGTATTCGAGATAGTCGAGGGCAGGATTCTGGAGGCACACGTGGTGGTATTGCGGGTCCACGATGTAGGTTGCCAACGCGTGCGACGGGATCTCCGGCAGGGCGTCACGAACAACGTCGGCAAGAAACGCGTGTCCCTTCACGGGATTCCATTCGACGAAGACGACGTCGCACCTCACACCCTGGCTGGTCAGCGCCGCCCAGTTGAAGCGCAGGGCGCGGATCAACCGGAGGGTGAAGTCGCCACCATAGTTGTCGTTGCGTCCTGTCAGGACGATCGACAGCGCGACCGGCTCATTCTCCGGTTCCATCGCCCGCCCGCTGCAACCACGTTCGCGCGGCGCCCGCCAGCTCCCACCATCGAACGGTGACGGCAATGGCTCGCGCGCCGATTGCAGCGATCACCGCCAACGCTGCCATCAGCATCCACCGCACGACAGGTTGCCTCATCAGCGGTAGTCGATCCGCAATCCACATGAACCTGCGGCTCTCGTTCGCGGTCTCCCACGGAATCTCGAATTTCTCACGATCGATGTCGCCCGTATCTGCAACCTCGGGATCCTTGACGAGCGCACGGATATTTGCGGTTCTGGTGTCCAGCAGCACGTACGAGTATGAAAGTCCCTGCGGCGCCGAGGGTTCGACGAGCCGGTATTTCCATTCGAGCCAGGCGCGTGTTGCGTCGCCAGTGCCGTCCCGCCACCTCACGCGGATTGCCGGCGCCGGTTCGGCAGTGATGGTGTACGCGACACGCAGCGAGATCAGACCCGCGACGCCGATGACCAGCAACACTATGGCTCGCGCCATGCGGCGGGACCCTCGAGGCGTTCGAGCGCAACGCGCGCCCGATCGGTCGTCGCGTCGAGAAGACCGATCTGCGCGCGCACATCCCCGGCGCGATCGCGCAGATCAGACGCAAGCGAGCGGAACTGTTCGAGGAGCGCGCGCATCGCGATCCCGTCTCCTTCGTCGAACCCGGGAAGCGCGACACGGTGTTCGACCATCGCGATCAGGTCCTGGAGTCGAGTGACGCCTTCCGGGTCATCTGCAGCTGGTGAGTGAGCCGCGGCGGCGCGCGAGCGTTCGAAGCCCTCGAGCAATCGCTCGAGACGCGCGACCCGCTCGGCCAGATCGTCTGATAGGGGCACCGAGGATTAGCGGTTAGTATATCTTGAGATGTGGGGTCGGCTTCGCGGCCTGCTGCCGGTACGCGCATCGCGCCTCGAGGCCGCGGCGGGCCAGCTGCGCAAGTGCGAGGCATGGGTCGCCGACCTGAAGGCATCGCTCGACGTGGCGCGACTCTCGGCGCAGGAATGGAAGGCGAAGGCGGACGAGGCGGAACAGCGCGTGGCCGCCAGCAGGTCAGAGGCAG
>Ga0070696_100000052_pt1 | contig 53820 bp, 68 predicted proteins | sample KBSK1253metaG_FD_65474 | JGI IMG/M metagenome (GOLD analysis project Ga0070696, IMG submission 65474) | Corn, switchgrass and miscanthus rhizosphere microbial communities from Kellogg Biological Station, Michigan, USA - KBS K1-25-3 metaG | ecosystem: Host-associated > Plants > Roots >... | reverse complement strand
CTTCTCTCGCGCGATTGGCGCGGCGCGCAGCGGCGATGTGGCCGCGGCCGAAAAGGATGCCGCGCAGCTCGCCGAGATCCACAAGCGGCTCGAGACCGCGAAGAACACGTACTGGGCGACGGAAGTGGAAGTGCAGCGCCTTGCCGTGGCGGGGTGGATAGCGCAGGCGAGGGGGAACGCGGAGGAGGGTGCGAAATTGATGCGCGCCTCCGCCGATCTTGAGGATCGCAACGAGAAGCACATCGTGACGCCGGGACGCATCCTGCCCGCGCGCGAGCTGCTGGGCGAAATGCTCCTCGAGCAGAAGCAGCCTGCCGTGGCACTGAAGGAATTCGAGGCCTCGCAGGTGCGCGAGCCCAACCGCTTCCGCAACTACGCCGGATCCGCGATGGCGGCCGAGGCCATGGGCGACAAGAAAAAAGCGGGCGAGTACTACGCGAAGCTCCTCGAGCTTTCGAAGAAGAGCGACGGCAACCGGCCGGAGCTCACGCGCGCGAAGGCCTACGTCGCGCAGCGATGAGGCTCGTCGCGGTCCTGCTGGCCGCGTGGGCGCTGGGCGGGCTGCCCTTACCCGCCCACGCCGACCCCGCGGAAACCGATCCCGATCTCGCCGCCGCCGACCAGGATTACGCCGCCGGAAGGCAAGCCATCGCCGCCAAGCAGTGGGAAGAGGCGGTCGCGCGGCTGCGAAAGGCCGAGGTGCGCCACCCCGACCACGCCGACCTGCAGAATGACCTCGGCTACGCGCACCGCAACCTGAGGCAGTTCGACGCCGCCTTCAGGCACTACAAGCGCGCGATCGAGCTGGAGCCCCGCCACCGTGGCGCCCACGAATACATCGGCGAGGCGTACCTCATGGTGGGCGATGTCCCTAACGCCGAGCGACACCTCGCGGCGCTGCGTGCGATTTGCCTGCTGCCGTGCGAAGAGCTCGCCGACCTGGAGAAGGCGTTCGCGAAGTACCGCCGCTGAGGGTCAGACGTTCTTCGCGAACGCCCCCTTCATCCTGGCCTGCGGCCGGGGAGCGCAGGCGGGAGCGGCTTCTTTGGTTGCTTTGGCTTCTTCTTCTCGCGGTTGCTGCGTTGCTGACCTTTAGGCATGTTGGCCTCCAACGGAAACTGCACAGGAAGTGAGGAAATCAAGTCCTCATACAGGCTGCCGCGTACAGCAATGCCGGCAGGTAGGCGATGCCCCACCATAGCGCCAGGCCAGCGACGATGTGGATTTGTCCGCCGAACGTCAGCAGCGAATGCAGCGGCACATCGAACGCCCCGAAGGCAAGGATGGCAACCAGTGCGCCGACGGGTACATAGGCCAAAGTCGCGACAATCGCGGCCATTGTGGCCACCGCGTATGCCGTGAACACTGTGGTCGTTTTTGGATCTGCCACGAGAGGCGCCGCTCGGGGGCGACGCAGAAGGACCGCCGATTCGTGCTTGAAATCCTACGCCCTCAATCTAACACAGTAATCGCATGTGCGTATTGGTCCCGCTCATTGAAGTTCTTTGGAAGCGGTATTCAGTGAAAGCCGTAGAGGCGCTGCGGGTTGTCGACCAGGATGCGCTTGCGCTGCGCCTCGTCGGGCACCCACTCGGCCAGCAGGTCCGCGAGGTCGCCGTCGTTGGGCATCTTTTCGCGCGCGCTGGGATGGGGCCAGTCCGTGCCCCACACGATACGGTCCGGGGCCGCGTTTACCATCGCCCGCGCGAATGGGACCAGATCCGGGTAGCGCGGGAACGCGTCGGAGACGAAATACGGCCCCATCAGCTTCGCCCAAGCGTGGTCGTGCCGCAGCAGCCGGAGCAGCGCCTCGAACGCGGGGGACTCGAATCCACTGGACGTTGGCACGCGGCCGAAATGGTCGATCACGATATTCACCGGCAGCTCCCCGAGCAACGTCTCGTGCTCCGGGTGGAAGTTCATGTAGAACTGCAGGTGCCAGCCGAGCGGCTTGATGCGCTGCGCGAGCCGCGGCGCGTGCTCGAGCTTGAGGCCCGGCGTACCGGACGCAACGTTGATGCGGATACCGCGAAACCCGGCGGCGTGCAGGTCCTCAAGCTGCCGGTCGGTGACCTCTTCGGACACGACCGCGACGCCGCGCAGCGGAAACGAGCCGGACTTGATCGCCTCCGCGATCATCGAATTGTCCGTACCGTTGACGCTCGCCTGAACCAAAACGGCCCGCTCGCAGCCGATGGTGCGCAGCATCTTGATGTAGTCGGGGAGGGGGCAGACCGGCGGCACGAAGTGCGTCTGCGGCAGGAGCTTCGCGCCGCGCTCGAAGATATGAGCGTGGCAGTCGGTCGCGCCGGCCGGAAAGCTGACCCTCGGGCGCCGCGTCTCGGCGATGGGACCCGGGATGTTAGGAGCGTTTCTCGACAGTCTGGGCCTCGATCTCGTAGTGCTTGGAGAGGTCGATGAGGTCCTCGATCTCCTGCCGCGCGGCGACGAACTCAGGTTCGGTGACACCACCATAGCGGCCGGTCTCGCGCAGCTCGGTCAGCGCCTGCTTCAGGAAGTGAAAGGCGGCGCACAGCACCACTTGCGCCTCGATGCAAGCGACGTAACCCATCTGCTGCAGGTCCTGGCGAGAAAAAAGCGGACGCCCGTCGCGGTTGCCGCGGCTTTGGACGTACATCAGCGGCAAGCGGCAGACCTGCGGCGCGCGCTCGGCTTCCGCCGGATTGCGCGGAAAGAGCAGCCCCATGTCGGCGCCGACGTCGGCCGCGCGGTTGATGCGCATGGAGGCTTCGTCGAGCCCGAGGGCGCGGCAGGTGTCGGTGCGCGCGATGACGACAAAATCTCGATCGGCTTCGTCGCGCTGCTTGCATGCGAAGCTGATCTTCTCGACGAACTCTTCTACCGGTACCCCGTGCACGACGTACTTGTGATAGTGCGCGCGCTTCGGATAGAGCTGGTCCTCGATGTGCACGCCGGCGATGCCAGCGCGGATGCATTCGCGCACCATGCGCATGGTGTGAAGCGCGTCGCCGAAGCCCGCGCCGCCGTCGACGACGAGCGGGATGGCGACGCTTTGCGCGACGTCGGCCGCGAGCCTTAGCTGCTCGCTCATCGTGAGCTGCGGCTCGGTGATCGCGGTCGCGGCGCCGCTGACGTAGCCCCCAACGTACACGGCCTCGTAGCCGAGCGACTGGACCAGGCGCCCGCCGAGCGGGTCGTAGACCGACGGCATGTGCAGGAAAGTCTTCCCGCGGAGCAGGGCGCGCAACATCGAGCTCTGGCGTGGCATCGCATCTCCTTCCGAAGATGCAACGATAGCTTGAGATGCGGTTTCGCGCCCCAATCTAGCGGGCGTGGACATCGCACCGAAGTTCCTTCTTGATCACAGCGAGCCCGCTGCAGGGTCGAACGCACCGCAGCCGACGGACGATGCGCTGCTCGACGCCTACTCCCGCGCGGTCACCGCGGCGGCGGAGCGCGTCGGACCCGCGGTCGCGCACATCCAGGTGCAGCAGGCGAAAGGCAGGGCCGGCTCCGGAAGCGGCTTTGCCTTCACGCCTGACGGCCTGCTACTCACCAACAGCCACGTGGTCGCCGGCGCACGCGCGATCCGGGCCACGTTTGCCGACGGGTTCTCGCGCGACGCCGATCTCATCGGCGAGGATCCGCACACCGACGTGGCGGTGCTGCGCATCGGCGCGGCCGCGGCTCCGGCAGTGGAGCTCGGCGTGTCTCGCGGCGTGCGCGTCGGCCAGCTCGCTATCGCCATCGGCAATCCCTACGGCTTCCAGCACACCGTGACCGCCGGCGTGGTGAGCGCCCTTGGCCGGAGCCTCCGCTCCTCCAGCGGCCGGCTGATCGACGACGTGCTGCAGACCGACGCCGCCCTCAATCCGGGAAATTCGGGCGGGCCGCTGGTGAATTCACGCGGCGAGGTGATCGGCCTCAACACGGCCATCATCCCGATGGCGCAGGGCATCTGCTTCGCCACTGCCATCGACACGGTGAAGTGGGTAGCGATGCAGCTCCTGCGCGACGGCAGGGTGCGGCGCAGCTATCTGGGGCTTGCCGGAGCGAACCAGCCGATCGGGCGGCGCTTCGTGCGCCATTTCGAGCTGCCCAACGTGGCCGGGGTGCGCATCGAATCCGTCGAGCCCGGCGCCCCGGCGGCGCGCGCGGCGCTGCAGCCGGGCGACGTGATCGTCGGGCTGAATGGCCAGGCGGTGAACGGAATCGACGATCTGCACCGGCTGCTTACGGCCGACCTTATCGGATTGTCCGTTGAGATCCGCTTGCTGCGCGGGGCGCAGCTCCTCGGGCGCTCGATCGAGCCGGCCGAGAGTGTCTAGAACCTGAAAATCACAATTTCAGTGATAGCCAGGCCGGCGTAGCAGTACCATCATCCCCGAGGGGGGAGTTGTTGCATCGCTCGGAAGAGCCTGGAAAGCGCGTATGTGGGAGATCGTCGTACTCGTCCTTCAGATCGCCGGGCTGGCGATCCTGGTTGCCGCCGCGATCGTGTCGGTCGCCGCACCGGACTGGGTCAAGCGGCGCCTCAAGGGCCCGCACTGGGGCTGAGGTAGTTTTAGGTTCGCGTTTTAAGTTCGCGATTCTAGAGTCTCGCGCGCGCCGCATTCCAGCATGAGGCGCGCGATGTGCTCGCGGTCGACCGGCGAGCGCGCCACCACCGCGACGATCTTGTCGCTCACGACGATGCGGTGAAGGGCGACGCCCGCCTCGAGCAGCTCCTCCTTCACCTTCTCGGCATCGCCCCGGCGCTCGAAGATGCCGGTGACCTTGCGGTTTCGCATCGAACGAACCCAGGTCAGGGAAACGTGCCGCGGTGGCCCTTCTTCATTTCGGGCGTCTTGTGGTCCGCGCCGACGCGCAGCCGCTTCTGGTTTTCCTTCTGCTTCTCGGGCTCGCGACGTGCATCCGCGCCGCTCCGCGACCCGCGCGCGCCCTTGCTGGTCCTCGTCTGGGTATCTGGCATGGCGAACCTCCGAAGTGGATTTCTTCGAAGGGGAGCAAGGCCCGTGCCGAGAATGACGGCGGGCTTACAACGGCTTCTTCGGCACCTCATCCATGACGAGATCGACCGCCTTCAGGAACACCTGCGTGGGCATGTTGTCGACGCCGGTCATCCACGCCGCGAGGCAGATCGCCGAGACGTTCAGGTAGAGCCGGAGCTGCGCCGGCCCGCCGAGAATCTCGGCCGCACGCCGCAGCGTCTGCACGCGCACGCTCGTGTCCATCCGGAACAACTTACCACCGCGAGCTTTCAAAGACCTGAACGCGCCGGGCCGTGGAGAAAGAAGCGCAGCATCTCGCGCGTCGCGTCGGGGCCGCGCGCGTCCGCATACGAAGCCGCCGCGTTGCCGCCGGACCACGCGTGTCCGCCGCCGTGCACGAGCCAGTGCTCCACGGCGGCCTTCGCGGTCCGATACACCGTGCGCGTGTACGCGCGTCCGCCGGCCTCGCCCGATTCCGACTTGTGCTGCGCGCCGGCGATGGCGTAATCGCCGCCGTGGTGCCGCACCGTGGTGTCCTTGTCGCCGTGGAACACGATCGTCGGCACGGCAGGCAGCAGCGAAGAAGCGTCCGAGCGCTGTCCCCGCATCGCGGCGATCGCGGACACCGCGTCGCGCGCCGACGCATACGGCAGGCCGGAGTGAATTCCGGCAGCGGCGTAAAGATCGGGATAGGTCGCGGCCATGATCGCCGCCATCGCGCCGCCGGCCGAGAGCCCGGCGATGTACACGCGGCGCTCATCCACGTTGTGGCGCGCGATCACCTGCTTCGTGATGCCGGCGATGAGCGAGGGCTCGCCGCCGTCGCGGCGCTGGTCGCGCGGCCGGAACCAGTTCCAGCAGCGCGAGTAGTTCGCGGTCCAGGCCTGGGCCGGATAAACGACGAGAAACTGCAGCTCGTCGGCGAGCTCGTTCATGCCCGTGCCGGCGGCGAAGTCGTCGGGCGTCTGCTTGCAGCCGTGGAGCATCACCACCAGCGGCAGCGCCTGCCCGCTGAACCCGGCCGGAAGGTAGAGCTTGTAGGTGCGCGCGCCCGCGGCGTTGGCGTAGGAGCGCTTGATGAACCGGCCCGGCGCGTTGTTTCCGCGCCAGACGCGCCACGCGCGCGCGAGGGCCGAACCGATTTTCTTCATCACGTGTTTCTCGATTTTTCCAGCTTGTTATCCCATCGGATTTGCCGCTGCGCAACAAATGTATTCTTATCGGATTGGCGGCATATCGGAAGGGAGAGTCGCACACGCGCCACGTCGCGCGCCGCCGACAGCATCGATCTGTTTCACCTTTGCTTCCGTCTCCGGGCTAGAACGTTGAACGGCGGTGCAACATGAGACAATCCGCACACTCGTGGTGCGTAAGGAACCCACCGTCTATCGCCGCACCCTCGCCCGCGCGATCGAGATTGCTGGCGGCGTGGAGCCGCTCGCGCTGTTTCTCGCGTGCTCGCCCTCCGAAATCGCGAGATGGACCTCGGGCGAGTTCAACCCGCCGATGCCGTTCTTCCTTGCGATGGTCGACATCGCCGCGGCAAACGAGCTGACGGCCACGGCGCTCGAGAATCTGCCCGCCGCGCGCGCGCGCAGAAGCACCTGGATCCCCGCCCGGGACTCGCGCTGAGCGGTTGAAGCCGCGCCTTGGACAGCCGCCGCACTCCGCTCGAAGCGCTCGTCGACAACCTGAACGTCGAGGGCATGGCGGAGATTCCGTCGCCGCAGGACGTGCAGGAGCGGCTGCCCCTCACCGAGCGTGCGGCTCAAACCGTGCTCGCCGGGCGCAACGCCGTGCGCGCCATCCTCGAGCGCAAGGACCCGCGGTTGTTCGTCGTCGTGGGGCCATGCTCGGTGCACGATCCCGCCGCGGCGCTCGACTACGCGGCGCGGCTGCGCCGCCTCGCAGACGAAGTCGCCGACACCCTGGTGCTGGTAATGAGGGTCTATTTCGAGAAGCCGCGCACCTCGGTGGGCTGGAAGGGCTTCATCAACGATCCCGCGATGGACGACTCGTTCCGCATCGACGAGGGGCTGCTGCGGGCGCGCGAGCTCCTCATGCAGCTCGCCGAGCTCGGACTGCCGACGGGCTCCGAAGCGCTCGACCCCATCTGCCCGCAGTACCTTGCCGAGCTCATCACCTGGTACGCCATCGGCGCGCGCACCACCGAGTCGCAAACCCACCGCGAGATGGCGAGCGGCTTGTCGGCGCCGGTCGGCTTCAAGAACGGCACCGACGGCGCTCTGGAGGTCGCGGTGAACGCCATCCGCTCGGCGGCGCAGCCGCATGGCTTTCTGGGCGTCAACCAGGCGGGCAAGACCAGCATCATCCGCTCACGCGGCAATGCCTTCGGCCATCTCGTGCTGCGCGGCGGCGGCGGGCGAGCGAATTACGACACCGTGAGCGTGCGGCTCGCGGAGCAGGCGCTCGCCAGGGACAAGCTCGCCGCCAACATCGTGATCGACTGCTCGCACGCCAACTCGAACAAGGACTACTCGCTCCAGCCCCTCGTGTTCAACGATTGCGTGCACCAGATCGTCGAGGGCAACCGCTCGATCGTCGGCTTCATGGTGGAATCGAACCTCGAGGCCGGATCGCAGGCGATCCCCGAGGACCGCTCGAAGCTTCGCTACGGCGTCTCGGTCACCGACCCCTGCATCGACTGGCGCACCACCGAGGACCTCTTGCGCCGCGCGCGCAATACTCTCAACCCCGTTCTCGCGCAGCGCGCAAGATAGATCGACACGCGCACCCCAAATAGAGGAGAAGCGCGGCTTGTCTGGTGCTGTACGCGCTGTATGGGTCGTAGCGGCCGTGCTTCTCCTCACCGGGCAGGGCTCTGGAGAACCTGAAGAACCCGCGCCGTTGCCCTCGTTCGCTGAGCTGGAGGCGCTCGGTGCGGTCATCGGCGCGATCCGCCTGGATCCCCGCAACATCTACGATCTTTCGGACCCGAAGGAGAATAGCTGGCCTTACCGGCTCGCGAACCGCCTTCACGTGCGCACGCGGCCGGAGACCGTGGCAAAGTATCTGCTCTTCAAGAGCGGAGACCGAGTGTCCGCCCGGGCCATCGCGGAAAGCGAACGCCTGCTGCGCGGCAACCGCTACCTCCACGACGTGGAAATCCGCCCCACGGCGTATCGCGACGGCGTGGTCGACATCGAGGTCATCACGCGCGACTCCTGGACGCTCGACCCCGGGCTGAGTATCTCGCGATCGGGCGGGGCGAACTCGTCGCGGGTCTACGCCAATGAAAAGAACCTGGCGGGGTGGGGCGTCTCGGTCGGTGTGAATTACTCGAAAAACGTCGAGCACGCCGGCACGCAGCTCAGCTATTCCGACAAGCACTTCATTTTCCCCTGGACCAGCCTCGACGCATCGGTGAGCCGGCTCGACGATGGCTCCCAGTGGTCGCTGGGATTCGGCCGTCCGTTCTACGCCACGGATACGCCCTGGGCCGCAGGCGTCTCGGCTTCACACAGCGACGCCCTCAACTCGCTTTTCGACAGAGGCGAGCGCGTGGCTGCCTATCGCGCGCTGCAGAGCACGTATCGCGCGACGGGTGGCATCTCGTCTCCCGCGCCGGGCGGCGCGGTGCGCCGCTACAGCGCCGGCTACGATTACCAGAGCGCCGCCTACGCCATCGAGCCGGGACAGACGCCGCCCGCCCAATTGCCCCGGGATCTGGTGCTCTCGGGGCCGTTCGTCGGCTACGAAGTGGTGAATGCGAGCTACGAGAAGGTCGTGAACCGCGAACAGATCGGCCGGACCGAATACTTCGCTCTTGGCACGGCAGCGGGCGTGCAGCTCGGCCGCAGCTTCACGACCCTCGGCGGCACGGTCGACGGCTGGATCGTGTCGCTGAGCGCAAGCCACGGCACGTACTTGTTCCGGTCGCACAGCCTGTTCGCTTCCGCGAGCCTGTCGGGGCGCCTGGAGGAGGGCCGGCGCCAGAACCAGCTGTTCAGCGCATCGGCGCGCTACTTCATTCCGCAGCGGCGCGACGCGGCGTTCATGATCGCGGCGAATGTCGACGTCTACCGAAATCCGGACCGCACCGCGCCTTTGCAGCTCGGCGGCGATAACGGCCTGCGCGGCTATCCCCTGAGCTTCCAGAGCGGCGAGCGCCGCGCTTTGATGACTGTCGAGCAGCGCGTCTACACCGACTGGTACCCCTACCGACTGGTCCGCGTCGGCGCCGCGGTATTCGCCGACGCGGGTCGGGCGTGGAACGGCGCGGACGAGCAGAGCGCCGGGCAGCGCGTGCTCACCGATGCGGGAGTCGGATTACGCTTTACGAACCCGCGTACGGCCACCGGCACGATTCTGCACGCCGATGTCGCGTTCCCGGCGAACGCCCGCAGCGAGATCAAGTCGATGCAATTCCTGCTGAAGTCCTCTACGGTTTTCTGACCTTCTCGATGATTTCCTGCGCCAGCCTCGCGCGTTCGTCGCTGCGGCGCTTGTAGAGGAGCGCACCGAGCTCGCCCAGCGTCTTGTCGACTTCCTCCCCGGCGGGGTTGCCGCCGACGGCGTCGACCCAGTATTCGCCGACCCGGTAGCGCACCGCGTCCGGATGGTGGACGGTCGGCGGGAAGTCGGGCTCGTCTTCGTAGATCACGCGGAGGAGGCTCATGTCGCGACGACTTTTATCCGGTAATCCGGCTGGCGTCCATAGCCCGAATTCTTCATGCCAGAATCCGGGTACGAAAACTGCTCCCCGGGGTTGCACATGCAACTAGGCGACCAACGCGAAAGTAGCAACGTCGAGGACCGGCGCGGCATCGGCATGGTCGGCGGCGGGCTGGGCATCGGCGGAATCGTCATCGCGCTGGTTGCCTACTTCCTCGGCGTCGATCCCGCTGTGGTGTCCGAGGTTGCCCAGCAGGTGGCGACCGAGCGCCCCGGTTCCTCTCAGGAGGTGCCGCGCGGAGCGCCCAAGGATGAGCTGGGGCAGTTCGTGTCCAAGGTGCTGGGCAGCACCGAGGATGTGTGGGGCAATCTGTTCGCACGATCGGGGTCGCGCTATCGAACACCGACACTCGTGCTGTACGACGGGCAGGTGCGCTCGGCGTGCGGCATGGGCCAATCCGCGATGGGGCCGTTCTACTGTCCCGGCGACGAGAAGCTCTACCTCGACCTCGCGTTCTTCCGCGATTTGCAGCGGCGCTTCGGCGCTCCGGGCGACTTCGCGCAGGCCTACGTCATCGCGCACGAGGTCGGTCACCACGTGCAGAAGCAGGCCGGCGCCTTCCAGAAGATGGAAGCGGCGCGCTCGCGTCCGCAGGCCGAGCAGAACCGCATTTCGGTGCGCATGGAGCTGCAGGCCGACTGCTATGCCGGCGTGTGGGGACACCACGCCGGCACGATGAATCAGCTCGATCCGGGCGACATCGCCGAGGCGCTCAACGCCGCGACGGCCATCGGCGACGACCGCCTGCAGAAGCAGGCGCAGGGCCGGGTCGTGCCCGAGGCGTTCACGCACGGCTCGTCCGCGCAGCGCGTGCGCTGGTTCAAGCGCGGCCTGGACTCGGGCCGGCCGCAGGACTGCGATACGTTCGCGGCCGCCTCGCTTTAAGCCTTTCGTTCAAGAAACCACCAATAATTCGGGCATGGAACACCGACCCCTCGGCCGCTCGGGCCTTCTCATCGCGCCTCTCGTCTTCGGAGGCAACGTCTTCGGCTGGACCGTCGACGAGCCGAGCGCCTTTCGGCTGCTCGACCGCTTCGTCGACTCCGGCCTCAATGCCATCGACACCGCGGACGTGTACTCGCGCTGGGTGCCGGGCAACCAGGGCGGCGAATCGGAGACCATCATCGGCAACTGGCTGAAGCGCTCGCCCGCGCGGCGCGACCGGATCGTGCTCATCACCAAGGTGGGCGCGGCGCCCGGCGCCGACGGCAAGGGTCTTTCCGCGAAGAGCATCGCCGCCGGCGTCGAAGCGTCGCTCAAGCGCCTGCGCACCGAGCGCATCGACCTCTATCTCAGCCATCGGCCGGACGCGGCCACGCCGATCGAGGAGACGCTCGGCGCCTACGACGCGCTGATCCGCGCGGGGAAGGTGAGGGCGGTCGGCGGCTCGAACTCGACCGCCGCCGGGCTGCGCGAGGCGCTCGACACCGCGGCGGCGAAGAGGCTGCCGCGCTACGAAGTCGAGCAGCCCGAGTACAACCTCTATGAGCGGGGCAGGTTCGAGGGGCCGCTACGCGATCTGTGCATCGCGCGGGGCGTCGGCGTCATCGTCTACTACAGCCTCGCCTCGGGCTTTCTCTCCGGCAAATACCGCTCGAAGGCCGACCTGAAAGGCGCCCGCTCCGGCGGCGTCGAGAAATATCTCAACCAGCGGGGCTTGCGCATCCTCGGGGCGCTCGACGCGGTCGCGCGCGCGCACGGCGCGAAGCCCGCCGAGGTCGCGCTCGCCTGGCTCATCGCGCGCGAAGGCGTCACGGCGCCGATCGCGAGCGCCACGAATGCGGATCAGGTCGACAGCCTCGTGCGGGCGACGCAGCTCGAGCTCTCGCCTCAGGAGATCGCTTCGCTCACCGCCGCGTCGGACTAGACGGCTGCGGGCTGCATTCCGCCTTCGAGCATCGCAGCGCGTGCCGCTTCTGAAGTGAGTAGATTCACGAGATCGAGGGCGGCCTGCGGATTTTTCGCGCGTGCCGTGATTCCCGCCGAAAAATAGGTGAGCTTCTGCAGCGGCGGCGGCAGCGGGCCGACGATGTCGATGCCGCGCACGGGCGCAAGCTCGCAGAGCTGCTGCACGCCGATTTCCGCCTCGCCCGCAGCCACCGCGAGTCCCACCGGGCCTTTCTCCACCACGATGCGCTTTTTCAGCTTGCCTGCGATGCCGAGGCTCTCGAGCAGCTCGGAAAAATAGATCCCGCTTGCGCCCACTTTCGAATGCGCGACCGAATCCGCCGCGAGCAGCGTGCGCACCAGCGCTTCGGTGGAGCCGATGTCGGGCTTCGCCGCGCCGGCGCGCACCGCGAGGCCGACGCCCGAGCTGCCCAGCGCGCGAACCTGCGTCACTTCGCCCTTTCTCCGCAGCTCCTCCAGCGCGTCGGAAGTGAGGATTAGAAGATCCGCGCGCGCGTCTTGCGCCAGTCGCTCGAGGATCGCTTGCGTCGCATCGAAGCGCAGCTCGAGCCGGCCGACCACTTGCTCGAATGCGGACTGCGAGCTTTCCAGCACGCCCTTGAGCGCGAGCGAGCTCAGGACCACGCTCGCCGGGTGCGCCTCGGCCATGCGGCTATTCGGCCTTGATTCCCGCCGCCTTGCCGATCTTGGTGAACTTGGCGATTTCGCTCTTGATGTGCGCGGCGAACTGCTCGGGCGTGCCGGGCTTCACCTCGAGGCCCTGGTTCGCGAGCGCCGCCTGCACGTCCGCCCGGCCGAGGACCTTCACGGTCTCCGCGTTCAGCCTGGCGACGATCGGGGCCGGCGTGCCAGCGGGGGCGAGGAGCCCGAACCACGACAGGATCTCGAATCCCGGCAGGCCGGCTTCCGCCATCGTCGGCACGTCGGGCAGCGACGGCGCGCGCTTGTCGGAGGTGACGGCGAGCGGTCGCACCTTCGAGTTCTTGATCTGCGATCCGATGTCGGCGACGTTGGCGAACATGAACGACACCTCGCCGCCGAGGAGCCCCGCGATCGCGGGCGGCGAGCCCTTGTAGGGCACGTGCTGGACGTCGATGCCCGACATCGACTTCAGCAGCTCGCCGCAGAACTGGTGCGTGCTGCCGTTGCCCGCCGAGGCGTAGTTCATCTTGCCCGGGCGCGATTTCGCGAGCGCGGTCAGGTCCTGGACGCTCTTCACCGGGAGCGACGGATCGATCACCAGCACGTAGGGCACGGAGGCGACGAAGGCGATCGGCGCGAAATCGTTGACCGCGTCGTAGGGGAGCTTCGCGTACACGGCCGGATTGGAGCCGTGAGTCGAGTTGTTCGCCATGAACAGCGTGTAGCCGTCCGGCGCGGAGCGGGCCGCGGCTTCGGTGCCGACCACGCCGCCGGCGCCGGGCCGCGCCTCGATCACGACCGGCTGGCCGAGGCCCTCCGAGAGACGGTTGCCGACCACGCGGCTGATGACGTCGGTCGCGCTCCCCGGCGCCTGCGCGATCAGGATGCGGATCGGCTTGGTCGGATAGTTCTGCGCAAGCGCGGGCGCGACCACCAAGGCGGACAGCAGCAGGATTGCAGCTTTCATCTTTCGGATTCTCGAGTTAAGGCAGAATGCGATCCTACCTCGCCATGAAGCGCCCGTTTACGTGGTTCGCCGTGGTCCTCGCGGCGGCGTGCCAGTCCACGATTCCCGCGTCCGCCCCGATCACGAGCGAGCGCATCGCCGAGATCGTCGCGAGCCCGGACCGCAGCGACGCCGACCGCACCAACGACCGGCGCCGCAAGCCCGAGCTCATGCTCGCCTTTATCGGCGTGCGTCCCGGCATGGTGGCGATGGACCTGAGCGCCGGGGGCGGCTACACCACCGAGCTTCTCGCGCGCACGGTCGGGCCGTCCGGCAAGGTCTACGGCCAGAGCCCGCCGCCGGACCCGAATCGCCCCAAGCCTCCCGCGCCCGAGGGCGGCGCTGCGCCTGCGCCGGCGGCACCCCGCCTCACCAGCGCGCAGCGCCTTGCCGAAAGGATGAAGAATCCCGCGGCCGGGAACATCGTTCCGGTCGTGCGCCCGTTCGAGGATCCCGCGCCGCCGGAGGTGGCCGCGAACGCGCTCGACCTCGTGACCCTGATGTTCAACTACCACGACCTCGGCTATCTCGGTGTCGACCGCGCGCGCATGAACCGCGCGGCATTTGCCGCCCTGAAGCCCGGAGGGATGTATGTGGTTGCCGACCATTCCGGCCGCCCCGGCACGGGCATCTCCGAAGGCGGCACCCTGCATCGCGTCGAGGAGGCTCTGGTGCGCCGCGAAATCGAAGCCGCCGGCTTCCGCCTGGCCGACGAGGGTCAGTTCCTGCGAAACCCGGCCGACCCGCGCGAGCGCAACACGCCCGACCCGCCCATGCCGAAGGACGAGTTCGTGCTCAAGTTCGTGAAGCCCTAGCCCGGCTCGCGGACCGGCCTGGCCGCTAGAGCGAGCTCAGCCAGCCGATCACGCCGACGATGGCGAGCAGCGTGCAGATGATCAACGGGACCTTGTTCCGCTCGACCGACTCCCTGACCCGCATGACTTCGGTGCTGTCTTTTTTCTTCATCCCCGTCCCCGCGATGCAGTGATGATGCACCGGGGGGACGGAGCGCCCTAAGGACGTAGTTCCGATTTTCCCTGGTCAGCCCGATGGCTTCGGGGTAAAGGCAAGGCAATAGCCGTGCGGGCTGATGGCGCCCGCGACCACCTTGCACGAGCCCGTCGCCTTGGGCGTCGGACCGGGAGCGAACTGGATGCAGTCGTCGCAGTCCTTGCCGCCGTTCGGCCGGTCCCGGTATTGCACTTCGCCCTTGGACAGTTTCGCCGCCCAGGCCCAGCCTGTGTTGGCGAGCAGCGCCACCATGCCCGCGCGGCACACGAATACGCGGCGGCCGTTCATTCGATCACCGTCAGTCGGCCGTTCATCTCCTCGTGCTTGGTTCCACAAAAGATGTCGCACAGGAATGTGAAGCTGCCGGTCTTGTCCGGCACGAACCGCACGCGCGTGACCTTGTCGGGAATGATGTCGGCGCGCAGGTTGAAGTCCGGCAGGTTGAAGCCCATCAGCACGTCGCTCGAGGTGAATTCGAGGATCACGGGCTCGCCTTTCTTCAGCGTCAGCTCGCCCGGGGTGTAATCGAAGCGCTTGGCGCCGATGCGGATCACCTTCTCGTTCGGCTGCGCCGCGACATAGGTCGCGATTGATGCAAGGGCGAGCGCGGCCGCGCCGACTGCAATCCGGAGCATTTTCGTGTCGAGCTTCATGGCATCAGGCCTTGATCACCGGGTATTCCGTGATCCGGTACGCCGCTTCCTGCAGCTCCGCGTCGACGTTGCGGAAGCCCAGGCCCTTGTAGGGCTGCGCGGGGTCCCACGGCACGGGCGTGCGGTTCGGCTGCGAGCCGGGCGCGGGCAGCGGGAACATCAGCCCCTTCGCCGCGTGGTGCGCGATATGGCCGGTCATCTGGTGATGCTCCTGATGGATGTGGCCGTAGAAGACCGTCACGTTCCTGAAGGGCATCAGGAGCTCGATCGCCTTGGCGCCGTCGCGCGTCGCCCAGTCCCACTGCGGCGCGAGGTCGAACAGCGGGCGGTGCGTGAGCACCACGATCGGCGCATCGGCCCGCTGCTGCTTGAGATCCGCCGCGAGCCAGGCGAGCTGCTCGTCGCCGATCAGCGCTCTCGGGTCCGAGACGTTGTCGAGGGCGATGAAGTGCACGCCCTTATGGTCGAAGGTGTAATAGGTGGAACCGAAGAACTCCTTGAACGCCTTGCCGGAGTCGAGCGAGGCGTCGTGCTCGCCCGGCATGAAGCGCACGTCTTTGACCCGCAGTGCGCCGACGATGTCCTTGAACTCCGCCATGCGACGCCGGCGCTCGACCGGGTTGTCGGTCGTGTGCGTGAGGTCGCCCGTGAACACGATGAAATCCGGCTGCTCGCTCAAAGCGTTGACCGAAGTCACGGCTTTCTTGAGCGTGCCCTTGGCATCGGGATTGGGCGCGCCTTCGAAGCCCCAGTGGGTGTCGGAAAGCTGCACGAAGTAGAAGTCGTCCTGGCCGGCGGCCCGGGCCATGCCCGGCAGCGCAGAGCCGAATACCACGCCGATGCTGCCGAGGCCGGCAAGCTGGAGGAATTGCCGCCTGTCGATTGCGCTCGTCATCTGTTTCTCCTTGTCGAGGGATCGATGAAGTAAAGTAGGCCGCTTTGGCCCACCGCCCTAAGTACCGGGTCCCGGGTGCGGAAATTCCCGGGAATAAAACGCCACGAGCGCCGGTACAGGATGCATGGCCTTACTACGAGCTTTTGCCCGCGCCTTGCCTGGAGGAGAGGCCGTGGGCCGCAGTCGCGGCGCGCGAGGCCCCAGGGAGGCCTTCAGCTTGGACGATCAAACGCGGGTCAGGCGCTTCGAGAGCTTTTTCGTACCGCACCTCGACGCGGCCTACAACTTCGCCCGCTGGCTCACGCGCGACGAGCGCAACGCCGAGGACGTGGTGCAGGAAGCCTGCCTGCGCGCCTTCAAGTTCATCGACAGCTTCCACGGCGACGACGGACGCGCCTGGCTGCTCGGGATCGTGCGCAACACCTACTACACCTGGCTCAAGCGCAACAAGGTCGCCGCGCTGGCCGTGCCTTTCGACGAGGAGTCGTTCGACGCGGACGAGATCGAGGCGAGCCACGCTAGCGAAGCGAGCCCGGTGGACCAGTTGCTGCAGGAGAAGGATGCCAAGCGGCTCGTCGACGCCGCGCTCGAGCGGCTGCCCGAGGAATTCCGCGAAGCCATCGTGCTGCGCGAGCTCGAAGGCCTTTCGTACAAGGAGATTGCCGCCATCGCGGGCATTCCGCTCGGGACGGTGATGTCGCGCCTCGCGCGCGCACGAAAGCTCCTGCTGCAGTACCTGCGGCAGGCGCAGGAGTCATGACCATGGACTGCACGAGCATCCGCAACCGGCTGCACGCCTACCTGGACCAGGAGCTCGACCTGCCAAGCGCGACGGCGGTCGACCAGCACCTTGCTTCGTGCGAGGCCTGCAAGAAGGCCTATGCCGAGCAGTCGGCGCTTCAATCGGCGCTTCGCAGCCAGGCCACGTATCACAGTGCTCCCGCGGGGCTCGCGCAGCGTATTCGCGCGCGCATCGGCCCGAAAAAGGAACGCAAAGTCAGGTTTCACTGGCAACAGTGGCTGCCGATGGGTGCGGCAGTCGCCGCGACGGCACTCCTTTCGTGGACTGCGGCGATCCAGTACGTGTCCGTAAGCGAGGACGAAGCTACGGGCGAGCGCGTGATCGCCGGTCACGCGCGCTCGATAGTCACCGGGCATCTCGCCGACGTCGCGAGCTCGGATCAGCATTCGGTCAAGCCGTGGCTGAGCAGCAGGCTCGACTACTCGCTGCCGGTCACCGACCTGACCAGCGCCGGCTTTCCGCTGGTGGGCGGGCGGCTCGACTACCTGGATCAGCGGTCAGTCGCGGTGCTCGTCTACCGCCACCGCGAGCACGTGATCAACCTCTTCGTTTGGCCGCTGCAGGAAGGCTCGCACGTGCAGCCGGTGCGCAGCTTGGCGAAGCGGGGCTACAACGTGCTGCACTGGAGCGACGGCGGGATGGCTTTCTGGGCCGTCTCCGACCTGAACGCGGCCGAGATGCGCGACTTCGCCGCCGCTTACACCGCGGCGGAGTAACTCTCAGAAAGGGCTAAAGCCAAGCAGCGCCGCGGCGCCGATCGCGCCGAAAAGCGCCGCAGCCGCAAGGCGTACCGTGCGAAGGGGAATGGCGAAGGGAAGCGCCGTCCCGAGCGCCACCGCCGGCGCGTCGGCGCATAGCATGCCGAGCGTGGTGCCGCCAACCACAGCGAAGAGGTTGTCGTAGCGCGCGGCAAGCATCAATGTCGCCACCTGCGTCTTGTCGCCGAACTCGGCGAAGAAAAACGCCGCAAGCGTGACCAGGAACGCGCCACGGCCATCCGCCGGGGCGGGATCTTCCTCCATTCGGTCTGGCACCAGAGCCCAGGCGGCGATCGCGAGGAAGCTGATGCCCACCAGCCAGCGCAAGAGTTCCGCGCTCAGGATGCCGCGCAGCCAGACACCAGCGAATCCAGCGCACGCGTGGTTCGCGATCGTTGCGCACAGAATGCCGAGGATTACCGCGACCGGCCGCCGAAACCGGGCCGCGAGGACCAGCGCGAGCAGCTGAGTCTTGTCACCGAGCTCGCCGACGGCCACCGAGAGGGTCGAGACCAGAAAGGCTTCCATCGCGCTCCGTCCGTAGGAAAAAGGGCGGCGCCCGAAGGCGCCGCCCGAGGAAGCAACGCAAGGGGAGGGAGAGGAGGGCGTCGCTTCTGTTCCGGTGTACCGCGGGAAACCACACCCTATTCCCAAGCGGCTGAGCGGTTTCGCGTCGGGATGCAAATCGCTCCGTGGGCGGTAAGGCAGCGCATCAGCCCAACTCTCAAGGAGCCCGATCTTGAAACGCATCATCACAGCCACCGCGCTGGTTGGCTTCGTCACCGTGGTCCACGCCGAAAACAAAGCAACGTTCCAACTGCCGGGCACCGATACTTCCGTAACGCTAGGCGGCTACATCAAGCTCGATGCCATCCTGAGCGACAAGAGCGCCGGAGTCGACAGCGTCGGCGACCAGATGCTCAACCCGAACCTAATTCCGGTGGGCCCGGATGCCGGGGCGCACAAGACGAACCAGGTGACGTTCCATGCGCGCCAGTCACGGCTCTCGCTCGGCACGAGCACGCCGACCAGCCGCGGCGATCTGACGACCTACCTCGAAGGCGACTTCTTCGGTGACCTGCCGAACGGCAACGAAACTTCCACCAACTCCAGCGGCTTTCGCCTGCGCCACGCCTACGGCACGCTCGGCGGCTTTTCCGCCGGACAGTACTGGACGAATCTCTTCAACCAGGAGGCGTACCCCGAGACGCTCGACTTCGGCGGTGCCCTCGGTGAGCTGTTCGTGCGGCAGGCGCAGGTGCGCTGGACGCAGCGGTTCGCCTCCGGCGAGTGGTCCGTGTCGGCCGAGAACCCGGAGTCGGTGCTCGCCGTCCCGGGCAAGTCGACCACGTTCCGCTCCGACAGTGATCACGCGCCCGACCTCGTCGGCCGGCTGAAGATCGCGGCCGCGCGCGGCGTCTACAGCGTCGGGGTGCTCGCGCGCGAGGTCCACGTCGATTCTGCGGCGGCACCGGCCGCGTCAAGCGGCAAATGGGGCAGCGCCGTCGCGCTCACCGGCATCGTGCCGATGATGGGGAAGGACGACTTGCGCATGGACCTCAACTTCGGAAACGCGATCGGGCGCTACCAGGTCGGCGGCTTCTTTCCCGACGGCTATGTCGATGCAGCGGGCGAGCTGCATCTCGCCAGGCAGGCGAGCGGCTACGTAGCGTACCGCCACTTCTGGTCGCCGACGCTGCGCTCGACGCTCGAGGTGTCGGCCGCCAGTTCGTCCCCGCCCGCGAACACGTTCGCCGGCATCAACAAGGCCGACCGCTCGCAGCACCTCAACCTGATCTGGCGGCCCGTGCCGAATTTCGACGTCGGAGCGGAGCTGATCCACGCCAGACGCGAGGTGACGGGCGGCGACTCGGGCACGTTGAACCGGATCCAGTTCTCGGCGCAGTACGGCTTCCTGTGAAGCCCGGGCTCATAGCTGGCTCGTTGCTCGCGCTGGCCGCAGCAGCGGCGATCGCCGCGGCAGCTTCCGTGTCGCTCGCTGCGCGGAATTCGGAGCCAGAGAGAATCGAGTTCGAGGCGACCGACGTAACGGGCGTGACCTGGGGAGGGGATTTCCGCCTCACGGGCGACGACGGCGTGCCGCACGAGCTCGCGGAATTCCGGGGCAAGGTCGTCGCGCTCTATTTTGGCTATACCCGTTGCCCGGACGTCTGCCCGCTGACCCTCGCGACGCTGGGCGAATCGGTCAGGCTCCTCGGCGAGGACGGCAGGCGCGTCCAGGTGATTTTCGTGAGCGTGGATCCGAAGCACGACAAGCCCAAGCTGCTGGCCCGCTATGTGCGCTCGTTCAACGATGGCTTCCTCGCGCTTTACGGCGACGCCGCGGCGACGGCGCGAACCGCCGCCGCATTCAAGGTGGAGGGCGGCGAGCACCACTCGACGCCGGTGTTCCTATTCGATCCTAGCGGGAGGCTTCGGCTCGTCGCGCATCCCGAGGCGAGCGCCGAGTCGATCGCTCATGACATTCGAGCGCTTTTGCCTCGTGCTCGAGAAATCGGTGCTGGCGTCCTTTAGGCGGGCCATAACCGGTGCCGTCCTTGTGCAGCACGCGATGGCAGGGCACGGCGAAGGCAACGCCGTTTGCAGCACAGGTGTTTGCGACCGCCCTGATCGCGTTCGGCGCGTCGATCCGCTCGGCAATGCGCGAATAGGTGGAGGTCTCGCCGATGGGGATCTTGCGCACTTCCTCCCAAACGCGCCTCTGGAAAGGCGTGCCGCGGATGTCGAGCGGGAGGCCGAAGGTCCCTACGGGGGCCTCGATGTAGCCCAGTACCCGCGAGACCAGCGCCTTCGCCTCCTTCTCGTTGCGGACGAGGTTCGCTTTCGGAAAACGCTCGCGCAGATCCCCGATCAGGTCCGGAGCTTTCCGCCCCACGAGGATCGACACGATTCCCTTGGTGCTCGCAGCGACCACAACCGCCCCGAGCGACGACCTGCCAGTGCCGAAGGTGATGTTCTCGGGCCGACGGAAGCTGAGGGGCCCGTCCCTTCGCATCGGCATCGACAGCCTAAACCGGCGCGCGCAATGCGCGGGTCAGCTCGCGGGCGTCGGCGAGGGCCTCGAGGTTGCCGACGAGCTCGATGATGCGCGTCACCGTGGCGTCCGCCAGGAAGCCGGCGGCGGCGGTCCGAAGCTTGTCCTCGATCTCGGCGCGCGTGAGCGGGTCGGACGGATCACCCTTCGCTGCGGCGCGCCGGTCGGCGTGGACTTTGCCGTCGGTCGTGGAGATCTCGACCGCCGCGCCGGTGCCTTCCACCCGCGGGTCGATCTCGACCTTCACCTTTTCGCGCGCGAACGCCCCGAGCGCCGGATCCCGGTAGCGCCGCGCCTCGAACTGGTCGAGCCAGCAGCGCCGGTCGTGCAGCACGACGGCGGTGACGTACGGCGTCGAGAGCAGCGCCTTGAACTTGCCGTCCCAGGCAAGCGTGCCGTGCATGTCGTACACGGTCTTCGACAGGCCCACCCGGACAGCCGCAATCCTTTCGGCTCTCAAGTCGTGCGATTTCATCAATGTGAAAAGCGAGGTGATGAGCGTCTGAAGCGAGCTCGCCGCAGGCCACAGTCGAAGCCCTATTGCCTCGAGCTCCCAGCGCTCGCCGAGCCCGTCAGTGACCGCTTCCGGATCGCCGCCGTCGGAGTAGGTGTTGAAGAGTCCTCCGTCCTCATGGGTGAGAATTTCCGTGGACGACGGAAAGCCCTGCTTCGCGAGGAGGGCGGCAAGGAGTCCCGACAGCGCGCCGCGCGACTGGTGGAACTTGATGGTCGGCGTGCCCCACTGCGCGAAGGTCCCCGCGGACTGGCTGCCGGCGAGGCCGAAGGCGTTGCGCTGGCGCTCGGCATCGAGGCCGAGAAGCTTGCCGGCCGCGGCGGCGCCGCCGAAGGGGCCGATCACGCCGGGAGAGTGCCAACCCTTCGCGCGAAACGCCGGATACCTGGTGCCGAGTCCGACGCGGACCATGCTCTCGAGGCCCGCCGCCACCGCGGCGATCAGCGCGCGCCCGCTGGCGCCATCGCGTTCGGCGAGCGCAAGCGCCGGAGGGACCACCTCCGGCGTCGTGTGGCAGAGCGTCGGCCGGTGCACGTCGCACACCGTGACCGCGGTGATGAGGTAACCGTTGAGCAGCGTCGCGCCGGCGATCGAGAGCGGCTCGCCGCCGATGACCGTCGCCTCGTGCGAGGCTCCGAGCGCCGCGGCGAGCGCGCGGATCTGCTTGGACTCATCGCCCTGGCGGCCGGCGATGGCGCTGGCGAGCGCATCGAGGAGGATGTCCTTGATGCGCTCGCGCGTGCGCTCGGGAATCGCTTCGTAGCTCAGGCCCGCGACAAAGCGCGCGAGCTCGGAAGTCGGCCTCGCCGTCATTCGAGCTTCGCGCCGGAGTCCTTCACGGCCTTCGCCCACTTGCCGAGCTCGGACTTGACGAGCGCGGTGAACTCCGCGGGGGTCGAGATCGCGGGCTCGGCGGCGAGGCCGATCAGCCGCTCGCGCATGTCGGGCATGGCGTAGATCTTCGACACCGCGGCGTGGATCCTGTCGACGATCGGCTTCGGAATTCCCGCCGGCGCGACGAGCCCGTTCCAGCCGACCGCGATGTATCCGGGGAGCGCCGCCTCGTTCAGCGTCGGCACCTCGGGCAGCGCGACGACGCGCTCGGCGCTCGTGACGGCGATCGCGCGCGCCTGCTTGTTCTTGATGAGCGGCACCGCCGCCGGGGCGGTCGCGAAGGTCACCGCGACTTCGCCGCTGATGAGGGCGAGGAGCTGCGGCCCGGCGCCCTTGTAGGGGACGTGCAGCAGGTCGACCCCGGCCATGCTCTTGAACATCTCCGCGGTCAGGTGCGGCTGCGAGCCGCTACCCGCGGAGCTGTACTGCAGCGCGCCCGGCTTGCTCCTGGCGAGCGCGATGAGCTCCTGCGCGCTCGTCGCCTGTACCGAGGGATGGACGATCAGCAGCGTCGGCAGATTGACGAGGTTGGTGATCAGCGTGAAGTCCCTGAGCGGATCGAACGGCAGATTCGGGTAGATCGCCGGGTTGATGGCGTGGGTGCCGACCGTGTTGATGAGCAGCGTGTGCGGGTCGCCCTTCTGCTTGGCGACGAACTCGCAGGCGACGTTGCCGGCGGCGCCCGGGCGGTTCTCCGCGATCACCTGCTGCCCCCATTCTTCGGTGAGCTTTTGCGCCAGGGTGCGCGCGAGGATGTCGGAGGTTCCCCCGGGCGGGAAGGGGATGACGATGCGCACGGTGCGCGTGGGAAAGGCCTGCGCCCAGGCGAGGCCGTGGAGGCACAGGATCGCGAGCAACGCGATGCGCACGAGGGACCGGATCATGGTTTCGTTTAGCATTGGCCGCATGGCCCTGAAACAGCGCGATTATGCGCCGCGCGCGCCGGGCACTCTCGACGGCGTTCGGGTGCTCGACCTCTCGCGCCTGTTCGCGGGCAACCTCCTCACCCAGATCCTAGGCGACTTCGGCGCCGAGGTCATCAAGGTCGAGCCGCCCGCCGGCGACACGCTGCGCGCCTGGCGCACGAACGGCGTCTCGACCCACTGGAAGGCCTACGCGCGCAACAAGAAGAGCCTGTGCCTCGAGCTGCGCAAGCCGCGCGCCCGCGAGCTGCTGCTCGATCTCGTCCCGGGTGCCGCGCTCTTCATCGAGAGCTTCAGGCCGGGGACGCTCGAGGCGATGGGCCTCGGGCCCGACGTTCTCATGAAGAGAAACGAGCGGCTGGTCGTGGTGCGCATCTCGGGCTGGGGACAGGACGGGCCGTACAGCCGCAGGCCGGGTTTCGGCTCGCTGGTGGAGGCAATGTCCGGCTTCGCCGCGATCAACGGCTTCGCCGACCGCGAGCCGGTGCTGCCGCCCATGTATCTCGCCGACGCGGTCGCGGGTCTCTACGGCGCCTCGGCGGCGATGATCGCGCTGCGCGAGGTGGAGAAGAACGCGGGGCGCGGCCAGGTGATCGATCTGGCGCTCCTCGACCCGCTGTTCGCGGTCCTCGGCCCGCAGGCGGCGCATTATCGCCTCACCGGCAAGGTGAAGCCCCGCACCGGCAGCCGCTCGACCAATACGGCGCCGCGCAACGTCTACCGCTGCAAGGACGGACGCTTTGTCGCGCTTTCGGCGTCGACGCAGAAAATGGCCGAGCGCACCTTCCGGGCGATCGGTCGCAGCGACCTCGTCGCCGATGCGCGCTACCGCGCGAACGCCGGGCGCGTCGAGCACGCCGCCGAGCTCGACGCGATCATCGGCGCATTCGTCGCCGGGCGCACCCAGGCCGAGAACGTGGCTTTCTTCGAGCAGGCCGAGGTCACCATCGGCCCGATCTACGACACCGCGCAGATCCTCGAGGACCCGCACGTCATCGAGCGCGAGCTGCTCGCCGAGTATCCCGACGACGAGATGGGCGCCTTCCCGATGCAGCACGTCGTGCCGCGCCTCCTCGGCACCCCGGGGTCGATCCGCGCGCGGGCGCCGAAGCTCGGCGAGCATAACCGCGAGCTGCTCGGCCTCGGCGACGACGCCTACGCGGAGCTCGCGTGCGCCGGCGTAGTCGCCGAGGGAGAGGCGAAGCCGGGAGACGAAGAATGATGGCCTTGCCGGTATGGCGCTCGCTCCTCTACGTGCCGGTCAACGTCGAAAAGTACGTCGAGAAAGCGCATACGCGCGGCGCCGATTGCATCCAGCTCGACCTCGAGGACAGCGTGCCCGCGGGAGAGAAGGCGCACGCCCGGACGCTGGTCGCGGACGCTGCGAAGCGTGTGCGCCGTGGCGGCGCCGACGTGGTGGTGCGCATCAACAGCCCCCTCGAGAGCGCGCTCCTCGATCTCGAAAGCTGCATCTGCGGCGACGTCGACGCCATCGCGGTCACCAAGACCGAGAACGCGTCGTACGTGCAGAGGATCGACGAGGCGATCTCGCGGCTGGAGAGCACGCGCGGCCTGCCCGAGCGGCGCACCAGGCTGATCGCGATGGTGGAGACTCCGGCCGCGTTCTTCGAGATGCCCTCCATCGCGCGCTCGAGCGCACGCCTGGTGGCGATGAACATCGGGGGCGAGGACTTCGCGCTTGCTGCCGGCATGGAGCCCACCGAGGAGACGCTGCTTATGCCGAAGCAGCAGATGATCTTCGCCGCGCGCGCCGCCGGCCTGATGCCGCTCGGCTTCCTCGCGAGCGTCGCGGGCTTCGGCGACTGGGACGCGTTCCGCCGGATGATGCGGCGCTCGCGCCAGTTCGGCTTCATGGGTGCGGGCTGCATCCATCCGGGCCAGGTGCCGATCGTCAACGAGGAGTATTCGCCGACCGCCGAGGAGCTCGAGCTGGCAAGGAAGATCGTCTCGGAAAATGCGAAGGCGGAGTCCGCCGGCCGCGCATCCTTCGCCATCGACGGCAAGATGATCGACGTCCCGGTGGTCGAGCGGGCGCGTCGCCTGATCGAGCGCGCCGCGGCCATTGCGGCGCGGGAGGCGCGAAAGCGTTAGCGGGATAGCGTCCGTTCAAGGCCGACGCCGCGGCAATCCATCTCGAACTCGAGCTCGACGACGGGTGGCCGGCAGTAGTGCCACGTCAGCCCGCCATTCGCCGCGCCGCGCCGGATGATCTCGTCGGCAAGGAATGGGTGGAGATCCTGCACGGTGTAGACCTGGGTCGCGGTGGCGTCGGACCAGGTCAATCCCAGCGCCGAGAGACGAGCTTCCATCGTGGCGAGGACGAAGCGAGCTTTCTCGCGAAGGCCATCCGGGGTGACGTCGCCGCGGCGGACGATGAAGTCGCGGTAATTCGGCTTGCCTTCCGGCGCTTCGCCGCTGCCCGCGACGATGAACGTGGGGTCGTCGCCGCGGCCTGGCTCCGTGTAGGCGAAGGCGTAGAGCGACGGCACCTCAGGAGGGTCCACGGCGGGGCAGACGTTGCTGCGCGCGACCGGATTCACCTTGCCGTCGTAGATGTTCCATTCGCCGAGCTTCGACGCGTAGACCTGGTTGAACTCGCGGAAGCCCTTCTCGGTGAACGGCGCGGGCGAGCGCAGCTCGCACGCGCAGAACGCGGCGAGCGGCCGGCCTGCGGAACGGAGTGTTTCCTCCACTACGAGCCAGCCTTCGGCAAGGGGTAGCGGGCGCGCAAGCCGCACGCGCACGATGCGATGACCGGGCTCTGCGGCGACGCCGCCCGAGTACTGGAAGACGGCATTGATGAAGCGATAACCGCCGGGAGCAAAGACGCGGACGTTGCTCACGCCACCTGTATAACAGCGTTCGTTTCAGCGCAACAGCGGCACGGAGTATTCTGCGAGGATACGGTTGATTTCCGTCCGCCGGGTCGCGATGAACGCGTCGAGCTCGTCGCGCAGCGCCGTTTCGCCGGCCTTGACGCCGATCGAAATCGAGTACGCGAACGGCAGCGGAACGCCGGCGGGCGCGCTCGCCGGCGCGACCTCGAGACGGCGCTGGCGCGCGAAGAAGGCTCCCTGCGGTCCCCACACCACGCCGGCGTCGAGGCGCCCTTCCGCAATCGCGTCGATGATCCTCTCCGCCGAGGTTCCCTTGCCCAGGACCGTGAACGCGGACACGTTGTCCACCGCGCCACGCGAGGCGAGCGCGTAGCCGGGGGGAGTGGCCACCAGGTCGTCCCCGGGAATCTGCAGTCCGATCCTGAGCTCCTTCAGGTTGGGCTGATCGAAGGAGACGAGCGGTTTCCTGTCGGAGAACACGAAGACGTAGGTCGATCGGTAATACGGCTTGGTTGTCAGCATCCGATCGAAGCCGGTCGGGACGCCCATCCAGACGTCGCAGCGGTCCGCCTCGACGGTCGTGCGGACGAAGCCGCGGTGCTGCGGATACCACGTATAGACGAGGGTGGCACCCAGAGCGTCGGCGGCAAGCGCGGCCAGGCGGTTTTCGAAGCCGCTCTCGTCCTGCCGCGAGTAGGGCATGCTGTCCGGATCCGCGCAGACCCGGAACTCCTTGCCGAGAACCGGAAGTGCCGCTGCGGCGCAGAGAACGAAACCGACGAAGCGCAATGACATAGAGACCTCCGCCTTTTAACGAGCGCGTTTGGAGAGAGATCGTGGACCGATTTCGCCCGATCGTCGCGGAACTACGACACAACGCGCCGGTCAGGTACGCTGCTTCGCGAGCTCGAAGGGAATGCGGTGACGCTCTAGAAAGCGCTCAACGGTGGGGAGCCAGAGCTCGACCCCCTTGCGGTCGGCGAAAACGAAGTGACCGTTGCTTCCAAAAGGCGGCTGGAGCACGTATTCCGCATCGACGCCGCCGGCCTGCAATCGCTGAAACCACGAGCGTGAGGCGGCCGGGCCAAAATAAAGGTCGTTTTCGGCGTAGTACATCAGGACCGGGACACGGACCGAGCTGCCGAGGTCCTGAAAAAGCGCCGCCAGGGCCTCGGCGGCGCAGGGTATGCCGGGATGGACCGCGGGATTCCCGCCGCGCCCCGCCGCGAAGGCGAGCACCGCGACGAGGCCCGCGGGCTGCTGCGCGGCGGCGTAGAGCGAGGCCACCCCGCCCGCGGATTGCCCGGCGAGGATCATTCTCTCGGGGTCCACGTAGCGCAGCTTGCGGGCGAACTCGTAGGCCGCCAGCACGTCCCTCGCGGCGGCGCGCTCGCCGCGCCCGTAGTGGGGACTGCCGCATTCGCCCGCGTCCTCTGCAAATGCGCCCCCCGTTTCGCCGAACCCGCGGCGCAACGGCATGACCACGGCATAGCCGCGCGACACGAAGGCGCTCGCCGCCTGGATGAAGAGCGTCGGCGATTCCAGGAAGCGATCGCGCGCGTCTTCGCCGACGCCGTGGTTGAGAATGATCGCGCCGAACGGTCCGGCGCCTCGCGGCCGAAGGATGGTGAGCGCAAGCGAGTAATGCCCCTCGGCCACCGGAATCCGGATGTCGTCGCGGACGTAGGGCGAGTCGTTACGCGCCGGCGCGAGTACAAGTGCGCCGGGCGCCGCGCAGAGCAGCGCCAGAAACAACCAACGCACGAGCCGCCGCTTCGGCTTACTTGCGTACACGACTATGCGCGCTTTGTGTAGGAGTCCATCCGGCCCGTCGAACGCCGGGGCAGTTTGCGCCGAGCGGCTCATGGCGAGACGTACGGATCATTCTGCGACGCGCCAAGGCGACACGTTCGTGTCCCACAGTATCCCCAGCTATGAGCGGGGAACGATTATCCATGAAGCGCTATACGGCGTGGGTCGGTATTTTTGTGCTCGCGGGCACGTTGGTTTCCTGCGGCGGCGGCGGCGACAGTTCCGGTGGCGGCGGCGCCGGAAACAGCGGCGGCGGTAGCGTTGCCACGCCGGGGCGCTTCGAGGAATCCGACGCGGCGGTCAGCTTGAGCGGCGCATGGACGCCGACCGACGAGCGCTTCGCATGGAGCGGCGGCACCGCCATGCAATCCACGGCGGTCGGAGCCACGGCTACATTCACCTTCACCGGGACCTCCGTCAGGTGGATCGGCGCCCGCAACGAAAACGGTGGAATCGCTCTGGTCAGCGTGGACGGGGGTCCGGGCAAGCGAGTGGACACCTTTGCCCGGCCGAATGAAATCCACACGCCGATCGTTACGCTCGACGGCCTGACCTCCGGCAGGCATACGCTGACGATCCGGGTGACCGGGGAGAGGAACTCGCAAGCCCATTCGACCAACACTGCGGTCGTGGTGGTGGATGCTTTCGACGTCGATGCGCCCATCGTGTCGCATATGCAGGAAATGGATCCCGACGTTTCCTACACCGGCAGCTGGACTCAGGATCCCTCTTCCGCCTGGAGCGGCGGCGGTGTCGCGTCCGTGCCCGACCCGCCACATGGAGGCATGAGGTTCACCGAAACCGCGGGCGCGAAGATCACGTTCAAGTTCCGCGGAACGTCGATCACGTGGCAGAGCGGTCGCGGCCCGGATTACGGCATCGCCAGCGTCCAGGTGGACGGGGGCGCGCCCACCGACGTCGACACGTATTCTCCGACACAGAAGTATCAGGATGTGGTGTTCAGGGCAGCGGGACTCGCCGATGCGCCCCACACCCTGACGGTCCAGGCGACGGGCCGGAAAAACGACGCGTCCCACGGCATCAAGATCGTGGTGGACGCGTTCGACGTCACCACACCCGGAAGACGGCACCAGGAAGAGGACTCGCAGATTACGTATACCGGCAAATGGACTCACGACAACGTCAACCGGGTCTGGAACGAAGGCGCGTGCAACACGAGCAACGTCGCGGGCTCGAGGGCCATCTTCACCTTCACCGGCACCGGTGTGAGCTGGATCGGTTGCCAGAAGGAGAGCTGCAGCGGGGTGGCCAAGGTCTTCGTCGACGGCGCGTTCGTGAAGGAAATCAACAACTGGAGACCCGTTCCGATCGAGGCCTTCCAGCACGACATCTTCAGGGTGGACGGGTTGACCCCCGGAACGCACACGCTGATGATCGAGCAGCAGATCAATGGCGGCTACATCGTGGTGGACGCTTTCGACGTCCGCCCGTGAAACACGAGCGCGGCGTCACTCTGCCTTGATGCCGCGCTCCTTGATGACGCGCTGCCATTTCTTCTGCTCGCTTGCGAGGTGCGCCGCGGCCTCCTCCGGCGAGCTCGCGATCACCGTCAGGCCGCGCTCCTCGTAGAACTTCACCTGGTCGGGGGCGGCGAGCGCCTTGCGGATGTGCGAATTCAGCGTGTCGACGACCGCGCGCGGCGTGCCCTTGGGCGCCGCGACGACGAACCAGGTATCGAACTCGTAGCCTGGCACGCCCGACTCGGCGACGGTCGGCAGCTCCGGCATGGCGGGATTGCGCTTCGCGCTCGTCACGGCGAGGGCGCGCATCCGGCCGGCCTTCACGTAGCCGATCTCCTGCGAGATGTTGCCGAACGTGACCGCCACCTCGCCGGCGATGAGCGCCGTGTCCGCCGGGCCGCCGCCCTTGAACTGCACCGCCACGATGTTGACGTCCGCGAGCAGGTTGAAGAGCTCGCCCGCGATGTGCGGGTTGGTGCCGACGCCCGCGGCGGAATAGAAGAGCTGGCCGGGCTTCGCCTTCGCGAGGGCGATCAGCTCCTGGATCGAGCGCACCGGCAGGGACGGATTCACCGTAACGAACGACGGCGACGACGCGACGAGCGAGATCGAAACGAAGTCGCGCAGCGGGTCGTACGGCGCGCGCGGCATCAGGAACTGGTTGCTGACGAAGGGGATGGTGTTGATGAGGAGCGTGTAGCCGTCCGGGGGCGAGTTCATCACGATCTCGGTGCCGATCACTCCGGACGCCCCTGAGCGGTTGTCCACGACCATCTGCTGGCCGATGCCTTCCGAGACCTTCGCCGCCAGCAGCCGGCCGACCACGTCCACGCTGCCGCCGGGCGGAAACGGCGAGACCAGGCGGATCGCCTTCGACGGATAGCTTTGCGCCGCTGCAGGCAAGGCGAGCGCCGCCGCGGCGAGCGCGAGCCCGGCGACCATGAGGCCTCTTAAGTTGCTCATCACACCCCCTCGGCTTTCCATGGTAAACCTTCCGTGAGACTCAGGAGATCGTCATGTGCGCTCGACTGCTCAAATGCTCGTTCACCCTGTTCGTCCTGCTTGCGCTCACCCCGGCTTTCGCCGATGAGTTCGCCGATGCCATCAAGGTCTTTCGCAATGCGGGCGAAAGCGCGAAGTTCTTCAAGAAAAGCTACGGCTACGCCGTGTTTCCGACCATTGGAAAGGGCGCCTTCGTCATCGGCGCCGCGCACGGCTCGGGCCGGGTCTACGTCGGCGGCAAGTATGTCGGCGACACTTCGATGACGCAGGTTACCGTAGGCGCGCAGGTGGGCGGGCAGGCGTACAGAGAGATCATCTTTTTCCAGAACCAGGCCGCCTTCAGCGCATTCAAAAGCGGCAACTTCGAGTTCGGCGCTCAGGCAAGCGCCGTGGCCATCACGGCGGGTGCCTCGGCTCAGGCCGGCACGAGCGGGACGGCGGCGGGTGCCAGCGCCACCGAGAACAGGGCCGCGACGGGAAAGGGCGGATACCAGAAAGGGGTCGCGGTGTTCACCGTCACCGAGGGCGGGCTGATGTATGAAGCGAGCATCGGCGGCCAGAAATTCAGCTACGAGCCGAGAAAGAAGTAAGGGCTCCTGAAGATGGAAAGAAACCGTGTAGCGGTTCGGCTACGCTGCCGCGGGGAACGCGCCTTCAAACCCGAGGTCTACATTGGCCATGAACCTACACATTCAAAAGCCGCTCGAGCTGGGGTCGCCGGCGGGCGGAGAAACGGGTTTCGTCCTGGTGCAGGCCAAGGAAGGGCCGCACCGGCTCATTTTCAGCCTGGACAGCGCCAACGATCTGATCCTGGCCCTCCAAATGGCAAAGAAGGCGATTCGCGACGAGCGCCGCAAGGCCGGCAAGCCGCCCATCCGGTCTGCGGTCGTAAAACTGGTCGAGCAAATCGAGTATGGCGTGGACCCGCTCAACCAGGTGGCTCTGTTGCGCACCGGGTTTGAGGACGGCAGCACTCAAGACCTGCCGATCAGCAGGACCCAGATCCCGGAGCTCATGAACTTTCTGAAGCAGGCCCAGGAGAATTTCCAGGCCCAGGACAGGGCCAGCAAGCAGTAGCTGTTTCTGCCCGGTTATTCTGCGTAGCCGGGCATCTCTCGGTCGAGGATGCGCATCATCGCCTCGAAGAAGAGGCGATCGCGCTCGGCGCTCGAATGGCGGTCGTTGGCGGCCGGCGCCTGCACCTGCGCCACGATGTCCTCGGAGAGCACTTCGAGCGGCTTGCCGGTCGACATCGCCAGCACCTGCGCGCGGCACACGCGCTCCAGCTTGTAGAGCCGGCGGTACGCCTGCGCGACGCTGTCGCCGGTGACCAGCACGCCGTGGTTCTTCATGAAGAGCACGTGCTTGTCGCCGACCACGCTTGCGAGGCGCTCGCCCTCCTCGACATGGTCCGCGGTCCCCATGTAGGTGTCGTCGTAGGCGACGTGGCCGTGGAAAAACGCCGCAGTCTGGCTCGCGGGCAGGAGCCGGTTGTCCTTCAGCATGTTGAGCGCGACCGCCCAGGTCTGATGCGTGTGCATCACCACGCGCGAGCCGCAGATGCGATGGATCGGCGCGTGAATGCATTGCGCCGAGAGCTCCACCACGCCGTCGCCTTCGAGCGTGCTTCCCGATTCGTCGAAGACGATCATGTCGCTCGCGCGCGCCTCCGACCAGTGCAGGCCGAACGGCAGGATGAGGTAGCGGTCCCGATAGCCAGGGACCGTCACGGTGAAATGGTTGTCGATACCTTCTTCCAGCTCGTGCAGGACCGCAAGCCGGAGCGCGGCGGCGAGGTGCACCTTTGCCTGGCGCACCGGGTCGGCGGCGGACGAAATCAGGGGATGGACGGACATGGCTCGCGCATCATAAACGAAGTCGGAATGTCGCCCAACGAGGTGGGAAATCCACCCAAATGCAGCAGGGGCATTACAGGTGTTATTTGGGCTGCGGCCGGGTGAAACCGGCCTGCCACCGAGGGTCGAGATGATGCACCGTCATGAAACGGGTATCGACGTTTCTTGTGACTCTCGCCTTTCTGGTCTTCGCGGGAACCGCTACGGCTCAGGCGCAATCCGAGGTCATGGCCTCGGTCGGCCGGGGCGTCGAGGACGCGGACATCGACGTGGTGCGGCTGGCGTACAGGCGCATGCTGCCAACCGATGAGCGCTGGTGGGTGCCGACGCTGGTCGAGTTCGGTGGCGGGATCTGGCGTGTGCCTGACCTCGCCGGCACGACGCAGCGCTTCGATCTCCACGCGACCCCGATCTGGCGCGCCGACTTCGCGCGCACCTACGTCGAGGGGGGCATCGGACTCTACCTGCTCTCGCACACCATCAACAACGACGTGACGCATATGTCGACGTCGTTCGAGTTCGGCTCGCACATCGGTGCCGGGCTGCGCATCGGCGAGCGGCGGGAGACCAGGATCGGCATCGCGCTCCAGCATCTCTCCAACGCCGGCATCAAGGAACCCAACAGCGGGGTCAACTTCATCCTGCTGAGCGCGAGCTTCCCGCTCTAGCATCGAGACGCCCGGCTTCGGACCCCTCAAGGCGTTGCGACCAGCGTCACCGCCGAGACCACGGCGAGGAGGATGTCCGCCCCGACGTCAGCCGTGTACAGCACGGCGAGCGTTCCCACCGTCATGACGGCTACCACCAGGCCGAAAAGCCATGCTGCGAGGTAGCTGCGTGTCATGCAGCGGATGCTGCACCGCGCGGTTCGCCGGATCGTTGCGGCCCGCGGGGCGCAAGTTACCGTTGAAACAAGCCGGGCGAGTCACGCGGACTCCACCAGCCTCCTTGCGCGCCGGAAGGCGTCGGGCAGGGTGTCGACCACATTGTCCGACCCGAGGTCCGTGGCGAGGCCCGACTGCCGCAGCAGCCATTTCGGCTGCGCCTGCAGCCCGCAGAGCATCAGCGTGCCGCCGCGCTTGTAAAGCATGCCGTGCAGCGTCTCGAAGGTCTCGAGGCCCGTATTGTCCATGTTCAGGAGCTGGGACAGGTCGAGGATCATGACCTTCGGCAGTCGGCGCTTCGGATCGAGGAGGCCGTCCATCTTGCTCACAGCGCCGAAGAACAGCGACCCCGAAACGCGGAAAGCCTCGACGCTGCGCGGATCGACGCCGGCCATGCGCTCCTCGAGCTCCGCGATCGGCTCGACGCGCGTGAGCTGCGAGATGCGCGCAATGAAGAAGAGGCAGGCCAGCACCAGCCCGACCTGCACCGCCACGGTGAGGTCGACCACGACCGTCAGGAAGAACGTGGCGAGCAGCACGGTCCTGTAGTAGTTGGAGAACTGCCGCAGCCGCGCGAACTCGTGCCATTCGCCCATGTGGTAGGCGACGTACAGCAGCACCGCCGCGAGCGTCGCGAGCGGGATGTGCCTCGCGAGCGGGGCCGCCATCAGGACCATGGCGAGCAGCGCCGCGGCGTGCACCATGCCGGCCACCGGCGTGCGGGCGCCCGAGCGCACGTTGGTCATGGTGCGCGCGATCGTGCCCGTGGCGCAAAACCCGCCGAAGAGCGGCGAGGCGATGTTCGCGATGCCCTGCGCCATCAGCTCCTGGTTGGGATCGTGGCGGTCCTCGATCACCGAGTCCGCGACACGCGCGCAGAGCAGCGACTCGATCGAGCCGAGCACCGCGATGGTGAAGGCCGGGCCGACGAGGAGCGAGATCTCGGGCAAGCCGATCTGCGGCCATGTGAGATGCGGCAGCGCCTGCGGGATGCTTCCGAAGCGCGTGCCGATGGTCGCGACCCGGAGTTGGAGCAGTGCCACCGCCGCGGTGCCGAGCGCCAGGCCCACGACCGTGCCCGGGATGTGCTGCATGGTGCGTGCGAAGGCGCCGGTGCGGGAGCGCCACAGGCGCGGCCACGCCCAGATCACCGCGAGCGACGCCACGCCGAGCGCGACGGTCACGGCATCGGCCGTGGGCGCCGCTCCTGCCAGCACGCGCAGCTTGAGGACGAAATCGGCCGGGAGCTGATCGACCTTGAGCCCAAGGAATTCCGGCAATTGCGACAGGATGATGATCACGGCGATGCCGTTGGTGAAGCCGATGACGATCGTGACCGGCACGAAGCGCACGAAGTTGCCGAGGCGGAACAGGCCCATGGCGAGGAGCAGGGCGCCGGCCATCATGGTGGCGAGGAGCAGGTTCGCCACGCCGTAGCGCTCGACGATCGCGTACACCACGACGACGAAGGCGCCGGCCGGTCCGCCGATCTGCACTCGCGAGCCGCCGAGGGCGGAGATCAGGAAGCCCGCGACGATCGCCGTGAAGAGTCCCGCCTCGGGCTTCAGCCCCGAGGCGATGGCGAAGGCCATCGCCAGCGGCAGCGCGACCGCGGCCACGGTCAGCCCCGCCGACAGGTCGCTCAGGAACTTCGCGCCGTCGTAGCTGCGCAGCTCCTCAAGGAGGCGTGGATGGAAGCGTGACATCGCCAGCATTCTTCGAATTCTTCGGCAGGTGGCGAATACTACCGGACGCCCTCAATCTGAGGTTAAGACGCCCTGACGTACAACTTGATCTGGCCGTAATGCCCCCAATGTAGGAACATTCTCCGAGGAAACGACCATGACCCAGCCCGACAAGGATGCTTCCGTACTCGCGCACATCGAGCGCCTGGTGAGCGAAGAGCACCGCCTCTTCGAGCGCGGCGAGCTCAATCCGGAAGAGAGCAGCCGCCTCTCTGCGGTGCGAACCGAGCTCGACCAGTGCTGGGACCTGCTGCGCCAGCGACGGGCGCTGCGCGAGTTCGGCGGCGACCCATCGCAGGCGCATGCCCGCGACGCCGACGTGGTGAAGAAGTACGTGGGATGAGCTGCAACCACACTAGCGCGGTGAAGACCCGCCGGCCGCATACCGACGGTTGCGAGGAATGCCTGAAGATGGGCGACGGCTGGGTCCACCTCCGCCTGTGCCGCACCTGCGGCCACGTCGGCTGCTGCGACGACTCGAAGAACAAGCACGCCACGAAGCACTATCACGCGACCAAGCACCCGATCATCACCTCGCTCGAACCCGGGGAAACCTGGAGCTGGTGCTTCGTCGACGAGGAGGCGCTCGAGATCCCATGAGCCGGGTCGTCTCGCCAGGCGCTCACCGGGCGCGGCTTCACTCAGGCGCAGAAGTTCGGCGCCCGCATGCTGATCCCGATGGAGACGCGGCGCCTCGACTGCGCGCCCGCCAAGCGCGGCGAGCCCATGGAGCTGCATTTTGGCGACGGGCAGGTCGCGCGGGCGCGCACCCTGGTCATCGCCACCGGCGCCCGCTATCGCCGCCCTGCCGAATGCAGCAACCTGATGGCGCTGGAAGGCCGCGGCGTCTGGTATTGGGCCTCGCCGATCGAGGCGAAGATGTGCGCCGGCCAGGAAGTCGTGCTCGTCGGCGGCGGCAACTCCGCCGGACAGGCAGCGGTGTACCTGTCCGGGCACGCTTCGAAAGTGTGGATGCTGGTGCGCGGGCCGGGCCTCGCCGCGAGCATGTCGAAGTACCTGATCGACCGCATCGCCGGGACGCCAAACCTCGAGCTGCTGACACGCACGGAGATCACCGGCCTCAGCGGCTCGCGCCAGTCCGGCGTCGAAACGGTGACCTGGACGAATCGCAACTCGGGAGAGCGCCAGAGCCGCCCGATCCGCGCCCGGCGTCTTTGCGATCGGCGACGTGCGCGCCGGATCGGTCAAGCGCGTGGGCGGCGCCATCGGCGAGGGCGCGGCGGTGGTCTCGCAGATCCACACCTTCCTCGGCGCCAGGTGAGCGCCCGCGAAACCCTCGTTCCTCTATTCAGATTCGGCGCGCGAGCGCGCCCTTCGGGTCTTCCGGCGCACTTCCGCTAGGCGTTTGGCGAGTTCGCGCCGGGCTTTCCAGGGATCGGGGGAGATAGCCAGCAGCACCAGCGAGAACAGGATCCAGAACAAGACGGCCGACATCACGCACCTCCCGGATATGCGATTGCTCGGTTAAGAACACCGCGCTCAGATTAGGTGAGCATTGCCTGGACCGCTTAGCCGGTTGCGCCAATGGGTAATCCGTATGCGCCAACCGCGTTATCTCTTGGCGTAGTGGGACAGGCGGCTGGCGCGCTGGGGGAAGTGGTCTCTCTGGCAATCCGGGATATTGCGCGTATCACCAAACAGGAGGCAGATGATGAAACGCGCGGCCGAAGAATCCTCCGGGGACCCGCAGATGGCCGCGACGATTCTGGTGATGGACGACGACCAGTGCATGAGGGAGCTGCTTCGCCTGCACCTGTCCAACGCGGGGTACAAGGTGCTCGTTGCCGAGGACGCCATCGATGCCGGCCATCTGCTCCTTCGACGGCGCCCAGACCTGATCCTTGCGGACATCGAAATGCCGTTCATGGACGGTCTTGAGTTCTTGCGGGCAGTGAAGGCCGACCACACGACGCGTTCGGTCCCCGTGATCTTCGTCACCGTCAGAACCGAGGCAGAGGCGCAAGCGAAAAAGCTTGGCGCTGCGGCATTCCTCACCAAGCCGCTGCTCCTCCCTGAGCTGCTATCAACCGTGGCTCGGCATATCGAGGGATGCGTAGCGGTCTAGTTGTCCCTCCGAGCAGCTCGCGGCACCGATAAGGGTTCCTTAAGCCTGCCCGACGGATCATCCCACCGGGCCTCGCCGGAAGGTTGCCCGCGGGGGCGGTTCCTCCCTTTTCTCGCCGCCCTTGAAGGCAATCATCCTGCGAGGGCCCTCCAGGAAAGTAGACCGCCGAATGATCGCAACAGCCCCGGTCGACGTTTATCGCCGTGCAATCGAGCGCGTCGTTCAACTGCTCGGGGATGAAGGCCGTCTCGCGCGCTACCTGCGGGTGCCTGCGAACAGGCTGCACGCCTGGCGCACCGGCGCCGAGATCCCGCCGCTCGCCATCTTCCTCAATTGCGTTGACCTGATTCTCGACGACGAGCGCGCCAGCACCACGCAGCTCTTTCTTCGTCATGGTAGCGGCCCTGGCGGCGTACGCCGCTAAGGCGGAGCGCCGGATCCCATTCGCGATTCGACTCGGCCTTGGTTTGCTGCTGGTTGGCGCAAGTGGTGCACTATGGGCCGAGGCGCCGGCGTCGGCTTTCGCCGCGGCGCAGTTGGAGTTCGCCCAATCGGAGCTCGATCGCGCAAAGGCGGCGCTCCAGACCCGCGACTACTCGCTCGCCAGGCAGCTTGCCGGACAGGCGCTTCTCGATGCACGCCTCGCGTGGGGCATGACGGAGTCGACGTTCGTCCGCACGGGAGCGGCTGAGGTCGCGCGCCGCGCGGAACGGTTGAGCGCGCAGGGCCTCCTTTCAGCCGGCATTGGCGCTGCGCGCTAAGTTTTCTTCTAGGGCTTTACCACCGCGATCACCTCGATCTCGACGAGCAGACCGTCAATCGCGAGACCCTGCACGCCCACGGTCGTGCTTGCCGGAGGATTCGGGCCGGTGAAGAAGCGCGCGCGCTCCTCGCGGTTCACGGCGCGGTGCGTCGCCGGGTCCCAGTTCACCACGTAGGTCGTCACCTTCACTACGTCGTCCGGCGTCGCACCGGCGGCGGCAAGCGCGGCGCGCACGTTCTCGTAGGTCTGGCGGAACTGCGCGCGCAGGTCGCCTCGTCCGACGATGTTGCCCTTGGCATCGAAGGCGACCTGGCCGGCGACGAAGACCATCTTGCCGCCGGTCACCGTCACGGCGTTGCTGTAGCCGCCGGCGGCGAACATCGTAGGCGGGTTGAGGAACTCCTTGGTCGGGGCGCATCCCGCGAGCAGGCAGGCAAACAACGGGATGGCGATTCTCATCGGTTCTCCCAGTATATATTTAGCAGATCGTGAATCTGATAACGTCCCGCGCGCTGGTCGACGACCTCGTCGTCGCCAACCGCATCCTGGCGGAGCTCGGTGTGCTCGACGCGTTCGGCCACGTCAGCGTGCGCAGCGACGCCGACCCGCGGCGCTACGTGCTGACGCGGCTGCTCGCGCCGGAAATGGTCACGCGCGACGACTTGATCGAGTACGACCTCGACAGCCGGCCGGTCCACGACGACGACCGCAAGCCCTGCCTGGAGCGCTTCATCCACGGCGAGATCTACAAGGCCCGGCCCGACGTGCTGGCGGTGGTCCACAGCCACGCCCCTTCGGTGATCCCGTTCGCCGCCTCCTCGGTGCGCCTGCGGCCGATCTACCACATGGGCGCGTTCCTCGGCCGCGGCGCGCCGGTGTTCGACATCCGCAAGCGATTCGGCGCGACCGACCTGCTGGTGCGCAATCCCGATCACGGACGCGACCTCGCCTCGATCCTGGGCGCTGGCGCGGTCGCGCTGATGCGCGGGCACGGCTTCGCGACCGTCGGCGAGAGCCTGCCGGTGGCCGTCTGCCGTGCAATCTATACCGAGCTCAACGCCCGGCTGCAGGCCGAGGCCATCGGCCTGGGCGGCGAGATCACGTACCTGGACGGCGAGGAATCGGAGCTCGCCGACGCGGTGATCCGCTCAGTGGTGGCCAAGCCGTGGGACCTTTGGAAAAAGCGCGCCCTCGAGCGCATGAAGAACGGAGGCAGGACATGAGCGGCGTCGTGACCTGGGCGCTGTGCCGTGCCCTTTCCCTGGTCCTGCTTGCCGGCTGCGCTCTGCCGGCTGCAGCGCAGGACGACGCCTGGCCGTCGAAGCCCGTGCGGTTCATCGTGCCGTCCTCGCCGGGCGGTGGCACCGACATCTACGCCCGCCTGCTCGCGCAGTCCCTGGGTGAAACGCTCAAGCAGCAGTTTGTCGTCGAGAACCGTCCCGGCGCGAGCGGCAACATCGGCGCGACCGCGGCGGCGAAATCGGCGCCCGATGGCTACACCTTCATGGTGACCGCCAACCCGGCGCTGACCATCAATCCGAGCCTGTACCGTGACCTGCCGTACGACGCGGAGCGCGATTTCGCGCCGATCACGCGCGGCGTCATGGCGCCGATGGTCATCGTCGCTTCGCCTAGCCTGCAAGCGAAGACGCTGGCCGAGCTGGTGGCGCTCGGCAAGAGCCAGCCCGGGAAGGTCGCCTACGCTTCCGCGGGCACCGGCACGCCCCTGTATCTCGGGGTGCGGATGCTCGAGGAGAAAACCGGCGCCCGCTACACGCACGTGCCCTACAAGGGGGCGGGCGCCGCCTACGGCGACCTGCTCGGCGGCCAGGTGCAGTTCATGTTTCCCGACGTGGCTTCGGCCATCTCGCACATCCGCTCGGGCAAGCTGCGGCCGCTCGCGGTCACCCACGCGACGCTGCTGTTGCCGGGCGTGCCGACGCTCGCGGAGGCCGGCTTTCCGCTCGAGGTGCTCACGTCGTTCAGCGTCGTGGCGCCCGCCGGCACGCCGGTTCCTGTGGTTCAGCGGATGAGCGTCGAGATCGCGCGCGCCATGCGCACGCCCGCCGTTGCCGAGAAGCTCGCGGCCCAGATGCTGCTGCCGGTGTTCGACTCGCCGGAGGAGTTCCGAGCGAGCGTCAAGTCCGAGCGCGATGGCTGGGCGGCGTTCATCCGCCGCAACAACATTCGCCCGAGCGACTAGGCGCCGGCCTGTGCTCCAATACAGGCCGCATCCCCAAGAAAGGATCCCTGCGTCATGAAAAAGACTTGCGCCTCGCTTTCGTTGTGCCTGCTCGCCGCCTGCGCTACGACGCAGGAGCCCTCGGTGCCGCCCACCGCTTTCCGGCTTATGTCGCCCGGCATCCCGGACAACTCGATGATGCAGCCGAAGAACGCCGGCAACTTCGCCAAGAACCCGAACTGCACCGGCCAGAATGTCTCGCCGCCACTCGCGTGGACCAACGTGCCGGACAAGACGCGCAGCTTCGCGATCATCTGGGACGACCAGGCCGGCCGCGCCGGCCTCGGGGTCTCGCACGCGGTGATCTACGGCATCCCGGCGAACGTCACGTCCTTCGCCGAGGGCGAGCTGGGCGGCGCGCCGGCCGCCGGCCGCTTCGTTCCCGGCAAGAACACGCTCGGCATGCACTGGCTCGGGCCCTGCTCGCCGAAAGGCAACGCACCCCAGCACTACGTCATGACGCTCATCGCTACCACGGTCGAGCCCGGCGAGCTGCCCGCGGGCCTCACCAAGCCCGAGCTGCTGAAGGCGCTCGAGAGCGGCAAGGCGCTGCGCGCCGCGAGCCTGGTGCTCCGCTTCGCGCAATAGCGCGGGCGAAGTAAGCTAGGAGATCTTGGAGCGACTGGCCTGACCAGCGAATGCCGCATCGGCAGCGCGGTGGACGTGCCGTGTCGCGAGCATGGCGGCGAGATCCTCGTCGCCATCGATGACGGCCTCGAGGATCTTGGAGTGCTCGTCCCAGTCTTGCCGCGCGCGCCGCGCGGTATTCGCGGCGAAGACGAGGCTGGTGCGCTCGCGGAGTACGCGCATGATGTCCCAGAGGATCGTATTGCGCCCGGCCTCGGCCAGTCCGTCGTGGAACTCGCCGTTGAGGCGCACGAGATCATCCACGTTCTTCGATTTAGCCGCCCGGTTCCCGGCCTCGAGCACGCGCTGGAGCGACACAACGATGGCTCCATCGTGGTGCCGAGCGGCGAGGCGGGCGTTCAGGCCTTCCAGCGTGGCGCGCACTTCCACGAGGTCGCGCGCCACTTCAGGCGACACGTCGGCGACCGAAGCGCCGCGCCGCGGCTGCATGTCGACCAGCCCCTCGCCGGCGAGCATGCGGAGCGCCTCGCGGATCGGAACGCGCGATACGCCGAGCTCCTCGGAGAGACGGTCCTCAACGAGGCGCTCGCCCGGACGGCGCCGGTTGGTGAGGATCGAGCGGCGCAGCTCTTCCGCGACCCGCTGGCTTAGCGAGGGATGATCCTTCAGCGTCATTCCATCATGATACCGGCGCGCTTGATGACCTGCGCCCAGCGGTCCCGGTTGTCCTTCAGCCACGCCGCCGACTGGCTCGGGTCGAGGCCCGTGGCGACGTAGTCGAACGTGCGGTTCTTCTCCTGCACGTCAGGCTGCGCAAGAGCGCGCAGCATCTCGCGGTTGAGCGTCTTCACCACGTCGACGGAGGCGCCGGCCGGCGCCATGAAGGCGTACGCGAACGCCGCCTCGAATCCTGGATAGGACTCGGCGATGGTCGGGACCTCGGGGGCAAGGGCCGAGCGCTTGGCGCTGGAAATGCCGAGGGCGCGCAGCTTGCCGGACTTGACGTGCGGCAGCACGCCGGTTGTCACGGCGAAGATCGAGTCGACCTGGCCGGCAACGACGTCGATCACCGATTGCCCGGTGCCCTTGTAGGGAACATGCGTCATGTCGATGCCCGCGGTGGCAAGGAAGTACGCGCCCGACAGGTGGCTGGGTGTGCCGTTGCCTCCGGAGGCATAGGTAAGTTTCTTCTGCTTGGAGAGCGCTACCAGCTCGGCGACCGAGTTCGCCGGGACCGAGGAATGCACGGCGAGCAGTTGGCCGTAGGTCACCGGAACCGAGATCACCGCGAAATCCTTCGCCGGATCGAAGGGTAGCGTCTTGTAAATCGAGGGATTGACCGTAAAGGTCGTGTCGATGGCGAAGAGCAGCGTGTAGCCGTCCGGCGCTGACTTGGCCACCATGTCGGCGGCGATGTTGCCACCTGCTCCCGGCTTGTTTTCGACCACGAAGGGTTGCTTGAGCGCCGCCGACATCTTGTCGAGCACCATGCGCGCGAAAGTATCGAGCGGCCCGGGAACGGTGCTTACGACGACGCGTACCGGCTTCTCCGGGTACTGCGCGTGCGCGGTTAAGGCGGCACAGGCCGCCAGCATGGCAGCGATGCATCGTGTCATGTCGTCTCCTCCTGGAATTGAAAACCGAAGCCCTCCGCGTACACGTAGGCCGTGTCCGCGCCTTTCCTCCTGACTGCGCTACGCGCCGCGGCGGTCATGGCCGGCGAGCCGCAGAGATAGATCGCATGCTGCGAGAGGTCGTCGAAATCCGCGCAGATGGCGTCCTGGACATACCTCTTCGCGCCGGCGCGCGATAGCACCGGGACATACTCAAATCCCGCCAAGCGCTCGCGCCAGCCCTCGAGTTCTTGCTGCAGGTACAAGTCTGCTTGCGTGCGCCCGCCGCGATAGAGCCGGATCGGGGGACAGTCTGGATCGTCAAGCAGCGACTCGAGCATTGCGCGCACCGGCGCCAGGCCCGTGCCCGTCACGGCCATAATGACCGGCCGGTAGTCCTGGCGACGGAAGATGAACGCCCCGTGCGGCAGTTCGAGGTCGACCGCGTCCCCCGGGCACATTTTGCCAAGCGCGGTATCCGTGAAGCGGCCCCCGGGAATGCGCCGTACGTGAAACTCGATCGCAGTGCCGTCCGGTCGCGACGCCATCGAGAAATTGCGCGTGGTGCCGTCCGGGAGATGCAGTTTCATGTGCTGGCCCGGCGCGTAGTCCACAGGCTGCTCGAGCTCCAGGCGCAGATGGACCACGTCCGGCGTGAACCGCTCCAGAGAAACGATGGTCGCGCAGCGCCTCTCGGTCGACGGCAGGGCCAGGCTTTCGACCCGGACCAACAGGTCCGACATCGCCCGCGCCTGGCAGGCGAACGCGAAGCCCTCGGCCTCATCCTCGGGCGTGAGAGCCATCGGCGGCGCCTCGTACGAGACGCGGCCTTGGAGGACGCGGATCCGGCAGGTGCCGCAAGCGCCCTGGCGGCAATCGCTCGGCAGCATGACACCGGCGTTCAGCGCCGCGCTGAGGAGCGATTCGTTCCCGGAGGAGAACGCTTCACCGCTTTCCAGTGCGACCCGATGACTCATTTCTTGATGTCGGGCTCGACCAGCACGCTGTGCTTGGAGCCAACCAGATCCTTCAGAGCCTGCAGGGCAGCGAGCGCGCATTTCGTGTCCTGCTCGCCGTTACCACCCGAAAGCCCGACGCCGCCAATCACCTCGCCGTCGACGACGACCGGGAAACCGCCAACGAAAGCGGCGAAGCGCCCTTCGAAGCTAAGTTGGATGCCGAAGGCCTCGTTGCCGGGCAGGGCGGGGCCGTTCGGCGGCGTGGTGAAGAGATGCGTCGAGCGCTTGTGGCCGGCCGCAGTGAACGCCTTGTTCCAGGCGATCTGCGGTCCGGTAATGCGCGCGCCGTCCATGCGTTGTAGCGCGATCGGGTAGCCGCCGTCGTCGACGACGCAAACGGTCTGGCGCACGCCGATCTCCTCGGCCTTGCGCACGGCTGCCTGCGCCATGGCGAGCGCCTCTTTGAGCTCGAGCTTGAGCGTCGTTTTCATAGCCCCTGGTAGACGGTCTTGATCTGCGTGTAGAACTCGAGCCCCGTACGGCCCGACTCGCGGAAGGTCGACGTGCTCGAGCGCTTGAGCCCGCCGAAAGGCGCGTTCACCAGGTTGCCGGTGGTGGTGCGGTTGATCTTCACAGTGCCTGCCTGGATGTCCTGCGCGAAGCGGTGCATGTAACGTGGGTTCTTCGTCGCGATCGCGGCCGCCAGGCCGTACTCGGTATCGTTGGCCTTGGCGATCGCATCGTCGTAGCTGGACACCTCGATGATCGCGAGCACCGGCCCGAAGATCTCCTCGCGGGCGATGCGCATGGTCTGCGCGACGTCCGTGAACACTGCAGGAGCGACGTAATACCCATGGTCAAAGGCTTCGCCCTTCAAGCGCTCGCCGCCGTGGAGGTGCTTCGCTTCGCTCTTGCCGATGTCGACGTACCGGAGCACGGTTTCCAGCTGTTTCCTGGTCGCGAGTGGCCCGATCTCGCTTTTCGGGTCCATGCCGCTGCCTACCTTGAGCTGCTTGATCTTGGAAACCAGCTTGTCGGTGAACGCCGCTTTGACGGCGGAATGCACCAGCAGCCGGCTGGTGCCCGTGCACGCCTGGCCAGTGAGCGAGAGCCCGCCCTTGATGGCGAGGTCCACCGCCCTGTCGAGGTCGGCGTCCTCCATGACGATGAGCGGGTTCTTGCCGCCGAGCTCCATCTGCGTGCGGGTGGTGAGCGGCGCGGCGCGGTGGATCTGCTCGCCGGCGGCGGTAGAGCCGGTGAACGAAATGGCACGCACGGCGGGCGATTCGGTGATGACCGGACCGACTTCGCCGGCTGCGCCTGTGACGAAGTTGAGCGCGCCCTTGGGAAGCCCCGCCTGCATTAGCGCCTCGGCAAGCCGATAGCCGATCAGCGGCGCGTCGGAGGAGGGCTTGAACACCACCGCGTTGCCGGTGACGAGGGCAGGCGCGATCTTGCGCGCCGGAATCGAGATCGGGAAATTCCATGGCGTGATGACGCTCACGACTCCAAGCGGCTCGCGCGCGCTGTAGACGAGCATTTCGGGGTCGTCGTTCGGGTACGTTTCGCCGGAGAACGACTGGCCCTCGATCGCGTAGAAGCGCAGCGTCTGCGCGGAGCGCAGAACCTCGTCCTTGGCCAGGGCGACGGACTTGCCTTCCTCGCGGGTGAGCTCCTCCGCGAAAGGCGCAGCGTGCGCCTCGAGGTAGTCCGCCGCCGAGAGGAGCACCTTCGCGCGTTTCGTGATCGGCGTCCGCCGCCAGCCGTCGAAGGCCGCCGCCGCTGCTGCGACCGCGGCGCGCGCGTCATCGGCGGAAGAGGCCTGGAACCGGCCGACGACGTCGCGCGTGTCGGCCGGGTTGACGTCGTCGAACGTCCTGCCCGTGCGGCTTTTGATCCACTCGCCGCCGATGCAGTTGGCGAACTCCGCCGCTTGAAGCGGCGCGTTCATGCCTGCAGCAGCGCGCGTTCGCCGGCGGGGACTTGCTTCTCGGCCATGTCGAGCTCGGCGAGCGAAACGTCGTTCGCCACGTAGTCGTAGTAGAGCGCCGTGGTGTAGGAGAGGCGCATCTGCGCCCCGACCTCGCAGATCTTGAGGCAGCGCCGCTGCAGCTCGGGCGTGGTGGCGTGCTCGAGCACGATCTGGTAGCCGCGCTCGCCGTGGATCTCGTCGGACACGATGTGCAGGTCGAAGAACTCGACCTCCTGGTCGGTGAACTTGTACTTCTCGCGCAGTGTCGGCGTCTGCTTGCGGTAGATCGACGGCACCTGGGATTCGAGCCCGACCACCAGCCCCGCGACCGCGACGATCGGGTCCTCGCGCATCGCCGTGGCGTAGCACCAGCCTTGCAGCCCGCGCGTGGTGGCCGACATGTTGTCGGGGTTGGTGACCCGGGCGCGCGTCGTGCCGCAGGCCTCGGCGAAGCGGATCAGAAGGTCGGTATGGCGGTCGCCGCCGATCTCCTCCTCGTACATGTTGTGCAGCAGGAAGTCCTTCGCGTCCTGGTACTCATCGGGCATGCGCGCGTAGATATAGCCGAGGTAGTCGGCGAACGGGCCCACGTAGTGGTAGTGGTTCTCGGCCCAGCGTGCGAGATGCTCGCGCGAGAGCTTGCCGCTCGCCCAGGCGACGCTGAAGGGCGCCTTGGTGGCGGCCCTGCCCTTGATGGCGTTTTCGAGGGCGGTGCGGAACTGGTCCTGGTTCATGAGCTCGGCCATTGCGGGGTCTCCTCGGGACGGATGGCGGATGCGGGCATTCGGGGTTGCCATGTTGTATACAATATACTACAATTTTGACCCAGGTCAAGCTGCCTCTCTCAGGAAGGAGTAACGCGCGGCCCCCGTTCCGCCGGGTCAGTCGTATACAACGATGCCGAAAATCGCCATCCACAAGGAAGGTCAGGTGCACGTCGGGGAGGTGAAGGAGAACACCAACCTGGTGGTGCGCGCCGGCATCAAGCAGTTCCCCTGGCCGCACCTCAAGTACCGCTGCGGCATGGGCCAGTGCGGTACCTGCACGAGCCACATCCTGCGCGGCGCTGAGCACCTTCCCGAGCCGAACTGGAAGGAGCAGAAGATCCTCGGCGAGCGCCTGAAGCTCGGCTATCGCCTGTGCTGCCAGCTCTGGATCAAGCACGACCTCGAGCTGACGCAAGAAAACCTGGTGCCGCCATCGCCACCTACGTCATCTTGACCTCGAAGCCCGGCCAGTTCAGGACCGAGCTCGTTGACGGCGTGAAGCCGGTCGAGACATACGACTATCTCTTCTGCGGCCGTCGATGCGCGCATTTTGTGATCGCCGAACTCACGCGGGAAGTGAAGATCAGGATCGTCGACGAGGCGTCGTCCCCGGTGGTGAATCTGGTGCCATCCAAGTTCCTCCCGCGCTTCGCGTCACTCGAAAAGGCGCGCGCCGAGCTCGAACAGCTCGCAGGCAATGGTGCAGTCGACGCCGAGTTATTGAGGCGCTGATGCCGTTCTCCATCACTTTCATCACGAACGACAGCAAGGTCGTGACCGTCCCAGAGCAGGCGAACCTGCTGCGCACGTCGATTCGCGAGAAGGGCGGCATCCCGTTCAAGTGTGGCGCCGGTATCTGCGGCACGTGCAAATGCAGGATCGAGAAGGGTCTCGAGAATACCGACGCGATCAAGGACAAGGAGCGCAACCACCTCACCGCGGACGATTTTGCGGCGGGCCACCGCATGGCCTGCCAGACGTTCGTCCACGGGGATGTCGCTGTTTCGTGGATCCCATTGGCGCTGAGGCCGCCGGCCAAGCCGCGGGTCGCGTGATGCCAAATGCTGGCGATCATCGCTATCGCTCTCGCGCATAAGAGTATTGGTGGAGGCGGCGGGAATCGATTGCAGGACGTAACCGCACCGTACTAGACGTCTCTGGATACAGTGACTTCTTCGAATACCCCCAGCGGTACCCCAGGTCACAGGATCGATGGAATCCTCCGCCGAAAGCGGACCTTCGTCGGCGCTGTGTGGGACCCTTGACAGAGTCTCTGGCCTATAATATGATGAGCGTCATATGTGGACCACCAAGGCCGGCTCCAAGAAGGAAGAAACCCGCGAGCGGATTCTGCGAGCGGCGGCGCGCGCCATCCGCAAGCACGGCTACGAAGGTGTCGGGGTCGCCGACGTGATGAAGGAGGTCGGGCTCACGCACGGCGGGTTCTATGCGCATTTCAAGTCGCGCGACGCACTGCTGGCGGCGGCCGCCGAGCAGGAAGGTGTGGAATCGAGCGAGCACCTCAGTCGAGCGATCGCGGCGGCGAAGCCGGGCCAAGAGCTCATGGCGCTCGTCGACGCCTATCTTTCCGACGGGCACGTGGCGGCTCCGGAGCAGGGCTGCGCCATCGCTGCGGCAGGAAGCGAAGTGCCGCGCCAGCACGCGGATGTGCGCCGCGTGGCAAGCCGGCGCATCAAGGACATTATCGGCCTGATCGAGCGCCAATTCCCCGAGTGGGGCAAGCGCGCAGCTCACGACAAGGCGATGGCTATCGCTGCGACGCTGGTCGGGTCCGTAGTCCTGGCTCGCGCGGTGGACGATGCGCAGCTTTCGCGCAGCATCCGCAAGGCAGCACGCGAGCTGGTTCGCGCCGCGGCGGGCTAGTTTTTTTTGACTTTCCATATGACGCTCATCATATGCACCGCACCCGCCTCCTGCTACTGAGCGCCAGCCTCCTGGCCGGTTGCGCGGTCGGCCCGGAATACCAGTCGTCCAACGTTTCCGTGACCCCCCGTTTTCTCGGTCAGGACGGCATTGGACGCCGCGAGATTCAGAGCAAGGCGGACCTCCGCATCTGGTGGGCCGCCTTCGATGATCCAATGCTGACGCGCTTCGTCGCCCTGGCCCTCGACCAGAATCTCGACATGGCGCTGGCGGCAGCGCGTGTCGCCCAGGCGCGCGCGTCCTTGCGCCTCGCAGATGCAGCGCTGCTTCCATCAGCCAATGTGAGCGCGCAGGGTGCAAGAACCTACCAGTCGGTCGAGACTCCACTGGGGCGGGTGCTCAATTCCACGCCCGGCTTCGACCGCCATGGCAGTTACTACGAAGCCAACCTCGGTGCGAGCTGGGAAATCGACGTGTTCGGCGGCCTGCGAAGAGGGCAGGAAGCGGCGCGCGCGGAGTATCAGGCATCCGAAGCCGGCGCGGTTGCGACGCGGCTGGCCGTGGCCGCGCAAACGGCGGATGTGTACGTCACGGTCCGGGGATTGCAAGCGCGCATCGCGATCGCCCGACAACAAGCGGAGACGCGCCGTCAGCTTCTCTCGACGGTCACGCTGCAGTACGAGAAGGGGATCGCCGCCGAGCTGCAGGTGCGCCAAGCCGAGGGCTCGCTCGCTCAGGTCGAGGCGCAAATCCCCGTCCTGGAAGCCGCGCTCGACGCGGCGATGAATGCGCTCGACGTGCTTCTCGGAGTACAGCCAGGAACCTACCGCGGCGAGCTCAGCCCGGCGGCACCTGTCCCGGTTGCTCCGGATCTTGCCGAGACCGGCACCCCGGCCGAGATGATTCGACGCCGACCGGACCTCATCGTGGCCGAGCGGCGCCTGGCGGCAGCCAACGCGCGCATTGGCGTGGCGATTTCGGAGTACTACCCCAAGTTCTCGCTGGGCGCGCTGCTGGGCAGCGCCACCGCAATATCAAGCGGCAACCTCTTTACCAGCGGTGCGAACCAGGCCCAGGGCGTCCTCGGACTTCGCTGGCGTTTGTTCGACTTCGGCCGCGTCGATGCGCAGATCGCTGCTGCGCGTGGCCGGGAGGCTGAAGCACTCGCGGCATACCGGCTCGCGGTGCTGCGAGCGACCGAGGAAGTGGAGAGCGCGTTTTCCTCCCTCGTCAGACGCGAGGCCCAAGTCAACGTCCTCACGCGGGGTGAATCGTCGCTCGCACGTGCGCGCGAGAACTCGCTTGCCGCCTACAAAGGCGGTGTCGTCAGCTTGATCGAGGTGCTGAATGCCGACGGCAACCTGCTGCAAATACGCGACGAGAAGGCCCAGGCGCAAACCGAAGTTGCGCGCGCCGCCATCTTCTCCTTCCGGGCTCTGGGTGGCGGGTGGGATGCAAGCAGCAACACCTATAGCGCCCTTCAGTGATTATTTGCGGAGATTCCAATGCTTAAGCGCCATCCCGCCGTAGTTGTTGCTGTCATCGGTCTGCTGCCCCTCGTTTTGGCGGCATGCAGTGACGCCGCTTCTTCCCTAAGTGACCCGCGGACGCAGCCTCCGTTGGTGCGGGTAGAGGCTGTCGAGCGCTCGATGCAGTCGGAGCGTTCGTTCACCGGCATCGTCGCGGCCCGCGTGCAGGGCGACCTGGGGTTCCGAGTTCCCGGGAAAGTCTTGGAACGCCTGGTTAATGCCGGACAAACCGTCAAGCGCGGCCAAACGCTCATGCGGATCGATCCCACGGACCTCGCGCTCGCCGTGCGCGCGCACGACGAGTCCATTGTCGCTGCCAGGGCGCGAGCGCGCCAGACTGCGGACGACGAGTTGCGGTACCGCGACCTCGTCGCCGCGGGTGCGGTTTCGGCATCGGCCTATGACAAAGTCAAGGCTGACGCCGAGGCCGCAAGAGCGCAGCTCAATGTGGCCGAGGCCCAGGCCGGCGTTGCTCGCAATGAAACTGGTTACGCTGTTCTGCTCGCGGACGCGGACGGCGTGGTAGTCGAGACCCTGGCGGAGCCGGGGCAAGTCGTCAGTGCCGGTCAGGTCGTCGTGCGTCTGGCGCAGGCCGGGCGGCGGGAGGCGGTCATCGAGCTCCCCGAAACGTTGCGTCCGGCTATCGGATCCACCGGTCGCGCAACCTTGTACGGAAGCGGGCAGACGGGCTCCGCGAAGCTTCGCCAGTTGTCGGACGCGGCGAACCGGCAGACGCGGACCTTCGAGGCTCGCTACGTGCTGGACGGTGCTCTGGCAGACGCGCCGCTCGGCTCGACTATCTCCATCCAGATATCGAACGGCCAGTCCGCGCCGGCCCTACAAGTACCGATCGGCGCAATCTTCGATCCGGGCAAGGGTCCCGGCGTATGGCTGGTCGAAGGCGAAACGCCTCGGGTCACCTGGCGCGCCGTGCGAATCGCCGGCCTCAGCGGCGAAGCGGCTTCCGTGATCGGCAATCTCAAGGCCGGCGATCGCGTCGTGGCACTCGGTGCGCATCTGCTGCACGAAGGCGAGGATGTGCGACTGGCGCAGAGCGCGGTCATCCAAGCCGCCGGGCCGCGATGAGCCGGTTCAATCTTTCCGCCCTCGCCGTACGCGAGCGGTCCGTCACCTTGTTCCTGCTCGTTGCGATCTTTATCGCCGGCGTCGTGGCCTTTCTGACGTTGGGGCGGGCGGAAGACCCTTCCTTCACGATTAAGCAGATGACCGTCGTCACGGCCTGGCCGGGAGCGACGGCGAAGGAGATGGAAGAGCTCGTCGCCGAGAGGCTCGAGAAGCGGATGCAGGAACTGCGCTGGTATGACCGGGCCGAGACGTTTACGCGGCCAGGCCTGGCGTTCACCACGGTCTTCCTGCGCGACAGCACGCCCCCCGCCGATGTCCCTGAGCAGTTCTACCAGGCGCGAAAGAAGCTAGGCGACGAGGCGCCTCACTTGCCGCCTGGCGTCATCGGTCCGATGGTGAACGACGAATACGCCGACGTGACCTTTGCGCTGTACGCGCTGAAGGCGAAGGGGGAGCCGCATCGGCACCTCGTCCGCGAAGCCGAAGTGCTGCGCCAGCGACTGCTTCACGTGCCCGGCGTCAAGAAGGTGAACATCATCGGCGAGCAAGCGGAAAGGATTTTCGTCGGGTTCTCCTACGACCGCCTCGCGACGTTGGGCGTGTCCCCTCAGGACATCTTCGCCGCGCTCAACAGCCGTAACGTTGTGACGCCTGCTGGCTCGATCGAGGCGAAGGGCCCGCAAGTCTTCATCCGCGTCGACCGCGCCATCGACGATCTGCAGAAGATCCGCAATACGCCTGTCTCTGCGCAAGGCCGCACGCTGAAGCTCGCCGACATTGCCGAAGTCAAGCGAGGCTACGAAGACCCGGCCACCTTCCTGATCCGCAACAACGGCGAGCCCACGCTGCTGCTCGGCGTGGTCATGCGCGAGGGATGGAACGGCCTCGACCTCGGCCACGCGCTGGAAGCGGAGGCGGCGGCGATCAATGCGCAAATGCCGCTCGGCATGACCCTCTCCAAGGTCACGGACCAGTCCGACAATATTCGCACCGCCGTCGACGAGTTCATGGTCAAGTTTCTCGTTGCCCTCGGCGTGGTCATGCTGGTGAGCTTTCTCAGCATGGGATGGCGCGTCGGGATCGTGGTCGCCGCAGCGGTTCCTCTGACCCTGGCCGCGGTATTCATCGTCATGGCGGCAACCGGCAAGGACTTCGACCGCATCACGCTCGGCTCGCTGATACTGGCCCTGGGACTGCTGGTCGACGACGCGATCATCGCCATCGAGATGATGGTCGTGAAGATGGAGGAGGGTTACGACCGCATCGGCGCCGCGGCGTATGCGTGGAGTCATACCGCCGCGCCCATGCTCGCCGGGACCCTCGTGACCGCGATTGGCTTCATGCCGAACGGCTTCGCCAAATCCACCGCCGGCGAGTACACCAGCAACATGTTCTGGATCGTCGGCATCGCTCTGATCGCATCCTGGGTCGTCGCCGTAGTGTTCACGCCTTATCTCGGCGTGAAGCTGCTCCCGAATATCAAGAAGCGCGAGGGCGGCCACGAGGCGATCTACGACACGCCGCGCTACAACCGCTTTCGCCAGCTCCTTGGTGTTGTGATTCGCCGCAAATGGCTGGTTGCGGGGAGCGTGGTCGGCGCATTCTCGATCGCGGTGCTGGGCATGGGTGTAGTGAAGAAGCAGTTCTTTCCGACTTCCGATCGACCGGAAGTGCTGGTCGAAGTGCAAATGCCGTATGGCACGTCCATCGAGCAGACGAGTGCCGCCACCGCCAAGGTCGAGGCCTGGTTGGCCAAGCAACCGGAAGCCAAGATCATTACTTCGTACATAGGACAGGGGGCACCGCGCTTCTTCCTTGCTATGTCACCGGAGTTGCCGGATCCTTCGTTCGCGAAGATCGTCGTACTGACGCCGGCCGAAAAGGCGCGCGAGGCGCTCAAGTGGAGGCTACGAGAGGCGGTGGCCGACGGCCTGGCGCCGGAGGCTAGCGTGCGGGTTACGCAGATCGTGTTCGGCCCGCCCTCTCCCTTCCCGGTGGCTTTCCGCGTGATGGGGCCCGATCCCGAGAAGCTTCGCGACATCGCGACGCAGGTACGCAATGTGATGCTAGCCAGCCCCCTGATGAGAACGACCAATACCGATTGGGGTGAGCGCGTGCCCACGCTTCGTTTTGCGCTCGATCAGGACAGGCTGCAGAGCATCGGTTTGACGTCCAGCGACGCGGCGCAGCAGATGCAATTCCTCCTGAGCGGCGTCCCGATCACCGAGGTCCGCGAAGACATCCGCTCGGTGCAGGTCACGGCGCGCTCGGCCGGAAACGCCAGGCTCGATCCGGGCAGGATCGCCGACTTCACGCTAGTGGGAGCGGGCGGCCAGCGTATTCCGCTCTCGCAGATCGGAACGACGGAAATCCGCATGGAAGACCCGATCCTGCGTCGGCGCGATCGCACGCCGACGATCACCGTGCGCGGCGACATTGCCGAGGGCTTGCAGCCGCCGGATGTGTCCACTGCGGTGCTGAAGGAGCTACAGCCCATCATTGCGAAGCTGCCGGCGGGCTATCGGATCGAGGAGGGGGGTTCCATAGAGGAGTCCGGCAAGGCAAATCGCGCCCTGGCCCCGCTGTTCCCCATCATGGTCGTCCTCACGCTTATCACCATCATCCTGCAGGTGCGCTCGATTCCCGCGATGACCATGGTGTTCGCCACCGCGCCTTTGGGCCTCATCGGCGTCATTCCGACCTTGCTCCTCTTCCAGCAGCCGTTCGGCATCAACGCTCTGGTCGGGCTGGTCGCGCTTTCCGGAATCCTGATGCGCAACACGCTCATCCTGATCGGCCAGATCCGCAGCAACGAGAAGGAGGGATTGGCCCCGTTCGACGCCGTCGTCGAGGCCACCGTGCAGCGCTCCCGCCCAGTCATCCTGACGGCGCTGGCCGCGATGCTGGCATTCATTCCGCTCACGCATTCAGTTTTCTGGGGCACGCTGGCCTACACCTTGATCGGCGGAACCTTCGCCGGCACGGTTCTCACGCTCGTGTTCCTCCCCGCGCTGTATGCCATCTGGTTCAAGATCAAGCCGGTCTCGAAGGGCGAGCCCGTCGCTCCGGAGATTCGAACGGCTCCCATATCGCTGGACGATATTGCGCGCCCGGCCCAGCCCACCCCTCTCCATCCACAACACTGAGCCCATCACCATGAACGACGTCATCATCATCGGCGGCAGCTTTGCGGGTCTCGCCGGCGCACCGCAGCTTGGCCGCGCCCGCCGCAAGGTCACCGTTCTCGATACCGGCCTGCCGCGCAACCGCTTCGCCGGCCACTCGCATGGCCTGCTCGGCCACGATCACAAGCCACCGGTGGACATCCTGGCCGAGGCGCGGCGGCAGTCGTCGATGGCCGGATCATCGAGATCGCCCATCGCGGGGGCCATAACGCCACCGTCAAGCTCGATACCGGCCCCAATGTCGCGGTCGACATCCTATTCGCCCATCCGCGCAACAAGCCGTCCGCAAGCCTGCATGAATCACTGGGCCTCGCCACGGCCAATACGCCCCTCGGCATCGTCCTCAAGGTCGACGAGCGCCGCGAAACCAGCATGCCCGGCATCTACGCCGCCGGCGACCTCGCCACGCCCCTCATGCCCTCGGTCCATTGGACGTCTTACACTCTGAAAACGCGCGCCTGGGGAGCGCGCGAGAGACGCTACTTGGGGGTATTGGTGGAGGCGGCGGGAATCGAACCCGCGTCCGTAGACCCTCCACAGTCAGGACTACATGCTTAGCCTGGTTCTTTAATGCCTTCGCCTTGCGCCCGCCAACCGGCAGGCTGACGCTCGGCTAGCCGCTTCGACGGATCTCCCGGGCGAAGCGACCACACCCGGAAGAGAGGCTGATGTGAATGACGCTGCACCGTTCGTTACGGGTTGCCCCGTCCTTCCCGGCCTAGCCCATCAGCAAGCTAGTGCAGCGTCCAGCCGGTGTTAGGCGGCTAGAGCGAAACGC
>Ga0070696_100000050_pt1 | contig 54623 bp, 46 predicted proteins | sample KBSK1253metaG_FD_65474 | JGI IMG/M metagenome (GOLD analysis project Ga0070696, IMG submission 65474) | Corn, switchgrass and miscanthus rhizosphere microbial communities from Kellogg Biological Station, Michigan, USA - KBS K1-25-3 metaG | ecosystem: Host-associated > Plants > Roots >... | reverse complement strand
TGCCCGTGATTCTCGATCCCAGCCATGCCACCGGAAAGCGCAGCCTGGTGGCCGCCGTGGCGCGCGCGGGCGTGGCGATCGGGGCCGATGGATTGCTGATCGAGGTGCATCCGCAGCCCGAAAAAGCGGTCAGCGATGGCGCGCAGTCGCTCACGCTCGAGCAGTTCGGCGCCATGATGCGCCAGCTTCGTCCGTACATCGATCTTTGGAAAGAGTCTCGCGTCGCCGAGGCCGCCGCGGCGGTCGTGTGATACTGATCTGGTGAAACTTCAGCCGCGCACCAGGCTGCTTCTATTTGCGGCGATCACCCTTGTGGGCGTTGGCGTCTGGATCGCGTTGACTGCGCGCTCCCGCTCCATAGCGGCGAGCCCCGCCGGCATGTTGAGCCACCTTCCCGCCGGAAATTCGCTGGTTTTGTTCGTGGATTTCGATGCCCTCGAGCGCGCCGGCGTTCTGAAACTCCTCTCGCAATCCAAAGTGGTCGAGGAGCCCGAGTATAAGACATTCGTGCAGGCCACGGGCTTCGATTACACGCGCGACCTCGATCTGGCGGCCCTGTCATTTCATAACGACGGCCAGTTCTTCATCGTGAAGGGCCGCTTCGATTGGAAAAAGCTCGAACAGTACGCACGCACGCACGGCGGGGATTGCGGGGGGGCCGGTTTGTGCCGCATGAATGGCAGCACCCCCGAGCGCCGGATTTCGTTTTTCCCGCTGCAATCGAACCTCATGGCGCTTGCGGTGAGCCCGGATTCGCTGGCCGCCGCACGTCTCGGTGACTTGCAGCGCGGCGCTGTCCAGCCACTCGATCCGCCTAGCGACCCGGTATGGATGTCGGTTCCGCCGGACACTCTCAAAGCCGGCGAAAAACTTCCGGCCGGCACCCGGATGTTCACAACGGCGCTGGCGGCGGCTGACAAGATCCAGTTGTCGCTTGGACCCGAGCGAGGCCAGTTCGCGGCCCGCCTGCAGGTAACATGCCGCACCGCCCAGGAAGCGGCCGCGCTGACCGTTCAGCTGCAGCAGGCCACTACGCTTCTGCGCGACATGATCGCCCGCGAGAATCAGAAACCGAATCCGAAGGATTTGAGCGGCGTGCTCACGGCCGGGGTATTTCAGCAGTCGGGACGCAGGGTCCTGGGACAGTGGCCGCTGGCAACAGGCTTCCTCGAATCGCTGGCGACCGGCGCCGAATGAGCGGCGTTCTGGTTTGCGGAAATCTGCTGCTCGATATTCTCGTGCGGCCCGTGGATCAGTTTCCGTGGGGCACCACCACGCTGGTCGAATCCATCGAACAACATCTTGGCGGCAACGGCGCGAACACTTCGTACACACTCGGTAAATTGGGGATCACGACGCGCGTGGCCGGTATGGTCGGTGCCGATTCTTTTGGCGAAACGATCCTCAACCAGCTCGCCGGGGTTGCTGTCGATATCCGGCTGATCGCTCGTTCGACCGCGCCGACCGCGACCACCGTGGTACTGGTCGACAGCTCCGGCAACCGGATGTTTCTGCACCGGCTGGGAGCGAGTGCCGAGGCTTTCACGCAGCCGCTTGAGTTCACCGCGGATTTTACGCAGGACGTCTCACATTTTCACCTGGCTTCGGTTTTCGGGCTCCCGCGCCTGCGGCCGCACATCGCGGACCTGTTGCGGCGCGCACGGAACGCGGGCCTGGCTACATCGGTCGATACGCAGTGGGACACGCGAGGCCGCTGGATGGAAGATCTCGCACCCTGCCTGCCCAACACCGATCTGCTTTTCATGAATGAAGACGAGGCCCGGATGCTCACCGGATTGTCAGATCCCGCCGCGGCTGCGCGAAATATGCGCGAACATGGCGCCGGTACGGTGGTAGTGAAACTGGGTGGCCGCGGCTGCGCTGTACTTGGCGCTGAGGGCATGCTCGAATCGCCGGCCTTCGCGGTGCCGGTAGTGGATACGACCGGCGCGGGCGACTGCTTTGCGGGTGCGTTCCTGGCTGCCCGTTTGCGGGGACGGCCTTACGCCCAGGCAGCACAATTCGCCAACGCGGTCGGAGCTCTTACGATTCAGCGGCTGGGCGCAGTACAGGGAGTGCTCTCGTTTGAGGAGACCGAAAACTGGATGAAATCAGTTCAAGTAACTGTAAGCCACTAATGTCATAAATTCCGGAAACTCACCGCCGGTCATCATCTGTTCGAATAACTGCGAAGCCAAGCCGAACTTTCCAGAATCAAATCGTTCCGTTCCAATGTGTTGTTTCAACTTGAATAACTCTTCTGAGATCGTCTGAAGGACTAACTCGCGAGTAACATACCGGCCATCACTTAGCCTGGTGCCATGACGAAGCCATTGCCAAACCTGGGCACGGGATATCTCCGCGGTAGCTGCATCCTCCATCAAGTTATAAATCGGTACCGCGCCGTTGCCACGCAGCCAGGATTCGAGATACTGAATACCTACGTCGACGTTCAGGCGCAGACCCTGTTCGGTAATCTCCCCGGATGGTGTCATCAGGAGCTCGCGCTGCCCAATGTGAACATCGGCGCGATTGACTGAAATCTGATTCGGTTGCGGCATGTGGCTGTCGAAAATTTCCTTGGCCACTGGTACCAGGCCGGGATGCGCCACCCATGTGCCGTCGTGCCCTGCCGTCACCTCGCGCAGCTTGTCCTGGCGGACTTTTTCCAGCGCAGCCTCATTCCCCGCGGCATCATTCTTGATCGGAATCTGCGCCGCCATGCCTCCCATTGCGTGAATGCCGCGCCGGTGGCAGGTCTGGATGAGAAGATCCACGTAGGCTTTCAGAAACGCGCGATCCATGGTGACCAGCGCGCGATTGGGCAACAGAAAATCGGGACGATTCCTGAACTTTTTGATGAAGCTGAAAATGTAGTCCCATCGCCCGCAGTTCAGCCCGGAGGAATGCTCCCGCAGCTCGTACAAAATCTCGTCCATCTCGAAAGCCGCGAGAATCGTTTCGATCAGCACAGTCGCCCGAATGGAGCCGCGTGGTATCTTGAGATAATCCTGCGCGAAGACAAAAACGTCATTCCAAAGCCGCGCCTCAAGATGACTTTCCATCTTAGGAAGATAGAAGTACGGGCCGGTTCCATTTTCAATCAACTTACTGGCGTTGTGAAAAAAGTAGAGGCCAAAGTCAAATAACGATCCCGAAATAGGCCGGCCATCAATCAAGACGTGCTTCTCGAATAAGTGCCAGCCGCGTGGCCTGACTAACAAAGTCGCGATCTTGTCATTCAGCCGGTACCGCTTGCCTTCGGGACTCGTGTAAGTGATGGTCCTGCTCACTGTGTCGCGCAGGTTGAGCTGGCCTTCGATATTGTTCTGCCACGTGGGAGAGTTCGCGTCCTCGAAATCCGCCATGAAGACGCTCGCACCGGAATTGAGAGCGTTGATAATCATCTTGCGATCCACCGGACCGGTTATCTCCACGCGGCGGTCTTCCAGATCCTTGGGAATGGGCGCGACCGTCCACTTCTCCTGCCGGATATTCGCGGTCTCCGCAAGAAAATCGGGAAGCTGCCCGGCGTCCAGTTCCTGCTGCCGCGCGCTTCGCCGTTCCAGCAAATCCTGCCGGCGCTCTTCGAACTGGTTCGCCAGGTGCGCCAGAAACTCCAGCGCTTCTACACTAAGGATCTCGCGGTAAGCCTCGGTGACCGGTCCGGTAACTTCCAGATTGACGTTGATCGACGGGCTCGCCATTCAATTCCGGCCGCAGAAGCCCGGATTGCTGCACATGCCGCCCGGGCAGACGGGCGCATCCGACGCCGCCTGGCTCGTGCCGTTGGCGTGCGCCGCAAAGGTCGAAAACTCCTGATTCAGATGCGTCCGGCCGCATGACGGGCATTCGAGGCCTGATGTTTCGGTCGACCGCCGCACCAGCTTCTCAAACTTCGTTCCGCAATCCTGGCACTTATATTCGTAGATCGGCATAGGGTACCTTCAGCATTTTCTCACAACTCAAAACCATCGAAAGAAACGCAGGATCAGAAGCAGCACCGCTGTTGTCGCGGCCATCATGGCGCCCACAATCGTCATCGCATGCGGCGAATCCACAAAAGGCAGGCCTTTCAGATTCATCCCGTAGATCCCGGAAATCACCAGGGCCGGCAGCGCAATCGTCCCCAGCACCGTGAGCACTTTCATCACCTGGTTGGTGCGGTTGGCCACGCTCGAAAGATAAATGTCCAGCGAACCCGTTAGCAGGTCGCGCAGCATTTCGACCAAGTCCAGATTACGCGCCACGTGGTCATAGACGTCCCGTAGAAACGGCCACATTTCGCGCTGGATCAGATCGGTTTCCGTCCGCTGCAAGTGGCCGGCGACGTCCCGCGTGTTGACCAGAATGCGGCGCATCAGGATCAGGCTGCGTTTCGTTTCGAAAATGCGCGCCAGCGCGGCGGGCGTCGGGCGGTCGAGCACCTCGTCCTCCAGATGGTCGATCACGTTGCTGAAATGATCGGTCGCCGGCAGGTAGGTATCCACCACACCGTCAATCACGCGGTAGAACAACTGGTCGGGGCGTTGGTCCGCCGCGCCGGCTTTTACCTGCTCGATCAATTTCCGGGCCGCCGGGCACTTCGACTCTTCCACGGTAATCAGGAAATCGCGGCCGAGAAAAATATCGAGGTCTCCCTCGACGACCGAACCATCCTCGTCGATCTGGATCGTCTTGAGGACCACGAAAATGTATCCGCGGCTCTCCTCCACCTTCGCGCTCTGATTGCGATGGCGGCAGTCTTCGATGTGCAGCGGATGCAGGTGATAGCGCGCCCCCAGCCTGTCCAGCTCCTGGTCCTGCGGATCGCGAATCTCGTGCCACTCCATGGTCAAATGATCAGCATACAATCGCCGTAAGAATAAAAGCGATATTTTTGCTCGACTGCGTGCCGGTACGCCGACAGCACCAGGCTGGTTCCGCCGAATGCGCAGGCCAGCACCAGCAGGCTGCTGCGCGGCAAATGGAAATTCGTCAGCAGTGCGCCCGTCCGCTGAAAATCGAATCCCGGATAGATGAACAGATCGGTCTGGCCGCTCAGGGCGCCAGTGCACCGTGCGGCTTCCATGGTGCGGACGCTGGTTGTTCCCACCGCGACGCGTCGCCCGGCGGCTTCGAGCCTGGCCGCGTTCTCCTGGTTGATATGGTAGGTTTCGGCGTGCAGCCGTACGTCCTCGATGCGCTCGGTGTGAATCGGCTGAAATGTGCCGAGCCCCACGTGCAGCGTCACATAGGCGATGTCCGCCCCAGCCTCCCGGCACTCGCGGAGCATTTCCGGCGTGAAGTGCAGGCCCGCCGTCGGCGCGGCCACCGACCCTCGCTCGCGCGCGAAGACCGTTTGGTACCGATCGCGGTCCGCCGGCGTGTCCGGCCGCTTGATGTACGGCGGCAAAGGCATATGGCCGATCCGGTCGAGCGCCTTGTACACGTCCGTGTCCGTCAGAAATCGCAGCGTGCGCTCGCCGAATTCGCCGCGCGACACGATCTCCGCTTCCAGATCGCCATCGAACCGCACCCGCTCGCCGGTCCGCATCTTTCTTCCGGGCCGCACCAGCGCTTCCCACTCTTTCGCATCCGGTGTGACCGGCCGCAGGAGCAGAACTTCCACCGCGCCGCTCAGATTCTCGTGCCGCTTCGGATTCCCTTTGCCTACAGGCCGCGAATGTACGCCTGCGCGCCGCCCGTAAAGCCTGCACGGAAAAACTTTGGAGTCATTCAGCACCAGGCAATCGCCAGGCTTCAGGAATTGCGGAAGCTCGCGAAACCGCCGGTCCTCAAAACCCTGCCGCGCTCGATCCACCACAAGCATGCGCGACGCCGCGCGGTCTTCAAGCGGTGCATAAGCGATCAGGTCTTCGGGAAGTTCGTAGTCAAACTCGGAAAGCTGCACCCTCGACTAATGTAGCCGAGCAAGCCCCTTGACACGGCCGGCCAGTTGCGTTACAAGTTGTAACGTTACAATGCGTCACGAATCGAAATCGAAACGAAAAGCGCTCAGCGAGCTCGAGCACATAGTGATGGAGTTCCTCTGGTCTCACGGGCCGGTCAATTCCGAGCAGGTGCGTCAGGGGCTCGCCGGCAAGTGGCCCATGAAGGACGCGACCGTCCGCACCATCCTTCGCCGCCTCGAAGAGAAAGGCTATGCAACTCATCGCGTCGACGGGCGAACCTACATCTACAGCGGCACCGGGCGTCCCCAGAACGTCGCGGTCAGCGCCGTCCGCCAGATCATCGACCGGTTCTGCAGCGGCTCGGTCGAGCAATTACTGGTCGGCATGGTGGATGACGAGGTGATCAGCCGGGGCGAGCTGGAAAACCTCGCGAGAAAGATCGCGCGCCTGAGGGACAAGAAAGGAAGCTGAAATGTCTTGGATCTACGATTTGAGCTGGAAGCTGATTGGACAGCTCGCGGATTTCTCGTTGCGGTCCCTGGGCGTACTCCTGGTCGCACTTCTCGTACTTGCCCTGTTCCGGCCACGAAATGCGTCGGCGCGCCATGCCGTTTGGACCATGGTTCTGGCCGCCATGCTGGCGTTGCCGGTGCTCTCGCTCGTACTGCCGCCCGTCCCGCTGAAAATCGCCCGCCCCGTTATGCGCATGCCCGCCGACATCACAGTGAACAGCAAGCCGGTTACCGCCAGCAAATCGCGAGGCGTGTTGGCAGCCGGACGCGCAACAGAGCCCGGACGGCCACAGTGGCCCATCGTCGCCGCAGCCGTGTACTGTGCATTGACGCTCGGTTTTCTACTCCGCTTCCTTGTGGGTTACCGATTTTCCAGGCGCCTTTTGCTTGGCAGCGAGCGCCTCATAGACGTGAGGGCGGCGGAATTGATGCAAAATCTTGCCCCCACATTTTCGCTGCGGCACCCGCTTCCAGGATTGCGATTCTCCGCCTTGGTAGCCGTCCCCGTGACCGTCGGCTGGAGTGCCCCGGCGATCATTTTGCCGCGCGACTGGCGGGATTGGGACGGCTGGAAACTGCGCGCCGTCCTGGTGCACGAGTTGGCGCATATCCGACGCGGCGACTGGCTGATCACCGTCGCTGCCAGCCTGAACCGCTGCTTATTCTGGTTGCATCCGCTCTCCTGGTGGCTCGAGCGGCGACTGGCCGTGCTCGCGGAACAATCCAGCGACGACGCAGCTCTGCTCGCGACCGGCGACGCCCCACGCTACGCCGGCACCATCCTCGAATTTGCGTCCGCGCTGCAATCCGCTGGGGGCCGGCTGGCAATCGACGGCGTAGCCATGGCGCGCTCGCCCAAGGTGAGCCGCCGTATCGAGCGCGTTCTCGAGTTGCGGCATCCTGGTCCCAGTTTCGTGACCAAGAGCGCCTGGGCCGCGATTCTGGCTTGCGCGGCGCCGCTTCTTTATACCGCTGCTGCCCTGCAGTTGAGTCCGTCTGCGCCGGAGCGCACGAAGGCCGAGGCTGAACTGGAAGACAAGCGGAGATTGGAACGAGTGTTGGCGCACGAACAGCACAAGTTGTCACCCGCGGAGGCTCAGCAGTTGGAGCAACAGCTTGCTCTCAATCCCGAAGATGTCGAAGCCCGCCTAAAGCTCATCGGCTACTATTTCTTGACTGGAACCACGCGTCCTCGCCTGGAACACATTTTCTGGATTATCGAACATCATCCCGAGTCCGAATTTATTCACATGGAACAGGCCGAACTTTTGCCTGCCGACAGCTCGTTTAACTCCCGTGCCGATTACGAGCGCGCCAAAGGCCTGTGGCTCGCCGAGGCCGCTATTCACAACCAGGATCCGCGCGTGCTCGCCAACGCCGCGGACTTCTTGTGGGAGACAGACCCGTTCGCCGCCGAGAATCTCTTGAAAAGAGCGCGGCAGATGGAGAGGTCGAATGAACTGTGGACCAACCGTCTGGCCGAGCGTATGTTGCGCTCAATTTCCAATTCCATGCCGCCGCCCGGGGCCGAGCCGAATCGCTGGTCCAACCCCTCATTTGCAGTTGCCGTCAAGGGCGAACTGGAAACATCGACCGATGCCAGCCTGGTAGGAACCGTGGGCCTGTTCCTCGAACGCACGGCCCGACAATCGGAGTTCGCGCCCAATGAAACGCTCAAGAAGTGGCAGTACAATACAGCGCAGGCGCGCGCGGAGTTCGGCGAGCTTCTGCTCAAGCGCGCGCAGTCACTCGAGCCCGGCAATAGGAGATGGATAGAATCCCTCGAAAAACTCCGCGCGGTGCGTGAGGGAAGAGCTGAAGAACCGACAGCGACGGGCCTGGCACATTCGGCCCTGGTCCACGTGGACCCTGGTGTTCAAGCAGAAAATCTGATCCAGAGTGTTCCTCCCGAGTATCCGGCTCTGGCGAGGCAAGCCAGTATACAAGGTGTAGTTCGGTTGCGTGTGGTTATCGGTCCGAGTGGCAATGTCGGCAGAATGGAACTAATCAGCGGCCATCCGCTGCTGGTACCGGCCGCGCGCGCCGCGGTGGACCAGTGGACCTACAAGCCCACGCTGATGAAGGGCAGTCCCGTCGAAGTGGTTACGGATGTCGAAGTGCCTTTCAAGCTCGAGGAGAAATACTAGTAAGCTGTCCGGCGATTTCGTAGTCGGCGACGGCACCGCTTGCTGCGGGCGCGGCTCAGAAAGACGTCGTGAGCGCTGACTACTAAACAGAGCCGCAACCGAAGGGAGTTGGGTCGATATCGGAATGACCGGGACAGCTTATTAGCCGAGCGCGAACAGCTCCCCCTGCCGCTCGTCCTCCCAGAGTTCCGGACGATACTCGACCGGCGCCGACGCCAGCCCGTAACGATCGCGAATCTTGCGGACGCGCCCGCGCAGCGTCTCTGTGTACGGACCGCGCAGATACGGATTTTTCTTGAACCGCTCCTCATAGCGCCGCACCAGGTGCGGGAAGCGTTCGCGCAGGAAGGGGAAGAAAACCTTCTGCGCCGATGGCATCAGGAACAGAACTCCTCCACCGAAATATTGCGCGCCGGCATCTTTTGCCGCCTTGGCCAGCCGGTCGAGACTCCGCTCGCGGTCCGTAATCAGCGGCAGGATCGGATTCGGAAAAACGCCCACGACGATGCCCGCCTCGGCCAATTTTCTGACCGTGGCCAGCCGCAGGTCCGGCCGCGGCGCACGCGGCTCGAGCATGCGGGCCAGTTCGGTATCGAGCGTCGTGATCGTCATGTTGACGTCCAGAACGTTGCCGCGCGCCAGCTCCACCAGCAGCGGGATATCGCGCTGGATCAGGTCGGATTTCGTGGTGATCGAAATCTGCCAGCCGCGCTGGCCGGCAAAAACTTCGAGGATCGAGCGCGTGCGTCCGAAGCGCCGCTCCGCCGGCTGGTAAGGATCCGTCGCCGTTCCAATCGCGATGGCTTCGCGCTTATCGATCCGCCGTAATTCCCGTTTCACGATCTCAGCGGGCGCCGCCTTGGCGTAAATCCGGTTCTCGAAATCGGCGGCGTCGAGCTCCATGTATTCGTGCGTGTAGCGCGCGTAACAGTACTTACATCCGAATTCGCAGCCGCGGTACGGATTGATGGTCCAGCGGAACGGCATACCCGGCTTCGAACGGTTGAGCACGCTGCGCGCGGCGATTTCGAAATACTCGACGCGGCTCTTGGCTTCGAGCAGCTCGCTTTTCGACGCAAGCTTGGCGATGCCAACGAGGCGCGTGCCGGGGGAGGCCTCGAACAGCATATCTCTATTTTCGCTTTTTCTTCGCCATTTGGCAATACTACAATTGGCTTTGCGCTTCTCCCTGTTCCTCTTCCCCCTGGCGCTCCTCGCCCAGGACAGCTACGAGATCCAGGTCTATCCGTCCGATACCGTGGCGCCTCACCGCACCATGGTCGAACTGCACAGCAACCTGACCATCCAGGGCACGAAGAACGTCGAGAACGGCCTCTATCCCTCCGAGCACGCCTGGCACGAAACCATCGAGATTACTCACGGCTTCAATGACTGGTTTGAAACGGGTTTCTACATTTTCACCAGCGCCCAGCCCGGCTATGGCTGGCAATGGGTGGGCGATCACATACGTCCGCGCGTTCGCGTGCCGGAGCGCTTCAAGTGGCCCGTCGGGTTGAGCCTTTCGACGGAAATTGGCTATCAGCGGCGCGTGTTTTCGGTCGACACCTGGACGTGGGAGCTGCGGCCGATTATCGACAAGCAGTGGCGGCGCTGGTACTGGTCGTTCAACCCGACGCTCGAGCGCTCGCTCAAAGGCGAGAACAAGGGCAAGGGTTTTGAGTTTTCCCCAAACTTCAAAGTGGCCTACGATTTCACGCCGAAGATCACCGGAGGATTCGAGTATTACGGCTCGCTCGGCCCGATCACCGGCTTCAATCCTTTGCGCAACCAGCAGCAGCAGCTCATGCCGGCCATCGATCTGAACCTGTCACCCAACTGGGAATTCAACTTCGGCGTCGGCGTGGGCATGACGCACGGGACCGATCATCTGCTGGTGAAATTGATTCTGGGGTACCGGTTCAACTTGTAGCCGGTGTTTCGTCGAATCCTGATAGCTCAGATAAGCAAAGTTGTAGGCGGCGTTAGCGTTCGGGAGGCAAGCGAATCGCAATATGGCCAGCACGTTGAACCTCAACTGCCGTACGTCTCCTTCACTGAGGTGGAAAAACCAATTCTTTTCGATTCGGCGCCCTTCTACGTCGCCTCGTAGTGCCGCAGAATCGTGTCCCACGCGCCTTGCGATTTCAGGATTAACTCGATCGCTTCGCGCACCGCGCCGCTCCCTCCGGGCTGCGCCGTCACATAGTGAGCCTGCCGCTTCACTTCGGGCCGCGCGTTTGCGGTCGCAATGGCGAGCCCCACGCGGCGCATCACCACGAGGTCGGTAAGGTCGTCTCCGATGTACGCCACCTCGCCCGGCGTTAGCCCCGAGTCGCGCAGAATTTCCTCGAGAATCGGAATCTTCTCGATGTGCCCCTGATAGACGTAGGTGAATTTCGTCTGCTTGGCGCGCTCCACGGTTGCCGGCGATACGCGCCCGCTGATGAGCCCGGTCTTGATCCGGTTCCAGCTCAGCCATTGCAGCGCGATCCCGTCCTGGGAATCGAAAGCTTTCGTTTCGACCATGTTCCCGGCCGCGTCCGGCAGGTTGTAGAGCTTGCCGTCGGTCATGACGCCATCCACGTCCATGAGCAGCAGCTTGATCCGGGAAGCGAGGTTATTCACATCGGCGGGCAAATTCAGTTCTCCTCAAAAAGTTTGGTGTACAGGCGGCGCTGGCGCGCAAGCTGTTCTTCATAAACGGCGCGATGCGCAGGCTCGGGCGGAAAGGTCTCTCCCATTCTCGCGGGCAGATCGCGCAGGTGCCCGATCGCGCCCAGGCGTTCGAGCGCAAGCAGGGCCGCGCCTCGCCCCGACGCCTCTTTTTCCGTGCAAGCGATCACCTGCCGGGCGAGCGCATCGGCCATCATCCGGGTCCACACCGGCGAACGCAATAGCGCACCGCCCGAGGCCACCACCTCGGCGGGCGAGCCGAGCGATTCAACCATGATGTCGTAAATATTCCGGAAACGAAGCGCGACCGATTCGAGCGCGGCGCGCACAATCTCGATCGGCTCGGTGTCCAGACTCATGCCGGTGATGGCGGCCCGGGCGTCGGCACGCCATTTGGGCGACCGCTCGCCGGCAAACAACGGCAGCACCGTGAGCCCGTGCGCTCCGGGTTTCATGCCGGCAAGCTGCGCTTCGATCTCTTCATCGCTCCCCAGCACGAGCGTGCGCTTCATCCAGGCGTAAACCGAACCGCCGTTTGATAGCGCGCCGCCCAGCACGAAACGGCGGCGATCCACGCGATAACACCACAGGCCATCGGGAATCTTGACTGACGGCGCTTCCACCACCGCGCGCATGGCCCCGCTCGTCCCCACCATGAGGGCGAACCGGTCGGGCGTAATGCAGCCGCTGCCGACATTGTTGCACGCGCCGTCACCCAGCGCCGGATACCAGGGAATGCCCTCGAAGCGCGGCCACCTCGACTTGAACTCAGCCACTAACGCGTGGCACGGACGGTCCATCCGGTCGACCGCGGCGAGCTGCTCCCGCTTGACCGGCAGCAGCTCGAGAATCCCCTGGTCGTAATCGTTCGCGTTCTGGTTCCACAGGCCCGAGCCGGACATCATCGATACCGAGGCGACCGGATCGCCGAACAGTTTCAGAAACAGATATTCGCCGAACGACATCCAGCGGCGCGCGGCGCGAAACCGCTCCGGCTGCGTTTCCGAAAGCCACAGCAGCTTGGCGGGAACGTAGCTCGGATGCAGAACGCAGCCTGTGCGCGAATGCTGCGCGCGCGCGTCCGTCCTCTCAGTGAGCTTCTTCGCGGCGGCGGCGCTTCGCGTATCGAACAGATGAATGATGGGCGTGACCGGCCCGCCCTCCGCGTCAACCCCCAGCACGTTGTGCCAGAATGTGTCGGAAGCGACGGCCGCCGGTTTCACGCCGGCTTTCTCCATCTGGCCGTGAATGTCGGAAAGACTCCGGATCGCGAGGCCGGCAAGTTCCTCCGGGTCCACTTCGACGCCGCCATCGTGCGTGGTGCGAACCTCGTACGGAATCTGCGTGCCGAAACCATCCTGTTCCCGTCCGCTACCGTCAAACAGGAGGGTACGGACAGAGGAAGTGCCCACGTCGAGGCTGAGAACGAGCGGTTCGGTCAATGGTCAGGGTCGTGTAATAAGGGTGGCCGCGAAATCACGTTATAACACGACTCGCGCCATCACCAGATGCGATGTCCAGCCCGTTGTTCAGCGATAGCACGCTTCGAAGCCCGGGATGGGAGCGTCAAAATTTTTGCGGATGCGCACCCGCCTTTTACCGTTCCAAAACGGCGAGGCTTCGCGCGGACTTCGATCCGCGTCAGGCGTGCCACGGGTTTGCCCGCTTTCGCAATCAGGATTTCCTCCCCGGTCTGTGCCTTCGCCACCAGTCGGGAGAGCTGGGATCTTGCCTGTTGCATGTTCACCGTCAGTGCCATTGCCTAATTGAGTATAACTGGCTCACCGATGATGTAGGCCCTGTCTAGATAGAGTCCACGCAGCCGATTGTTAGAATCGAAGGCGTGAACGCGCGAGTCGCAGAAACCATCGAACGCTACCGCATGTTCGCAACCGGCCAGCATGTCGGAGTGGCGGTGTCGGGCGGCGCCGATTCGGTGTGCCTGCTTCACATCCTCGTCGAGCTCGCCCCCCGCTGGAATCTGCACCTCGCCGTCCTCCACCTCGATCATCAGCTTCGCGGCGAAGAATCGTCCGCGGACTCGCGTTTCGTCGAGGAGCTTGCCCGAACTTTGGGCCTTCCGTTCTGCCACCGCCGGATTGACGTGGCCCGGCTGGCCGGCGAGCGCGGCGACAATCTCGAGCAGACGGCCCGGAACGCGCGCCGCGAGTTTTTTCTCGATTGCATGAAGACCCGGCCGCTCGACCGGGTCGCCACCGGCCACACCCGTTCGGATCAGGCCGAAACCGTCCTTTTCCGCTTTCTGCGCGGCGCTGGCACGGCCGGACTTGCCGGCATCCGGCCAGTAACGGCCGAAGGATTCGTGCGGCCCCTCATCGGCGTCAACCGTCACGAGATTGTCGAGTACCTCGCCGGGCGCGGCATCACGTGGCGGGAAGATTCATCGAATACCAGCCCGGATTTTGCGCGAAACCGGATTCGCCGAGAACTGCTGCCCATGCTCGAGCGCGAATGGAATCCGGCCATCGCCGAGACTTTGGTTCACACGGCGGACTGGGCTTTCGAAGAGGAGGCGTACTGGGCCGAGGAAGTCGAGCGCCTCGCGCGTGGCTGTCTTGAGGATGCGCCGCCCGCCATTCTGATGTCGACGGAGCGGTTGACCGCCTTGCCGCCCGCCGCCGGCCGCCGGTTGGTGCGCCGCGCCATCGAACGGGTGAAAGGGAACCTGCTTGGCATCGATTTCGGCCACGTCTCGGCAGTCCTGGCCCTTGCCGGCCAGCCCCAAGGCCACGGCCGGCTGCAGGTGCCCGGAGTGGATGTTTACCGTTCTTTCGATTGGCTGCGGCTAGCCCCGCCCGGGATGGACAGCCTGGAAAATCGCAATTTCCGCGTACCGGCGCCGGTTCCGGGGTCAGTACTAGTGCCGGGTACGAAAATGGTTATGGTACTGCAACTGATTGATAATAACCGTACTACAGAAGAACCGGATTCCAGATATAATGAGTGGGTGAATTGTCTCGACTGGGACCGTGTATCCGGGGTCCTCGAGCTGCGTAATTGGAGACCGGGTGACCAGTACCGGCCGGTTGGCTCTGGCGAACCGGAAAAAGTCAAGCTTCTCTTCCAGCAGGCCCGCATCCCGCTTTGGGAAAGGCGCAATTGGCCTGTTATCACCCGTGGAGACCAGATTGTCTGGTCCCGACGCTTCGGAGCGGCTGCCGAGGTAGCAGCCACCCGCGAAAGCCGGGTCGTCCTGAAAATTCAGGAGACTTCGGCCTGAAGGATGGAATCAATCCTGGAGCGCGGGACGTCTATAGAATTGTAGCCATCGTTTTCGATGGGGAGGTAGCGTGAATTCTAACATTAAGACGGCCATTTTCTGGGTCGTGCTGATTTGTGTCGCGGTCCTGCTCTGGACCGTGGTGCGCACCGGCAAGAGCCGGCCCGAGCGCCAGATCAACTTCAGCCAGTTCCTGGTGGACGTCGAAGCCAACAAGATAAAGCAGGTGACCTTCAACGGCACCGAGGTTAAAGGCGACTACAAGGACATTAATGAAGGCTTCCGCACACAGTCTCCCCTGAACTATCCGGACCTGTACAAGGTTCTGCAGGAGAAGGGCGTCATCATGGAGTTCAAGGAGGCGAATTCAGGCAACTGGATCTCGCTTCTGGTGAACGCTTCGCCCTTTATTCTATTGCTCGCATTCTGGATCTTCATGATGCGGCAGATGCAGAGCGGCGGTAATAAAGCTCTCAGTTTCGGCAAGAGCCGTGCGCGGCTGCATTCGACACAGCAGAAGAAGGTCACGTTCAAGGACGTGGCTGGCGTCGAGGAGGCCAAGGAAGAGCTGCAGGAAATTATCGAATTTCTGCGCGAACCGCAGAAGTTTCAAAAGCTCGGCGGGCGCATTCCCAAGGGAGTGCTGCTGATCGGTTCGCCGGGTACGGGCAAGACGCTGCTGGCGCGCGCCATTGCGGGTGAAGCCAGCGTGCCGTTCTTTTCCATCTCCGGATCGGACTTCGTCGAGATGTTCGTGGGTGTGGGGGCAAGCCGCGTGCGCGATCTGTTCGAGCAGGGCAAGAAGAATGCGCCGTGCATCATCTTCATTGATGAAATCGACGCCGTGGGACGCCATCGCGGCGCTGGCCTCGGCGGCGGACACGATGAGCGCGAGCAGACGCTCAACCAGTTACTGGTCGAAATGGACGGTTTTGAGTCGAATGAAGGCGTAATTCTGGTTGCGGCCACCAATCGGCCCGATGTGCTCGATCCCGCACTGCTGCGGCCGGGACGGTTTGACCGGCGCGTGGTGGTGGGACGTCCGGATGTCGGCGGACGCGAAGCCATCCTCAAAGTTCATACCAAGAAAATTCCGCTGGGCGACGATGTGGATCTTTCGGTGCTCGCGCGAGGAACTCCTGGACTGGCTGGAGCCGATCTGGCGAACCTGGTGAATGAATCCGCGCTGAACGCGGCGCGGCAGAACCGCAAAGTCGTCATGATGGTGGATTTCGAACTGGCCAAGGACAAAGTCCTGATGGGCGCCGAGCGGAAATCGCTGATCCTGAGCGACGCGGAGAAGCGCAACACGGCCTATCACGAAGCCGGCCACGCACTGGTGGCGGCGGTGCTGCCCAATGCCGACCCGCTGCATAAAGTCTCGATCATCCCGCGCGGTATGGCGCTGGGCGTCACCATGCAACTGCCGATCGACGACAAGCATTCCTACAGCAAGGATTATCTGAACGATCAGCTCGCCATCCTGATGGGCGGCCGCATCGCCGAAGAGAAGTTCATGAACCACATGACCACCGGCGCCGGCAACGACATCGAACGCGCGACGGACCTGGCACGCAAAATGGTTTGCGAGTGGGGCATGAGCGAACTCGGTCCGCTCAGCTTCGGCAAGAAGGAAGAGCAGATCTTCCTGGGCCGCGAGATCGCACAGCATCGCGATTACAGCGAGGACACCGCGATTCGTATCGACGAGCAGGTGAAGAAGCTGGTGCAGAACGGCTACGATCGCGCTCACAAGGTCATCGACGAGAAGTCCGACGCGCTCGTACGTGTGGCGGAGGCGCTGCTCGAGCGAGAAGTGCTCGACGGCTCTGAAGTCAACATGATCATCAACGGCATTCCGCTCGCGCCGCGCGCAGCGGTGAAGCCTAAGGACGCGGAAGATCACTCCCAGCAGGTGATCCGTCCCGAGGGCGGCCGCCGCGTTCCGGGTCTGGCTGAAGGCGAGCGCCCCGCGCCGGCTTAACGGCGGGCGCCAGGTGTCAGGTGTTAGGGAAGCCTACGACGCCATTCTCTTAATTGCATTCGGCGGGCCCGAGCGGTCCGCCGATGTCATTCCATTCCTCGAAAACGTGCTGCGCGGCCGTAACGTTCCGCGTGAGCGCATGCTCGAAGTCGCCGAACATTACTACCACTTTGGCGGCGTCAGCCCCATCAATAGTCAGATGCGCGAGTTGGTTCCCTTGCTCGAAACGGAATTGCGCGAGCACGGCCCGCGGCTGCCCGTCTATTGGGGAAATCGCAATTGGGATCCAATGCTGGCCGGCACGGTTCGCAAGATGCGTGAGGACGGCGTCCGGCGCGCGGCAGCGTTTGTCATGTCCGCGTACAGCTCGTACTCCGGTTGCCGCCAGTATCTCGAGGACATTGCGCGGGCGCGTGAGGCGGTGGGCGCCGGTGCGCCCGAAATCGACAAGCTGCGCCTCTACTACAATCATCCGGGCTTCATCGAGCCCATGACGGAGCGTGTGCGGGATGCGCTGGGGCAGGCTCCCGGCGCGGCGCTGGTCCTTACCGCGCACAGCATTCCCGTTTCAATGGCCGCCAGCTCGCAGTATGAAGCGCAGTTACGGGAAGCCTGCCGGCTGGTATCGGCGGCTCTGGCGCGGCCGGATTGGCGGCTGGTCTACCAAAGCCGCAGCGGACCGCCGTCGCAGCCCTGGCTCGGCCCGGACATCGGCGACCATCTACGCGAACTCGCAGCCGCGGGAACGCACGAGGTGGTGGTCGTGCCCATCGGTTTCATCTCGGACCATCTGGAAGTGCTCTACGATCTCGACACCGAAGCGCGCGCGCTGTCGGGAGAACTGGGTCTGAACATGATCCGCGCCGGGACAGTGGGCAATCATGCGCGATTTGTCAGCATGATCCGCGAACTGGTCCTCGAGCGCATGGGGGAACTACCGCCGCGCTGGCTGGGCGATCTCGGTTCGGCTCCGGACGTGTGCGCGCCGGAATGCTGCGCGCCGCCGCGGCGACGCCGGTAACGAGCATAACGACGAAACTCACCCGGCGCCCACCCATCACCCGGCCATAGCTCCAGCAACTGGGTCTCACTTCCGGTCCAACGCGATAAAGAGTCCGCAGGGGATTTCGCAACAGCGCGCGTTTATCAGGATGCAGGCCTCGGAACGAAAGCTTGCAGCGTTGTGAAGCCGGACGAACCGTCGAGCCACCCGCATGCGACTAGCACCCCGATGGTCGTAGTAGCCGCGCCTCCGCGTCTCTCTGCGTATGAGGTTGGAGTCGCCATGCCGCACATAGTTGGGCGCTTTTTGTTGATACGATAACCGGCATGCTGTGCCATCTGGCCTCCGGCTGCTCCCTGATTTTGTTGCTAACCTGCCAACTTCCGGCCCTGGCGCCGCCGCGATCAGGAATCAATGTAGCGGATGTGGTTCGCGGCGAAATCCAATCCAGCCGGGCCGCCATCGTCGCGAAGGGCCGGAGTCGAGCGGGGCAGGCTTCGGCGCTAATACGGTTTCTGTCGCCGGACGGCAAACACGTGGCGCTCGGGGCGGAAACGCCGAACCTCGACGCCTGGCTGCTGGAGAATTTTTGATGACGCGACGAGGTCCAAACGTCGCGGACGGCGTCATCCCAGAGAGGGCATGACCGGCCAGCTGGTCTCTCATTACCGCATCCTGGAAAAGCTTGGAGGCGGCGGAATGGGCGTGGTGTACAAGGCTGAAGACACCCGCCTGGGCCGCACCGTAGCGCTAAAGTTCCTGCCTCCGGAGTTCGCGGATAATCCTGCCGCTGTCGAACGATTCCGGCGCGAAGCCCGCGCCGCCTCTGTTCTCAATCACCCGAACATCTGCACCTTGCACGATATCGGCGAGTTTGAAGGCCGCCTGTTTCTGGTCATGGAATGCGTGGCAGGCCAGACGCTGCGCCAGCGCATTGCCGCTGGGCCGCTGAAGCTGGATGATTTGCTTGACCTGGCGATTCAGATCGCCGACGCGCTGGACGCGGCTCATTCCAAAGGCATCGTGCATCGGGATATCAAGCCGGCCAATATTCTCATCACCGAGCGAGGGCAGGCCAAGATCCTGGATTTCGGTCTGGCCAAACAGGATGGGCCAGTGCGTAACGCGGCGGCGGAAGGTTCACAGGCCGAAACCCACGCCCTAACGGAGGACCTGGTTACCAGCCCGGGAACAGCGGTAGGCACGGTGGCCTACATGTCACCCGAACAGACGCGCGGCGAGAAGGTCGACGGGCGATCGGATCTGTTTTCGTTCGGGGTGGTGTTGTATGAAATGGCAACCGGAGTACGGCCGTTCCAGGGCGGGACGGCTGGTATGGTTTTTGGCGCGATCCTACACCAGGCACCGGCGGCGCCGCGTACGTTGGCCCCGGCGCTGCCGCAGTCGCTCGAGCAGGTCATCGTCACGGCGCTGGAGAAGGACCGGGAGGTCCGCTACCAAACGGCATCAGAGATGCACGCCGCACTGAAACGGCTTCGGCGGGATGCGGATTCAGGAAGGACGGAGCCGGTCCCGGTTGCGCGGCCCAACCGTTGGTTGCTGGTGACGGCGGCGCTGGCGCTGTTGCTCCTGGTTGTTTCGGGAATCGCCTGGTTGGTCCTGGGCCGCGAGATCCGGCATCCTGAAGTTACCCAGCGCCGGCTAACCGCCAATCCCTCGGAGATTCCGCTCACCAGCGCGGCCATCTCGCCGGATGGCAAGTTCCTGGCCTATTCGGACTCGACCGGGATTCACCTCAAGGTGATCTCGAGCGGCGAAACACGCACGATGCCTCAAACCGGAGGGTGGGATGTCGCGTCGTGGTATCCGGACGGGACCAGGCTACTGGCTGGCCGCAGTCTCGATCCGAAGCCCAGTCTCTGGACAGTATCCATTTTGGGCGGCGCGCCTCGCAGGTTGTATGAAGGCGAAGGCGCGGGTGGAACCGTGTCACCTGACGGCAAGTCAGTCGCGTTTGCGAAGTCTGTTGATCTGGAAGGCAAAGCCCACGAAATTTGGCTGATGGGAGCGGACGGCGAGGGTCCGCACCGAATTGTTGAAGCGAAGAAAGACTCCGTGTACCCGACCGGCTGGTCACCTGACGCCAGGCACCTTCTGATGACCCGAACGCCCCACATACCCACGGGCGGCCACGTGCCCGGTGTTCCCGCTGAAGACGGGTATGTGCTCGAGGTTGTTCGGTTGATTCACGACGTTGTCCTTGAAGGCCTGGATGTGCAGAAGGGACGTGCCACCACGATTGTGTCCGCGCCGGATCTGGCCGGGGCACGCTGGCTTGCGGACGGGCGCATCGTCTACGTTCGTAGAGAAGAACCTTCCAATCAGAATTGGGGTCTATGGGAGATTCGCGCCGACGTCCGAACAGGCGGACCTAGCGGGAAGCCGCGACGAATCGCAGCTCTGCCCGAGGTTACGTTTGTAGGCGATCCCAGTGTTACGGCCGATGGAAAGCGCATGGTGGTGTCCAAGGGGAGCTCTCAGCGGGATGTCTATATCGGCGATCTTCAAGCGAACGGGACGCGGTTGCTGACCCCGCGACGGCTCACTCTCGATGAGCGCGACGACATGCCCTGGGAGTGGACGCCAGATAGTAGAGCGGTCATCTTCGGGTCGAATCGTAACGGCAATCTCGACATCTTCAAGCAGGACATTGACCAACAGACGGCCGAGCCCATGGTAACCGGACCGGATCCCGAGTTCCCACACACCTTGAGCCCGGACGGCTCATGGCTGTATTACCAGACCTGGAAGGCAGGGACCGATTCCTCGGCCACGGGCCGACTGATGCGCGTGCCGGTTGCGGGCGGCCCTTCACAGCTCGTGCTGACCGTTGACCGCCGCTTCGAGTGGATGTTGTGTGCCCGGTCCCCTTCGAACCTCTGCATCTTCGGCGGGGGCGACCCTAATGCTCCGAATCAGTTGGTGTTCACCTCCTTCGATCCTCTGACTGGGAAGAAAGGCCGTGAAATCGCCCGTGTCTCGCACGGTCCCTACGCCGTTCTGGCTGATGGCTCGGGCATCGGGGTGGTTGTGGAGAATCCCCGCCAGGGCCACATTCGGATTACCGGCTCCAATGGCGAGACCAAACGCGATATTACGATTGCTGGATGGACGCAGCTGGTTCACCCCTGGAGTGCCGCCGACAGCAAAGGGTTCTTCGTCGGCAGCTTCTCCCAGCCTGGTGTGGCCACGCTGCTGTACGTTGGTCTGGACGGTAAGGCCTCAGTGCTGCGGCAGCAGAAAGGCGCCGACGACATATTGGGCGTGCCCTCGCCTGATGGGCGGCATTTGGCGATCCTAGGTATGACACGAACTCGCGACGCCTGGCTGATGGAAAACTTCTGAAAATTACATGACTGGCGTTTATTAAGCCTTGTTAGCTCCTGAGCGGAAAAGAAAAGTACACGCTCCGGCTGGACAAAAAATGAGGCTCGCCCTTCGGAAGAACTGATCGGCCGGTGCGGGTCAAACATTCCGCCTGATATGTCGGCTAGACATCATGTGGCTTGACGATCGAGCCGTAATCCGTTCCCTTGCTCTCGTTTGGTAGAATCGAGCGCGTGTTGCCTGACTCGATCGACCTAAGGGACCTGGCGACGCGCTACACAGCGGCATGGTGCAGCCGGAATCCCGAGAGCGTTGCTGCATTCTACGCGCATCAAGCGTCGCTGCGCGTCAATGACGACCCTCCTGCCGTCGGACGGAATGCAATCACCCAAGTGGCGCAGTCCTTTATGACTGCCTTCCCGGATCTTTGCGTGGTCTTCGATGATCTTCGGCTGCAGGCCGACGAACTCGAGTATCACTGGACTCTTTCCGGCTCGAACACCGGGCCAGGAGGAACGGGTCACAAGGTCCGGATTAGCGGCTTTGAGCGATGGCGTATCGGAAGCGACGGCCTGATTGCTTCCTCCCAGGGCCATTTCGATGCGGCCGAGTATCGCCGCCAATTGGAACAAGGAGTCTGACCGGAGAAAATGAACACGCGAACTGCGCTTCTACTCGTCCTGATCCCGTCCGCTTTCGTGGCCACGTCGTGCGCCTTGTCTGACACGGGTGACAACCGTGCGGCCGATGCGTCGGCGATCCAGGCTCTCGACGAGCAATGGTCCGCCACGGCCGCGAGAAATGATCTCGAGGGGACCGTCGCGTTCTATTCCGATGACGCAGTGCTGCTTCCTCCCAACGCGCCCATCGCCACAGATCGGAAGTCGATCCGGGAATCCTGGGCGGGCCTGCTCGGTCCCAACTCAGCGGTGTCCTGGAAGGTCTCCAAAGTCGAAGTCGCGAAATCCGGCGAACTCGGATATCTTTACGGAACCTACTCGCTCTCGATCCAGGATCCCAAAGGAGGACCGCCGGTCCGTGGTACCGGCAAACTCGTCGAGATCTGGAAGAAGCAGGCTGACGGGAAGTGGAAGTGTATTGTCGATACCTACAACTCCGATCTGTCCGCCGCTCCAGCACCCGATGCGAAGAAGTAACGCGCGAGGGATTGTCCGAAGGCCGGATCCTCGTCAGCGGTTAATCCCCCCGTCGGATTTGTCAGCACGCCAGTGGGGGCTTTGGGGTCGCGCGAATTGCGGCCGGAGGACGACGATCTCCCTTGTCCGGTTAAGGATTTGGCTTCTTGAACAATGCGTCGAACGCGGTTCGGGCATCGCTCGAACTGCGTGGACCTTGGCCATTGCTGGCGGGTGAGGGCGGCGGGGCCGAGGGCGATGAATCGCGCGCCACCGTGACACGCGGCGCGAAAAGCGTGCAATCGTTCGCCTTGTCCTTTATCGGAATCCTGACAGGGATTGGTTTCAGGCACTGGAAACGGGTGGAGGGCTCGAAGTGCGCGCACTGCTTGCAACAGTGCAGTGGCGTTCCGCATTTCGGGCAATTCCCGGTGAAGTCGGTACCGTTGGGAAGCATGGTCGCGCAACTGAAGCAACGCGACGCGGTGACGGCCTGCACGAGGCGTGGAAGCCGTGGGCCGGTTACATCGATGGGGGGACGCAGGCCTTGCCTGGGCCGGTCGTCGCCATTGCGCTCGGACCTGTGGTCCGGGCGGTCTGTGTCCATGTAGCCCCGCTGTTTATACTTGCGATCACTGTCCATGGGGAATTGTGGTTACTCCTTGAAGCTGCGCGAAAATCCTTCTAAGCGAGTGCGCCCGGATGTTTCAGATACCTTTCGACCAGTACGTCGGCCGTACGATAAGTGAGTGCTACCGCAGTCAACGTTGGATTACCGGAGGGGTTCTGCGGGAAGGCCGAGGCGCCAAGCACGAATAAGTTCGCGGCCCGCCAATGCTGCAAGTACATATTTACCACAGATTGGGTATAGTTTGCACCTAGAATCGTACCTCCCTGAATATGCGTTCCCTGGTACCGGGTGGCGTCATAGTGTTTCAAACCTGCAAAGGGCGTGATTTCAACGGCTCCCATGGCGCGCGCGATCCCCGCCGCCTTCGCGGTCATGTAGGCGGACATGCGGCGCTCGTTTTCCCGCCAGTCGATTGTCAGGCGGAGCAGGGGGTCGCCGTGCCGATCCCTGTAAACAGGGTCTAAATCCATATAGTTAGCGCGATAGGCGAAATGTTCCCCGTAGAGCGAGATCCGGCCCGTCCGGTCATAGTAATGAAGCGCCGCCTTCTTCCAGTCCGAGCCCCAACGGGCGCCCACCCCGGCCGGCACGACTCCGAAATTGGCCATGGGACGGAAACCGTAACAAACCGTGTAAATGGAGGCGCCGCCCAGAAAATCGAGCTGCGAGTGATTGAGCGACTCGAAATCACCGATTGCCGTGCCCGCCGAACCCGCCCCCATGAACCGGTTCAGGGGCTTTTCGAAGAACGCGGTAGCGGCGGGCGCGGAAACCTGGTGGGTCAGGTTGCTGCCCAGAGTTCCTTTGCCGGTTTCCGGATCGTAGGGCTGGCCGATTTTCGAGAGCAGCAGCAGGCGCGTGTTATTGAGCGTCCAAGAGGCGAGCAGGACCAGGTCGGCGGGCTGGAAGACCTCCTCGCCCTCTTGATCCACGTATCGGACGCCGCGGGCGCGGCCTCCCTCGACTACGATGCGCCTCACCCAGGCGTTCGAGCGCAATTCAAAATTCTTGCGGCGCGCCAGCAGCGGCACCACCGTGTTCGTGGGCTGGGCTTTGGCGCCGATCATGCAGCCGTATCGCTCGCAATAGCCGCAGAAGGAGCAGCCGGCGCGCGAAATACCGTCGGGATTGGTGTAGGCGACGCTGGTGGTCGCTGCCGGCAGCGGGAAGGGATGATAGCCGAGCGAGCGGGCGGCATCGCGGAACTGCGCTGCGAGATACGGCGTCTTCATGGGCGGCGTGGGATATTCCGCGCGGCGCGGGCCTTCGAAAATGTTCCCGCCCTCGATGATCTGCCCGCCGAGGTTGCCTGCCTTGCCCGAAACACCCATCATGCGCTCGGTACGATCGTAATAGGGCTCGAGATCTTCGTAGGTCACGGACCAGTCATGCAAGGCGTGATCCGGGGGCAGACGGCTGGCGCCATATTTTTCCGTTAGATGGGAGAGCACCCGGAAGTCCTTCGGATAATAGCGGTAAGCGATGCCGCTCCAATGCTCGCCCGACCCGCCGACGCCGGTGCCGGGCAGGAACGATCCGTACTGGCGGACGGGAAGCGCGCGATCGCGCGGCGTGTGGCGGATGGTTACGGTTTCATCGCGAATGGCCTGCATCATGCGCAGCCGGATGGCGTAATCGAGCTCGTCCATGTTGTCGGCATAATCGCGCAGGCGTCGCGGGCCGCCGCGTTCGAGCACCAGGATCTTGAGCGCGGTGCGCGTCGCCAGCTCCTTGGCCATCACCAGCCCGTTCCATCCGCCGCCAACGATCAGGACATCCACCGCCGGGAGACGCTTCACAAATCCTCTTCGCTGGGACGGACCTTGCGCCCGACGATCTGCTGGAGACTCTGGGGCTTGGGCCGAAACTCGAGGCCGTGATACTGGTCGACCTGATCCAGATAGCTCATGCGCGGTCCCGGAAAGCCAATCAGTTGCCAGCCGATCATGTCCAAGTTGCCGCCGTGCATGGGGTCGCAGAACATACCCTCGATGGTGTGAGTGCGTAGCAATGCGAAAAACACGGTGGCCTCGATCTGTTTCAGCAGCCGATCCTGCTCGGGGATGGCGAGCGTGTGGAATGCTCCCAGCATTTTCAAGCCCGCACGGTAGATTTCGCGCGGCGTTTCCCTGCCCTGATAACCCTGCTCGGGACCACCTTCGGCGAAGGGGGCCTGCGTGTAGCGGTAGTGGTCGCGGCCGTAGGCGGATGCCAGTTGGCGGTCGATATAGATCACGACTCCGGCTTCATTCGCGCCCGGGCCGGAATCATCAGTGGGAAATATGCGGGCGGCCGCCGAGGCGATGGCGAGAGCTTCGTCTTCGGTGAAAAAGCGCAACGGGACCTTGATAGCGCCCGCCTGCGCTTGTACGCGGCCGGGAGTCCGATCGAGCGTGTAGACAAGCAAACCGCCGATGCTCGATGCGGAGACGGTCAGGAAATGGCGGCGGCGCATGGAGTGCTGAATGGAGCTATTGGGATTTCGAACGAGTCATTCTATACCGCCCTTCGCTGGGTGCGGGCGAGCAACTGGCCAGCCCGATCGAGCGCCAGCCGCTCGGCTTCTTCGCGAGTGGCCCCGGTAGTGCGCGCCAGATTCGCGCCGGGCGAAACGTTATCCGCCTTGGCGTGGTAGAGTTCGCCCAGCTTGTAGCTGGTCAGGTTCACGGGCCAGCCGCTCAATTCGAGTTTTCGTTCGGCATAGCCTTCGACTTTCGCACGGCTCCAGTTTTTTGCGTAGTTTTGGTTGGGATCCGGTGTCGCGACCGCGAGGCCGGCGGCCTTCCACGCTGCGAAACCGCCCGTGACGTTCATGACCTGGCGGAACCCGGCGCGGCGCAGCAGACTGGTCGCGATCGAACTGCGGTAGCCACCCTGGCAGTGGGCCGCGATGGGCCGGAGCGGATCGAGTTCGTCCATCATGCGCGCGAGCTGGTTGAGAGGCTTGAGGACGGCGCCGTCGATGTGGCCCTCCTCCCATTCACCTGAACGGCGGACATCCAGCACCTGAACATCGCTCTGCTTTTCGCGGACCAGCCGCTCCAGATCCGCGACGGTAATTTGCGGCACCTGCTCGAGCGCCAGGTTCTCGCGCTTCCAGCCTTCGATGCCGCCCGCGAGATATCCGGCGACGCGTTCGATGCCGACGCGCGCCAGGCGTAAACGCGATTCGGCCGCCCGCTCATCGTTTTCGGCCACCAGCACCAAGTCGGTTTCAAGACCAAGAATCGTTCCGGCCCACGCGGCGAACTGGCCCGAGAGTGCGATGTGCACCGAACCGGGGATATGGCCCGCGCCGAACTGCTGTTGCGGCCGGGTGTCGAGCACAATTGCGCCCTGCTGCTGGCTCCGCAGCACGGCATAGGCATCGAGCACGGGAAGGGGCGGGAGTTCCGTCAATGGCGCCGCGCCCGTTCGATTGATCTCGGCATCGCGGGCGAAGTAGCCGGGCCGCTCGGGCAGCGCGTCGGTGAGCAGGTGGACGAATTCTTCGCGGCTGGCGGCCTTCAGCGCGTAGTTCGTTGCGCGCTCCTTGCCGAGGGTTGAAGAGCGCTCGGAACTGATCTGGCGGCCGCATAACGAGCCGGCTCCGTGCGCGGGATAGACCGATACGTCGTCAGCGAGCATCAGCACCTTTTGGTGCAGGCTGTCGTAAAGAAATCCCGCGAGTTGCTGCGGTGTATAGCCGGGCGAGAGGTCGGGGCGACCCACGTCTCCGATGAAGAGCGTATCGCCGGTGAGCACGGCAAAGGGCTCGGGCGACCGCTCGAGATCGGTCACCAGGATACAGATGCTCTCGATGGTATGGCCGGGCGTTTCCAGGAAGCGAAGCCGGCACTTGCCGAAGCCGATTTCAACGCCATCCTCGACCGGCACGTGCGGGAAAGCCGCGCCCGCCATCTTGCCGAGATAGATTTTCGCGCCCGTCCGCGCCGCTAGTTCCTGATGGCCAGAGACAAAATCGGCATGCAGGTGTGTTTCGATAACGGTCGAGATGCGGAAATTGTTCTTGCGGGCTTCTTCCAGATACATCTCGACGTCGCGTTGCGGATCTATGACCGCCGCCACGCCATCGGACGCGATCATGTATGAAGCGTGGGCGAGACAGCCGAGATAAAACTGTTCGAAGTACACCGGAATCTCCCGGACAAAACCGGAGTATACACGGTTTTTGGGCGGGCGGTGGTTTGAAGACGCGCGAACTCAAATGACTCCGCGCGCCCTCGGGTTTACGCTACGCGGCGGCCGGAAATAATCTGAATCAGCGCGACTGCGATGGCGACGATGAGCAGGATGTGGATGAAACCCCCGAGTGTATAAGAACTCACCAGGCCCAGCAGCCATAGAACTAGCAAAATCACGAAGATGGTCCAAAGCATAATCTCTCCTTCGATTGTTGGCGTGTGGCGCGCATAGTTGCTGGTATTTACTTGGCAGTTATCATGCCAATTACTCATCGGACAGCGAAGAGTACGAATCGCAACAGCATTTCATTTTTCGTGCCGATGGCCCCGAGCGCCGCCGAAGGAGGTTTCAAGCCGTAGTCTTTGAGCCGGATTTCCGCGGTTCCCTCAAGTTGAATGCGGTCGGGGCGTGCGGCCTTTACGGCAAGATCGATGGTCACCGGTTTCGTGACGCCTCGCACAGTGAGATTGCCTTGCGCCTGGAAATGCTCACCGGACGGGGCCGCGATGGCTGTCGACTCGAAGATGATTTCGGGATATTTTGACGCTGCCAGCATCTCATCGAGAGTGTAAGCGAGCACTTTCTTCTGGTCCGAAGGCTTCACCCAATCGTCTTTACAGACCGCGCTCGCGGAGTCAACAACGAAGCGCGCACGCGAGTTTTGCGGGTGCTCGGGGTCAAATTGCAACTCGCCGCGATAACGCTCGAAGCGGAAGACGTGCTTGCGGCCGCTCCATAATCCGGTCTTGTAGACTTCGAGCGTGAAGGAACTCTCCGGGGTGGGCTCGATGCGATAGGTGGCCGCCGCTCCCTCGAGCAGGAACGTCAACAGTAACGCCGCAAGTGCCGTACGCATATTAAGGTAGACGCGGGCAAGTCTTTGCGAGCTTCTCTGATACGATGTAAATTCTGCGGATCGGCATCCACACCTCCATAGCAGGTTCTCTCGAAAAAGCGGCATTGAAAGCGGCGGAGATCGGGGCAAATACGTTTCAGATCTTTTCCGCGAGCCCGCGGATGTGGCGTGCCTCGATGCCGGCCAAGAGCGATATTACTCTACTCCGCCGCGCGCGAGAGCGATTCGACCTCGTGCCGCTCGCCATTCACGTGAATTACCTGATCAACCTGGCGTCGCTCGATCCGGTGATCCGCGAAAAATCGATCGCGGCATTTCGCGGGGAGATCGAACGCGCCGACGCCATCGGCGCCGAGTATCTGGTCACGCATCCGGGCAGCTATAAGGGGCAGGCCGTGGACCATGCGCTGGCGGCGTTCGTGCTCGGGATGGCGGAAGCCGCGAGCGGTCTGGCGAAACCCAAGGTCAAAGTGCTGCTCGAAAATACCGCCGGTAGCGGGGCCCATGTCGGATGCCGGCTGGAGGAGTTGCGGACCATTCGCGAGCTGGCGGCGCGGGAAACGGATCTCGACATCGGATATTGCCTGGATACCTGCCATCTGCTGGCGGCGGGGTTCGACGTGTCGACTGAAACCGGATTGAAGAAGACTGTCGAGGAGGCGGACCGCATCCTGGGATTAGAAAACGTCGGCGTGATTCACGCGAACGATTCCAAGGGACCGCTCGGATCGCACATCGACCGGCACGAAAACATCGGGAAAGGACATATCGGGGCGGAAGGTTTCCGGCGCATCCTGACGCATCCCAAGCTGCGGACGAAGGCGTTTATTCTCGAGACGCCGTACGACGAAGAAGGCGACGACCGGCGCAACGTGGAAATGCTGAAGGCACTGGCTCAGCCGAAAAGAGCGCCGATGCGAATAGAGAAGCCGGGCAGCAGGCCGGGAGCTTCCAGAAGATCGGTGTCCTGAAGGATTTTTTCCGGCTTCGCCCGATCGCGCCAGATTTCGACCTCACGGGTTTCGGGATACACAATCCAAACAACTTTTGCGCCGGCGCTTAAGGATTGGCGGATCTTGCGTCGCATGGCTGCGGCGGTATCGTTCGGTGAGAGTACCTCTATGGCGAGGTCGGGAGCGCCGGGAATATCGGCATTGGGATCGATCCGGCTCGCGCGCTCCGCACGAACGAACGAGACATCCGGGGCGCGTTTGGTGTGGGGGGCCAAGGACGAAGAGATTTTTAGAATTGAAAACCTCGCCAATCGGGTGCGATTCGAGATATTTCTCAATCGTAACGGTCAAGCGCAGAACAATCCGGTTGTGCAACGGCCGCGGTTTCGTCATGACGACCAGCTCGCCCTCGTCGAGCTCGTAGCTCAAGTCATCCGGTTCCACGAGCCGGTCGAATTCCTCGACGCTCATCAGCGTCTTGGTTCCCACGGTTTCATTTTACATCCGGGAGTTCTGTTACCATCGAAAATCAAACCCTGAACATGCCCGAAAAGCCCTACGACCATAATCAAATCGAGCTCAAATGGTTTGAGAAATGGGCCGGCGAAGAGCTGTACAAAGCCGAGGAGGACGCCGACCGCCCGAAGTACTACGTGCTCGAAATGCTGCCCTACCCGTCGGGCGCGCTGCACATCGGTCACATCCGTAATTACGCCATCGGCGACGCCCTGGCACGTTACAAATGGATGCGCGGTTTCAACGTGCTGCATCCGATGGGCTGGGACGCGTTCGGATTGCCGGCGGAAAATGCGGCGATCGCCAACAAGCAGCCGCCGCGCGAGTGGACGCTGTCGAATATCGCGAAGATGAAAGCTACGCACCGGCGCTTCCAGTTCAGCTACGACTGGAATCGCGAGGTGACGACCTGCGAGCCGGAATACTATCGCTGGAACCAGTGGTTCTTCCTCAAGCTGCTGGAGCGTGGCCTCGCTTATCGCAAGAAAGCGATGGTGAACTGGTGCCCGCAATGCGCAACCGTGCTGGCCAACGAGCAGGTGGTGGACGGCTGCTGCTGGCGGCATGAAACCACTCCCGTTGAGCAGCGCGCGCTCGAGCAGTGGTTCTTCAAGATCACCGAGTACGCGGATGAGCTGCTGGCTGACATGGTGCAGCTCGAGGGGAACTGGCCGGAGCGCGTGCTGACAATGCAGCGCAACTGGATTGGGCGCTCGGAAGGCGCCGAGGCGGATTTCGGCTCCGAGTTTGGGCCGATCTGTGTTTTCACGACGCGCGTGGATACGATCTTTGGCGCAACGTGCGTGATCCTGGCGCCGGAGCATCCGCTGGTTGAGAAAATGACGGACGCCTCCGGCCGCGCGCGCGCCAAGGCGATGATCGACGCGCGCGTCAACAAAGATCCGGGCGACATCGAGAAGGAAGGCTTCGGCACCAGCCACTTTGCCGTCAATCCGTTTAGCGGCGAGCGCGTGCCCGTCTGGATCGCGAATTTTGTGCTGATGACTTACGGAACAGGCGCGATCATGGCGGTGCCGGCGCACGACGAGCGCGATTTCGAATTTTGCACCAAATATGGGATTCCGGTGCGTCCGGTGATCCGGCCCGTCGATGGCGCCCTCGCCAATCCCGCCACGATGAAAGAAGCGTTTCCCGATGACGGCATCGTGGAAAGTTCCGGCGAGTTTTCGGGTTTACCCAGCACCGAAGCGCGAAGCCGGATGAATGCCAAAGCCGAGCGCGAAGGTTTCGGCAAGGCGGCTGTAACTTATCGCATCAAAGACTGGGGTGTTTCGCGACAGCGCTACTGGGGCACGCCGATCCCGGTCGTCCACTGCGCGAAATGCGGGGTGGTTCCCGTACCGGAAAAGGATCTACCGGTGCTTTTGCCGCTGCATGTCGAGATCACGGGCCAGGGACGCTCGCCGCTCGAAGAGGTGCCGGAGTTCGTCAACGTGATGTGCCCGAAGTGCGGTGCGCCGGCGCGGCGGGAGACCGACACCATGGACACGTTCGTCGATTCGTCCTGGTATTTCTACCGCTACTGCGACGCGAAGAACGATCGCGCGCCGTTCGATTCGAAGAAGATCGCCTACTGGTTTCCGATCGATCAATACATTGGCGGCGTGGAGCACGCCATTCTGCACCTGATTTACTCGCGGTTTTTCACCAAATTCATGCGCGATCTGGGGATCGTGAAGAACGACGAGCCGGCCAAGCGGATGTTCACGCAGGGCATGGTGCTGGCCGATGGCGGCAAGATGTCCAAATCCAGAGGCAACGTGGTCGGTGGCGACATTGTTGCCGAGCGCTATGGCACCGATACCGCGCGCATGTTCGTGTTGTTCGCGGTGCCGCCTGAAAAGGAAATGGACTGGACCGAGTCCGGCGTGGAAGGCATTTACCGCTTTCTGGGCCGCGTTTACCGGTTCGCCACGCGTAATGCCGAGCGCGCCCGCTCGCGCACGGGCGAAACGAACGATTCCGACAAGAAGCTGCGGCGCAAGCTGCACCAGACGTTAAAGAAGATCACCGAAGATTTCGAAACGCGCTGGCACTTCAACACCTCGATTGCCGCGGTCATGGAACTGATGAACGAGCTTTACGCGGAAGAGGCGCGGCTCTCGGACGCCGTGCTGGCCGAAGCCCTCGAAAAACTGGCGTTAATTCTCGGCCCGTTCGCACCGTATCTGGCGCAGGAACTTTGGGAAGAACTGGGCAAGACGGGACCGGTGTTCAAGCAGCCATGGCCGGCCTATGATCCCAATCTCGCCAAGGAGGATCTGGCCGAAATCGTGGTACAGGTCAACGGAAAGTTACGCGCGCATCTGGCGGCGCCATTTGGCACGTCGCAGGAAATCCTGCGGCAGCGGGCGCTCGATGAGCCGAAAGTTCAACCGTTCGTCAACGGGAAACAGGTGGTCAAAGTGATCGTAGTTCCGGACAAGCTGGTCAACATCGTTGTGAAAGGATGAATATGACAGACCGCAGGGATTTTCTGAAAGCTACGGGCGCGGCGGCGCTCACCACGTCGATCTTCACCGGCCGCGTGCGCGGCGCCAACGACCGCATCCGCGTCGCCTTCATCGGCATGGGGCGCATGGGGATCGAGAGCATGACGACGGCCATGAAGCTCGACAACGTCGAGGTGCCGGTGCTATGCGATGTTTACCAGCCGAACCTCGAAAAAGCCGTCACCATCAGCGGCCGCGGACCGGACGGCACGGCGGATGCCCGCTCAAAAGCAAAAGGCGTGGAAGACTTCCGCAAGGTTCTCGAGGACAAGTCCATCGACGCGGTGAATATCTCGACTCCGGATCACTGGCACGCCTATATGACGGTTGAAGCCTGCAAGAACGGCAAAGATGTATATGTCGAGAAGCCTATCTGCGTGGCGATCGACGAAGGCCGCAAAATGGTGCAGGCCGCACGAAAGTATAACCGCGTGGTGCAGGTCGGAACGTGGCAGCGCTCGGGCACTCATTTTCAGAAGGCGGTCGATATCGTATCGAGCGGCAAACTCGGAAAAGTAACGTTTGTCCGCACGTGGAATTACGGACACGCGAAGCCCGAAGGCATCGGTAACCCTCCGGACGGCGATCCGCCTGCCGGCCTCGACTGGGAGATGTGGCTGGGTCCGGCGGCAAAACGGCCGTTCAATAAGAACCGCTTTGGCGTCGACCCGAAGGCCTTCTCGCATTTCCGCTGGTTCTGGGATTACGCGGGCGGCATGATGACCGACTGGGGCATTCACCTGCTGGACATCGTTCAAATGGCGTTCAAGGAAGTCGAGCCCACTTCAATTGTCAGCCTGGGCGGGAAGTACTACCTGCAGGACAATCGCGAGACGCCCGACACCCTGCAGGTGACCTACGAATATCCGAACGGCATGATCGCAACGTACGAGAACCGCGAAGCCAACGGGCAATCGATGTTCAAGCATGGCTACGGGATTCTGTTTCACGGCACTGAGGGCACGCTGTTCGTGGATCGCGGTGGATTTCAACTGGTGCCGGAGAAGGACTCGACGATCGAGGAGATGCAGGAAGAGAGTTCGAACCAAGCTCTATCGGCGCACTGGCAGAATTTCATCGACTGCATCAAGACGCGTAATCGCCCGGCCAGCGATATCGAGATCGGCCACCACTCCACGACCACGGCCATTTTGGGCAATGTGGCGTTGCGCAGCAAGCTGCGGATTGATTGGGACGCGCAGCGGGAAACCACGCTGCAGTCCGAAGCGCGGCACCTGCTGAAACGCGAGTACCGAAAACCGTGGAAGCTGGAAGTGTAAAGCTTCCATTTTCTTTTTCAGCGACGCGTCCGGCTGCGTCTTAGCTGTCATAATCAGTAATCTCCCGTTCATGCTAAAGATCCTGATGGTCGCCTCCGAAGCCGCGCCCTTCGCGAAAACCGGCGGACTTGCGGATGTTGTCGGCTCGCTGCCCGCTGCGCTCCGTCCGTACGATTGTGAAGTCGCCGTGTTGATTCCGCGCTACCGCGGCGTCGACATCACGTCGGCCAGGCGCATCTACGACCATCTGCCCATCTGGCTCGCCGGAGTGTCGTACGACGCAAGCCTCTATCAGGCAGACGCACCCACGCCATTTTATTTTCTGGATTGCCCGGTTCTTTTCGATCGCGAAGGATATTACGGCAATGCCAAAGGTGATTTTGCGGATAATGCAATTCGATTCGCCGTGCTGGCGCGAGCGGCCCTGGGTGTCGCGCGCCGCGTGTTCCGGCCCCAGGTTCTGCATTGTCACGACTGGCAGACCGGCCTGGTTCCCGTTTATTTGCGATCGGTGTTCGCCAACGATCCGACATTTCTGGGCATGAAGACGCTGTTCACCATCCACAACCTCGGTTACCAGGGTCTGTTTCCGCGCGAAGAGCTGCCGAAGATCGGGCTCGACCGCCGCGTCTTTAACGTCGACGGCCTGGAATTTTATGGAAAAGTGAGCTTCATCAAGGGCGGCCTCAACTACAGCGATGCGCTCAGCACGGTCAGCAGGCGATACGCACTCGAGATTCAGACGCCGGAATACGGATTCGGACTGGATGGAGTGCTGCGCGCGCGCAGTTCTGCGCTGTACGGAATACCCAATGGCGTCGATTACGGCAACTGGGACCCAAGCGCCGATCCGCACATTGCCGCGCATTATTCAGCCGACGATCTGAGCGGAAAACGCACTTGCAAAAAAGACCTGCTGCGCGTATTCGGCTTGCCCGAGCGGGCGATGAAACGGCCTTTGCTGGGCGTGGTCTCACGGCTCACCAGCCAGAAGGGCACCGAGCTGCTTATTGAAATCGCCGCGGAACTGGCCGCCGGGGATATGTACCTGGTGGTGCTGGGGTCCGGCGACTTTGACTACGAAAACCGGCTGCAGCAAGCCGCCGCCGATGATCCCGATCACATCGCCGTCCGGCTTGGGTATGACGAGGCGTTGGCGCACAAGATCGAAGCCGGTGCGGACATGTTTCTCATGCCGAGCCACTACGAGCCCTGCGGCCTGAACCAGGTCTACAGCCTGCGCTACGGAACGGTTCCGATCGTTCGCGCCACCGGCGGGCTTGATGATACCATCGAAGAGGGAACGGGGTTCAAATTCCAGGAGTATTCGGCGGAGGCCCTGTTGGCGGCAATTCAAGCCGCTTCCGCCGGATTTGAGGACCGGGCAACCTGGGAAGCCATGATGCGCCGGGGTATGCAGAAGGATTTTTCCTGGCGGGTTTCGGCGGCCCAATATGCCGCGCTGTATCGCTCGCTGGTCGAAAGCGGCAAAACGGCATGAATCTTTGGACCCCCGATCGACATCCAACTATTAGGAGTTAGACATGGCAGGCGGCAACACTTTGATCTTTACTGATGCGGCTTTCGACACGGATGTACTGGGTTCGCCGGAACCGGTGTTGGTGGATTTCTGGGCCGAGTGGTGCGGGCCCTGCCGGCAGATGGGTCCAACAATCGATACGATAGCGGCTGAATACACGGGTAAAGTCAAGGTCGGCAAGCTCAACGTCGACGAAAACGGACAGACTGCATTTCGCTACAATATCCGCGGCATTCCCACGCTACTGCTGTTCAAGGGCGGCAAAATTGTCGAGCAGCGAGTCGGCGCGGTCGGCAAGACCGAATTGCAGAAGATGATCGATCCGCACGTCTAACGATCAATCCCCTAACACTCAGATCCTGGGCTTCCGGAGTTTTACCCAGGCCGGGAAAACTCCGGGATTCTCCAGCCACACCAGCATCCAGCCAACCATCTCTTCTTTTTGCGCTTTCTTTTCCGCCGAGGCTTTTGGGCCGCGGGCCGCAAGGCGGGCGTGATCCTTGGCCGCAATCACCACGTTCCGGCAGTACTGCGCGGTAGCTCGGTCTCCGCGCTCGTTCGCGCCGGAATACATGCGCTCCATTTCAACCAGCGATTGTTCCAGGTCTTCAAACGTTTTTTGCCGGACGCCGCCATACGGCTGTGCGACCGGCACTCCCGCCTCCGCCAGCAAGTGGCGCAGATAACTTTCTGAAATCGGCGCGAGCGCTTCCAGCAGGTCTTTCCAATCCTGCTCAGCGATGGCCGCGAGGTTTTTTTCGGCGAGGAGTTCTCGCAGGCGGGCTTTCTTCGACTTCCTGGGCGTGGCTGGCACGGCGAAATTGAGCAGTGGCGACCAGATGTTCGGCGATGCTCTTAGAAAAATTATGCGTGCCGGAACCGTTCGGACGCAACACGAAATAGAGAAATTCGCTTTCAGCGGGCTTCATGGCCGCCAGGAGCGATTGTTCACCCGGATTGGCAATCGGGCCGGGCGGGAGACCCGCGTGGCGATAGGTGTTATACGGATTGGCGCTCGCAAGTTCGGACTGATGAATGGTTCCGTTGTAACGGCCTTCGAGCAGCGACGCATAAATCGTGGTCGGATCGCAATCGAGTTTCATGCCAACCTTGAGGCGATTGCGGAATACCGATGCGATGAGAGGCCGCTCGGCGGGTGATCGGGCCTCGCGCTCGACCAGTGAAGCCAGCGTGACGATCTGGTGCGCGTTACCCACGGGGTGCAGCCGTTTCCAGACTTCGCGAAACTGCGCCGTCATCAACTGGCAGAGCCGCTTGGGCGTGGTGTGGCGGTCCAGCCGGTAGGTGCTCGGGAAAAGAAACCCTTCGAGAGTTGGGGCGGCCGGATCGAGATCGCGAATGAGCGAGGGATCGCGCGCGGCGCGGATGAAATCTGCCGCGGCAAACAGTTTCAGCTTCGCGGCATCGGCAGCGATATCGAACATGTTCTGGCCTTCGGGTACAACCAGCGAGTGATAAAAGATATCGCCGCGCGCGATGCGATCGTAAACATCCAGCACCGAGGCCGGTCCGGCGAACCGGTATTCGCCCGCCTTGAGCGATCGCCGCGGCTGGATCGCTCGTACCGCAAGAAATTCCCAGGAGTGCGGGATTACGCCCGCATTCGCAAGCAGACTGGCCATTTCCGAAGTGCTGGTGCCTTTTGGGAAATCGAGAAACGTCTCTTCACCGAATGCGGCATACGGACGATTCAGTTCATAGAAGACATAGCCCGCTGCCGCGCCGGCCAGCAAAATGAGCAGCACGAGCCATCGCAGGAATTTCACGGCTCGTCGCCCGCCTCGCGCCTGTATTGAAGCGAATCCAGATAGCTCTGGAGCAGGATTACGGCGGACAGGCGATCGACCGCGGCCGCTCGCTTCTCGATGCCGATCCCGCTCTGGCGCAGCACGCGTGATGCCTCCACGGTGGTCAGGCGTTCATCCCAAAGCCGTACGGGCAACCCGGTCGAGTCATGGAGGGAGTCGGCAAACTCGCGCGCCCAGTTGGACTGGCGGCCCGCGTCGCCGCTCATGTGCAGCGGATTTCCCATCACAATTTGAGTGACACCCCGCTCGCGCGCCAGCGTTCGAAGGATCGCGAGATCGGTCCTTTTGTTGATGCGCACCAGCGTGGGAAGGCCTTGCGCGGTCAAGCCAAGCTCGTCGCTGAGGGCAAGCCCGATGCGCTTTTTGCCGAGATCGAGCGCCAGGATGCGGCCGGCCGGCGGACTCATGCTATTTTCCGCGTGTGAGAGAAGCACACCTGTAATTTCATTATAGGCAGCGGCATGGTAGATTCGAGAAAGATCACAGGGCTCTCGCATTGGCTATTCTTTCGCGACCACTAAAAGCTGAGGAATTTCGTTCGGCCGCCACTCCGATTGTGGCCCTGGGCGTCATTATCGCGCTGTTGTATTGGGCGCGTGTATTTTTTATTACCTCGATATCCGCGGTGATCATCGCGTTCATCCTTGAGCCGTTTGTCGGTCTGCTGATGCGCCTTCGGTTCCCGCGCAGCGTGGCGAGCTTCGTAATCTGCAGCATGGCGCTGATGCTGCTCTACCTGGTGGGACTGGGAGTCTACACGCAACTGGCCGGCCTTTGGGCCGAACTGCCGAAGTTCAGCCAGCGCATCACGGAGTTAATAGAAGGCGTCCGGCGCAAAGCCGACGATCTCGAGTCGAGCACATACCGGATGATCGTGCCGGCACGCCAGCGGCAGCAGCAGGCACAGCCCGCGGCTCCGCCTCCGCAGCCGTCAGGCCGCAAGAAGTCGCCGCCGCCTCCTCAGCCGGACTCGCCCATTCCAGGACTGGTGATCGGCTTGCCCCCGAATATCCCGGTGGCTCCCAATATCCCCGAAGTGCGCATTTACGAAGAGCGCAAGCCGCTATTGGAGCTTCTTTACGAACAGTTCGGCTCGGTGTACCAGATCCTGCTGATGGCCTCGTTCGTTCCGTTTCTGGTCTACTTCATGCTGAGTTGGCGCGACCACATTCACCGCAGCTTCCTTCAGTTTTTCGACGGTGAGGATCGCGTCGCCGCATCGCGCAGCTTACAAGGCATCGGTGACATGGTGCGCGGGTTCGTGGTGGGAAATTTCGTGCTCGGCCTGCTGCTGGCTGTGCTCAGCTCGATTGCATTCTGGTTTATTCACCTCCCGTACCCTGTGCTCGCCGGACCGGTTAGCGGTTTCCTGAGCCTGGTGCCTTACGTGGGGCTGCCGCTCGCCCTGATACCGCCCGCCATTGTGGCGATCGGCGGCGGGAGTACGCTCGGGACGTTTGTCATCATCATCTTTGTGGTAGCCATGCTGCACCTGGTCGCACTGAACCTGCTCTATCCCAAGCTGGTCGGTTCGCGCGTGCACCTGAATCCGCTGGTGGTGACGCTGGCGTTGATGATCTGGGGCTTTCTCTGGGATGCGCCGGGCCTGGTGCTGGCCATCCCGCTCACGGCGGCGATCAAGGCGGTCTGCGACAACGTCAAGGGTCTGCGGCCCTTCGGAAAATTCCTCGGCGACTGAGTTTCGTCGAGCTGGATATTCCTGGCGAGATGGCCGTGCCGCCCACTCTGTGCCACCATGAGAATTCCATGCCGGTAACCGAATCCGCCAAGACATTCATGTCAAACCTGACGTCGCGGGCCCGTTCGCTCCAGAAGCGGATTGTGTTTCCGGAAGGGGACGATCCGCGCGTGCTGGCTGCCGCCGAGCGGCTGGCCGGCGAGGGACTGGTAAAGCCGATCCTGCTGGGTAAGAAACCGGGGGGAGCGCCCGCCGGTGTGACTTTTATCGATCCGGCCGCGTCCGATGCCGTTCGCAAATATGCCCGGCTGCTGCACGACCGGCGCAAAACGCGCGGCATGACGGAGATCGAAGCGGAGCAGATGGCGCGCAAGCCGCTCTACTTTGCCTCTCTGATGGTGGCGGCGGGAGATGCCGATGGCAGCGTCGGCGGGGTTGTGAACACCACGGCCGATACGGTGCGCGCCTCACTGCACTCGATCGGCACCACGGCTGGAATGCGCCTGGTTTCAAGCGCGTTTATCATGGCGCTGCCGGATCTCGCGATTGGCCACAACGGCCTCCTGGCGTTCGCCGATTGTGCGGTGGTGATCGATCCATCGCCGGTCGAGCTGGCCGAGATCGCGATCGCAACGGCTGAAACCACGCGGCGCGTCATCGGGGCTGAGCCCGCGGTGGCGCTGCTGTCGTTTTCCACCAAGGGCAGCGGCAGTCACGCGCACGTGCAGAAGATCGTGGAAGCGTTACGCGTGGTGCGGGAACGCGCGCCACAGCTCAATATCGACGGCGAGTTACAGCTCGATGCGGCACTGGTGCCGGAAGTGGGCCGCTCGAAAGCACCGGGATCGACGGTCGCGGGACGCGCCAACGCTCTGATTTTTCCGAATCTGAATGCGGGCAACATCGGCTACAAGCTGGTGGAGCGGCTGGGCGGGGCGACGGCCATCGGACCGGTGCTGCAAGGTCTCGCCAAGCCGGCCAACGATCTGTCGCGCGGCTGCTCGGCCGGCGATATTTATCACGCCGCCATCCTGACAGCGGTGCAGGCGGAGGGCGCGCGGCAGGCCGGTGTGTAATGCTTCCGTTTCACCTGGTCTACCACGAACAATACGATCTCAACCTCGGGCCGCACGTATTTCCTTCTCAAAAATTCCGCATGATTCACGACCGGCTGCTGGCCGAAGGCTTCGCGGCGCCGGAAGATTTCGTTGCGCCGGAGGCCGCCACGGATGAGGACCTGCTGCGGGTGCACGGGCACGGCTGGATCGAGCGCCTGAAGACCGGCACGCTCAGCCACCAGGAGCTTTTACAGCTCGAGATCCCGTACTCGCCCGAAATGGTGGAGGCCTTTTGTCTGGCGGCGGGCGGAACTACGCTGGCCGCGCGGCTGGCGATTGATGAGGGCGTGAGTTACAACGTCGGAGGTGGATTCCACCACGCGTTTCCGGATCACGGCGAGGGCTTCTGCGCGATCAACGATATCGCGGTGGGCATTCGCAAGCTGCAGCGCGAAGGGAAAATCACGCGGGCCATGGTTGTCGACTGCGACGTGCACCACGGCAACGGCACAGCCGCCATTTTCGCCGGCGATCCGACGGTCTTCACCCTCTCCATCCACCAGTACAACAACTACCCGGGGTGGAAACCGCCGTCCACGGTCGATGTACATTTGACCGACGGCACGGGCGACGAAGAGTATCTCGACCGGTTGAGTACCGCCTACCGGTTTCCCCTTTCCGAGTTTCAGCCGCAACTGGTAGTGTACGTAGCCGGCGCCGATCCGTATTGTCAGGATCAGCTCGGCGGGCTGGCGCTGACCCTGGAAGGTTTAAAACAGCGCGACCGGATCGTGATCGAGACCGCTCTTAGGCACGGAGCCGCCGTGGCGGTAGTGCTGGCCGGAGGCTACGCGGCCCGCATCGAGGATACGGTAACCATTCATAGCAATACGGCCCGGGTAGCGAACGATGCCCTCACGGCCGCGGGCTGGCCAAGCCGCAAAACAAATTGACGATTGACACCCGATTCCGGCCAAACGTATTCTCATATAGAACGTCGATATAGAGGTTCGATAGGAGTTGCATTTGCCTGGTTCGTCCGATCTTCTGCATGGAACACTCGATCTGTTGATTCTGAAAAGCCTGTCTCTCGAGCCGATGCACGGCCTGGGCGTTTCGGTGCGCATCGAACAGGTCACCGGGGGCGTGTTCCGGGTCCGGCCGGGATCGCTATTTCCGGCGCTCCATCGGCTCGAACAGCGCGGCTGGATCTCGGGCGATTGGCGCGCGTCCGAGAATAAGCGCCGCGCCAGATACTACGCGTTGACGAAAGCCGGGCGGCAGCAGCTCACGGCGGAAAAACAGAACTGGAAGAAGGTATCGGACGCCGTGACCAGCGTTCTCGAGGCCACCTAAGGAGTAGATCGAGATGCCCTTTTGGCTGCGCATACGGAATATCGCACGCCTCTTGTTTCGCAAGCGGCCCATGGAAGCGGAACTGGACGAAGAAATGCGCTCGTCGCTCGAGATGCTGGTGGAGCGCAACATGCTGGCGGGCATGAGTCCGGCGGACGCCCGGCGGCAGGCCCACCTGGAGTTCGAAGGCCTGGAGCAGGTGAAAGAGCAGGTGAGGGAGGTTCGCGTGGGAGTAACGATCGAGTCGTTCGTGCAGGACACGCGCTACGCCTTGCGTATGTTGCGCCGAAGCCCGGGCTTTACAGTGGTGGCGGCGCTGACGCTCGCGCTCGGAATCGGGATCAACACCGCGATCTTCAGCGTGGTCTATACGGTGCTGATCGAGCCGCTTCCCTTCGAGCGCCCCGAGGAACTGGCGATCGTCTGGTCCAATTTTGAAAAAATGGGCGCCCCGCGCGCGCCGGGCTCAGGCTTCGAGCTGCGCGAGATCCACGACCGCGCCCGCATGTTTCAGGACTTCGCGGGCATCTGGGCGGGCAATGGAACCTTTACCGGCGAAGGCGATCCGGAACAGGTGAAGGTCGGCTTCGTCACCGCGAATTTCTTGCAGGTGCTCGGCGCGCGGCCGGCGCTTGGCAGAGCTTTCGTCAGCGAAGAAGGCGGGCGCGGCCGTCCAGCGGTCATCTTAAGTCATGGGCTGTGGCAGCGGCGGTTCGGACGCGACGCGAACATTATCGGGCGCGCCGTCCGCTTCGAAGGGGGAAATTTCACCATCGTTGGCGTGATGCCGGTGGATTTCCAGCTCGTGTTTCCGCCTGACGCCAATGTTCCGGCCGACATCCAGGCATGGGTTCCGTTTCCCTATGACATCTATTCCATGCCGCGCGATCTTTACTTCATTCGCATCCTGGGCCGCTTGAAACACGGCGTGACTTTGCAACAGGCGCAAGCCGATGCCGACGCGGTGGCGCATCAGTTGCGATCTCAATTCAAGGAATTCGGTGGTGAAAACCTGAAGCTGGTTGTTTCGCCATTACACGGTGACGCGGTGCGGAACGTGCGGCCGGCACTCGTCGCGCTCGTCGCGGGAGCGGCGCTGGTACTGCTGATCGCCTGCGTGAATGTCGCGAACCTGCTGCTGACACGCGCCGGCGCGCGCCGAAAGGAAATCGCACTGCGCGTTTCACTCGGCTCACCGCGGCGCCGCATCATACGGCAGTTGCTGACTGAGAGCCTGGTGCTGTGTGGTGTGGGCGGTGCGCTCGGCCTCTTGCTCGGATGGTGGGGCGTCGAGCTATTGATGAGTATCAAGCCGGACAGCCTGTCGCGGGTGGGATCGGCCGGCTTGCATCCGCCCATCGTCGCATTCGCCGCCCTTATTTCCATTGGCTCCGCGATCCTGTTTGGCCTCGCTCCGGCGCTTGAGTCCACCAAACTGAACATTGTCGATACGCTTCGCGCCGCCGGCCGCGGCAATACCGTGACACCCCGAAGGCTCCGCGCGTTTCTGGTCGTCAGTGAGATCACCTTGAGCTTCATTCTGCTGATCGGGGCCGTCCTCATGATTCGCACGTTCGAACGGCTGGGGAGTGTGGATCCGGGCTTTAACAGCACGCGGATTCTGACCTTCGAGATCGAGCTGCCGGGCAGCCGATATGAGTCCGACGTTGACCGTTCAAATTTCATCATGCGTTGGGAAGAAAAGCTGAAGGCGCTTCCCGGTGTGGATTCCGTGGGTGCGATCTCGCACCTGCCGCTGGACGATTACCCGAACTGGTACAGTCCCTATACGCCCGAAGGACGTCCAGACGGCGAAACGAAAGGCCTGCTGGCCGACTACCGCACGGTAACGCCGGGCTATTTCGCAAGCATCGGCGGACGCCTCGTAGCGGGCCGCGATTTTGACAAGCTGGATCAAGCCAAGGGCCGCCTCGTCGTGATCGTCGACGAGCTGCTGGCCCGCACCGCGTGGCCCGGTCAGAATCCGATCGGCAAGAAGATCAAGGCAGAGCATTTTGTCGATGGAGGATTTGGCGACCAATGGTCCGAAGTCGTCGGCGTCGTTCGGCACATCCGCCATCACAGCCTGTCCAAGGAATTGCGCGGCCAGATTTACATTCCGTATACGCAGAGTTCGCGGACGCACATGAGTTTCGTCATCAAGACGAAAGGCGATCCCACAGCTTTGATCCAGGCCATCCGGCGCCAGCTTGGCGAGATGGACAAAGACCTCGCCATCGCCAAGGTCCGGCCGATGCGCGATTATGTTGCGCAAGCGTCCGCGGCGGCCAGTTTCACCGCTGTCCTCGCTACGATTTTTGCGGCGCTCGCGCTGTTGCTGGCGATGGTCGGAATCTACGGCGTTCTCTCATACTCGGTTTCGCAGCGCACCCACGAGCTGGGCGTGCGCATGGCGCTCGGTGCGGCGCCGCGGCAGATCGTCCGGCTGGTCGTGCGCGAAGGCCTGGTCTTGATCGGGATAGGCATGGCGCTCGGCGCCCTCGGCGCGCTGGGGCTCTCGCGTTACCTCGAGACACTGCTCTATGGCGTCACGCCGTCGGATCCGCTTACCTATCTGATCGTGGCAGGCGCCGTGCTCGCGGCCGCTGTGGCAGCCTGCTGGAAACCGGCCTACCGGGCGTCATCCTGCAACCCGGTTGAAGCGCTTCGCTACGATTAGACACGTTTACATGACATACGGCTTGCCGCCCGCACGCCGCGGCTTCACTTCGCGCGGGTCCAGCAGATGCTGGGGCTTGTATTTCTCCATTGACCACTTGGAATCGGCGTCAAACACGATGTCCACGAAATAAGCATCGTGCAGCTGCAAACAGGAGCGGACCGCGCCGGTCAATCTGGTGTCCCGGCAGATGAGTTCGACTCGCGCCCCCTCGGGCACAGCGCCATCGGACTGCACGCAAGCTTCCGATGCCGAGATGTGCTCGAGGATGACCGTAACGGGCTGCGCGCCTTCCACCGCAAGCTTTACCAGATCAGAGCAAAGGTACCGGGATTCGCCAGTTTCGTCGCCCATTCAGTAAGGCGGCAGAAGGCGGGTGATTTCGAACTGCGTAGGATCGTGGCCGCGCTCGACCAGTTGACGGAAGCATTCCTCGACCGAATCGCCGATGGCTTCGACGCGGCGAAGCGGCAGCGTTTCAGGCGAGTACATCTCAAGCGCGATGAACTTGCCGGTGAGCGCCAGGCGTTCTTCGAGCGTCAGCGCCTCGGGCGCGCGGCCGATGGCTAGCTTGGGATCACTGGCTGCGGAAACGGGCATGGCTAATGTGAGCGGAAGGGCAATTGTACCTGATGCGGTCAGCCGGGATCAAATCTCGCGCACGCGCTGCTATCCCAGGCCCGCGAGCATCTTCATGGCCTCCGAGTGCGCCACCACCACATTCGGGTCCCGCTGGAATGCTTCGAGATAATGCTGACGGAAGGCGCCGCCGCCATCGGCTGGTGACAGCAGTTTGCGCGCTTGCAGGATCATCCGCTCGCCGTCCTCCGTGGTCACGGGTTCCTCGCCATCGAGTGCTTCGTCGATCAGCACCACCAGTTTGGAGAGCTCATGCAGCCAGGCAAACCATGGGTCATGGAGAACCAGCTCGAGCAGTTGCCCGCGCGAAGTGATGCGCGCAACGTCACGATCGTAGGACGCGGATTCGGAATCGAGCAGCGCTTTATGAAGCTCGAGGAGCCCGTTGCGCAGATCCGTGAGACGCCGGTGAATGCCGTCGGCAGGAGGAGCGGAATCCATCTGTTAACAGCGGCCGGCCGCTCCCAACAACCTACCGCCGGAGTGAACCATCGGAAAGCCTGTCAGCGCGCGGCCAGCCACCTGCAAGGTTAACATCTGTGGCGCTGGAAAGGCGAACTGCAGGCACCGGCGGCCACCACAGCGGCTGAAACGACCAATACGGGCGGTCGCTATCGGTAACCAGCGGATCGGGTCCGTTCCCCTGTGCCTCGGCGGCTTTTCCCTGGGGCGCGCTCGACGGGCAGCCATCAATTTCACCTCCCCGATGGCAACGCGGCCGCCGGTGGATGAGTTTGACGCACCTAAAGAAAAACATACCTTCGACCGATTACAGGGTTGTATGAACGGTGAACGCATCCTGATCGTTGACGACGACCCGATGAGCCTCAAGCTGATTCGCGCGTTGCTCAATGGAGAAGGATATACGGTTCGCTGCGCGAAATCGGCGGATGAGGCGGTGACCATTCTGGAGACCTTTCACCCGCGGCTCATCCTGATGGATATTCAGTTACCAGGCGTGGATGGATTGGAACTGACGCGCCGGCTCCGGGACGATCCGGCAACGCGCAAGACTTCCATCATCGCCCTGACTGCATATTCCATGAAAGGAGACGACCACAAGGCACAGAGCGCGGGCTGCGACGGTTATATCACCAAGCCCATTGACACCCGCACCTTGCCGTCCCTGGTTCGTGAATTCCTGATGAAGGGCGGCAGCCGGGATCCCCTTCCAGGGGGCGACAATGAGGATCTGCTCTCTGAATTGAGGAACAACCTTCTGGCGGAGGGGATGGACAAGTGTTCCATGCTGCTTTCCAGCATGGAGAAAGATTTCAACGTCGACCAGACGCGGCGATTCTCTCATCGGTGGGCTGGCATCGCCGGTACTTTGGGGTACCAGGAGATCACCCGGAAAGCTCGAAAACTGGAGGAACTCTTGAATCCCCCGGTCGTCGAGAACCGCGCAACTATCCGGGCGGGGATTAAAGACCTTGCGGTCTGCTTTTCCAAAGCCGCCTCCGGCAAGAAGCTCGAGCACGTCTGGTCGCCCGAGATCACGGCCTTCCTTTCTGACAAACGCCTGGCGGTGATTGGATTCGAGCGTGCTGAAGCCGAAAGGATGACGCGAGCGCTCGAAAAGATCCATGTACATACCCAGACCTTTAAAACGGTCGATCCTGGCGCACAAGTTCTGGCAGTCTTTGACGCTCTGGTGGTAAAAGTCTCAACCGACGGTCCGGATGCGTGGACTTCTCCGGAGAAACTGGGAAACAACAAGAAACCCCTGCTCCTGATCGGCCCTTGCGAGATGCTTCTGGAAACGACCGCCCTGGTCGACCAGTCGGCGGATTTCCTGACCGCGCCGTGGGATCCCGAGGAGGTGATCCTGCGCGCCTATCGTTTGCTATCAAAGGCGCAGCAACGTCGGATGCCGAATAGCCACGCGCCGGGCGTTTCCAATCGGGTCGTGATCATTGCCGACGACGACATCGCCGTCACCCAACTGGTAAGCGCGAGCCTCCAGAAGTTTCAGTTCGATTGCCGCGTCGCCTCGAGCGGCGCCCAGGCTCTCGAAATGGTGAAAGAGCTTCGGCCGCGCGCCTTGGTACTGGACGTCAACATGCCGGGCATGGATGGGTTTGACGTACTCGTGCGGATGAGGATGGACGCCCACATCAAAGACATCCCCGTCATCCTCCTTACAGCCCGCAGCCGGGAGGAAGACGTCATGCGGGGTTTCGGATACGGGGCGGCAGATTACATGACCAAACCGTTCAGCCCTACCGAACTGGCCGCCAGAGTCAGCCGCCTGGTCGCTTGACGCCGAAATAGAGAATTTTGCGCCCGGTCTCCAACTTAGGCCCATAGCTATCCCGAGGACCGTCGGTCGAAGATCGCCCTCTGTCCAGCGTGGAATGGGACCTGATCGATGCATGCTGGCGGCCAACTATCTTTCCGCCGGGCAGATTTATCGGCTGGACCACCCACTGCTCAGGGAGCCTGCTGGCAGACCAGACCCACTCCCAGTACGCATCGTGCCCGCAGTCCTACGAGAATCCAATTGTGTCCGACAGTGCGGCGCCCTCCGGTGCAATAAGATGGAAATCGAGCTCTCTGATTTCAGTGAGCGAGGAAGCCCAACTGATCTTGAGAGTTTCGGTCCAGAGTGAGCTGGTGTACCATGGCTCGTTCTGCGACCGCCTGTTCCCGCTCTCTGAGAATGATACGACGAGGGACGCGATGGCTAGGATCTTGGCGGCATTCAAGAATCACGTTCGAGTAAGCCATGGCGGCGACGTCGCCGGCTCCTAGCCAAGCCATGAATGTGACCGCGAAACGTGACTCGCTGCCACAGTTTGTTCGATTGAAAGGACTGTGCACTCCGTCATTCTAGTATCGAGTTTTCGGCTCGTCCGCGAAGCGGTGAGGGCGCTGATCGAGCGCGACCAGACCTTCCATGTCATCGCGGAGGCAGAGGACCGGACCGACACGCTGCGGGTTGTCAGCGATCTTCGCCCGGACCTCATCTTGTTTGACCTTGACCCCGACTATGCCACGAGAATCGAGACCATACGACTAATCATCAGAACCCGTCCCGACATCCGGATCATCGCCCTTTCGGCACGCGGCGAGGACATCATCATAGAGAGTGCGCTACGCGCCGGCGTCCGGGGGTTCCTGTCCAAGGCGGGCCCCTCGGGCGAGCTCGCCGCTGTCCTCCAAGTGGTAGCGCAGGGCGAAGCCTACCTAAGCCCACGTATCGCCGCTCGCGTGATGGACTGGGTCAAGAAACGTGAAGTAACCGGCCCGCCGATCCCGGCTCTGGCGGCATTGACCGAACGGGAAGCCGAGGTACTGAGACTCCTCGCCGCAGGCAGAACCAGTAAGGAGGTTGCCGCCGCTCTAAATCTGGCCGTAGAGACCATCCGCAGCTACAGGAAAACGTTGATGAAGAAGCTGGAAGTTCACAACGTGGCTGAACTTTTGCAGTTTGCCGCCTCCGCCGGCCTGATGGAGATCGCTGAGACGGAAGAGGGCGAATGAAAAGGAATCGTCTTTTTCTGGGGCTGCGCGCCCAGGTCGCGGACGGTTTCCAAGGACGCGGGTAGTTTTGGAACCACCATGGTCAATAGCGAACTACGCGCCCGGGATGGTGCGTTGACGAACCGAGGCTTCCGGCAGCGCTTCGCAACACCAGACAGGCACAGAGATCTGAGACGAGACAGGTCGGTGCCCATTGATGCCGAGCGCCGCGGCGTCGTCATTTCTTGCTTTTGTTCTTAGCTACTCCGCCGCGCATCACCGAAGAGCGCTTGTTCCTGCCTGTCTTTGCGTTCCTCTCGATCCGCAGCCTCCATGCCGTACGCAGAGCTCCGGTCAGCATATCCTCGTTGGTTTCGGCCAGCCGAATATGGGTCATTCCCATCCTGCCCCATCCGCCCGCAATCGGCACGAAAACCTCGGGCTGCTCCTCAACGAACTCCGCCTGCTGCTCCGGCGTCAACATCAGATTGCCGTACCCCTGCTTTTGTGAGGCGAGCGTGGCGAATATCCTGCCGCCCACACGAAAGTCGACCGCCCCCATGTGCGAGCCCTCTTCCGCACCTTCCAGGCTGAGTGCAATCCGGCGAAAATCTGCAGCGTTCATCGCACGTCGCTCAGCAGAGTATCCCACGCCAGCGCGTCGTGGCGGGAGAAGCCTTCGGCAGCGGTCGCGCCATTATCACGGTCACCAGCGGCGCAAAGCCTACCCATGGAACCACAACGGATGCTGTCCCTCCGTCTGGACATCGCCGCCAGGAATGCGATGTTGCCGGTTCGCCCAGAATTCCGGTGATGAATGCATAGGTAGAGCCCTTGGTCATGCCGGTCGCTCTCCGGAGATTTTTTGAAAAGAGCATCCAGATCATGGGCGGCAGCAGCCCGATCGGAAACAGAACCTGATTCATTCACGGCGAAATGCGATCCGCAATTATTCCTGTGGACAACTACTCTACACACAAACATCGAAAGGCGCACCTGGCTGGCCCAGCGCTGATTTCCCTCAATTTCATCCGTTTTCAACCGGCTGTAGTGACAAAGTAGTGACACCTCGGTCCTGTCGACGGGTCGACGCTTCTGCTGTCACTTTGTCGTGCAAGGACCTCTCCGGACACCTAATGCGGGGCGGGTTTTCGCTCAGAGACTATAACCACCTGCATGTCCTTTGCAAGACCGACAATTCTGTGAACCAGATCACGGCCGAACATGCGGAACCACCCGCGGCCGCCGGGTCGCGTGAGAAAGATCTGCGTTATCTGGTTTCTCCGTGCGAAATCAACCAGTGACCGAGCCACATCCTCTCCTTCCAAGATTCGAGTCTCAAGGTGCAAATTGCGCGCAAAATTCAGATGGCGCTCAACCGCTTCTCGATCGGCCGCAGGCAATCCAGCCAAGTCGCCTGTGGGTTGCACCGCGACCGCGAAACATTCCGCGTCCAGAAAATCACCTACACGTTTTGCGCGACGAATCAACATCGCGGATTCCGGATCAGCCGTTACTAGGACAAGGATCTTGTGATGCTTTCCTGCATAGCGGCGAATTCCCTCCGCAGAGACCGAGTCATCCTGGCAGTTCACGTGCCGGTGCTCTACTTCATGAGCCGTTTCGCGCAGCGCCAGTTCGCGAAGGGCAACCAAGGTCGACTCACGAAAAAAATTCTGCATCGCACGTTCGGCCTTTTCGAGCCCGTAGATAACCCCGCGCTCGAGGCGGTTCAACAAGGCACGCGGGGTTAGATCGACCATCACTACCTCATCGGCCTGCTGTACCAGCCAATCGGGGATCGTCTCGCGGACCCGGATACCCGTGATCTGCCAAACCTGATCGTTCAGGCTCTCCAGGTGCTGGATGTTCATCGTCGTCAGAACGTCGATACCAGCGTCCAGCAACAATTCCACGTCTTCCCAACGTTTCGCGCGGCCTAAGCCCGGAACATTGGTGTGCGGATATTCATCCACGACGCAGATTTGAGGCCGTCTCGCAAGAATGGCGTCTGTATCCATCTCCTCAAAGACGGTTGCGCGATACTCAATCTTTCTTCTGGGAATGATTTCCAGGCCTTCGGCTTTCGCAATTGTATCCTTGCGGTTGTGCGGTTCAAAATATCCGATGACGACGTCCACACCCTGGGCCTTAAAATGCTGGGCCTCTTCGAGCATCTTGAACGTCTTGCCGACGCCAGCCGCGTAGCCCATGAATATTTTCAGTTTGCCGCGCTGTTGCTCCGCCATCTTATTGAGGAAAAACCCGCACGTCCATGCCCTGTGACCGGCGAATCAGTTGGTCGACGGGATTTCCCAATATGCGCGACCATAAGCCGGTACGCTGGCTGTGTCCGATGAAGATCTGGGTGACACCGCGGGACCTGGCATAGTCGAGAAGTGCATCTACCGGGTTTTCACCCTCCAGAATCTGGATTCGAGCTCCAGCAGCCCGGGCAATCGCCAACTTCTCCTCGAGCGCGGCTTGATCCGCCGCCGAGATCTGCGGTTGATTTACGTAGGCCACCATCAGCTCGCCATGAAACCTTTCGGCAATGGTTCGGGCCGTTTCAATCATTTCCTGCACGTTTGCCCGGGCCGTGATGCAGACCAGAATGCGCTCTTGCGCGCCGAAATGCTGCTTGATGCCGTGACACTCTAAGTACGTACTGAGTTGGTGATCCACGACGTCGGCGGCGAGAACCAGCGTCAGTTCCCGGAGTTTCGAGAGTTGCTGCTCGCGTTTTGCTGCATCCACCTGCTGCTCTGGTAACCGTTCAATTGGTTGTTCAGCGGGGGCATCTACGATTTCAATCTCGTCGGCGCTCGTTATGAATGCAATGGGCACGGTCTGCGTTACATGTTTGCCGGTGATCGCCTCTACCTGATTGCGCAACTCCGCCACGTATTGAATGTTGATGGACGAGATGACCGTGATTCCCGTTTTCAGGAGCTCATCAACGTCGCGCCAGCGGGTTGGATTCCGGGCACCAGGTGGATTCTCGTAAGCCAGGCCATCGATGACACATACGGCCGGATGTCTGCGAACAAGCGCCTCAACATCGATCGCGCTGTCCTGACCAAAGGCCTTCAGGGGAATGACCTCCAGCTTCTGCAACAGCTTCTCAACTTCCGGCGGAACCTTCGGCTGAATGGCGCCGACGACAACATCCTGGCCGCGTTCGCGGCGGCGGCGCGCCTCATCCAGCATCCGGAAGGATTTTCCTACGCCGGATGCGTACCCGAGGAAAATTTTGAGCCGTCCTTTCGTATCCGCAGCTTCCTCGGCCTGACATTCCCGCAGGAAGTCTTCGGGCGTTTTTTTTTGAGATATTTCACGCGCCATAAGGCCCTCCTGCCCTCACGGTTCGGTTACTCATGGAACCCCCAGCATAATCACTTTGCACGCGCGCGGCATTACCGGCATTAATGGTCGAACGTGAGTATCAGCCCGAAGATCAAGAGATATTGAGCCGGCGCCAAGTCGGCCACGCCAGGCAATATTTCAGCACCCCTGAAGAAGCCGCCGTCCGGGCCCCGCGAGTCGTCATACCGGTGCTCCAGCCGCAGAATGGCATTAGCTTGCCGATAAGGGATTCGATATTCGATCGTGCTCGTGATCGCTTTGACGGTCTGACGGGCTAACGTCCACCGGCCATCGCGGTCCCAAAAAACCTCGGGGCGAACCGTCGCGCTCAACCGCTTGTTCACAGCCCAATGCACCGGTAGCTGACCGGCCATCATCAATGCGCGGGGGCGGCCGGGAACAGCAACACGTTCCCCCGAGTAAATGTATTCCAAGGCAAAAGTCAGTCGATCTGTTCTGCGTTCGACTATGCTGTCCGAAATGAAGCGCCAGTACTCAAGCGAAGTGGTCGACTGATGCGGTCCCGCTAGCACCGTCTCCTTCAGTGTCACGCGCGGGCTCGCCTTGTAAGCGAGTTGTCCGCCCGAACTTGGAACACTGTTCGCGTTGGCAAGATGCCAGTATCCATTGATCACGAACAACGTGCCGGAGAGCTTCTCGTTGAACGGATAGCTCGCGTTCACTCCCATCATCAAGTATGGAGTGAAGTCGGCTCCCCACGGCCTTGTGTACGAGAAATTGTCCTTGGTGTAGAGCCCATCGTACCCGATCAAACTGCCGAAGATTCCGCCTTGCACGGTGAGCCCTTTGCCGACGGGTGCAAGATACGACACATCCGCGAGGCCGAGGTGGCGCGACCATCTATATCCGGGCAGGTTGGGTGCTGTCGCGGAAAACCCGAACACCTGGGAATCTTTGCCTCCCTGTATTGTGAGTTCCGCGCCCCAGCGCGACTGCTCAGACGCTTTCTTTTTCACGTAGGCTGCCGCCATATTCAAATGCAAGTCATCTACGTGCCACGTAGTACCGCGACTGCGGAAGATCTGATTTGCCGGATGATTGAAATCGAGCAAGTAGCCGAGGTCAATGAAACCACCGTATTGCCATTGAGGTGCGGCAGGCTGCGCCTGTGGTGTTTGAGGCGCCACCGCTGAATCTCTGCTGACCCCGTCACCGCTCTCGCTGACTATTGGCGATGCTCGCTCGCGTTCCCGCGGCGCAGCTTCGTTCTGTGGATTCCCTGTTTGCCCCATCAAGCTGGAAGAACCATAAAGAATTGCGGCAAGAAAGCTACTGCTAAAACGCGCAAATTTCGCCATGCGTTACAGGGCCACAAGTCTTGTATGTGGCTCACTTCTCCTTTGAACTGGTTGCTATTCCTCCGCGCCCATTACAGTAAGCGGAGCATTGCATTCCGAAAATTGAAATCGCGATTATTTCCGTGGGAACTGCCGGTCCAGGGCCAGGTTCAACTTGAGCACGTTGACACGCGGCTCGCCGAGGAGACCCAGAGCCGACCCTTCCGTGAATTGGGCGATTAATTGATTGATCTGCTCAACAGCGACACCGCGAGTCTTCGCTACGCGCGCAGCCTGAGCCCGCGCTGAATCGGGACTGAGGTGAGGGTCGAGGCCGCTGGCGGATGTTGTCAAAAGGTCCGCCGGTATCGGGCCGTTGTAGTCCGGGTTCTCCTTTCGGAATTTCTCAATCGAAGCCTTCACCCGGTCGACCAATTTCTGATTGGTGGGGCCATAGTTCGAGCCGGCCGAAGAGGTCGCGTCGTACCCGTCGCTGCCGGCCGCGGACGGGCGGGGTTGGAGGTACTCCGGCTTGGTAAAGTTCTGGCCGATGATTTCCGAGCCGATCACCTTGCCGCCTACAGTAACGAGGCTGCCATTCGCCTGATGGGGAAAAATCAACTGGCTAATGCCAGTAATGGCTAGCGGATAAATAACGCCGAGCAGAATCGTCATGAAAATCTTGATTCGAAGTCCTGGCAATATCTGTTCCCACATAGTGCTCGCTCCTACGTTAGATGAAGTAGTACCAGAAGTTGGTCAATGGCCCAGATTCCGGGGAAAGGCGCAACGATGCCGCCAACGCCGTAGATCAACAGGTTCCGCCGGAGCAGACTCGCAGCGCCGACTGGCCTGTATTTGACTCCACGCAGGCCGAGCGGCACGAGCGCAATAATTATCAACGCGTTGAAGATCACGGCCGCTAACACCGCGCTCTGCGGCGTGTGCAACCGCATAATGTTCAGTTGCGCGAGTGCCGGGTACGTGGCCATGAACATCGCGGGGATGATTGCAAAGTACTTGGCAATGTCGTTGGCGATAGAGAAAGTAGTCAAAGCGCCGCGGGTAATCAATAACTGCTTCCCTATGGCAACGACCTCAATGAGCTTGGTGGGATTGCTGTCCAGATCCACCATGTTGCCGGCTTCCTTCGCGGCCATCGTGCCGGTATTCATGGCTAATCCGACATCGGCTTGCGCGAGTGCAGGCGCATCGTTGGTGCCATCGCCTGTCATTGCAACCAGACGGCCCGCGGCCTGTTCTTTCTTGATGTATTCGAGTTTGTCTTTTGGCGTGGCCTGGGCCAGGAAGTCATCCACACCAGCTTCGCCGGCGATCGCGGCTGCGGTGAGCGGATTGTCGCCGGTAATCATCACGCTTCGGATACCCATGCGGCGAAGTTGGGCGATCCGCTCTTTCATGCCGCCTTTCACGATATCTTTCAGCTGGACGATGCCAAGCATGCGCTTCCCATCGCACACAGCGAGGGGCGTCCCACCGTTGCGTGAAATGCGATCGCTCATTTCCTGGACATCGCCGACAACCTGGCCGCCACAATCGCCGACGAACTTACAGATTGCCTCTGTGGCTCCCTTTCGGAGCTGCCGCCCTTGAAAATCGACGCCGCTCATGCGGGTGTAGGCCGAAAACGGGATAAAGTTCGCCTCGTGCTCCGGAATGTGACGGCCCCTAAGGCCATACTTCTCCTTGGCAAGGATCACGATCGATCGGCCTTCCGGAGTTTCATCCGCAAGACTGGATAGCTGAGCCGCGTCCGCCAGTTCTTCATTGCTTACGCCATTAACTGGGAGAAATTCGACAGCCTGCCGATTCCCCAACGTAATGGTTCCGGTCTTATCCAGCAATAAGGAATTGACGTCACCCGCGGCCTCGACCGCCTTCCCACTCATGGCCAGCACATTGTGTTGCATGACGCGATCCATGCCGGCAATACCGATTGCAGACAGCAGGCCTCCAATTGTGGTCGGGATCAGGCAGACGAGCAGCGAAACCAGCACGGATACGCTGGGGACGCTTCCTGACCCGGCTTGGGCAACGCTGAAAGCAGAGAACGGTTGCAACGTAATGACCGCCAGCAGGAAGATTAACGTCAAGCCCGCAATCAGGATATTGAGAGCGATCTCGTTTGGAGTTTTCTGGCGTTGTGCGCCCTCGACGAGAGCAATCATGCGGTCAAGAAACGTCTCGCCGGGGTTGGACGTGATCCGGATTTTGATCTGATCCGATAGCACCTTGGTGCCGCCAGTCACAGCGCTGCGGTCTCCTCCGGATTCACGAATCACAGGCGCACTTTCTCCTGTGATTACCGACTCATCTATGGTTGCGATCCCCTCGATGACCTCACCGTCCCCTGGAATCAGATCACCGGCCTCACAGACCACCACATCGCCGGCTCGGAGCTCGGAACCGGGGACCTGCTCGATCTTGCCCCCCGAAGTCAACCGTTTGGCGAGCACATCTGTCTTTGTCTTCCGCAGAGTGTCCGCTTGAGCCTTTCCGCGCGCCTCTGCCATGGCTTCAGCAAAGTTCGCGAAAAGGACGGTGAACCAGAGCCAGAGCGCGATCTGGAATGAGAATCCGATTCCGGCAGCGCCAATCAATATGTCTCGGATCAGGAAAATCGTGGTCAGCGCTGCGCCTACCTCGACAACAAACATCACGGGATTCTTCAGCAGGGTGATAGGGTTTAGCTTTCCAAAAGACGCCCGGATTGCTCGCCCAAGAATTTCGCGATCGAATAGCGGCCGGGAATGGGCGAGTTTTTTCGGCAGCAGCGACGTAGCATCGTCCTGCGGAATTC